>BNJU01000239.1_pt1 | contig 305903 bp, 312 predicted proteins | sample 8539281 | NCBI WGS metagenome assembly BNJU01 (sample SAMD00202456, study PRJDB9452) | human saliva metagenome | isolation source: human saliva | place: Japan | reverse complement strand
GCGGTGAGCATCCTGGCGGCGAACAACCCGACGACTCCGCCTTCATCGTCCCGGAGGTGGGCGACGAGGACGACGCCGTCTCCTCATCGGCACCGTCGGTCGCATCCCCCGCCAAGAACCGGCCCGCTGGTGCCGCAGCGACCAGACCGTCCTCAGCGGCGCAGCGCAGGCCCTCCGCAGCGAAGCGTTCCGCGCCGTCCGACTTCGACGCCGTCACCGAGGAGACGAGGTCCCGCTCGAGGAGCCCGACCTCGCCGACCAGCTCGCCGCATGAGCGACATGGAGCAACATGGCCCTGCCCGACGGCTCCACCTACGCCCTGCCCGAGGACTCGCTGCTCGGCCCCGGCCCTGGTCACGCCACCCGGACCCCCGCCAACGACGCCATCGTCGAGGCGCTGCAGAACGTCTTCGCCGAGTTCAACGTGGACGCCACTGTCACCGGCTACACTCGCGGCCCCAGGTCACCCGCTATGAGGGTCCATCAGGGCCGGGGCGTCAACGTCTCGCGCATCACCGGACTGGAGAAGAACATCGCCTACGCGGTGGCCTCCGACGAGATCCGCCTGCTCACCCCTGATCCCCGGCAAGAGCGCCATCGGCATCGAGATCCCAACACCGACCGCGAGATGGTCAAGCTCGGCGACGTCCTGCGCTCCCAGGCGGCCCGCAAGCAGGCGCACCCGCTGGTCGTGGGGCTGGGCAAGAACGTGGAGGGCGACTACATCGTCACCAACCTCGCCAAGACCCGCACCTGCTGGTGGCCGGTCAGACCGGTTCGGGCAAGTCCTCCTTCGTCAACTCCGCGATCACCTCGATCATGATGCGCGCCACGCCGGAAGAGGTGCGCATGGTGCTGGTCGACCCCAAGCGGGTGGAGCTGACCATCTACGAGGCATCCGCACCTCATCACCCCGATCATCACCTCCCCGAAGAAGGCGGCCGAGGCCCTGGGTGGGTGGTCCGCGAGATGGACGCCCGCTATGACGACCTGGCCTCCTTCGGCTTCAAGCACATCGATGACTTCAACAAGGCGGTGCGAGCCGGGGAGGTACAGCCCCTGCCGGGCTCCCAGCGCGAGCTGAGTCCCTACCCCTACCTCCTGGTCGTCGTCGACGAGCTCGCCGACCTCATGATGACGGCGCCCAAGGACGTCGAGGCCTCCATCCAAACGCATCACCCAGCTGGCCCGCGCCGCCAGGGATCCACCTGGTCCTGGCCACCCAGCGGCCCAGTCGCCCGAGGTGGTCACCGGTCTCATCAAGTCCAATGTGCCCTCGCGCCTGGCCTTCGCCACCGCCTCCCAGCTGGACTCCCGCGTCATCCTCGACCAGAACGGGGCGAGACCCTCACCGGCCAGGGCGACGCCCTCTACCTGGGCCCCGGTGCCTCCACGCCGGTGCATCCAGGGATCCTGGGTCACCGAGTCCGAGATCCGCTCCGTCGTTGAGCACGTCAAGGCCCAGCTGACTCCCGAGTACCGCGAGGACGTCGTCGTCCCGGGAGGTCAGAAGCAGATCGACGAGGAGATCGGCGACGACATGGACCTGCTGCTGCAGGCCGCCGAGCTCATTATCTCCAGCCAGTTCGGCTCCACCTCCATGCTCCAGCGCAAGTTGCACGGTCGGCTTCGCCAAGGCCGGGCGCCTCATGGACCTGCTCCCGAGTCCCGAGAGGTCGTCAGCCCTCCGAGGGTCTCCAAGGCCCGGGACGTCCTCGTCCAGCCCAGAGCAGCTCGAGGAGACCCTGGCCTGGATCAAGGGGAGGAGCGCTCCAGAAGCGCTGAGACCCCAGCAGACACTGAGAATCCCAGGAGGCGCCCGACTCCGATGGCCCAGCCGTTGCGGGTGAGCCCCGTACGGTGGCCCTGCCGTCGAACCGTTACAGCACGGATCCTCTGGAGGGTCGCCTCGAGTCTGCCGGGAGTCGGAGTCCTGGGACGATGCCTCCGCCGAGGAGGACTCGGAGGACGCCTGGTCACTCACCGGCCGCGGCTCATCGTGGTGATGAGGAGGCCGATGCCGTGCCAGCGGGTCCAGGTGCGTCCTTGCTCGTTTGATGACCTCTTCCCGACTGGGAATCGTCGGGGCAGGGCCCGGTGGATTTTCGGCGGCGTGGTGGACATGGTCGAGGCGTCCTTGACGTCTGAGGTGAGCATGCTCCAGCGTCGCTCGATCTCCTCCTCGTCCAGACTTAGGCCAGCAGGACGCTCACCGTTGTGAAAGCGCCGCCAGGTCCCTGACCTTAGCCGGCCTGATCCACCGTGAACGGGTGCCAGTTCAGTTTGTCCACACTCACCGAGCCGTCGGCGTGGGAGGTGACGTCGGCCCAGACCAGGCTGGGCCGACGTCGGACAACGCTCCGCAGTACGACTCGTCCTGGCTGGAGATGTAGTTGCCGGCCGAGTACGACACCCACATCCCTTCGCCTTGACTCCTCCGGGAGCTTCTCGGCGGGCTGAGGCCATGGGGGTGAGCGCCGAAGAAGATGTCGACCTGCCCGCTGTCGGCGAGATCCTGGGCGTAGGAGACCTGTTCCTTGTCGGGAGTGGTCTCGTGCTCCTGGCCGATCTGGGAGTGGACGACGACGGGGTCGGCGCCCTGCAGCACAGGGCCGCCTTCGCCGCCTTCGTGATGGCGCCGACGTCGTTGAGCGACACTGAGTACCCGGGTGGGATCATCGAGGCCGTTGAGCCCCCATGGTCGTGGATATCTGGGCCACGGTCACTGTGCGCCCTCCCGCTCGAGGCTCGTAGAGCGCGAAGAACACGGAGGCGTCCTCCGGCTCCGGTAGGTGCCCGCGTGCCCCAACCCGTGAGAGTCCAGGGCGTCCAAGGTGGCGACGACTCCCTCCTCTCCCTCGGTCCGCGGAGTGATTGGAGGCGGTCGCGCAGCCGTCCCACCGGATCTCGCCAAGGCGCCGACGACCTCGGAAGGAGCGCCGAAGGTGGGAAGCGAGTAGACCCCGTCCGGGCGACGGGAACCTCCATCCCGCACAGGGCCAGATCCAGGCCCTCGACCCAGGGGGTCTCGGCAGCGACGTTGTCGGTGATATCGCCCGAGGCCTCTGGAGTGGAGCTCAGAACCGGCATGTGCATGAGGACGTCCCCGGCGTAACCACGGTGAAGCGCACGTCCTGCGAGCTGCCCGCCCTGGTGGGCGGACTGAGCCGACAGCGACTGACCCGAGCTTGGCGAGCACCCGGCGACCACGATGGAGGCGGTGAGAACGGCGGTGAGGAGGCCCGGACCTCGTGACCTGCGGGCGACACGTACGGCGCGCGGCGAGTCGCTCGGATACTCGGTGGTGTGGTGCCGGGGAGCGAAGTTGTTGGAGCCTGCCAAAGACGATGAGAGAAAAGTAGAGGAATACATAATTATGAACGTAAGAACCGAACCTTAACGGCGTGTGTGCGGTCCGTGCTCTTTTCGGCGTCCTGAGGGTGGAAGTGGCGAGATGGCAGGGGAAACCGCGGGTGGGGATTGATCCCCTGCTGCGTGTCGCATGGAGCGGTGCCATGGCGCGGACGGCGGAGGCGTGCAGGGGACGACGTTGTCGAGAAGATGAATCGAGGTGTCTTCGACGGTGTGAGGGCATGCACTACTAGGGCTGGTCACGATGAATGCCTCGACCGCCCCGGACGGCGCCGCGCAGCCAGAGCAGAGCGCCGCTGCTCAACGTCGCCAACGCCCTGACGGTGTTGCGACTGCTGCTCGTTCCCGTCTTCATCTGGCTCTCCCTGCTTCCGGGGGATCAGGGCCAGGCTCAGTGCGGTCGTCGTCTTCGTGGTGGCTGCCTTCACGGACCGTCTTGACGGTCAGCTCTCGCGCGATCGTGGGGCTGGTGACCTCCTTCAGCAAGATCGCCGATCCGATCGCGGATGACAAGGCGCTGACCCTGTCCGCCTTCGTCCTGCTGAGCATCAACGACAGGCTGTGGTGGTGGGTCACCATCCTCATCGTCGTGCGCGGAGCTCGGCATCACGGTCATGCGGTTCTTCATGCTCGCCGCGCCGTCATGGCGGCATCACGCGGCGGTAAAGATCAAGACGACGCTCCAAATGGTGGGGGCTGGTGGGGCTGCTCACTCCGTGGTCCTTCCTCCTCCTGCCCGCAGGTCTGGCCGCGTTCCTGCTCAAGGCGTCTTACGTCGTCGTGGCTGCGGCACTCGTCGTCACCGTGGTGACAGGTCTGGACTACGTACGAGGCTGTGCGCCTCAGTCGCCGGGATGACCATGTCGGCCACTGAGGCTCCCCGGGGCGGAGATCCCGGTGGGCCATGGGGAAACGAGCGTGAGGCGTGCGCGCGGCGGCTGACCTTCTGCGAGCCGCCAGGGATCACTCGCTGACGCTGGCGGTCGCCGGAGTCACTGACGGGTGGTCAGGTCTCCTCGAGCCTGGTGGAGATTCCAGGGGCGTCGCGTGTGCTTGTCGGCGCCGTGGTCGCTTACGCCACCCGGATCAAGGTGCAGGTCCTCGGTGTGGATGCCGCTCACCTGGAGCGGACCGGACCGGTGGATCGTGACGTCGCCCTCCAGATGGCGCGCGGCGTGCGCCGCCTCTGAGGGGCCGATCTGGGGTTGGCGACCACCGGGGTCGCAGGGCCCGGGCCGGCTGACGCCCACCCGGCGGGGAACGGTGCATATCGCCGTCGTCGCCCGTGGGGAGGGCTCACCGCGAGCTGCATCTGAGTGGGGGCCGCTCGCACGTCCGGTACGACGCCGTGCTCAGCGTGCTCGGCCTGGCCGTCGAGTTTCTGCACGAGGCGGGGCGAGGTGAAACGGACTGAGAGTTGTCTGCCGAGTGCCGAGCAGGTACAGACCGTAGACTAAGACGCGTTTCAGGTTTCTTCCAGGAATGGCGGTAGAGTGGGGACAACGCCACCGGAGCCGGAGAACTGGCATTGCGTGGCGGGAATGAATCCACGACGTGAATGGTTGTGCTAGACGATGAACAACACGACTCACCCCGCACCACTCGCCCGATCAACAACCGGATGCCGATGCGCCAGGGGACCCGGGGGCAGGGGTACGGTGTGTCCGTGGACACCCGAAGCAAGAGAATGTCGTCCTGCGCCGCGAGATCGGAGAAGTTCTGCGCGGCGTCCGCCAGCACCAGGGGCGTACGTTGCGTGAGGTCTCCTCACGGGCCCGTGTATCCCTGGGGTACCTCTCCGAGGTGGAGCGCGGTCAGAAGGAGGCGTCCTCTGAGCTGCTGGCCTCCATCTGCCAGGCCTCGACGCGCCCCTGTCCATGGTGCTGCGTGAGGTCTCCGACCGCATCGCCCTGACCGAGGGCGTCGTGATTCGGACACAGTTCCCGATGAGCTTGTGCGTCAGCAGGGGATCGCCCTGAGGTGATCGTCCGCTGCAGGCCTCGGTGAGGCGTCCCTGTGGCGTCTGCGACCTGCGGTCGATGGTGACCTTCCCGGCGGTGGGGCCACGATGTGGGTCCGCCGCCGGGGTGTCTGATTGAGGAAGGGGTGGTGAAGCACTCAGAGTTCTGGGGTGCTGTCGAGGCGGTCTTCGGCTCGGCCTACGGCCGGTCGCTGGCGCAGGACCTGGTCCTTCCTGAGCTGGAGGCGACCTGTGTGCAGGCGCTCGACGATGGCGTAGCGCCGGAGCGTGTGGGCCCTGCTGTGCGAGGAGACCGAGCGCTCGGACGCCGAGCGGTGGATCTTCCGCTCCGACCCTCGCCGCTGAGATGGGGTGAGGGGTGGTGCAGTCGACACGCGCGTGACGATGATGTCGCGATCGAACAGGTGTTCGGGTGCTGTTCTCCACGAACGACGGCGACGCACCCGAAGTCCCAGGGGCTGATGAGGGGCGAGATAGATGTCAGTGGTCAGGCATACCGTCGTTGGTGAGCCCCGGAGAGGGGACCTCGCCGAAGTGACCAGTCACGTCCGCCGCGGCTGTGAGCCGCCCGAGAACCGAGTAGGGAACAATGCCTGCTGTCAGCCAGACCCAGGACCGTTCCAAGGCCCTGGCCACTGCCCTCGCCCAGATCGACAAGAACTTCGGTAAGGGCTCCGTCATGCGTCTGGGGGACGATACCCGTCCGCCGGTGTCCGTCATCCCCACGGGCTCTGTTGCTCTTGATGTGGCCCTGGGGTCGGAGGGCTTCCGCGAGTCGCATCATCGAGGTCTACGGGCCGGAGTCCTCCGGAAAGACCACTGTTGCCCTGCACGCTGTGGCCAGTGCGCAGCGGGCCGGCAGCACCGCCTTCATCGATGCCGAGCACGCCCTTGACCCGGTTTATGCCAAGGCTCTGGGCGTCGACATCGACAACCTTCTGGTCTCCCAGCCGGATACCGGTGAACAGGCCCTGGAGATCACTGACATAGCTTGTGCGTTCGGGCGGCCTGGACATCATCGTCATCGACTCCGTGGCGGCCCTGGTTCCCCAAGGCTGAGATCGAGGGGAGATGGGGACTCCCACGTCGGCCTCCAGGCTCGTCTCATGAGTCAGGCGCTGCGCAAGATCACCAGGGCCCTGTCCTCCACCGGCACCACTGCCATCTTCATCAACCAGCTGCGCGAGAAGATCGGTGTGTTCTTCGGCAACCCGGAGACCACCACCGGCGGGAAGGCCCCTGAAGTTCTACGCCTCCGTGCGCTTGGATGTGCGCCGCATCGGTGGGCTCAAGGACGGCGACCAGCCCGTGGGCAACTGCACCCGCGTCAGGTTGTCAAGAACAAGATGGCGCCGCCCTTCAAGCAGGCCGAGTTCGACATCCTCTACGGACAGGGCATCTCCCGGGAGGGCAGGCTTGCTGGACCTGGGCGTGGACAACGGCGTGGTGCGCAAGTCCGGGGCTTGGTTCACCTATGGGGAGGATCAGCTCGGTCAGGGGCAGGAGAACGCTCGCAACTTCCTCAAGGACAATCCGCAGCTGGCCGCTGAGATCGAGGAGAAGATCCTCGCTGCCCTGGGAATCGGCGAGCCCGGTCGCAAGGCCCGGGAGGCCGAGGAGCTCGCCGCAGCCGAGGCGGCCGTGGCCGCAGCCGCCGTCCCGGTGGAGAGTGCTGATGCTCGCTGCCACGAGTGCTGTCAAGACCGCCCGTGGACGCGGGAAGAAGGCCGCAGGTTCCACCAAGGCGTCCAAAGACCGCTAAGACCGCCAAGGAGACTGCGGCGGAGGATGCGGACACCATCTTCGGTGAGGATGCCGGCGGGTTCTGATGCCCTGGATCACCCCTGATGCCCACGCGCAGGCCGTCGAGGCGGCGCGGGAGATCGTTCTACGCCGCCTCGACCGCAGCGCGCGCCCCGCAGGGCGGCCTGGCGGACCTGCTCGGGCGCAGGAGGTGGACCCCGCGTGGCCGCCGAGGTCCTGGACCGCCTGGAGGCGGCTGGAGTGATTGATGATGCCGCCTATGCGGCCGTCTGGCTCGCACCCGCTTCGCGGAGAAGGGGGCGGCCAGGCGGGCTATCGCCGAGGAGCTGCGGCGCAAAGGGCTGGGGGATCGGGACATCGCCGCAGCCCTCGACCAGATCGACTCCGATGATGAGGACACGGCGGCCCTGGCGCTGGCTCGCAAGAAGCTTTCCGCCACGCGCCACCTGCCCTGGGAGGTTCGCCGGCGTCGCACCGCGGCCATGCTGGGCCGCAAGGGCTACAGCCGTGAAGCCACTGTGCGTGCCCTTGAGGCGCCTTCGCCGAGGAGCCGGACTGAGAAGCGGTCCTGTCAGCCCAGGACCTCAAGGGCCTGAGGCTTTCTCGCCGGCCCACTAGAGACTGCCCCCATGACTCAGGCGATTGCGGCCACTGACGGCTCTCAGACCCCGGTTGACCTTGGCGCGTTGGCGGCCTCGGCGGGAATCGCTGCCGAGCACGTTGTTCCCTATGGTCGCGACGTGGCCAAGATCGATCTGCGCGCCCTGATTCCTTGTGGTGAGGGGGCCGGCGCACAGGATGGTCCCGGCAAAGCCCGCTACATCGTCGTCACTGCGATCACACCGACGCCTTTTCGGGGAGGGCAAGACCACCACAGCCATCGGACTGGCTCAGGGCTGACTCGTCTGGGAGAGCGGGCCGTCCTCACCCGCGCCAGTCGGCCATGGGACCCCACCTTCGGCATCAAGGGCGGGGCCGGCGGCTCCGGGGCGCCGCATCCTGCCGGCCAGAGCGGATGAACCTGCACCTGACCGGCGACTTCCACGCCATCACCGCCGCCCACAACCTCCTGTCGGCGATGATCGACAACCACCTGCACCACGGCAATGAGCTCGACATCGACGAGCGCACCATCACCTGGCCCCGGGTCCTGGACGTCAGCGACCGGGCCCTGCGCCATATCGTCACCGGCCTGGGCTCCAAGGTCGATGGCGTCACCAGGCAGGCCTCCTTCGACATCACCCCGGCCAGCGAGCTCATGGTCATCATGTCGCTGGCCACGGACCTAGCCGACCTGCGCAAGCGCCTGGGGCGCATCGTCATCAGCCGAAGCCGCGGCGGAGAGTGGATCAGCGCCGAGGACCTCAAGGCAGCCGGTGCCATGTGCGCCGTCCTGCGCGATGCGCTCGAGCCCAACCTCCTGCGCACCGGTGAGGGCACCCCGTCCTGGTTCATACCGGCCCCTTCGGGCAACATCGCCACCGGATGCTCCTCGGTCATCGCCGACCGCGTCGCCGCGGCAGGAGCCAGGGACGGCGGCTACGTCCTCACTGAGGCCGGCTTCGGGATCCGACATGGGCCTGGAGCGCTTCGTGGACCTCAAGTGCGCCGTCTCCGGGATGCATCCCGCACGTGGCCGTCGTCGTGGTCACCGTCAGGGCGCTCAAGGTCCCACTCCGGGCCGCCACCGCCTCGTCAGCGGCAAGGACCTGCCTGAGGAGATGCTCCAGGAGAGCGTCGAGGACGTACGCGCCGGCGCCGCCAACCTGCTCAAGCACCTGCAGATCGTGCGGGGCTTCGGCATCACTCGGTCGTGGCCATCAATGTCTTCCCCACCGACCACGACAGCGAGATCGAGGAGGTGGAGCGCATCGCCCGCGACGCCGGGTGCCCGAGTGGCCGTCTGCCACCCCGTGACTCGAGGGCTGAGGGCTGCCTCGACCTGGCGAGCGCCGTCGTCGAGGCCTGCCAGGAGACCACGATGCCGTCTCCATCCGACCCCGTCTACGAGCCTGAGGATGACCTGCGCACCAAGATCTCCAAAGTGGCGGCTCTCTACGGAGCCGATGGTGTGGACTACACCTCTGCCGCGAGCAGGTTGCTGGACGACTATGAGCGCGGCGGTTTCGGGGACCTGCCAGTCATCGTCGCCAAGACCCCGCTGTCCCTGTCCGCCGAGCCCGGCCTCAAGGGTGTCCCCACCAGGGTGGCGTCTGCCGGTGCGCGAGGTGCGCCTGGCCGCCGGGGCGGGTTACGTCTGCGCGATCTGCGGAGCCTGTCGACCATGCCGGGGCCTGTCGAGTCATCCCGCGGCCGAGCGCATCGACGTCGACGTCGCCACCAGGGAGATCGTGGGGCTGCACTGCACTGAGTGCTGCGGCCACGGGTGGTGGGTGGTCGTTATCGCCCCGTTGAGAGGGACTTGAGTGAGTCGACCTCCTGGCTCAGAATGCGCACGGCTTCGTTCGCGGTCGCAGCCCCACCATGGTGGCCTGGGCCAGGCCATTGCTCAGGGCGATCAGACGCTCCGCCTCCTGTGCCGGTGCTCCGGCCTGTTTGAGCAGGCGGGCTGCGTAATCCAGTGTTTCGCGGGCATGCCTTGGTGACGATCTCCATGATCTGCGGGTCCGCCACTGCCCGGGCCAGGTAGGCGTACCAGACCGCGATACCCAGCCGAAAGCGCCTGTTGCGGGGGATGGGCTGGGTGAGCAGCTCAGTCAGGGCGTCGAACGGCTCCAGTGCCTCAGTGCGCCCGAAGTGGACGGACTCCGCGGTGTCCACGATGGCCTGGCAGCCGGCGCGCACCAGGTCCTGCTTGGAGGTGAAGTAGTGCTGGATCCGCCCGACCGAGATCCCGGCGGCCCGTGCCACACGTCTGGTAGGAGGCCGCATGGATTCCTGTTCGTAGATGACCTGCCACAGGGCGTGGATGATCTCGGTTCGGCGCTGTTCGTGGTCGACGATCTTAGGCACCCCTTTACAGTACATGTATACCGTAATACTATTACAATATGAATATACTGCAAAAAGTGTTCTCCCCGGTCCGGCGGCTGCTCTCCCTCCGGCGGAGCCGTCCTCCGTGCTCCCGCAGGCCTGCGGTTCGGTGTGTGTCGAGGCTGCTCGTCATCGGGCTCGCGCTGACCGGCGCGGTGAGTATCGGTAGAACCGTGCTGGGGCCTGCCGACGTCGGACACTTCAGGACGGTTCAAGGACGCGAGGAGTACGTCGGCTACTACCAGCAGGCCATGGAGGCCATGCCGGCGCCCAGCTCGGTGCAGGACGTCGCCACCGACTTCGGAACCGTGCGGGTCTACATCTGGGACGCCGGCAACGGAGCAGCCGATCGCGACTCATACCCGGTTGTCCTGCTGCCTGGGCGCTCATCGGGGGTGCCCATGTGGTCCGCGAACGTCTCCGCCTTGATCGCGCTCGCGGCAGGTGATCGCCTTCGACGCGCTCGGTGACGCCGGGCTGTCCGTCCAGTCCGTTCCGCTGACCTCGATGGAGGACCAGGCCGCTTGGATCGATCAGGTGGTCACCGCCGTCGCACCTCGGGGAGTCCACCTCGTCGGACATTCCTTCGGCGGCGCGACCGCGACGGCCTATGCGCGGCTCCATCCCCAACGGGTCAGGTCCTTGACCCTGCTGGAACCGGTCTTCACCCTCGCCTACCCGCCGGCGGGAAAAGCTCGGCTGGGTGATGGTCGCCTCCGTACCGGGGCTTCCCGAGAGTCTGCGGAGCAAGGCGCTGGGGCGGATCGGAGGCGAGGACTTCGCCGGATCGGATCCCCTGGCTCTCATGATCAAGGCCGCGGTGGAGCACTTCGACGCCGATCTGCCCACCCCCTCACCGCTGACGAAGGAGGAGGCCAATGCCTTGACCATGCCCGTCTACGTCGCGATCGCGGGAAGGGACTCCCTGGCGGGCGGGGAGGAAGGCCGCCGAGCGTGCCGAGGGCTGCTGCCGGGTGCGCGGGTGCAGACTGGAAGGACGCCACCCACTCCTGCCGATGCAGGAGGCGGAACCCTTGGCGCGAGGTGCTCGAGCCGTTCTGGCGCCAGGTCGAGTCGGCGTGATGATTGATCAGGTGAATGGGGCTCACCCGGGGTGCGGTGGGCCGGTGGCCGGCATGTGCCGGCCACCGGCCCCTGAGTGCTGAGGCACCCCTGATGTCAGTCCTTCTCGTGCTTGGAGGTCTCGAACAGGAGGTTGACCTGCTCGTTGTACTTCGTCAGCGTCGAGGCGGGCACCCGGTTCGCCCACAGGTCGTCCGTCGCGGGCTTCATGATGGCCGCCACGTCCGCGCCGAAGTAGGTCAGTGGGGAAGAAGAACGTGGACTTGTCCTCCAGGTGCTGGGTGAAGGGCTTGGTGGGCAGGCCAGTCTCCTCGAAGACCTTCACCGCCTTGTCAGTGGAGGAGGAGATCGCCGGGAAGACGATTCCGTGAGAGGCCACGATGTCCTGCGCCTCGGCGGTCCCCAGGAAGGCCACCCACTTGGAGGCATTGTCGATGTTGGCCGACTGCTTGGAGATCGAGTCGCCCAGCCCGTTGAACAGGGGAGACCGACTTGCCGCTGGGGCCCACAGGATTGGCCGCGATCCCGACCTTGACGTCGAGCTTGGCGTAGGTGCTGAACATCCACGAGCCGTTGAGGCACATGGCGACCTTGCCGCTGCCGAGTTGGACATCGGTGCTGGTCGTGGAGGAGAAGGCGCCACGAGGAGGCATGTAGCCCTTGTCCACCAGGCCGAAGTACCAGTCCATGGCGTCCTGGAAGACCTTCTCGTCGTAGCGGTAGTGGTTCCCCCACGTCTCCTTGTTCGTGTAGAACCAGTCGCCGGCCGAGCCGGTGAAGGGACTCCACTGGGTCTGGCCGTCCCCGGTGCCGGCATCCTGGATGCCCAGGCCGTAGACCGCTACGCGGTTCTTGTCGAAGCCGGGCTCGTCGCCGCGCACGCCGTTCTTGTCCACGGTCAGGCGGGCGAGGATCTTCTCGAAGGTTCCGCCGTCGGTGGGGTTCCAGGACCAGCCGGCCAGATCGGCCTCGGTCAGGCCCGCCTGGGTGAGCATGTCCCGGTTGTAGAAGACCGCCACGGTGTCCCAGTCCTCGGGGCAGCCGTACTGGTGGCCCGTCCTCCCCCTTCCACAGGGTCGATGAGGCCTCCTGGAAGGCGGACTCGTCGACACCGGCCCAGGCGGCCTGCTTCTCCAACGGGACCAGGACCTCCAGATCCGCGAACTGGGCGAACTTGGAGATGTGATCGGTGAAGGCGTCCGGGCCGGTCCCGGCGATGAAGCCGGCCGTCAGCTTGGTCCAGTAGTCGCCCCAGGCGATCTGGGTGATGTTGACCTTGATGCCGGTCTTGGCCTCGAAGGCCTTGGCGCAGGCCTCGTGAGGCGGGCAGCTGGCTGGCGTCCCACTCCAGTACTCCACGGCGCCGGGATCCCGACTTCCTGGAGCCGCCGGAGCAGGCCGCCAGGGTCAGGGCGGCCGCGCCCGAGGCCAGGCCGCACAGGGAGGCTGCGGCGCGACAGTGAGGAGCGAAGAGGGCTGATCGGTTGAGTCGTCATCTGGTGCCTCACTTGATTCCGGTAAAGCCGATGGAGTTGACGATGCGCCGGGCGAAGGCCATGAACAGCAGGAGCATCGGGAGGGCGGCCACGAGCGTGGCGGCCGTGAGCCCGGCCCAGTCAGGGACCGGTCTGCAGGGGCCTGGGAGCGGAAGACCGCCAGAGCCACCGTGAGCACCCGCGAGGAGTCCGTGTGGGAGACCAGCAGGGGGCCAGAAGTAGTCGTTCCAGGCCGTGATGTGGGTCAGGATCGCCAGCGTCGAGATCAGGGGCCTTGGCCATGGGCAGGGATGAGGGTGAAGAACACCCGGATCTTCGAGGCGCCGTCGAGCAGCGCGGCCTCCTCCAGCTCGCGCGGGATGTTCATGAAGAACTGCTTTGAGGAAGAACACCGCGAAGGGCGTCATGAACATGGTCGGCAGCGCCACCCCGAGGAAGGTGTCGATGAGGTGGAGCTGCTGACCAGCACGAAGTTGGGCAGGAGCGTGAAGATCGAGGGGACCATGAGGGCGCCCAGGAACACGGCGAAGACCGTGTCGCGTCCCCTTCCAGCGCAGGCGGGAGAAGGAGTAGGCGGCCATCGCCGAGAAGAAGACCTGCCCGACGGTGACCAGTCGTGGAGATGATGACCGAGTTGCGCAGGTAGAGCCCAGAAGTTGATGGCGGCGCCGCTGCCGCCGTCAGCCAGGGGCCTCCTCGGTGGACTGCATGCCGAAGACGCGGGCGAAACCGCGCAGGTTGATGTCCACCGGCGGCAGGCTGGTGGGGTGGGCCGTGATGCCCGCGTTGGAGGACAGGGCCGTACGCAGGACCCAGTAGAAGGGCAGGAGCGTGAACAGCATGATGAGGGATCATCGCCGCCCAGGCCAGGGCCTTGCCCGACGGTGAGCCGGCGGCCGGGGAGCCTCCGGAAGACGCCGCGGCGGCTGCTGGGGCGACTTTGCGGAGGACACGGATGCGGTTGTCGTTGTCATGGGTGGTCCTCCTCAGTCCAGGTCCGTCTCGCCCGCACGGGTCATGCGGTACTGCAGGGATCGTGATCGCCGCCAGGACGAGCAGCAGCCCCACCGCCATGGCGGAGGCGTATCCGAACTGGAAGCGCCCGAAAGGCCATGTCGTAGATGTAGTACTGCAGCACGCGGGTGGCGTTGACGGGGCCGCCCTGGGTGGCCACCGAGACGGTGTCGAAGACCTGGAAGGAGCCGATCATCGTCATGATGAGTACCAGCGCCAGGGATCGGGCGCAGCAGCGGGACCGTGATCCTCCAGAACATCCGCCACTCGCTGGCGCCGTCCATCTTTGCCGGCCTCGTAGACCGTGTTCGGGATCGACTGCAGGCCCGCGAAGATGAGCAGGGGCCGTGTAGCCCACGTGCCGCACACGTTGATGATGGCGATGGTGGGGAATGGCCATCGACGAGAGAAGAAGTCGACGGCAGAGCCCGTCAGGGACTCAGGAGCTGGTTGGTGATGCCCAGCGTGTTGTCCAGGATCCACAGCCACAGCATGGCGGCGACCACGTTGGAGACGAGGTAGGGGCGTCAGCACGATGGATCGCACGAAGGTGGACTGGGTCAGGCGCTGCATGAGGGACGGCGATGAGGAGCGCCAGGATCGTCTGCAGACCGATGTTGATGACCACGTACTCCACGGTGACGACGACGGCGTTCCAGAAGGTGTCGTCCTGGACCATGCGCTTGTAGTTGTCCAGGCCGGTGAACTCCTCGGGGGTCAGGAGGTTGTACTCGGTGAAGGACAGCCAGATGCCCTCGGATGAGGGGCCAGATGTAGAAGGCGACGAGGCCGATCGTCGCCGGGAGGATGAAGGCGAGGCCGAGCTGAGGTCGGAGCGTGGCTTGCGCTGCCGACGAGATGGTTGCTCGACCAGGGTCGAAGTTGACATCGGGTCTCCAAATCGACGGTGATGTGGGAAAAGACGAGGTCGAAAAGCGGATGGGTGGGGAGCAGGAACGGGCGAAGAGGAGGGCGGATCAGCGACTCGGAGGATCGCCGAGGCCGTCAGTCGACGGCGCTCACGCGCAGCAGGACGAGGTGGTCGGGGTGCAGCACCGGCAGTGCCAGACCCGTGGTGGTCAGGGTAGGAGCCCGGGCAGGGTCACGCCCTCGGCCATCCAGCTCGCCGCGAGGCTCAGCTCGGGGTAGCCGGCGCCGCCAGACCCACGTGGTAGCGGCGCGAGGGGTCCAGGCCGGGCAGCGGGCGCGGCGCCGTGGGCCAGGCCGGGAGCTGGCCCAGCGAGGCGATCTCGAACAGGGCGTCGGAGCCGTCAGGGGCGACGACGCCCTCGATGCGCAGCACATCGTCGTCGGGCAGGTCCGCGTGGACCGTCACGCCCGAGTGCAGCAGACCGCGCAGCTCCTTGTGCAGCGCGATGATGGAGGCCAGGCGCTCGCGGGTTGCGTCGTCGGCCTCGGTGAGGTCCCTCCCACGCCCATGTGGCCCCACAGGGGCGGTCCCGGCCCGAAGTCGAGGTCGAGGTCGCGCAGAGTGGTGTGGGCCCGTCCCGAGCCGACGTGGGTCCCCACGAGCTCGGGGAGGAAGCAGCAGCGTGGTGCCGCGCTGAATGTTCTGGCGGTCGTGGGCGTCGATGCAGTCGAGGGCCCACACCCGCTGGGTGCGCTCCATGATCCCCAGGTCGATGCGGCCGCCGCCGCCGGCGCAGGGACTCGATCTCCAGGGCGGGGAAGCGCTCGTGGAGCGCGTCCAGGAGTCGGTGAGACGGGCCAGGGTCTGGTCGTGGACGGCCGCCCCCTGGCGTCCCCGCGGTGGGGTCGGCGACCTCGTGCCCTGCGGCCAGCAGGGGGAGTTGTGGTCCCACTTGAGGTAGGGCGATGTCGAGGCGCTCCACGAGGGGGGAGATGGCCTCGAACAGGTAGTCCCAGGCACCGGGGCGGTCAGGGTCCAGGACCCGCTGGTGGCGGTGCTCGGGCGCTCCGCCGGCGCCGTCGGACAGGATCCAGTCCGGGTGGGCGCGGGCCAGCTCGGAGTCGACGTTGATCATCTCCGGCTCGAACCACAGGCCGAACTCCATGCCCAGGGCGTGGACGTGCTCCACGAGCGGCTCCAGGCCGTCCGGCCAGGCCTCGGGGAGACCTGCCAGTCGCCCGGTCCCGAGGTGTCGTCGCGGCGGGAGCCGAACCAGCCGTCGTCAGGACGTAGCGCTCGATGCCGACCTGGGCCGCGGCGTCGGCCAGGGCCTTGAGCTTGTCGAGGTCGTGGTCGAGTAGACGGCCTCCCAGGTGTTGAGCAGCACCGGGCGGGGGCGGTCGGGGATGAGCGGGTGCGAGCGCAGCCAGGCGTGGCTGCGGTGGGCCAGGGCGTCAGTCCCTCGCCCCAGGAGAAGACGCGTCCACGGAGAGGTGTAGGTCTGACCGGGGGCCAGTGAGACCTCGCCCGGCAGGAGCAGCTCTCCGGCTCCCAGGAGCTTGCGCCCCGAGGCCGGGTTCATCGCCAGGTGGCGGACGTTGCCGGACCAGGCCGACGTGAACGCCGTGGACGCGTCCCGCTGCGCCATCCGAAGCCGGTGGGACCGGCGGCCAGCCAGGTGACGGCGTCGTGCCCCGGGCGCCCTCCAGGACTCGCGCAGGCGGGTGCCCGGGGGTGAAGGGGTACGCACGAGCCGGCGCTCCTGGACGTGGTGGCCGGTGGTGTCGAGCAGCTCGTCGGCGCTGTCGGGCACCGGGCAGCACCGGGGTGAGCTCGCCGACGACGAGGTCGGCTCCCTGCTCGCCGTCGGACTCAGGGGCGGTCGTCGCGGACCCAGGGAGCGCACGCGAACCAGGCCGCAGGGCTCCAGGCGCAGCTCGGTTCCCAGGGTCAGCTCGTGGACGGCGTCGGTTCCGCTGGAGCGCACGACGAGGGCGGTGCCTGCCGGGAGTGTCCTCAGCGCCTCCTCGTGGGTGAAGGCGGTGGGGTGGGGGAGAAGGCAGAGCCGTCGGTGCGCGAGAGCGCCACGGCGGGGCGCGAGCTCCAGCCCAGGTGGGCCAGGGGCAGGATCGGCAGGTCGTTGGTGATCCAGGCGGTGTTGGTGCCCAGAGACGTCGCTGCGGCCAGGCCCGCGTCGGTCAGGTCGTCACCGCTGACATCGCCCAGGTCAGGGGCCCCAGTGGCGCACCACCGGGAAGCGGTCGTCAGGCAGGGTCAAGGACCACGGAGGTGTCGGCTCGGCGCAGATGGAGGTCATCATCGTCCTTCCGGGGAGGGGGACAGGAACCAGAGGTGATTCCTTGTAGAATGAAAATAATTGATGATGCCGGATTTCGCAAGCGTTTGTCCCTACAGTGTCGGTACAAAGTGGGCGGCGGTGGGCGTCGTCCCAGGTCACGGGCCGTGCGGCTCATCCGGTAGATGGCGATGGCAGGAACAGGAGCCGGCGATGGATGGTGGTGGACGCAGCCTCGGCGCCAGGGCGCTGCTCGCCTGATCTCCGTCGGCCCCTATGAGTCGCGGCGACCTCGAGGGGCGTCTGGGGCTGTCTGCGGCGACGACGACGCACGGTGCGCCCCACTCATCGAGGCCGGTCTCGTCGAGGAGCAGCCGCCGGCGGAGACGGGCGGGCCGGGGCAGCCCACCCGCCTCCTGGCCGTCGCTCCCGAACAGCGCCACCGTCGCAGGATCAAGCTCACTGCCGACCGCCTCTACGCCGTCCTGACCGACCCGCTGGGCGAGGTCCTCATCGATGACTCCCTGCCGCTGACCGGACCGACGCCGGCTCCGTCACCTGCCCTCATCGCCTCGGTGGTGGCGCAGCTGGCTGAGCGCAGCGGTCGGCCCGACGCGATCAGGGATCTCCCTGGGGCGGCGGTCGTCGGGAGAGCGGACCGTGGTGGTGGCCAGCTTCCTGGGGTGGCGTGATGTCCCCTGGCCGCCATGGTCTCCGAGGCCACCGGGCTGCCCTGCGTCGCGGCCCAACGACGTGCGCGCCTTCGCCTACGCCGAGGGCCTGGTTCGGGGCCGGGCGCGGGAAAGGAGTCCCTTCGCCCTGGTCACCCTCGGGGGCCGGGTATCGGCTGCGGATCGTGGTGGCGGTGAGGTCGTCTCCGGTGCGCAGGGGCGGCCGGAAGCGTCGGACACCTGCCGGTGGATCCTACCGGACCCAGCTGCGAGATCGGGCACCCAGGGTGCGCTCGGGCCCTGGCCTCGACATCGGGGATCCTTCGGGCGGCCGCTGAGCACCTGGGGTGCGCGGTGCAGGACCTGAGCCTCTCGAGGTGCTCCTGAGTCCCTGGGAATGCGTCGTCGGGCAGCGGTGTCGACGACGTTCTGCGGCGTGCGGCACTGGCGGTCCGGGAAGGGTCGTGGGGTCGCTCATCGCCTACGTCGACCCTGAGCTCGTCGTCGTCTCCGGGGAGGGGATCGCCGTGGTGGAGGCTTACCGCGAGACCTTTGAGAAGAGGTGGGCGGCCTGCGGCACTGGGCCGCCGCCCGGTGCCCGTCCTGCTGCGCCCCTTCGAGTTCGACGAGTGGGCGCGGGGCGCACGCGCTGGCGCTGGAGCAGTGGACGGTGGCGGCGGGCGATCAGGGTGGCAGGGGCCGCTCGCGAGCGCCTCAGCGCTGCTGATGAGAAACCATGCCTGGGAAGAAGGTCCCAGCATGAATCTTGGACTAAGGGTGCCCTCAGATTGTGCATGCAGCGCCGCACCACCATCGCCCTGTCGACCGCCGGCCTCCTTGCCGCCGGAGCCGCACTCGCCTGGCCGTCCGTCCCGGCCCGTCCCAGACGTCCCCCGACCGCCTCGGCCCCACGACAGCGCCGTCCCCCGCGTCGTCGTGCCGGCGGCGGCTACGTCGGGTTCTGCGTCGCCAGAGCACTGCGGGCCCGGCTGCGGGAACCGACGAGGTCGAGATCGCCATCATTGACCCGCGCCCCTGCATGACCTACCAGCCCTTCCTGCCCGAGGTCGCCGCCGGGTCCATCCAGCCGCGTCACGTCATCGCCTCCACCGGCGGTCCTGGCCGGGTGCACGATCATCACCGGCTCCGTCACCGGCATCGACCACGCGCCGCACCGTCGACCATCGCACCGCCGGTCCCCGCAGCTCCACCAGGAGGGCAGAGCCCTACCAGATCGGCTACGACCACCTGGTTCTCGCCCTGGGCGCCGAGGCCCACACCCTGCCGATCCCGGGCCTGGCCGAGCAGGCCCTCGGCTCAAGCAGGTCGAGAGGCCCTCGCCCTGCGCAACCGGGTCCTGTCCGCATCGAGACGCCGCCTCCACCTGGGACGCCGAGCGCCGACGTCGGCTGCTCACCTTCGTCTTCGTCGGCGGAGGCTTCGCCGGGGTCGAGGCCATCGCCGAGCTCGAGGACATGGCTCGGGCCCTGGTCGCCACCGTCGACTCCGTGGAGCAGGCGGACGTGCGCTTCATCCTCGTGGAAGGCTCGCGCCGCATCCTGCCCGAGCTGACCGAGGAGCTCTCCGGCTACGGCCTGGAGCAGGCTGCGCGAGCGCGGCATCGACGTGCGGCTCAACACCTTCCTCAGCTCCTGCGTCGACGGGCACGTCGTCCTGTCCGACGGCACCGAGGCTCGACGCCGACACCATCGTGTGGACCGCCGGGGTCAAGGCCGCCCCGTCCTGAGCCGCGTCCGACCTGCCCGTCGAGGCCCGCGGCCGGGTCACCACCCTGCCCACCCTCCAGGTGGCCCGCGACGGCAGCGTCGTCGTGCCCGAGGCCTGGGCCGCCGGCGACTGCGCCGCCGTCCCGACCTCACCAGTGAGGACCCGCAGGCCACCTGCGCCCCCACCGCCCAGCACGCCGTGCGCCAGGCCGCCATCCTCGCCGACAACCTCGTGCCCGTCCTGACCGGGCCGGCCGGTGATGAGCCCAGTGGACAGGGTGAGCAGCGGCTGGCGTCTACGCCCACGAGAACCTGGGCACCGTGGCCTCCTGGGCATCGGCAGGGGCGTGGCCCGCATCATGGGTCAGAACCTGCGCGGCTTCACGGCCTGGACCGCTCACCGCGGTTACCACGTCTACGCGATGCCACCCTCAACCGGAAGGTGCGCATCATGATGGACTGGTTCGCCGCCGTCGTCTTCCGCCGCGACCTGGCCTCCTTCGGCTCCATCGCCGAGCCCGGCGCGGCACTTCGCCACGGCGGCCCGTCTGACGCCACGCGTGACCTCGCCGCCGCCGCAGGAGCCACCGGGAAGCGGGGCCGGAGCCTCAGCCGCCGACGACGGCGTCGAACCGATCTGCGTGGTCCCGCGCGCTGAGCGAGATCTCCTCAGCGCTGACCGTCACGTGAACGGCCAGCCGGCGCCGTGTACGGGTCCTCGCTGGCGGTGCCCGGCTCAAATCGACGACCGCCTCGTTGACGTCGACGACAGTGCCGCTCACGGGTGAGTACGTGAGGTCCGAGACGGACTTGGTCGACTCCGGAGCTCGCCACAGGGCGCTCGCCCGCCTCGACCTGGGCGCCGCGCCTCGGCCGGGTCAGACGAAGACGGACCTCACCGAGGGGCGTCGGCGGCGACGGTGGTGATGCTCACGCGTGCGGGCTCACCGTCCGCCAGCCACTCGTGGTCGATGCTGCGCCGTTGAGCGCGCACGCTCTGAGCCAAGATGGGGTCCTTCACACTGTCAGGAGGTGGCGGGTGGTGCGGACGCGCCCATCAGGGTCCGCGGTAGAAGAGCCGACAACCGTGACCTTTCAGCGCAAGCGCACGTCGGCGACGAGGCGCCGTGCCCACGGGCGTGGGCGGGGCGCTCCTCGCCAGGGACGCAGGGCGCCAGGGCCACAGGGTGACCCAGCGTGCAGAGCAGGTGCTGGTACAGGTCACCGCACCGAGCACTCGCCGTCGTCGCCCAGCTACCGGCGCACCGGCCCGGGCAGCACCGCCGACCCTCAGCGGTCAAGTGAACTAGCACCGAGGTGCCGCGTCAGCCCTCCTGCTCGGCTCGGGCGGCCAGGGCGTCACTGATCAGAACAGCGCCTTGACTGAGCCGCACCACACCGCGCCCAGGCCGGCGTCAGTAGGGCGTCATCCTCGTGGAGCCTCGACTGCCCGCGCCAGGGGCATCCGGCCTCCAGCCGCAGGGAGTCGCGCGCCGCCAGTCCGCAGGGGTCAGCGCCACCGGCTCGCCGTCGATGACGGTGGCGCCTTAGAACCGCCGCCGCACTGGTGATGACCGTCCACCCGTTCCACGGCGTCCCTCCGCGCCGCAGAACGGCCTGAAAGCCAGTCCTCACCCGTGCTTAGCCGGTGCGGGGCCAGCAGCGCCGAGTGCGCCATGCCGTCGCCCTGACGGGCGCGTAGAAGCGCAGGCGCTCCAAGAGCGTGGGACCGCACAGCACGTCCGGTCCGCAGTCGTCCTTCTCCGAGCCCCTCAAAGCCTGGGAAGCGCCGGGCATGGCGGGCACCGGACTCGGATGGCGCACGCAGCGAGCACCTCCTGCGCCCGCGGCCCGGACGGCGATGGGGCGGGTGGCTAGGAGATGTCCTCGACCGTGCGGTCAGATCCCGCGCAGCGAGCGACCAGCTCGGCGGCGACGCGCCCACGGTTGCCGCCGCTGGGCACCACGAGGCACTCCTCGTCGCCCACGTGGTGATGCGATGAGGTCGCCGATGACACGCCGTGAGGGTCAGACGATCATCGTGTAGCGGGCGCGCCCACCGCCACGGCGCGGGATAGGGCCCCACGAGCGCGCGTGGTCTACAGGGCGGCCCCGCCTCGCCGGTGACCTTTGACCTCGCCATGTGCAGGTCGAAGATTCCCGCGCTGCGGCGAAACACCGCGTGGTGCTCGGCCGGGTACCAGAGGTGTGGCGCAGCGGCGATCTGCGCCGCCGAAGTCGGTGAAGGACGCGCCCAGGCCAGCAGTGCACGCGGTGCAGGGGCGTGGTGCGCAGGACGGCTGCGCTGGTCTTGCGTGTGCTGGCTCATCGCCGTCTCCTCGTCAGACGTGGGTCTCGGCTCAGGCCCTCGTGCGCCTCGAAGGCATCGGGTGCCGGGCAGGTGCACATCAGGTGTCGGTCGCCCCACGCGTTGTCCACCCGCGAGACCGGGGGAGCACTTGTCCGTCTCCATGCCCGCCAGCGCGGGAAGGCCTGCGGTGGCGCGAGTAGAGGCCGCCACGCCTCGGCCGTGACGGCCCGCCAGCGTGCGGCGAGCGGCGCAGCACCGAGTCCCTCCAGCGCCACGGCCCCTGCGGCGACCTCGTCGATCTCGGCACGGATCGAGCGCATGGCCGCGATGAATCGGTCCAGCTCGGCCAGGGGCTCGACTCAGTGCCTCGACCATGAGCGTACCGGCCACGGGGAAGGAGAGGGTCGGTGCGTGGAACCCGTAGTCGATGAGCCCTTGGCCACGTCTCGGCGCTGACGCCGGTGGCGGCGGTGAGCGCACGCAGGTCGAGGACGCACTCGTGCGCCACGTGCCCGCGGTGGGTGCAGGGTGGGGGAAGACGTCGGCGAGCGCCTGCGAGAGGTAGCTCGCGTGGGCCAGCGCCGTGAGGGTGACCCGGCGCAGATCGGCGTCGCGAGCGTGGCCAGTACGTCAGGCCAGCGGCATGACCCCGCCGAGCCGAAGCGGGCCCCCATGGCTACAGCCCCGCCGCCAGCCCGGTCATGGTCCCTCAGTCCGTCGACGGCTGATCCGCCGGGACCGGCCGCCAGCAGACACAGGTGCTCCTTGACGACGGACGCGGGCCCACACCTGGACTCACCGCCGCCATGAGGGATGGCGGGAAGGTCTGTGGCAGGCTGAGGTGGTACATCGCCACCGAGGTCACTCTGTGCAGCAGCCCCGTGAGGGCGCTGGAGGCTGGCTGTCGATGTAGACCTGGCTGCCGGCGTCGTGGACGAGGCGGTGACCCCAGTGACCTGCGGCTCGAAGACGCCGGGTGGACGGCGCTGAGCATGATGGCCGCGACGCGTTCATCGCGCTCGGCCAGGAGCCCGCGCAGGTGGTCGACGTCGATGGAGCCGTCCTCGGCGGTGGCGACCACCTGACGCTGAAGCTAGCGCCGGCGGTCGAGGCTGCGTTCGCGCCGTGGGCGCTGGCGGGTACCAGGACGAGGTCGCGCCGCTGCTGCCCGGTGGCCCTGAGGTAGCTGCGCAGCCGCCAGCAGGCCGGCGAGCTCGCCTGGGCGCCGAGGCCGGTTGCAGGCTGTACCGGCCGGTCAGTTGCGCTAGCCGGTCGGCGAGACTGTCCATAGCAGGCGCCAGCTGCGTGCTCCGGGGTGCGCGGTGCTGGCGAGCCTGTTGAGCTTACGCGGCGATCGCGCGCGCCGCGTTGAGCTTGCGAGGCACGAGCCCAGCGATCATCGTCCGGCCGAGGGCGAGAAATGCGGCCGCCAGCCGCCGGATGCGCAGTACGAGGGCGGTCCCCGCTGTGGCGTGAAGCCGTGGGTCAGGAAGCCAGTCGCGCCAGTGACGCGGGCAGGGGGACGTGGGCGCCGTCTGTTGCCCGGGGCGGGGCCGCGCGCGGCGCGGGGGAGGCGTCGGCGAGCGCCTGCGGGACCGTGGTGACGCTCGTCGTCGGTGGTGGTCCTGCTGACGCTCACACCACGTGGTCGGTGCCGAGCAGGCGCAGGTTGTAGCCCAGCGCCTCAGCGCGCTCGACGTGCGGCGGGCGGCGCGCAGGCGCACGCTCACCGTGTCGAAGAACTCCTCGTGCCGAGGGCGAGCCTCGAGCGCAGGCGCCGACGGCCAGCTGCCCGGCCTGGCGTGCACGTGCTCGGCGATGGACGCCAGGCCTCAGAACCGTGGGTAGCCGTCGCGAAGCGCGCGACGACCGCCAGCAGGCCTGCGCGGTGCAGATATTCGAGGTGGCCTCCCGGCGGATGCTGCTGCGGGTCTGGTGGTGCCAGGCGGTAGGCCCCACGGCCCCGTGTCCCCGGGAGCATCGACGACGCGTCCTGGCAGCTGGCGCTGCAGCGCCCTCGGTGACGGACATGAAGCCCGGTGGGGCCGCGAAGAACAGGGGCATTCTCCAGGCGCTGGCAGTGCCGACGGCGATGTCCGCGCCGACGGCACCCGGCTCGGTCAGCAGCGTCAGGGCCAGCGGGTCGGCGTCGACTGCCACCAGGCCGCCGCGGGCGTGGACGGCCGCGACGGCACCGGCGAGGTCCCGGATGAGTCCGCGGCTGGTGGTGGGCGAGGACCGCCCCGGTCAGGGGCGTGCGCCGTCGGCGGTGATCGTGGAGGCAGACGACCCGACGTCGATGCTCAGGCCCCGGCCTGGGCTGAGGCCACCTCGATGAGCTGGGGGTGCAGGCCGGAGTCGAGGAGCACGGGGCGTCGGGCCGCGGTGTGCGCGCGCAGAGCAGGACCGCGCTTCGGCCACGGCCGTGGCCTCGTCCAGCAGGGAGGTAGGCCACCGGCAGCCTGGGTGAGACTCGGCCACGACGGTCTCGAACAGCAGCTGGCCTCCAGGCGCCCCTGGCTGATCTCCGCCTGGTAGTGTAGGCGGTGGTCCAGGCGGGCTGGACAGGACGTCGCGCACGATGACGGCGGGGTGACGGTGGTGGCAGCTGCGCCCGATCATCTCGGTGTGCGGGTCGCTGAGGGCGGCCAGGGACCTGAGCGCGCTGACGGCCTCGTCCTCGCTCAGACCGCCGACGTCGGCGTCGGGTCGCTCGGGCCGCTGCGGAGGTCGACGACGGGCAGGGTGGTCGGGGACCACCGGCGGCCAGGGTCCTCCAGGCCCGGAGCACCGATGCTGGTCAGGACAGTGTCCAGGTCCGCTCCCGTCGCCCAGGTGCCGGTCCAGGAAGCGCGTGCGTGGGGCGCCGTCATGACCTCCCTCCGTCGTGGCGCGTCACATCCTAGTGAAGGAGCCTGCATCCGCGCAGCAGAATGGAAGCGGCGCCCGTGAGGCTCTGGTCGAGGACGATCGGCCGCATCTGGCCACGACGGTCCGTCAGGACTCGGGCGGGGCCCCACCGCCACCTACACTGCTCGGCGATGACCATGCTCGCCGCCACCGCCCCCGCTCGACGCCTGAGGTGCCCTGCCGCGCACCCACCACGCGCACGCTGGCTGCCAGATGAATGTCCACGACCTGAGCACATGGCGGCGGGCCTGCTGAGGGGCTGGCTACCTGCGCGTCGAGGACGTGCCCGAGGCGGCCGCCCGCGCTACCGACGCCGGTGACGGTGGGGCCGACGTCGTCATCATCAACACCTGCCTCTGCGGAGAACGCCGCCACCCGGCTCTTCGGCAACCCGCCAGCCTGCGGCCGTCAAGCGCGAGCGCCCCGGCATGCAGATCGCCGGGCTGCGCCCGGGCCCAGCAGATGGGGAGGGGATCGTCGAGCGCGCCCCTGGTCGACGTCGTCTCGGCACCCACAACCCGACGTCCCTGCCCGCCCCTGCTCGAGCGCGCCCGGCACAACTCGGCGGCCGCCGTCGAGCTCGAGGAGTCCTCAAGGTCTTCTCCACCCCGCCCACCCGCCGCGAGTCCCGCCTACGCCGCCTGGGTCTCATCGCCGTGGGCTGCAACAACACCTGCACCTTCTGCATCGTGCCCTCCCTGCGCGGTAAGCAGCGCGACCGCCGTCCCGGTGATGTCCTGGCCGAGGTCGAGGCCGTCGCCGCCCAAGGGGCCATCGAGGTGACCTCCCGGGGCAGAACGTCAACTCCACGGAGTCGGCTCTGGCGACCGCGGCGCCTTCGCCAGCTGCTGCGAGCGGCCGGGGAGTCGAGGGCATCGAGCGCGTGCGCTTCACCAGCCCCCACCCCGCCGCCTTCACCGACGACGACGTCATTGAGGCCATGGCCACCACCGAGGCGGTCATGCCCAGCCCTGCACATGCCCTGCAGTCGGGATCCGACCGGGTTCTGCGCCATGCGCCGCTCCTACCGCACCCAGCGCTTCCGGCATCCTGACAAGGTCCGCGATGTCATGCCCGACGCGGCCATCACCACCGACATCATCGTCGGCTTCCCCGGCGAGACCGGAGGAGGACTGCGCCACGCTCGACGTCGTCGAACGCGCCCGCTTCGCCCGGCCTCACACCTCGAGTACCCGCGCCTGGGCACGCCCGCTGCCGACCGCGACGACCAGGTCCCCGCCGAGGTCGTCAGACCGCTACCGGCGCTCGATGCACCTCTGCGCCGCATCGCCCGTGAGGAGAACGAGAGGCAGGAGGGGCGCGTCGGAGGTGCTCGTCGCCGAGGGCGAGGGGCGTCGTGACTCGCGACCGCGCGCATCTCCGGGCGCGCAGCCGACAACCGGCTCGTCCACGTGGCCCCTGCCCGAGGGCCTCGCCGAGGACGACTACGCCGGTAGGGGCGCGTCCCGGCGACATGGTGAGTGTGCGCGTCACCACGGTGCCCCTCTACAACCTCACCGCCGACTCGGCCCGCTGCTGGCGGAGCCGGACCCGGCTGCTGCGGCCGCCAACGAGGCGCTCAAGCCTCGGTGACCGCCTCTGGCTCGACGATGGACCCGCTCTAGCTCCAGGTGCGGCGCACCTGCGCCGAGCGACGCCTGGGAGCGCTGTCAGGCCGAGGCCTGCGCCGCTCCGAACCCGACGCCGCCCCTGGTGAGCCTGGCCTGCCCACCTGCGGGTGGGCGCCCTGCCTGAGCGGTCCCCGCCTGGAACCCGCACCAACCTGCACCGCGAGACGCGAGGGAGCTTGACACTTGCCTACTGTACCTAGAGGTATGTACAGTGCTGGTGTGGACTCGAGAGAGAAGCTGGTGGAGGCGATGGCCGAGCTGATGTGGGAGCGTGGCTACAGTGCCACGAGCCCGCGGGCGGTTCGCGAGCTCTCCGGTGTCGGCCAGGGGAGCATGTATCACTATTTCCCCACCAAGCGGGACTCCGGCTGGCGGCCCTGGATCACAACCGCCGGGTCCAGCTGGATTCCTGGAAGGCTGCGATCAAGGACCTCGAGGATCCGCTCGAGATCCTCAGCGCCTACCTCACCCTTCCCCGTGACCCGCTCAAGGGCTGTCGAGTCGGTCGGATGGCCCAGGATAAGGCGGTGGTGGCTGACGACGGTCTTTCGTGAGCTGGTCGCCGAGGCCTTCGCTCGGCTTCGCGAGATGCTGGTCGTCGCATCGGTGCGGCCAGGTCGCAGGGTCGTCTGCCGGCGGACCTTTGAGCCGGACCATCTGGCCTCGCACGATAGTCGCCGCTGTTCAGGGCGGTTACGTCCCGGCCATGGCCGAGCAGGACAGGGCCCCGTACGACGCGGCCCGTCAGGGCGCCCCTTGAGCGTGCCCGCGCCGCAGCCGGGGCCGCTGGCGGGCCCTGCGGTATGACGGGTCCGCTTCCTCCCGAGCCTTGGCACGTCGGCGTCGGTGTCTCTGCGCTCCCCTGACCGAAGGAGAAGGAACATGACTCATTCGTATCGGTATCAACGGCTTCGACGTATCGGGCGCACGTACCCTGCGTGCCGCGCTGGTGAGTGGGCGGACGAGGTCGTCGCCGTCAACGACCTGACCGACCGGGCGCGCTGGCGCACGCCCTCGAGTGGACCTGGTCGGGCCATCTCGACGGCGTCCTTGCCGACGGCGGCGACCTCGAGGTCGGCGGGCGGACCATCAGGGTCTTCTCCGAGCCGGATCCGGCCAAGATCCTGGGCGAGGTCAGCCGACGTCGTCATCGAGTCCACCGGCCCTCTTCGTCGACCGGGACAAGGCCGCCCAGCATCTCAGCTGGCGGTGCCAAGAAGGTCATCGTCTCCGCGCGCTCGCCAAGGGCGACGTCCCACCTTCGTCCTGGGGGTCAACGACAACCAGCTGGATGTCTCCGCCGCCGACGTGTCTCCAACGGTCGTGCACCACGAACCCCTGGCCCTGCTGGGCTGTAGGTGCTCAACGACTCTTCGGGGGTCGAGAGCGGTCTCATGACGACGATCCACGCTCACACCGGAGACCAGCGGCTTCACGACGCGCCCCACAAGCGATCTGCGTCGGGCGCGCGCTGCCGCCGTCTCCATCGTTCCCACCTCCTCGGGGCCGCCCGGGCCATCGGTCTGGTCATCCCTCGAGCTCGACGGGCGTCTGACCGGCGCTTCCATGAGGGTGCCGGTCCCGGTCGGCTCGATCACCGACCTCACCGTGGTCACCTCCCGCCCGGCAACGGTCGAGGACGTCAACGCGGCCTTCCGCGAGGCTGCCGATCATGGGCCGCTGGCCGGCTACCTGCAGTACTCCCAGGCGCCGATCGTCTCCCACGACATTGTCGGCAACCCGCACTCCTCGATCTTCGATGCGCCTCTGACCGAGGTGATTGGCGGCCAGGTCAAGGTCTTCGGCTGGTACGACAACGAGTGGGGCTTCTCCAACCGCCTCGTGGAGTTCTCCCAGAGGATCGGCGAACAGCTCTGACACATCATGAGCGGCCTCCCCAAAGGCGCAGTGCTCTTGGCGGCGGTGCGGGCTCAGTGACGGCTCCGGTCGCAGAGCCCGCACCCGTTGCCTCCGGCGGTGAGCGATGGGAAAGGGCCGGGACGCCGTCCCGAGGGTCCCGCCGTTTTGCGCTGACGGTGGAGCGGGCCGAATGCGGTGGGGAGGAGGCCGCTCACCCCGCTAGGCTGGGAAGCATGCCCAGTTCCGACGCCAGCTTTGCTGCCGCCGCCACGGTCCCCAGGCCCGTGGACGTCGACCGTATCCACGAGTGCGTCAAGCGCCTGGGGCTGCGCTACTCATCGATGACGAGGGCGACATCGGCATCCCGTGGCGATACGTCACCGTCCACGCCATCTTCCAGGACACCAGGGCCGTCCAGATGCGCGGGATCTGGCACCGCATCGCCGATACCGAGCACCTGACCCAGCTACGCGCCCTGGTCGAGGACTGAACACCACCCGATCGGCCCTGCGGCCTACCTCACCGTCGCCGACGGCGTGCGTGGCGCCTCACGGCGAGTACACCCACCCCTCGAGGCAGGATGACGGACAGGTGCTCGAGGACTTTCGTCTTCGGCGGCTGCCGGCTCATCGTCGCCCTCATGCACGAGGCCGAGGAGCAGTTCCCGACGAGCTGCGAGGAAGCCTGAGCCCTGATGCCGCGACCGCAACGCCTCACCGACTTCATCGCGCGGCTCCTGGGCAAGGAGTGGGATGCGGGCGCTGGACCATCAGCGAGGGATCCAGCAGAGCCACCGTCAGAGCCCTCAGCAGGAGTCCCCGACTGCTCCCTGACGACGCCGGACCCCCGTCCGCACCGAGGAGTCGGGAGCGCCGCGTGCTTCCGGGGCATCAGCCGGCTCACCGGATCCAACGAGCTCGGCGGACTCAGCCGACTCGCCGGCTCCAGCGGTCACCGAGGACTCGGCGAGCCCATCGGGTCGAGCATCGGATGGCCAAGGCAGCCGCCTCGACAGAGACCTTCGACGCCTCGCGCACCTGGTCGAGTCGATCAGGCCGACCGGATGAGCACGCCTCAGGGGAGTGCGACGTCGCCGGTCGCTCTCTGGGCGTAGAGCCGACCGATGAGGCCACCGATCCGCTCACCCTGGCCAGGATCGAGTCCATGCTCACCGGCCCCATGGATTACAACGTCCAGCTGGCAGACGCACCGCGAGCACCCCTGCCTCCTGGGCACCTGGGACTCTTCCCTTCGTCATCGAGGATCCCTGAGGGCCACGACGGCTGGCTCCTGGTCTCCGGTGACTGGGAGGAGGCCGCCTCGCCTCCCAGCGCGACGAGATCGCCGCCAGCGTCAACGACTGGAACCGAGACAAGTTCTTCCCCACCGTCGGCGTCGTCGACACCCCCGTCGGACCGCTGGTGCGAGCCACCTACCTCACCGACCTGTCCGCCGGGGTCTCCGACGCCCAGCTCCGCCTCCACCTGGACACGGCGCTGTCCTCCTGCACCCAGGCCTCAGCCTGGTGGGGCCCCTCCTGCCGGAGATCTGAGCCCCGTGATCCCAACGGGCCCAGCACCTGCCGGTCTTCCGCGGGTGGCGGTGGTCGGCCCCACTGCCACCGGCAAGTCCGACCTCGCCCTCGACCTGGCCGAGCAGGCCCAGGCGAGCGGGCCGGCCGCCCGTGCCGAGATCATCAACGCCGACGCCTCCCTGCTCTACCGAGGCATGGACATCGGCACCGCCAAGCCCAGCCCGGCCGAGAGGTCCCGCGTCCCCCACCACCAGATCGACGTCCTCACCGTCAGGGACCGGGCCAGTGTGGCCGCCTTCCAGCGCTCGGCCCGCAGCGACATCGACGCCGTCGAGTCCCGAGGGCACCCGCGATCATCGCCGGAGGCTCGGGCCTGTGCGGGCCCCTCACCGACGGCCTGACTTCCCGGCACCGACCCGGCCGTGCGCACCTGCCTCGACCGAGTGCGCTGAGCGCGAGGGGACCCCCGCCCTCTACGCCGAGCTGGTCCGGCTCGACCCAGTGGCCGCCGAGCGGATCGAGGCCTCCAACACCCGCAGGATCGTGCGCGCCCTGGAGGTCATCGAGATCACGGGGCGTCCCTTCTCCGCCTCACTGCCCCTGCCACGAGGACGTGGCCCCCACCGTCCACATTGCTCTCGGCGCTGCGAGCGCCGGCTCCTGGATACCTGCATCAATGCCCGCGCCCACGCCATGCTCGAGCGGGGCCTCGTGGAGGAGGTCGAGACCTCATCGACCAGGGCCTCAGACAGGGAGACCGCCCTGCGCGCCATCGGCTACTCCCAGGCGCTCGCGGTCATCGACGGAACCATGAGCGTGCCTGAGGCCATCGCCTCCACCGCCCTGGCCACCCGCCAGCTCGCCTCCCGCCAGATCAAGTGGTTCCGCCGTGACCTGCGGGTAGTGGATCGACGTCGCCTCACCGAGGAGGGCCGCTGCACCGACGCCGAGCGCTCCCGGCGACCAGGCAGGCATGGGAGCACGCTCGCATCTCACGGCGTCGCTTAGGCTAGCCATGCCGCACCGACAGGTCTCGTGGCCGTGAGCTCATCAAGCCACGCGACCTCAACGACTTCCCTCATGCTGGTCGACCCCAGCTGCGAGGTCGCCGTCAGCGGCGCCGATATCGCTGCGGTCTGCGACCGTCACGGGAGGTATCGGCGCCGACGGATTCATGTGCGTCGTCGCGGACCACCGCCTGCCCGGTGCCGGGGCCTTCGCCGTGGCCGTTCCCGAGGCCGAGTGGTTCATGGACTACTACAACGCAGACGGTTCCGTGGCCGAGATGTGCGGCAACGCCACCCGCCTGTTCGCCCACGTGCTGGACAGCGAGGGCCTGCGACCCATCGCCGATGGCGAGTCCGTCACCATCGGTACCCGTGGCGGGGCGCGCACCGTCACCTCGCCTGGGAGACCTGTGGACCGTGGATATGGGGCCTGCGCGTCTCACGCGCCCCCGTCAGGTGCAGGAGGAGGGCTGGGACATGACCGTCGTCGTGCCCGGCCTCATGGGGGAGCGAGCAGCCTTGAGCGTCGAGATGCCCAACCCTCACGCCGTCGTCGCCCTGGGGGAGGAGAACGAGCTCGAGGCGGCCTCGTTCGCCGGGCTCACCGACTCCGCAGCCCCGGTCGTCTACAACCCTCCCCTCGAGACCGGTACCAACCTCGAGCTGGTCATGCCACTGGGGGAGGAGATCGACCCCGACACCCAGGCACCGGTCGGCATCGCCCGCATGCGCGTCCTGGAGCGCGGAGTGGGGGAGACGCTCTCCGTGAACGGGTGCTGTGCTGTCGCCGTCGCCCTGCACACCTGACCGGACCGGTGCCCCGAGGACTACCGATCCTGTTCCTCGGCGGGCAGATCGGGGTACGTGCGCGCGATCCTCTGGCTGAGGACAGCACCGTGCTGCTGACCGGACCGGCCACGATCACTGGACGGGTCACCATCGCCTGACAGCCCCAGACCCGCCCCCGACCAGTTCCCGGACGTCGCACCGACGCCGCATCCGAGAAGAGAAACCAACCACCATGACCCAACCATCCAGTCGCACTACTGTCGGCACCATCCCGCCGACCGGCCTGATGCTTTTCGCCCTGTTCTTCGGGGCCGGTCAACCTCATCTCCTCCCTGCTGGGGCGGGCCTCGGGCAGGTCCTTCATTCCGGTCATGGTGGGCTTCATCGCCACCGGGGTCCCTCATGCCCTCATCACCGTGGTGGCGTCGTCCCCACCTCCGGTGAGCATACTCGGCCTGGCTCGCAGGGTGGGGCCCTGATTCGTCTGGTCACGCCACTGGCGGTCTACCTCGGCCATCGGCCCGTCTCACGCCATCGCCCGCGTCACCACGGTCGCTCACGAGTTGGCGACCCGCCCATTCTTGAGCTGTGGGGCTCACGACCCCGCCCGTCCTCCTGGTGCACGTGACGGTCTTCATGGGAGTCGCCTTCGGCATCGCCCGCAGCCCGAGTCGCCTGGCGGACCGCGTCGGCCGCTGGCTGACACCCGCATTGCTGGCTCTGCTGGCCTCCCGTGCGGGGTCACCGTGCTGATGGCCCCCGGGTGGAGCGCATGAGCGATCGAGCCCCACGCGAGCGCGCCCTCGACTCACTGGGCCGACTCAGGGCTCACCTCACGATGGACGTCCTGGCAGCCAGCGTCTCGGAATCGTGGTCATCACCTCCCTGCGCGAGCGGGGCCTGGCCTCCCCCAAGGGACTGGTGCGCGGCACGATCCTGTCCGGCTGCATCGCCGCGGCGCTGCTGGGGCTGGTCTACATCGGCCTGGCTGTGCTGGGAACCCGCACCAGCGAGAGATCACCACCGACACCAAGGACGGCACCGAGTTGTTGCGCAACGCCGCCTCCTCCACCTGGGACCTCCGGCGTCGTCATCTTCGCCGCCATCGTCATCCTGGCCTGCCTGACCACGGCGGTGGGGCTACTGGCCTCCTGGGCCGGCTATGCCTACACGGCCTGGCCCTCGGTCTCCTTCAACCGGCAGCTCGCCGCCTGCGCCATCGTCTCCTTCACCTTGGCCAACCTGGGACTGGAGTGCCATCCTCACGATCGCGGACCGCTGCTGAACCTCCTCTATCCCTTCGCCATCGCCCCGTCGCCGTGACGCTCGGTCGACGCCCCGCCCCGGACGGCTCAGGCCGCCTACCAGTGGTGCGTCATCACGGCCGGAGCCTTCGGATCCGTCTCCGCGATCACCGCCGCCGGCTGGGAGGGACCCAGCGGGCTGCTGTCGCGCACCGGGCTGTGGAACGACTCCACCGGCTGGATCCCGCCGGCCCTCATCGCCTTGGGCATCGGCATCGTCCTCGACATCCGGTCCGGAGCCTGGTCCACGCCGGCACCGGAGGAGCCCAGTCAAGTCCAGCACGACGTCGAGCACGCCGCGGCCTCACAGCTCTGAACCGCTCCGAGCAACGGAGCGCGGTAGCCTCTCGGGGTGCCCAGCTCACGACCCTCAGCCTCCGACGCACAGAGGCCCTGGAATACCACAGCAGGCTTCGCCGACGCTGCTCATCCCCGCCTTCGTCTCACTGCTGGCCGTCTCCTCGGTCAACGTCATCCTGTCGGTCGTCTCCCACGACCTCGCCGCCGGCACCGCCGGCCTCCAGTTCGTCGTCTCCGGCTACGCCCTCGTCTCGGGTCGTCTCGTACTCGCTGGGCAGGAGCGGCGACGTCGCGGACGGGACGGATCTTCGTCATCGGCATGCTCCTGCTCGGAGCCGGGTCGTTGGCCTCGGGCCCGCCCCCGATGCGTCGTCACCTCAACCTGGCCCGGAGGATCATGCGGGAGTCGGGCCAGGCTGCTCAACCCGCAGGTGGCCGGCATGATCCAGCAGTACACACCCGGTGAGGCTGAGGCGGGCCTTTCGCCCTTCGGCGCCGTCATCGGGGTCTCAGTGGCGTCGGCCCGGTGATCAGCGGTGGCCCTCATCGGCTGGCTCGGAGGTGACTGGGGCTGGCGAGCTCCTTCCTCATCAACGTTCCCTTCGTACTGCTTCGGGAATTCGTCAGCTGCGCCGCTGCTCGCCGGACTCCGCCTGGCGCCATCAGGACGACGAGGGCCATAACGGTCGGCTTGGCGGGATGGACGCGGGCACGGGCAGGGTGCCCCGCCGGAGCAGGATCGACCTTGACCCGGTGGGGATGGGGCTGCTCGCCATGGGCACGCTCCTGGTCATGATCCCCTTCATGGAGGCGTCGGCCGGTGCCTGGGTCTGGAGCCTGGAGGTGGCCGGCATCGGCGTCATCGGCGCCTGCGGTGGCCTGGGAGAGCGTTACCGGGCCCGGGGCGGCGCCCCCATGGTGGACCTCGGCCTCTTGACCATCCCCTCCTTCGCCTACGGGAGCCTGGCCATCGCCATCTACTTCCTGGGTTACACCTCCGTGTGGATCATCGTGGCCCAGTACGTCCAGGCGGGACTGGGCTCCACCGCACCGGCTCAGCGGACTCATCGGCGTACCCGCCGCCCTGGCGGGATCGGTCGCGCTGCCGTCCATGCCGGCCGCCGCGTCATCCGGGTGGGGCGCGCCATGGTGCTCGGGGGCATGGCGGCCGGCAGGCGGGTTGCTGGCGAGCGTGGGCATCATCCATATGCACGCGCAGGCCGGCTGGAGCCCCTGGTGGCTGACGCTGACGCTCCTCGTGCTCGGCGTGGGTCAGGGCCTCGTGGTCTCCCCGAACCAGACCCTCTCCCTGGCCGACGTCCCACTCGAGTACGCCGGAGCCGCGGGCGGCATCCTCCAGACCGGCGAGCGCATCGGCGCCTCCATCGGCATCGCAGCCATCACGGGCCTGACCTTCCGCGTCTCACACTCCTCGGGCTGGGACGCCGCCGCCCAGGCGGGTCTGCTGGCCGTCGTGGCCGCCATCGCCGTGGTTGCCGGGGTCGCCGTCATCGACCGCGCCTGGCGGCCCGACGACGGCGGTAGACGCTGGTAGACGGTGATAACCGTCCGCGTCGCGAGCGCGGTGTGTTCAGGCTTCGCCGACTCGTTCCTGCCCGCGGCGCACCCGCAGTACCTGAAGCCCTTCGACGACGCCTGCCGCCGGCTCACGTCCCAGTTCTGATCGGTCAGCCACCCTGCCAGCGAGTCGGCCCCCAGGTTCTTGAGGACCACCAGCCAGGCCTGCCGTCGGCTGACAGGTGTGGCAGCCAGGTGAGCAGCAGCCTGCAGCCTCCTCAGCCGATGCGCACCGGCGGGTTGGACCAGATGAGGTCCACCTGCCTGGAGGCTCTCGCAGCTCGGTCAACAGCGCCCTCGGCCGGGGATGTGCGCACGTTGTCCAGGCCTGCGGCCTCGCGCTGCGGGCCGTCAGGGCCAGCGAGCGCTCATTGACATCGACCGCCAGGACCGTGGCCCCGGGGCGCCCCGGCCAGGGCCAGCGTGATCGGTCCCCAGCCGCAGCCCAGGTCGAGGAAGGTCCTGGCCTCGGGCGGATCGGGGACGTGGTCGAGGAGGACCTGCGTCCCTTGTCGAGGCGGTCGACGCTGAAGACGCCTGAGGCCGTGACCACTGTGCGCTCGACGCCGCGGATCGAGTAAACCGGTGAGTGCGTTCCTCGGCCTCGACGGCGGGGAGGCGGTGAAGTAGTGCCGCTCACGCCCGCCAGGCTACCCGCGTACTCTGACGGGCATGACCGCCCTGCCCAGATCCTCGACCAGTCCGTCGATCAGGCGCCCTGGGCCTAGCGGGCGGGGCACCTGGCGATGGCGGTGCTCGTCGTCGAGCTGCTGGCGGGCATGCAGGTTCACTCTCAACCAAACGGTCCTGCCGCTGCTGGCCACCGAGATGGACGCCTGCAACACCTACGGTCTGGTGACCGCCGCGGCCCAGGTTCCCGCCTCACGATGCCGCTGGGCGCGCCATGCTCACCTGGTGGCGGCTGGCCCGCCCCGACGACCGCGCCACCGTCCTGCTGGTGGGCGGCGCGTCGTCGAGCCCCTCGCCCCGAACGTCTGGGTGTACGTCCCGGGGAGATCCTGCGGGTCTGGGCTGCCGGGGCCCTGGTGACCGCGACCATGGGAGTCATGGTTGCTGGCCCGCCCGACGCCTGGAGACGACCGTGCCCGGCGGCGGCTCGGGCATGGGTCGGCGGCCCCTGGCCGGGCCCCTGTCTACGCCTCCGCTATCAGCGCCTCCTGGGGCTGGCGCTGGGCCCTCGTGGTCCCTACCTGCCCGTGCGCCGCCGGCCCGGGCCGTCTGGCTGCCCAGATCCGCGACCTCAGCCTGATGAGGAGACGGGCACGACGAGTGGTGCTATGGCTGCCTGCCCTGGCCATCGGCCGCGGGCGTGCGCTCATCGGAAGCTGCGCGCCTCCAGCCCCTGGTTCTCGCCCGGCGTCGTCGTCGGCACCGCGTTGGCGCTCTGGTCCTGCTCACGCGTCCTGCCGGATGGGACCCTGCGCCTGGTACCCGGCCGGCGCGCGGGCATCGCCACCTGATGTGGGTGTGCGCCTTCTTCCTGACCCTGACTACCTGGTGGCCCCCAGCGCCCACGACGTCCTGGGCATGACCCCGACCCAGACCGGCTGGGCGCTGACCGCAGGCGGCATCGGCTGGTCGGTCGTCGCGATCGCCTCGCGACCCGTCCGGCCCGTGAGCCGGAGGCTCTACCGGCGTCGCACCACGCTGGCCGCGGTCTTCTTCGTGGTCGGAACCACGCTCATGGTGGTCACGGTCCTGGGTCGACCGGACTGGTGGGGCTGTCCCGTGGATACGGCGTGGCCAGCATCGGCATGGGCCTGACCCACCTGGACACCATGAACCGAGTCGTCACCGATCCCGCCCGGCCCGACGGCATCACCCACGCCCAGGCCGCCACCGCCGTGACGATCGCCGGTGCGGCCGGCGGCGCCGTCCTGGGGACGGCCGCCACGGCCTTCGTCGCCCCCACGGCATCCGGCGTCGAGACGGACCGGCTGTGGCCGACACTCGTCGTGCTCGCCGCGGGGCCTCCTCACCCCTGCTGCTGGCTCGACGCGCCGCTTGGAGCGCGTGGGAGGCTCGCAGGCCCGCGGGCAGTAGCATCGCCCCATGTGGATCCTTCGTATGCGCTGAACTGGCAGCCGACGTCGCTCCCCGAAGAACTCATCGCGCCCCCATCGAGGGGGCGCAGGCATACGATGAAGCGACTCTGTGACCCAGCACCACTCCAGCACTCCTCGGCCCCCGACGACGCAGACGTCAGTGACGCCCCAACGGCCGCGATGATCCACGACGTCGTCGCCCGAGTCCTCCCGGACCGGAACCGCCCTGGCCTCCACGGCCGCCCAGCACGAGCAGGCGGACGGCTACGCGGACGGCGCCGACGACGGCGCCCCTCGAGCGCGAGGCCCGCGCCGCCCGCCGTCGCGTGGCCGGACTGTCCACCGAGCTCGAGGACGTCAGCGAGGTCGAGTACCGCCAGGTCCGCCTGGAGAAGGTCGTCCTGGGTCGGCCTGGAGCTGCCCCTGCCCCACGCCTCGCTCGCCGGGCGGCAGCGGGCCTTCAGGGTGCGCGGCTCCAGGACGCCGACACCTCCTGCGTGAGCTGGCTGCCCTGGCCGAGACCGCCGGGCAGCCAGGTCCTCGATGCCCTCATCCAGAGGCGCGACCACCCCGACCCGGCCACCTACCTGGGCAGCGGCAAGGCTCGTGAGCTGGCCGACGTGGTGGCCGCCGCCGGAGCCGACACTGTCATCGTCGACGGCGAGCTCGCTCCCTCCCAGCGCCGTGCCCTGGAGGACGTCGTCGGCGTCAAGGTCGCCGACCGCACCGCCCCTCATCCTGGACATCTTCGCCCAGCACGCCAAGTCCCGTGAGGGCAAGGCCCAGGTCGAGCCTCGCCCAGCCGAGTACCTCCTGCCGCGCCTGCGCGGATGGGGCGAGTCCATGTCCCGTCAGGCCGGAGGTCGCGTGGCCGCCGGCCAGGGCATCGGATCACGCGGCCCCGGAGAGACCAAGATCGAGCTCGACCGGCGCCGCATCCGCCAGCGCATGGCCCGTCTGCGCCGCGAGATCCAGGCCATGGCCTCCCGTGAGACCAAGCGCGGTTCGCGCCGACGCGGGTGCCATCCCCGGTGGCGATCGCCGGCTACACCAACGCCGGCAAATCCTCCTCATGAACCGGCTCACCGAGGCCGGCATCATGGTCGAGGACGCCCTGTTCGCGACCCTCGACCCCACCGTGCGGCGGGGCCGAGACCTCCGAGGGGCGCACCCACACCCTCACCGACACCGTCGGCTTCTCGTGCGCAACCTGCCCCACGAGCTCATCGGAGGCCTTCCGCTCCACCTCCTGAGGAGGTGGCCGGATGACCTCGTGCTCCACGTCGTCGACGCCGCCCACCCCGACCCTCTCAGCCAGGTGGCGGCCGTGCGCACCGTCCTGTCCGAGATCCCCTGGCGCCCTGGACGTGCCCGAGCCCATCGTCCCCAACAAGATCGACCTCGCCGACGCCGTCACGCTGGCGGCGCTGCGCACCCGCCTTCCCGAGCGGTGGCCGTCTCGGCCCGTACGGGGAGGGATCGAGGAGCCCGCGCCCGCATCGAGCAGATGCCGCCCTGACCAGGTGAGTATCGACGTCGTCGTGCCCTACTCGCGCGGTGACCTCGTCTCCCGGGTCCATGCCGAGGGCGAGATCGACACCGTCGACTACGTGGAGACGGGGACCCGGCTCGTGGCTCGCGTCGGCGCCGCCCTGGCAGCCGAGATCGAGGACGCCGCCGGCGCCCCCGTCGGCTGAGCCCACCGTGACCTGAACCGAGCTGAGCCAGCCGAGCCGGCCTGCCGCTGACGGATCCGGTGACCGGAGCGTCCTGACGTCCCGACGCCGCGGTCCGCGCCATGCGGGCGGTAGCCCCCGCCAGGGCCAGATCACCATGGCGAGCGAGGTCGCCCGGTCGGTGGCCGATGGCACCCATCTCCTGGTACAGGCCGGTACCGGAACGGGAAAGTCCCTCGCCTACCTGGTGCCGGCCATGGTCCACGCCGTGGAGACCGGCGGCCGCGTCGTGTCTCCACCGCCACCCTGGCCCTCCAGCGGCAGGTCCTCACCAAGGATGCGCCCCTGGCCGCCGACGCCGTCGAGCGGGTCACCGGCACCCGCCCCGGAGTGACCCTGCCTGGCGATGGCAGAACTATCTGTGCCGTCACCACTGGGCTGGCGGCTACCCGAAGGACGAGGACGAGTCTGCGCTTTTCGGCGTCGGCGACGCCATCGCCCAGCCGGGCCGCAGGTCACGGGGCCGATGCGGGCCTGGGGAGCAGGTGGTGCGCCTGCGCGAGTGGGCGCCATGAACGGACACCGGCGACCGCGACGACCTCGTCCCCGGCGTCTCCCAGCGCGCCTGGGCGCAGGTCTCCGTCTCCCGTGCGGAGTGCCTGGGGCAGTCCTGCCCCCGAAGTGCCGAGTGCTCGAGCTGGCCTGCGCCGCCGCGTCCCGGCCGACCTCGGTCACCAACCACGCCATGCTCGGCGTGGTCGTCGCCGAAACCCCGGGCGTCCTGCCCGACCACCAGGTCCTCATCGTCGATGAGGCCCATGAGCTGGCCGACCGGGTCCGCTCCCAGGGAACCATCGCCCTGTCGGCGTCCGCCGTGGCGCGCACCGCCGCCACCGCCTGTGAGCACGCCTCCGTTCTGGTCAGTGAGCTGGAGGCCGCCGCAGACCCTTCAGCTCGTCCTGGCCGAGCTGCCCGACGGCCGGCTGGAGGCGCCCTGCCCGCCGCCCTGCACGACGCGCTCGTGGTCCTGGGCGGCGCCGCCCGCCAGGTCGCCTCCGACGTACGCGACCGGGCCCGCACCCTGGGCCGCGAACGCTCCAGCGAGGCTGCCGGGGGACTCGCGATCGCTCGCACCGCCGTCGGCGATCTGGTCGACGCGCTGGACCGCATGACCTGACTCCCGGTGGCCCAGGGACGCGATGTCGCTCGGATCGAGCGTCCCCGCATGGGCGCTGAGCCCCCGAGGCTCCTCCTGGCCCCATCGAGGTGGCCGGCTCGGTGGCGGGCCACCTGCTGAACGGGCGCACCAGTGTCATGACGTCGGCTACCCTCGCCCTGGGGGAAAGCTTCGACCCCATGGCCCGGGCCCTGGGACTGACCTTGGCCGAGGAGCCCTGGAAGGGAATCGACGTCGGGTCGCCCTTCGACTACCCCCGCCAGGGCATCCTCTACGTGGCAGCCCACCTGCCCCGCCCCGGCACCGGTATCTCCGAGGCCGCCCTGGACGAGATGCTCGCCCTGGTCGAGGCCTCCGGCGGCGGCATGCTGGGCCTGTTCTCCTCCCGGCGCGCCGCCCTGGAGGCCGCCGAGGTGCTGCGCGGAGCCACCGACCTGCCCGTCTACGCCCAGGGGGACGATCAGCTGCCCACCCTGGTGCAGGCCTTCGCCGACGACGAGGCAGCCTGCCTGGTGGGTACCTCCGCTGTGGCAGGCGTGACGTACCCGGACGCACCTGCCGGCTCGTCGTACGATCGCATCCCTTCCCTCGCCCCGACGACCCGGTCGCCCAGGCCCGCACCGGACGCTGTCGTGCCGCCGGAGGCAACGGTCTGCGAGCGTGGCCGCCACCCATGCCGCCCTGCTCCTGGCCCAGGGAGCGGCGGCTCATCTGCCGCAGCCAGGACCGCGGCGTCGTCGCCGTCCTGACCCCCGTCTACGCACCGCCCGCCACTCAGGTTCCTCACCCGCTCCATGCCCGCCCTGTGGCCGACGACGAAGCCCGACGTGGTCCGCGCCGCCCTCAGGCGCCTGTCCACCAGCTCCGTGGTCCCCAGGGGGTAGCGAGCCTGCCGAGTGGGCCCTTAGGTATGTGCCACCAGCTGATCTGCACGTAGGCTGCGCGCGGGTGCTCTCGCCCCTGCGGTCCTGCCCAGCAGATCCTCTGAGGAGAAGAACGCGTCAGACCCACATCACCACTCACCGCTGAAGGCTCCTACCCCACCAACCGTTCCAGCCGTCCCTCCAAGGTCGCTGTCATCGGCGCCGGGTGCTGTCGGCTCCACCTCGCTTACGCCTGCGTGACCAAGGGCGCTGCCCGCGAGGTCGTTCTCAGGAGGACATTGTCAGGGAGAAGGTCGAGGCCGAGGCCCTCGACATCGCCCAGGGAATCCAGTTCACCTCCGCCGGCTCCGTCTCAGGATCCGACGACCTCGAGATCTGCCGCGATCGCGGACGTCATCGCCATCACCGCCGGCGCTAGCAGAAGCCCGCCAGTCCCTGCCTCGAGCTCGCCGGCGCCACCGTTGGCATCATGGAGAAGATCCTCCCAAGCTCGTGGAAGTCGCCCCCAATGCCATCTTTCGTCCTCGTGGCCAACCCGGGACGTGGTGACCCACTGCGCCAAGAAGATCACCGGCCTCGCCTGAGAACCAGGTCTCGGCTCCGCACGGTGCTGACACGGCCCGCATGCGGTACCTCATCTCTGGAGACCGGCACTGCCGTCCAGAACATCCACGGTCACATCGCCGGTGAGCACGGCGACTCCGAGGTGCCCCTGTGGTCCTCCACCGAGATCGGCGGCGTGCCGATCACCCAGTGGGGCACCACCCTCGACGGCGGCGTGTTCGACGAGACCAAGCGCGAGCGCATCGCCCACGACGTCGTCCGCTCCGCCTCACCGCATCATCGAGGGCAAGGGGCGACCAACTACGCTAGTCGGTCTCGGCCGTCCAGCGCATCATCAGCGCCGTCTCAACGACGAGCAGCGGGTGCTCACCATCTCCCTGCTGCTGGACAACTGGGCACGGCATCTCCGACGTGGCATGGCCGTCCCCACGATCGTGGGGCCGCGAGGGTGCTGGGCGCCGCCTCGAGCTGCCTCCTGACCGCGGATGAGGAGGAGCGCCTGACCGCCTCCGCCGACCACCTGCGTGGGGTCGCCCGCGGTCTGGGCTACTGAGCCCGATCCGAGCCCGACCTGAATCGTTGAGGGCCCGCCCCGGTCACCGGGCCGGGCCCTCAACCGGATCTGTGGAACCGGGTTCGGTCGCGAACGGGGCTGACAGCGAGTTCTGCAACGAGCCCCTACAACGACCGCAGCACCGTGACCACCTGCCCACGATCGTGGCATGGTCGCCGTCGATCGGGGCGTAGCTGGAGTTGCGGGGAGCAACCACTGGTGACCGTCCCGCGCGAGAGCACCTTTGACCGTTGCCGAGGCGCCGTCGACGTCCTCCACCATAGCTGCCACGATCTCGCCGTTGGCCGCGTCGGGCTGGGAGCGGACCACCACCCAGTCTCCGTCACAGATCGCCGCCTCGATCATCGAGTCCCCGTGCACCTCCAGCATGAAGAGCTCACGCTCACCGGTCAGACGGCGGGGCAGGGCCATGACGTCGGTCACGTCCTGCCCGCCAGGATCGGGGGTCCCTGCGGCGATCCGTCCGACCAGCGTACGGCGACGGCATCCCTCGTCCTCGATACGCCTGCCAGCCGAGGGAGCTCGCTCGACGGGCCGGCTGAGCGAGGGCGGGTCATACGCGTGCCGGCGCCGACGACCTCCATCGCCCGAGGGCGCTTGGGATCCCGGCGTACCAGGCCGAGGCGCTCGAGCTTGTCCAGCTGGTGCTTGACGGAGGAGGGGCTGGTCAGGCCCACCTGCTCACCGATCTCCCGCAGCGAGGGGGGGTAGCCGTGCGTGGCGACCGCCTCACGGACCGCCTCGTAGACCGCGTCGAGCACGCCTGTCGAGACCGTCGACAGCCCTCAGTGATCTTTCCTGAGACGCCGGTGCCGGGCGAGGTCCGGCACCGGTGAGGCGCCCCGGTCTGCTGCGGTGCTGCATGATCCTGGTCTCCTTCCTGCCGGACACGCCTGAAGGCGTGTAAGGGCGACATAGATGTCGGTGGCCCGTGATTGTCTCTGATGCAGCAGCCTCAGCGGCGAAACGAGCACGATTCAAACACACGTTCGAAGAAGTGGTGGACGTGTCGCCCGTCGAGGCGCTACTGTGTCGAACAAAGCGTTCGTCGAACATACGTGTTCAGGAGGAAGCTATGAGCGCCATCGCCGTCCCGCCCTCACCCCGCCCGGCGTCCGTACCCAGGTTCGCGAGCGCACCGCCGAGCCGGTTGCCGAGCAGACCGTGTGCGGCGTATCGGACGCCGCCGGGCAGGTGCCTCCGGCCTCGGCTGCGGCTGGTCACTGATGACTCTGTTCCCGAGGTTCCGTCGTCCTGCGGCCGATGTCGTCGCACGACGCCCCTGCAGCAGCGTCGGCCTCACGATGCCGGCGCCGCCGATGCGTCGCCCCTGCCCGGCCGGCTGCCCCTGCGTGGTCGTCGGGCCGAGCTGGAGACGCTGGCGCCTCAGCACCCGGCTGTGGGGCGTCCAGGCTGCGTGAGGGGGCTCGGCGATGGCGGCGCTCCGCGAGGAAGAGGGACGGAGGACTCTCGCCCGTCGGCACCGGGCCTGGGAGCCTCAGGGAACGCGCCGTCTGCTCCGGTGCCGGTCCTCGCCTCCTCCGTGGCGGGTCCTCGGCCGTCATCGGCAGCGATCGTGCTCACCTGCTGCGGGCTCATGCTGGGAGAGGCCTGGTGGGCCTGACTCTCCGATCCTCCAGCGCATCGCCGCCCAGGGGGCCGGGAGGACAACCACCACCGTGGTTCGTCCCGGGAGTCCCTGTGGAGATCGCCGCAGCGAGTGGGACTCGCGACGTCTCGGGATGGTGACTCGGATCGTCGAGCTCAACGACCTGGGAGCGCCACTGTCCATGCCGGGCAGCCCTCGAGGTTCCGGGTCGCTGAGGATCGTATCGACGGAACAGTCAGCACTGCGAGGCAGGCTTGCGGGGGCGGCCCTGCCGGGCGTTTAGTCTCCGATGGACTGAGCAGGTAGTCCAGTGAGATCGGAGGTCGGAGGCGTGCACTCGCCCCTTCTGCCGTCACGACGGCTCGCGTGTCGTCGACCTCGGACCGCGGAGGATGGCACTCGATCCGTCGTCGTCGCGAGTGCCAGCAGTGCGGACGCCGTTTCACCACCTCTGAGACTCGCCAGCCTGTCGGTCCGCAAGCGCCCGGCGTCGTTGAGCCCTTCAGCCGGGACAAGGTGATGGTCGGGGGTGCGACGCGCCTGCCAGGCCGCCCCTGTCTCCGATGACGACCCCGCGCTCCTGGCCCACAGGGCTCGAGGAGGCCATCCGTGCCAGCGGTCAGGCGCCTCGTCGACCCACACGACGTCGGCCTGGCGATCCTCGGCCCGCTGCGCGAGCTCGACCAGATCGCCTCACCTGCGCTTCGCCTCGGTCTACTCCTCCTTCGATTCCCTGAGGACTTTCGAGACGGCCATCGCCGAGCTGCGCGGCGCCGAGGTCGTCCCTCCCAGCACCAGAGCGCTGCTGCGGCAGGCGCTGGCTGAGGACACGGCATGGCAGACTTGAGCCATGCGTGTCCTCATCGTCTCCGACTGCTACGCGCCGCAGGCTGGGCGGCATCGAGACCCAGGTGCGGATCTCGCCCGCAACCTGAGGCTGGTCGGGCACGAGCCCGCCGTCGTCACCGCGACGCCGGTCGGTGACATCGCGGCCGCAGCGTCGAACGTGTCGACGGCTTCCCGGTCTACCGCACGACCGCGCATCCCGCCCAGCGAGCTGCCCGTTCATCCACGAGCCGGGCGTGAGCTCGCACGATCTCATGTACCACGTCTGCGTCCTGACGTCATCCACGCCCATGTCGGCATCGTCTCCCTTCGCCCTGGTCCGGCATCGGCGCGGCCCGCCGAGCGGGACCCCTCTGGCCGTCACCTTCCACTGCGTGCTGGGGTCCCCTGGGGCGTCGGTGGCTGGGGCACGGTCCCGTCAGTCCCGTGCGAGGATGGCAGCGTGGCGGTGCCGACCCGACGGCTGTCTCCTCCATGCTCGCCGCCGAGGTCCGACGCGCCGGCGCCCACGATCCGGTGACCGTCCTGCCCAATGGCATCACCATCGCCGACTGGCGTCTGGAGCGACCGGACGCCCTAGAAGTACGAGGCCCCACCGGCCGGTCACGGTGGTCGCCTCCCTGCGGTGGATCGAGCGCAAGCGCCTCCTGCAGTCGTGCGCGCCTCGCCCAGGCGGTCAGGAGCACGCCCGGAACCGATGACGCAGTCCTGGCAAGATCTACGGGGACGGTCCGCTGCGCGACAGGCTCACCGGGAGGTCGCCTGACTCCGGCCTGGCTGACCGCATCAGCCTCGTGGGGCGCGTTGAACGCAGCGAGCTCGCCCAGGCCTCACCCACGCCGACATCTACCTGCAGACTTCTCCCGCCGACCCTTCGGCATCTCCACCTCGAGGCCCGTAGCGGGGACTGGCGGTCGTCGCCCCTGCGCCCAGCGGGGTCAGTGACTTCGTCACCGACGGCGTCGACGGTCTCCCTCGCCGACGATGATGCCGGCCTGGCCGGGAGCTCGCTGCGCTCCTGGGGATGACGAGCTGCCTGAGCGCATCAAGGCGCACAACCACGAGATCGCCCCGCTTCCCGAGGGGTCCGTGGTGCAGATGAACGTCGAGGCCTCACCGTCGCGCACATCGGCCCTGAAAGGCGTCGCTGACGCGGGCGAGCCCGGAGATCTGGAAGGCTTTGGGGTGTCAGCCGCGCCGGTGTCGCTGAGCACCTCGATAGGCGACGTGCCGCCGCCATCACCACATGACCGATCGTGCACGGTCGGGCTGACGCCCCATCGCGCTGATGGGGCCGGAGATCGACATCGCGGCGACGACCCCTGTCTCCCGGTCCGCGTACCGGCGCTGACACCGAGGCGACGCTCGGCTCGCGCCTCCGACCGACTGGGAGCCCATCCTCGGCGTCGGACCGCCGAGAGCATGGTGGCGGTGAAAGCGGGCGCCCACCAGACCGCGGTGCAGGCGGTCGGGCTCCTCCCAGGCGAGGAGCACCTGGCCGCGGAGCCGCCCGCATGGACATGGTGGCGCCCACGGGATGGAGTCGCGCAGCCCGATGGGGCGCTCGGCATTGGCCACGCAGATGCGCACGTCACCCCTGACGGCGGTAGAGCTGTGCCGACTCGTGGGTCTTGTCGCGCAGTGCCGCCAGCACCGGTCCGGCGGCGGACAGAGGTGGTCTCGCCCGCGGCGCTGGCCAGCTCGGGAGTCTGGGGCCCAGGACGAAACGCCCTGGGAGTCCCGGGCTACCAGGCGGTGGAACTCCAGGGCGACCGCGATGCGGTGCCGGGCGGGCCAGTGGGTGGTGGACACGAGCTGGGCCAGGGCTGCTGGGCCCTGACTCAACGCGCTCATCACCAGGGCCGCCTTGTCGATGACGCCGACGCCGCTGCTGTCGTTCTCTAAAGGAGCCGTCCATAATCTGATACTGACATTTCAAGGTATGAGATTTCAGTTAGGGTCGGCGTCGGAAGCGGCACTGTGTCAGCATCCTGAGGTCGAGGCTCGGTCGGCGATCTCAGAGCGGCGCGGCCCTGCCCTCGTGGTCTGCTGCGAGGCCCTGGATGCTCGTGGCTCGATGCGATCGCGAACACCTGTTTCTGAGAGGATGAAGTCGATGGGAATGACTCTCGCCGAGAAGGTCTGGCGTGATCATGTGGTGTCCAGGGTACCGACGGTGCTCCTGACCTGCTGTACATCGACCTTCATCTGGTTCACGAGGTCACCAGTCCCCAGGCTTCGAGGGGCTGCGTCTGGCTGGACGCACGGTCCGTCGTACCGACCCGACGATCGCCACCGAGGACCACAACACCCCACCGTCGACATCGACCTGCCGATCGCCGACGTCACCAGCCGCGCTCAGATCGAGACCCCTGCGCGCCAACTGCGCCGAGTTCGGGGTGCGTCTGCACCCGCTGGGCGACGCCGATCAGGGAATCGTCCACGCCGTCGGCCCGCAGCTGGGGCTGACTCAGCCCGGCATGACCGTTGTCTGCGGCGACCCCACACCTCCACCCACGGCGCCTTCGGGGCGCCTCGCCTCGGTATCGGAACCTCCCAGGTCGAGCACGTCCTGGCCACCCAGACCCCGCCCATCGCCCCTTCAAGACGATGAGCGTCACCATCGACGCGAGCTGCCCTCGGGCAGCGGGGCCAGGACATCATCCTGGCGATCATCGCCAAGATCGGTACCAACGGGAGCTCAGGGCCACGTCATCGAGTACCGCGGCCGCGCTATCGAGCAGCTCTCGATGGAGGCCCGCATGACGATCTGCAACATGAGCATCGAGGGCGGGGCGCGGGCCGGCATGATCGCCCCCGACCAGATCACCTTCGACTACCTCGCCGACCGGCCCACGCGCCCAGTCGGCGAGGACTGGGACGCGGCCGTGGAGTACTGGTCCAGCCTGCGCACGGGACCCCGACGCCGTCTTCGACACCGAGGTCGTCCTCGAGGCCAGGACATCGAGCCCTTCGTCACCTGGGGCACCAACCCGGGCAGGGTCTGCCGCTGTCCGCCACGGTCCCCGACCCCGAGGACATCGCCGACGCCACCGAGCGGCTCGCCGCCGAGCGCGCCCTGGAGTACATGGACCTCGCTCCAGGAACGCCTCTGCGCGACATCAAGGTGGACACCGTCTTCATCGGCTCGTGCACCAACGGTCGTATCGAGGACCCGCGGGCCGCCGCCGAGGTGGTGCGCGGACGCAAGAAGGCTGAGTGGCTGCGCATGCTCGTGGTACCGGCCTCGCGCGAGTGCGTCTGCAGGCCGAGGCCGAGGGGACTGGACCAGGTCTTCAACGAGCTTCGGGGCCGAGTGGCGCAACGCCGGCTGCTCCATGTGCCTGGCCATGAACCCGGACAAGCTCTCCTCCGGTGAGCGCGCCGCTCCACCTCCAACCGCAACTTCGAGGGGCGTCAGGCAAGGGCGGGCGCACCCATCTCGTCTCGCCCGTCGTCGCCGCGGCCACCGCTGTGCGCGGGGCCCCTGTCCGCCCTGGGGACCTGCCTCCGCGGCCTGCCGGCTGGGAGGAGCGCCGACGCCTGGTGATGCGACTCGGCTCCGAACGCCCCTGGCATCCCGGTGGTCGCGGCGGTTCCGACCGGCCTCCGCAGCCTGCTCCCGATGACCGTGCGAGACGGTCCGGGCTACCGTGAATGAGACGAAGAGACGTAAGGCAAGGAGCTGACAAGAGGCTGTGGACAAAGTTCATCCGGCACACGGGAATGGTGCCCTGCTGCGGCGCAGTGCCGTCGACACCGACCAGATCATCCCAGCGGTCTACCTCAGCGCATCACGCGTACGGGCTTCGACGACGCCCTGTTCGCCTCCTGGCGTGCCGGTGAGCCCGACTTCATCCTCAACCAGGAGGCCTACAAGCGGGCCTCGGTGCTCGTGGCGGGTCCTGACTTCGGCACGGGTTCCTCGCGTGAGCACGCCGTGTGGGCGCTCAAGGACTACGGGTTCAAGGTCGTCCTGGCTCCACGTTTCGCCGACATCTTCCGTGGCAACGCCGGCAAGCAGGGCTGGTGGCCGGATCGTGACCCAGGAGGACTGCGAGCAGCTGTGGAAGATCCTCGAGACCGAGCCGGGCACCGAGGTGACGGTGGATCTGGAGAACCGCACGGTCGAGGCCGGCTCCTGCTGCGCCTTCGCCATCGACGACTACGTGCGGTGGATTCTCATGGAGGGCTCGACGACATCTCCCTGACCTCACCCAGGAGGACGCCATCCGCGAGCTACGAGGAGGCGCGTCCGACCTTCGCCACGCACCCTTCCGGCCAAGCACCCTACCCGCCCAGGAAGTCTGTCCCGGCCAGGGGCTGCGGAGATGCCTCAGCCTCGAGAATCACTGGCGCCTGCCGGAGCCGTTCCGATCTGTCCAGGTCGCGGCTGGCTTCATCGATTTCATTGGAGTTTCCACGGGTCTTCATATATTGATCGGGATCCTCTGTGAGTCGAAGGCCACCTGAAGCAGACCTGAAAACGGTCACTGCCGAGCCCGCCGGTGCGCTTATGCTGGGACGGCCTCGCGCGCCCGCGCGAGGGTGGGTACTCGGCCCACGCGCACGGCATGCCCAGATGACGTCATGGAGGTGCGCATGGTCGACGGTCTGCTCCAGGTCGAGGGTGGTCACCCGCTGACTGGTGAGATCACCGTCCGCGGGAGCCAAGAACCTGGTTCCCAAGGCGATGGTGGCGGCCCTGCTGGGGTCGTCCCCTCGAAAAAGTGCGCAACGTCCCCTCATCCGGGATGTCGACGTGGTCTCGGGGCTGCTGAGCCTGCACGGCGTGAGCATCGACCACGACCAGCGTGAGGGCGTCCTCCAGCTGACTCTCCAAGGTCGAGTCCGCACACATGGCCGACATCGACGCGCACGCCGGTCCTCGCGCATCCCGATCCTCTTCTGCGGCCCGCCCTGCACCGCCTGGGGAGGCCTTCATCCCTCGACCTGGGCGGCTGCCGCATCGGCGACCGCCCCATCGACTTCCACCTGGAGATCCTGCGCCAGTTCGGCGCCACTCGTCGACAAGCAGGCCCAGGGTATTCGGCTGACGGCGCCGGATGGCCTCAACGGCACGGTCATCGAGCTGCCCTTATCCCCTCAGTCGGCGCCACCGAGCAGACCCTGCTCACCGCCGTGCGTGCCCGCGGGCTGACCGAGCTGCGCAACGCCGCCGTCGAGCCCGGAGATCATGGACCTGGTCGATGTCCTGCAGAAGATGGGTGCCATCATCTCGGTGGACACCGACCGCACCATCCACGTCGAGGGCGTTGACGAGCTGTGCGGCTACACCCACTCGGCCCTGCCCGGACCGCATCGAGGCCGCCTCCTGGGCCTCGGCCGCCCTGGCCACCCGTGCGACGTGTTCGTGCGCGGCGCCCACCAGAGCCACATGACCACCTTCTCAACACCTTCCGCAAGGTGGCGGGGCCTCGACGTCACCTGACGAGGGCATCCGCTTCTACCACTCCGGGCGGGAGACCTGAGCTCGATCGTGGTGGAGACCAACGTCCACCCCGGCTTCATGACCGACTGGCAGCAGCCCTCGTCGTGGCGCTCACCCAGGCCCAGGGCCCGTCCATCGTCCATGAGACCGTCTACGAGAACCGCTTCGATTCACCGGTGCGCTCTGCAAGATGGGGGCCACCATCCAGGTGTACCGCGAGTGCCTGGGTGGGACCGAGTGCCGCTTCGACAGCGTAACTTCTACCACTCCGCGGTCATCTCCGGGCCCACGCCCCTGACCGGGGCCGATATCGTCGTGCCCGACCTGCGCGGTGGGTTCTCCCACCCTCATTGCGGCCCTGACCGCCGAGGGGCACCAGCCGGGTCGAGGGCGTCAACCTCATCGACCGCGGCTACGAGCACTTCATGTCCAAGCTCGAGTCCCTCAACGCCGCCGTCACTCGTCTGGCCTGACCGGGTCCGGCGCGGTCGGCTGCGCGTCGGCGATGTCGGGGCGCGCGAGCGGGGCCCGGATACGGGCACCGAGAACCTCGCTCGGCCCTGAGAGCGGATAGAGTTCGTTCGTGCCTGCAACACGCCCCATGACTCTGTTCTACCGCTTCGCCGCGCGCGGGGCGATCATCCTGTTCCTCAAGATGGTCTCCAAGCAGAAGGTGACCGGCCTGGAGAACATCCCCCGTGAGGGCGGCTTCATCGCCGTGGCCAACCACCCTGACCGACCTCGACTCGCTCACGGCCATGCGCGCGCTGGTGGATGCCGACGTCCCCGTCTCACCCCCTGGCCAAGTCCACCCTGTTCAAGGTGCACCGGTCCTCGGCTCCATCCTGCGCGCCGGTGGCCAGATCCCGGTCCAGCGGGGCACTCAGAACGCGGCCACGGCCTCAGCGCCGCCAGTGACGTCCTGCCGACGGCGGAGCCATCATGATCTTCCCCGAGGGCACGCTCTCCCGTGACCCCCTCGCGGCCGATGGTCGCCAAGACCGGGGCGGCCAGGCTGGCCATGACCAGCGGGGCGCCCTGTTCTGCCGATGGGGCAGTGGGGGCCCACGAGATCCTGGACACCCTACGGGCGCTCCTTCCACCCCTTCCCGCGCAAGGACGTGCGTGTCACCATCGGTGAGCCCTCATGGATCTGTCCCGATTCGGGCCCGGACACCCAGGACCGTGAGGCCGTGCGCGCCTGCACCGCTGAGATCATGCGGGCCATCACCGCCCTGGTCGAGGGAGCCCGCGAGAAGGCCCCCGCCCCTTCGACCTGCACTCACGACGGCGATCCCCGGCAAGGGCAGGATCGGCGTGCGCCGTCCCGATCCCTCGCCCGAGGCCAACACTCAGGAGGACGGTCAGTGAGCGGAGTCGAGCGCGCAGCGAACACGCCGGTGCGGCGGGCTGCCGTCATCGGTTCGGGTGCCTGGGGCACCACCTTCGCCAGCCTCCTGGCGCAGGCCGGCACCCCTGACGACCATCTGGGCGCGGCGTCGAGAAGTGGCCGACGAGATCAACGCCGGGACCAACGAGCGCTATGTCCCCGGCCACCGCCTGCCATCGGGACTGAGGCCACCACCGACCCTGACCGGAGCCGTCGAGGGGGCCGGGCGTCGTCGTCGGGCCGTGCCCTCCCAGGAGGCCAGGGAGGGTCCTGGAACCCGTCCGAAGCACGCTGGCTGATGACGCCGTGGTCGTCTCCCCCCATGAAGGGGCATCGAGCTGGGCACCGGGCTGCGGATGAGCGAGGTCCCGGCCGAGGTCCTGACATCGACCGCTCCCCGCGTCGTCGTCGTCTCCGGGCCCAACCTCGCCGACGAGATCGCTGCGGGCAGCCCACCGCCACCGTGGTGGCCGCCGATGACGAACAGGTCGCGGCCCGGATCGCCTCCCCTGTGCCACCGGGACCTTCCGTCCCTACACGAACACCGACGTCCTGGGCGTCGAGCTGTGCGGAGCGGTCAAGAACGTCATCGCTCTGGCCGTCGGCGCTGCTGCGGCCGGGGGCCTGGGAGACAACTCCAAGGCCACGATCATCACCCGGGGTCTGGTGAGATCACCCGCCTGGGGCTGGAGCTCGGCGCCCGCCCCTGAGACCTTCTCCGGGCTGGCCGGGCATGGGGACCCATGGCCACCTGCTCCCTCGCCCCTGAGCCGCAACCAGACCTTCGGCCGTCACTCGGCGAGGGCATGAGCGTGGCCGAGGCCGCCGCAGCCTCCCGGGGCGTGGCCGAGGGCGCCAAGTCCGCCCGCGCCGTCCTGACCTGGCCCGCCCGCACGGGCGTGGACATGCCGATCACCACCGGCGTCGTCGCCGTCGTCGAGGGCGCCGCCAGCGTCGCTCAGGTGACGGACACGCTCTGGCGCGCCCTCGCAAGGCCGAGGGCGTGCACGCAACGCCCTCGAGCGGGTAGAACGGATCGGCCCCGTGCACCGGGACCGGATGACTCAGCTGTCGGGGCGATGTCGACGACCAGGCGCGTGGGGCTGGTGAGGCTGAAGATGCGGTAGGTCTTTGAGTCGGTGCCCACGACCACCTGGAACTCACCTCGAAGCCGGGGTCGATGTAGGCCGCGTCGATGCTTCGTCATCGTTCGCCGAGTCATCGAGCGTGACTCTTCCGATGACCGCTCACCCTCTGCCCGTCCGGAGGGACAGCGGCGACGCCAGAGCCCCGGATCACCATCGTGAGTCCCCTCGACCTCGATCGGGTCGCCCTTGCCCATGGTCGAGGCCGGCACATCCCACTGCGGCTGGCTCCAACCGGGCGCACCCTGACCATCGAACTCCACCACGAACCGGCTGTAACCCTCATCCGGATGGTTCCCGATCCTGACGTCGGCGACCGTCAGCGTGCTGTCCTCGGCCGCCTGCTGGCCCTGGGAGCCGGATCCCCAGTCCGGTACGTCGGAGCTGTTGTGGCTCGGGTGGACGGGCGGTGTCGTGCCCGTGGCCGCCGGAGCCGCTTCCGGTGGCCCGGTACTGGAGGATGTGGAGGTCTGGGAGGCGGACGGCGACGAGGTGCTCAATGAGCAGGCGCTTAGTGCCAGGGCCGCACTGAGCAGCATGGCGAGTGATGCGATGGAGCGGCAGTGCATCAGGCAGTGCATCATTGCCTCACTTCCACAAGGCGCCACCAGAGCGACGGGGACGCCGGGTTTGTTCCGAGTTGTCCGTGCGTTAACAGCATAAAGGGACCTGCGCGGTAGCGTGGGACCATGACAGACCTCCAGGAAACCGGCCCCTCCGTTCCCAGTCCCGACAAGTCCAAGGTGCGCGTCGCCGTCGTCTTCGGCGGCCGCAGCGGTGAGCACACGATCTCCTGCGCCACCGCCGCCGGGGTCCTGTCAGCCATCGATCGCGATCGCTACGAGGTCCTTCCCGTGGGCATCACACCCGAGGGCCAGTGGGTGCTCGTTGAGGACGACCCGCCGCCCTCGAGCTGAGTGACAGCCGGCCGCCGGTGACGATCACCGCCGACGGGCTGGGGCAGGCGTCCTCACCGCCCGCTGGGAGGCGGTGAGCTCACCGTGCTCGGCCCCACGGGTCCCCGGGTGCTCGGCCAGGTCGACGTCGTCCCTGCCGCTCCTGCACGGACCCTACGGTGAGGACGGGACGATCCAGGGCATGCTGGAGATGATGAGCGTGCCCTACGTCGGCTGCGGTGTGCTGGCCAGCGCCGCGGGCATGGACAAGCAGGTCACCAAGGTGCTCCTGGGTGCCGCCGGTATCGCCACGGCCCCGCACGTCGTCGTCGGCCCCCATGCCTGGAAGCGCGATCCCGAGGCGATCCTCACCGCCTGCCAGTCCCTGAGTTATCCCCTGTTCGTCAAGCCCTCCCGTGCCGGATCGTCCCTGGGCATCAGCAAGGTCGAGCGTCCCGAGGACCTGCCCGATGCCATCGAGGCGGCCCGCGCCGTCGACCCCAAGGTCCTCGTGGAGAGCGGCATCGTAGGACGCGAGGTCGAGGTCGCCGTCCTTCAGGGCCGTGGCGACGACGCCCCTCGGGTGGCTGAGCCCGGCGAGATCGCCATGGATACCTCCCAGGGGGCCGGCGAGTTCTACGACTTCGAGACGAAGTACCTCGCTCACGACGCCGTCGCCATGGTCTGCCCGGCGCGCATCGGCCCCGAGGAGCGTGCGCTCATCATGGATACCGCCGCTCGGGCCTTCGAGGCCGTCGGCTGCGAGGGCTTGGCCCGAGTCGACTTCTTCCTCACCGAGACCGGCGAGGCAATCGTCAACGAGATCAACACCATGCCCGGCTTCACCCCCTTCTCCATGTACCCCTACATGTGGCAGGTCTCCGGCCTGGGGTACACCGACCTGGTCTCCGAGCTCATCGAGCTGGCCCGGGTCCGTTCCACCGATGTCAATCGCTGATCCGGCTCCTCCCGGCGGCCGGGCCATGCGGGTCGGGGACCCTCAGCGAGGAGGAGCCCTCGCCGTCATTACCCCGCTCCTGCCGCGTGGCCCGCAGACCCCGGTCGGCACCGGGGACGACTGCGCCGTCCTGTCCTTCCCCGACGCGCGCACGGCGGTGAGCACCGATGTCCTGGTCGAGGGGCACCACTTCCGCACCGAGTGGTCCACAGGGCGCGACGTCGGCGCGCGGGCCGCCGCCCAGAACCTCGCCGACGCCGCCGCCATGGGAGCCCGCCCGGTTGCGCTCGTCATCGGTCTCGTCATGCCGCCGACGACCCCGGTGGCCTGGGTGCGGGACTTCGCGCAGGGACTGGCGCAGGGCTGCGAGCCCTGCGGCGCCGGCGTCGTGGGCGGCGACCTCAGCGGCGGTGACTCCCTGGTCGTGGCCGTCACGGTCCTGGGCGATCTCGAGGGCCGGGCACCGGTTCTGCGAAGCGGTGCCCGGCCCGGTGACCTGGTCGTCCACGCCGGAACCCTGGGGCGCAGTGCGGCCGGACTGGCGCTGCTCAGTGCCGGACCGCGGGTCATGGCCGGTCTCGAGCGGGCTGAGGACGTGCCTCAGGTGCGGAGACTGCCTGGCCGCCTTCCGCGCGCCCAGCCCGGCCCTGGCGGCCGGTCCGGCCCTGGCGGCCGCCGGCGCCACCTCCATGATGGATGTCTCCGACGGGCTGCTGCGTGATGCCGGACGGATCGCACGGGCCAGTGGCGTCGTCATCGGCCTGGACGATCCGGACGATCTGCCTGATACGTCCTTCCTTGAGCCTGTCGCGGCGCTGGTGGCCGACGACGCGGGACCGGCAGCGCGCGCCCTGGCCCGCAGCTGGCTGCTCACCGGGGGAGAGGACCACGGGATGCTCGCCACCTTCCCGACAGACGCAGCAGAGCGTCTACCGGAGGGCGTCCGGGTCATCGGTCGTGTCCTGGACCTCGAGGCCCCGCAGTCTCGCGCTCTGGGACATCGACCGGGTGTCCTCCTGGGAGGAGAACCAGCTCAGGAGAGCGCCGGCTGGGACCACTTCGCCGGGGGATGAGCCGCCTGGGGTCTGTCTCAGGTCGCTGCCCTGGAACAGCGCGTGCGCAGGATCATGACAGGATCACGGCAGGCGCATGACAAAGGCCGCCGGCTGCGAATGCAGCGGCGGCCTCACGCTCGAAGGACTCGAGGTAATGCGTCAGATGTTGCGCGTCACCTTGCCGGCCTTGAGGCAGGACGTGCACACGTTGAGGCGCTGGGGCGCCGTTGACGAGAGCACGCACACGCTGGATGTTGGGGTTCCACCGGCGGTTGGTCCGCACGTGGGAGTGCGAGACGCTCTTGCCGAAGATGGGGCCCTTGCCGCAAACGTCGCACACAGCAGCCACGGTCTCACTCCTGATCTTCAATGCTTCAACGCTCAGGTCGGTGCCTGGCGCCAGAGTCTTACCGCCCAAGCGCGGAGCGTTGGGCAACCCGAGAACAATAGCGGACCGATTGGCGCCGTCCCGCCGCGGGGCGTGGGTTCGGGCACACGCCGGCCTGACCGGGGGTGTGGTCCGTTGTGAACGTGTTCGATCTCACCGTATGGCGAACGTTTGCCCTCGCGGGTGCGGTGGTAGGCGGTTTGACCAGCGTGTCAGTGGTTCGGGCACCTAATCGGCTCTCTGTCGCCCAGAACAGGCCGTTGTGGACGGTTCCCTGCTCCGGTGGGAGGAATGTGCGGGCGGGTACTCTGAAACCATCATCAATCCAGAGGCTCGGCCTCACCGTCAACCAGGCTCGCTGAACGCCAGCACATATGCAGATCATGCAGTGGAACAGAAGGTGTTCGCAGCGTGAGATGCACGGTGTGGTGGTCGTAGCCGGGACCCAGGGAGGCGAAGATGGCGCAGTCGCAAGGACACCGCCCTGCTACCCCTTGTCTCCGGGGCCCGTGTGCTGCACGGTCCCGCAGTGCGGCGCTGGATCGCGCTGGCAGAGATCGTCGCCGATCAGACACGCGATCTCGTCGACGTCCTCAACGTCTTCCCCGTGCCGGATGCCGATACGGGAACCAATGTCCTGCTCACCCTGCGCTCGGCCTCCGACGCTCTTCACCGCCTGGGTGGGCCGCCGACGCCGCGCAGGTGGCACGGGCTGCAGCCGATGGCGCTGTGCGTGGCGCGCGCGAAACTCGGGCCTTCTGGTCTCCCAGGCTCTGGCTGCCTTCGCCGACGTCTGCGCAGACACCCCGACCCCGCCGGCCTGCGCCCCTGTTGAGCTCGTGCACGCCTACGAGACCATGGCGGACACCACGTGGGCTGCGGTCTCGCGCCCCGTGGCGGGCACCCCTGCCGTCGGTGGCCAGGGATGCCGCCACGGCCGCCCGCGCCGCCCTGGAAGAGGCGACGGCGAGCTCGCCGGCGACCCTGAGCGTCATCGCCGCCGCCGCCGCATTCGGGTCCCAGGAATCCGTCGTCGAGACCGCGGGCCTCGGACACGGACCGGTGGATGCCGGGGGAGCGGCCTTCATGCTGCTGCTGACCCTGCCTGTCGGACACCATCGACGCGGTCCAGGACGCAGACCCCGGGGCGGCTCCGGAGCTGCGTCAGGGCGACGAGGACGCCGACGAGCACGCCCCTGTATACGGCTGTCGCCCGCCAGATGCTCACCGATCTGGCCAAGGGCGGGGTTCCGCACAGCGTCGGCCCCGAGCCGCTGGGCATGTCCACCGGCGAGTTCGAGGTCATGTACCTGCTGGAGGCCACCGCGGTCCAGGCCGGCCAGCTGCGTCGCGACCTGAGCTCATCGGTGACCCGTGGGAGTCGTCGGCACCCCGGACGCTTTGGGTGTGGGCCTTACCAGGTCCACGTCCACACGACACACCGCGGGCGGCCCTGCCCCATGCAGGCCGCGCCCGCCAGATCTGCATCCACCACCTCCACCCCACCGCCCTGGTGGCCTCCACCGATGAGCCCCTGTCCCCGTGGGGCGCGCTCGACTCCGATCCCATGGGCCACGTGGTCTCCTTCGAGCGCCTGGCCGCCCGCCGGGCTGAGCGCAAGGCCAGTCGGTGCGAATGCATCCTCCCAGGCAGCCGTGCCCCAGCCCGCTCCGGGTGGAGGGACCTCGCCTGGCCGCCCGCTCGCGGGAGGCGGGGTCGGGGTCATCGCCTGCACCCGGGCCCCCGGGCTCATCGAGCAGCTCGCCCGTTCCGACGCCGCCGTTGTCCTCGATCCTGACCGGGAGGGGATCGCCCGTGCCGCTGCGGACCTGGGGTCCTCCCAGGTCATCGTGCTGCCCTGTGACGCCGCCTGCACTGAGGCGGCCCACGATGCCGCCCGCTTCCTGGCGGCCCGCTCCGCCGTCTCCACCGTCCGTCCTCCGGTCGGGAAGCGGAACGCAGGAGCCGCTCGTGAGACCGCTCGCGCCGGGATGCAGGCGGCGGCTCCGTCGGAGCGCTACAAGTCCGAGGGCATTCAGCTCCTCGTGTGCGACACCGATGACGAGGCCCGGGTCCTTGCAGCCACCGTCGCCCTGGCCGGACGGAGCGAGGAGGATGAGCTGGCCGATCTGGCCCGCCGCGCCTGGAGCGCCGCAGCAGGTCTGCGCACCATCGCCCTCAATGGGGCCCAGGCCGACGCCGACGCCGTGGCCCACGCCGTGGCATCGGCTCTGCGGCCCTCCGACGAGCTGCTGACCGTCATCACCGGTCGCAACGCCGGCCGTGACGTCGGGGCCCTGGCCGCGAGCGCAGCGGTGGGCGCCCGAGGGCAGGTACTCGGTGAGGATGTGGAGGTAGCCGTCCACGCGGGTGGCCAGGAGCGCCCGGACGTCCTCATCGCCATCGAGTAGTGGCACGGTAGGCCCCTCAACGTCACAGGACAGTCGTCGGCATAGGGTGGGTACCGTGCCCAGCTCGCCTGATCGCTCGACCCACGCGCCTCGTCCCGGCAGCGTCGGGCCCTCGGGCGTCCCGTGACCCGGTTCGTGGGTAAGCGCACCGCCGCCCAGCTCGCCAAGCAGGGGGTGGAGACGGGGGGCGACCTACTGCGCCTTCTGCCCCGGCGTTACGACACCTGGGGGGACCTCACCGACATGCGCACGCTCGTCAAGGGCGAGCAGGCCACTATCCAGGCCCAGATCGTGCGGGCGTCATCCCGCCGCACGCGTTCGGGCCGGGCGCCGGCCCTCATGGAGGCCACCGTCACCGACGGCGTCTCGACCATGGACGTCGTCCAGTTCGGCGCGGCGGGCCAGATGCGCGCCCGCGCCACCCAGCTTGCCCCCGGAACCACTGTTCTCATGAGTGGCAAGGTGGGGCTCCACCGTGGACGCAGGCAGCTGTCCAACCCGCGCCTGTACATCCTTGACGAGCTTGACGAGGCCGAGCGCGAGGCCCTCCTGGCCCGTCCCATGCCCATCTACCCGGGCACGGAGGCCCTCCCGTCCTGGTCGGTGGGCAAGGCGGTGCGGACCGTGCTGGACCAGCTGGAACCGGGAGACGTCCCCGACCCTCTGCCCGAGGACCTGCGGCGCCAGGCCGGACTCATCGACGCCTACACCGCCTACCGGTGGGTCCATCGACCCGATGACGCCCACCAGTGGAAGGCCGCCCGCACCCGGCTGCGCCACGAGGAGGCCCTTGTCCTGCAGGTGGCCCTGGCTCAGCGGCGGGCGCACCACGAGGCGACCCGGACGGCGGTTGCCTGGCCCGAGCCGGAGGCGACCGGATCCCTGCGAGCCGACCTCGATGCCGCACTGCCCTATGATCTGACTTCCGGGCAGGTGCGAGTCGGGCAGGAGATCACCACCGACCTGGCTCGCACCGTCCCCATGCAGCGCCTCCTCCAGGGCGATGTGGGCAGCGGCAAGACCCTTGTAGCCCTGCGTGCCATGCTCCAGGTGGTCGGAGGTGGCGGTCAGGCGGCCCTGCTGGCTCCCACCGAGGTGCTCGCCGCCCAGCACCACCCTCCTCGAGGCGGTTCCCCGGCCCCTGGGCCGCCTGGGATGCTCGGTGGCGCCGAGCGCGCCACCCGGGTCCATCTGCTGACTGAGCTCCACCCCGGCGGCCCAGCGCCGCCGGGTCCTGGCCGACCTGGCCGCGGGCGAGCCGGCCATCGTCGTGGGAACCCACGCCCCTGCTGTCGGAGACGGTGCAGATCCCCTTCCTCGGACTGGTCGTCGTCGACGAGCAGCATCGCTTCGGTGTCGCTCAGCGCGATGCCCTGCGTGAGCGCGGCGGTGTCACCGACCCGGTCACCGGTCAGCGTCACACCCCCCACCTGCTGGTCATGACCGCCACCCCGATCCCGCGCACTGTCGCCATGACGGTCTTCGGCGACCTGGTCACCTCCGTCCTGGACGAGCTGCCCGTCGGGCGCAGTCCCGTGACCACCCACCTGGTCCCGTGGTCACGCACCTCCTGGGTCGAGGGCATCTGGCGGCGCGCCGCCAAGGAGGTCGCCGCCGGAGGGCGCGTTTACGTCGTGTGCCCACGGATCGAGGGGGGAGACGACGAGCCCCAGCAGGGGGATGCAGCCGCTTCTGATGCAGACATCGATGACGAACGGGCCTCAGGGCTGCTTGCGCTCGAGGGGCCCGCCCCGCGTCCCGACCGTCCGCTGGCCTCCGTCGAGGAGTGGAGGCAGCGGCTGGAGGCCGAGCCCGCCCTGGAGGGTATCGGCTTCGGAGTCCTCACCGGCCGTATGAGCAGCGAGGACAAGGCCTCCGCCATGATGGGATTCGCCTCCGGCGTTACTCCCATCCTGGTGTCCACCACCGTCATCGAGGTGGGGGTGGACGTGCCCGAGGCCTCCATGATGGTCATCCTGGACGCCGACCGCTTCGGCCTGTCCCAGCTCCACCAGCTGCGGGGGCGGGTCGGACGCGGTGGGCGGGAGTCGGTCTGCGTGGCGGTCACCGGCGTGGAGGTCGGTACCACCGCCTTCCACCGGCTCAAGGCCTTCGCCTCCACCACGGACGGATTCGCCCTGGCTGAGGCCGATCTCGACCTGCGCAGCGAGGGTGACGTCCTGGGGGCCTCGCAGTCGGGGCGCACCTCCGGCCTGGACCTGCTGCGCGTGACCCGCGACGCCCGGCTCATCGCCACCGCCCGGCGCCAGGCCGAGCGGATCGTGGACGACGATCCGCAGCTGCGCGAGCACCGGGCCCTGGCCGCGGCGATCGTTGAGCGCCTTGACGAGGAGGCTCAGGCCTTCCTTGAAAGAGCGTGACAGGTCGGGGTCAGGCAGGACTGGTGGACGCGACGGGATCGGTGGTCGGCTCGGCGAACCAGACCGTGGTCTCGCCATAGCGCTTGTCCGCGAAGCGCGCCAGTCCCACCGGCCAGGCGGGCTCCGCTGAACGCGTCGATCGCTCGACGACGACGACGGTGCCGGGAGCCAGCCACGGGTCCTCGCCGCGGGCCAGGGGAGTGAGGATGTCGGTGAGCTCCTCCTGGGTCAGGTCGTAGGGCGGGTCGATCAGTACCAGGTCCACTGGTGCTCCCGCCGCTCCGGTCAGGAACGTGGCCGCCTTCGCGGTGACCGCGGTGACCTCGTTCAGGCCCAGCGCCCGGATGTTGCGCCGACAGGTGTCGGTGGCTGCGCGCGAGGAGTCCACGAGGGTGACGACACCGGCCCCTCGGCTCGCCGCCTCCAGGCCCAGGGCCCCCGAGCCCGCGCACAGGTCCAGCACCCGGGCGCCGTCGAGCACTCCGTAGTGGTCCAGCCGGGCGAAGAGGGCCTCGCGCACCCGCTCGGAGGTGGGGCGCGTCCCGGACCGGGGCACCTCGATCCTGCGCCCACCCACGGTTCCGGCCACGATCCTCGTCATGAGGCAGACCCTACCCGAACTGCCCCCGGCTCTGTTCCAACGGGGCGCTCAGCCCTCCTCGGCCGGGGCGTGCTGGCCGTATCCGGTGTCCCGGATCTTGCGTGCGACCGCAGCGATCTGCTCATCGGAGAGGATCTTGGGGCTGCCGACGGCGAGAGTGCGCAGGTAGAGCTCGCAGACCCACTCCAGCTCCTGGGCCAGGACGTAGGTGGCGGCCAGGTCGGGGCCGGTCACCACGGAGCCGTGGTTGCTCATGAGCGCCGCCGTGCGCCCCTCGAGCGCCCGCTCGACATTGGCCGCCAGCTCGGGGGAGCCGTAGATCGCGTAGTCCGCCACCCGTACGTCGCTGCCGCCGAACATGCAGATGTAGTAGTGCACTGCCGGAAGCACGCTGACCCCTCAAGGCTGGCCACGGCGGTGGCGGCGTAGGAGTGGGTGTGCACCACGGACATCTGGCCGGTCGCCCGCAGCGCGGTCAGGTGCAGGTCGAGCTCGCTGGCGGGCTTGAGCGGCCCCTCGACCTGCCTGCCCGTGGCGTAGTCGACCACGGCGACCAGGTCGGGGCGCATGTCCTGGTAGGGCAGCCCTGAAGGGGTGATGGCGACCAGGTCGCCCTCCCGGACGGACAGGTTGCCGGCGGTGCCGACGACCAGTCCGTCGTCGGCCAGGTGGAAACAGGCCTCGGTGATCTGCTGGCGAGCGTTGTTGAGAAGCATCATGGGCTCTTTCCTCGGGGCGTACCGCTGCACGCCCCGTTGCGTCAGAAGTGGTACCGACGAATCATCTCATGTTGGCGCTCTCATGTCTATGACTGCGATGTTTTGCCTTAATGCTTGACATTACCGATTGGTTAGAGCCATTCTTTGTTTGCGCTCACATTCGTGTGGGCCCTGGTCATCGTCGCCCAGTGAAAGGAACCTGTCATGCCTACTGCGTCCTATCCCGCCATCGGAATCCGCCCCCTCATCGACGGCCGCCGTCGCGGCGTGAGGGAGTCCCTCGAGGACAAGACCGCTCAGCTGGCCAAGGATGTCGCCGAGCTCATCTCCTCCCGCCTGACCTACCCCGACGGCAGCCCGGTGCGATGCGTCGTCTCCGAGACCGCGATCGGGGGAGTGGCCGAGGCCAACCGTTGCAAGGAGCAGTTCCGCACCGAGAACGTGTGCGCCGACCTGACCGTCACCGCCTCCTGGAACTACATCACCGAGGTCCTCGACCTCGACCCCTCCATCCCGCACGCCATCTGGGGCTTCAACGGCACCGAGCGCCCTGGGGCCGTGACCCTCGCCGCCGCGGCCGCCGCCTACAACATGCTGGGCATCCCCTGCTTCGGCATCTACGGACACGACGTCCAGGACGCCGACGACTCCGGCCTGACCGACGACGTCGTCGAGAACATCCTGCGCTACGCGCGCGCAGCGCTGGGGGTCGGTCTCATGAAGGGGCGCAGCTACCCTCTCGATCGGGACCGTCTCGATGGGGATCGCGGGCTGTCGCGTCCCCGAGCAGTTCTTCGTCGACTACCTGGGAATGCGCGCCGAGTACATCGACATGATCGAGATCGACCGCCGCATCGCCCACGGCATCTATGACCACGAGGAGTACGAGACCGCCCTGGCCTGGGCCCGGGAGAACCTCACCATCGGGGAGAACCGCAACCCCGAGGCCAACCGCTTCACCCAGGAGGAGTACGACGAGCAGTTCGACTACTGCATCAAGATGCTCCTCATCGGTCGTGACCTCATGGAGGGCAACCCCGCCCTGGCCGAGCTCGGCTTCGTCGAGGAGGCCGACGGGCACGACGCCATCGCGGCGGGCTTCCAGGGGCAGCGCCAGTGGACGGACTACAAGCCCAACGGCGACATCCTCGAGACCTTCCTCAATACCACCTTCGACTGGAACGGCAAGCGGCCCGAGAAGGTCTTCGCCACGGAGGGCGACGCCGGCAACGCCGTCGCCATGCTCTTCAACTCCGTCCTGACCCACCGTCCCCAGCTCTTCAGCGACGTGCGCACCTACTGGAGCCCCGAGGCCGTTGAGCGGGTCACCGGGTACAAGCTCGAGGGACGCGCCGAGAACGGGTTCATCGACCTGCGCAACTCCGGGGCGACGACCCTCAACGCCACCGGTGAGGAGAAGGACGCCGAGGGCAACCCCATCATCAAGCACTGGTGGGAGATCACCGAGGCGGACATCGAGGCCGACCTGAAGGCCTCCACCTTCCACGCCGCCACCCGTGAGTACTTCCCCGGAGGCGGCTTCTCCACCCACTTCACCACCGCCGGCGGCATGCCCGTCACCGCGACACGCCTCAACTTCGTGGCCGGTCAGGGGCCCGTTCTCCAGATCTCCGAGGGTTGGACCCTGGAGCTGCCCGACGACGTGCGCGACCAGATCGTCTACCGTACCGACCCAACGTGGCCGACGACCTTCTTCGTCCCACGCCTGACCGGCCATGGCGCCTTCACCTCCGTCTACGACTGGATGGCCAACTGGGGCGCCAACCACACGGCCACCGGCTACGGACACTTCGGCGCCGACCTCATCACCCTGGCCTCGATGCTGCGCATCCCCGTCTACATGCACAACGTCGAGCGCGAGAGGATCCTGCGTCCCAAGGCCTGGGTGCCCTTCGGCACCGCCGAGCTCGAGAGCGCCGACTTCAGGGCCTGCGCCACCTTCGGTCCCCTCTACCGCTGAAGGACCGACGCCATGACGAGCACCGACGAGCACCACGCACTCGCACTCGATCTCGGATCCAGCTCCGTACGAGCGGTTCTGGGAAGCTACCGTCAGGGAGCCATCAGCACTGAGGAGGTCTTCCGGCTCCACCACCAGGCGGTGGATGACCACGGCACCCTCACCTGGGACCTCGAGCGCATCATGGACGGTGCTCGTCGGAGCATCGTCGAGGCGACTGAGCGTCTGGGGCGGGCTCCTGACAGCATCGGCATCGACACCTGGGGCGTCGACTACGGCCTCCTCGACGCCCAGGGAGAGCTGCTGCGCGCCCCACGGGCCTACCGCGACGGGCGCATGGCCCGATGGGCTACGGACCTGGACCGGGCCATCTCCCCGGAGGCGGCCTGGCGAGCGACCGGCATCCCTGCCCCAGCAGATCAACACGGTCTACCAGCTCTACGCGGACCTGAGGCAGGAGCCGGACCTCGTTGATCGGGTCGACCGCTTCCTGCCGCTGCCCGACCTGGTGGCGCACCTGCTCGGCGCTCCCGGTCGAGGCAGGGCGGGCGATCGCCTCGACCACCGGGCTCGCCTCCCCAGGGGCGAGGCACTGGGCGTCTCAGGTCCTTGAGGCCACTGGGATCCCCGAGCGGTGGATGCCCCCGCTCGTCGACGATGCCACAGTGGCCGGGATGACGCCGGAGGGGATCACCATCGTGCGCCCCGGTGGACACGACACCGCCTGCGCCGTCCACGCACTCGGGCTGAGGGGGCACGAGGTTCGCCTGTTCATCTCCTCAGGATCCTGGAGCCTCATCGGGGCTGCCGTTCCCAGCCCCATCCTGGACGGAGCGGCGCTGCGGGCCGGACTGACCAACGAGGTCCGTACCGACGGAGGTATCCGGCTGCTGCGCAACCTCACCGGCTTCTGGCTGCTCCAGGAGTGCCAGCGCTCCTGGAACGAGCCCGATACCGGCGCGCTGGTCGAGGCGGCGGGGGAGTGCGCCTCCCTCGGGGTCGTCATCGATCCCGACGACGAGCTCTTCGCCAGTCCCGGCGACATGCCGGACAAGATCGCCGACTGGTGCCGCCTCCACTACAAGGTGGCTCCCGAGGGACCGGCGCAGACGGTCCGGCTCATCCTCGAGTCGCTCGCCTGCGCCCATGCCGCCTACGCCCAGGGGCTGCAGGACGTCGTCGGCGACCAACTGGACCCGGCGGCACCGATACACCTGGTGGGAGGCGGGGCGCGCAACAGCCTCCTGCCGGCCATGACGGCGGCGGCCTGCCACCGTCGGGTTGTCGTAGGCACACCGGAGGCCAGTGCCCTGGGCAATATCCTCGCCCAGCTCGAGGCGGCCGACGTCCTCGACCCCAGTGCGCGCGGTGAGGTGCTGCGCCGCAGCATCAGCTCCGTGGAGGTCGACTCCTCCGGGGCCATTGCCGATCCCGGTGCCTTCGACGCCATGCGGGAACGGCTGGACAACGCCACCGCCGACTGACCATCAGCCACATCGACCACAACCACGACATTCAACTCAACACCCACCACATGAAAGGAGCAACGATGCTCCGCAACATTCCCGCCAACCTGTCACCCGAACTCGTCAAGATCCTGCTCGAGATGGGCCATGGGGATGAGATTCTCCTGGCCGACGCGAACTTCCCCGGGCACCACCTCCACCCCACCACGGTGCGGGCCGACGGCCTGGGGATCCCCGACCTGCTGAGGTCTATCCTCACGCTCATGCCCCTGGACCGCTACAGCAGCTACCAGGTGGCCCTCATGGAAACGGTTGGCGACGACCCTCGGCCTCCGGTGTGGGACGTCTACGAGCAGATCTGGAACGAGGCCGAGAAGGATGCCGGACCGGTGAGCGTCAAGACGATTGAGCGCATGGCCTTCTTACGACTACACCCCCAGCGTCTACGCCGTCGTCCTCACTGGCGAGACCGCCCTGTACGGCAACCTCATCCTCAAGAAGGGCGTCCTGTGATGACTGCGATCCGCGACTCCGTGACTGAGGAGGCCCCCGTCCAGGAGGGGACGGCCAAGCGGGGCTTCCTGTATCCCGGCATGGTGCTGCCCTTCTGTCTGCTGGTCTCCTGCTTCGCCGCCTGGGGCCTGGCCGGAAACATGACGGATCCCTTGGTCAAGGTCTTCCGCTCCGTGTTCTCTATGACGAACCTGCAGTCCTCGCTGGTGCAGTCGGCCTACTACGGGGCCTACTTCTGCCTGGCGATCCCGGCGGCCTTCATCAACAGCCGCCTGGGCTACAAGGGCGGTGTCCTCATCGGGCTGGTGCTGGCGGGAACCGGCGGGCTGCTGTTCATCCCCGCGGCCTACGTCATGACCTACTCGGTGTTCCTGACCGCCCTGTTCACCCTGGCCGCCGGTCTGTCCATTCTGGAGACCAGTGCCAACCCCTTCGTCATGTCCATGGGGCCGGAGCACAACGCCACGCGGCGCCTCAACTTCGCGCAGGCCTTCAATCCCATCGGTTCCAATCTCGGGGTGCTGCTGGCCGCCCTGCTGATCCTGCCTAAGGTGAACCCGGCCACTGCCGAGCAGCGTGCGGCCATGAGCCAGGAGACGCTGCTGGCCACCCAGAGCGAGGAGCTCAAGGCGGTCATGGGCCCCTATGTCGCCCTCGGGCTCCTCTACCTCCTGCTGGCCTTCATGATCGGTCGGGTCAAGGTCGTGGAGCGGCAGATGGACGCCGCTGCGGGTGACAGTGGCGGGCCGGGCAGGCTCATGCGCCTGCTACGGAATAAGCGCTACAGCTTCGGAGTGGTGGCGCAGTACTTCAACGTGTCTGCTCAGACCTGCATCTGGACCTACACCCTGCACTATGTCACGAGTGCCTTGGGAGTGTCGGACAAGGTCGCCGGATACTGGTTGCAGGCGAGTCTCATCGTCTTCCTGGTCTTCCGTTTCCTCATGGTGGGGCTCATGGGGCGGTTTGACGCACGCAAGCTGCTTCTGTTCATGTGCTCCCTCGGGGTCGCTCTGTCCCTGTTCGCCATGGTGAGCGTGAACATTCTGGGGGTGCTGGCCATCATCTCCCTGTCCGCCTGCATCTCCTTGCTGTTCCCCACCATCTACGGCGAGGCCCTGATGGGGCTGGGGGAGGACACCAAGTACGGGGCCGCAGGTCTGGTCATGGCCATCATCGGCGGGGCCACCATGCCTCTGGTGCAAAGCGCCATCATGGACTACACGTCTCCTGCGGTGTCCTACGTCACGGTTGCCGGGTGCTTCCTGGTGGTGGCCGCCTACGGGGTCTACACACTGCGCACGCCCAGGCCCATCAGTGCGGCCTGACGGAAAGCACTCACACCATTCTCTCCGCCCACGCCGTACCGAGTGGGCGGAGAGAATGCTCAGTGGATCCGCTTGGCAAGGATGATTCCAGGTCCCAGTTGAGTGGGAGCGGTCGTGAGGACTCCATGGTCATGACTCACCTGTGTCTGTCCATCTCCCGGCCTCGACGATCTCCAGTCGAACTTCGCAGGCAGGCGGTCAAGCGGGACTGCGACATTCTCCAGGGCAAAGAGAACCGCATGGTCTCCGTGAGACATGAGTCGCGCACCCGGTAGTGAACAAGCCTGCTCCAGTAGCTCCGCAGAGGGGCGAGACAGTTCCGATCTCGCTGCTCGCATCCACGCGCCTAGTCCCCTCAGGCAGGCGCGTTGAGGATCAGGAATGGTTCCGTCGGCGTGCGGGCCGACGTTGAGCAGGAGACGTCCTCCCCGTGAGACGACGTCGACCAGGTGTCGAGCTGCGGACGGGCCGGTGAGGTACTGCTCATCGCCCTCCATCCGGTTGTAGCCGAAGGATAATCCGATACCGCGACAGTTCTCCCACCGGTCCGCAGCCTCCGAGTCGCGCATTGCCTGATATTCACTAGTCTCGTAATCGGAGTGGAACCCACCGAAGCGGTCATTGACGACGCCCTCCGGGCACAATTTGTAGTAGTGCTCAAGCAGTGTTCCCAGTCCGTGGGCATCGAAATTCTTCGCGCAGTCCGGCCATTCGATGTCGTTCCAGAAAATATCGGGGTGATACCTCTGAAACAGGTCAAGACAGTGATTGAAGATGTAGCGCCCGTACTCAGGGTCCACAGATCTGGCGAGCCGTTCAAGATCCTCTTCGCTCAGGATGACAGGAAAAGGTCTGTAATGCCAGTCCACTCCGCCCGAATAGTATGCGCCGAAACGTAGTCCTGCCCGACGTGTTGCCCGTGAGATTTTTTCGACGAGGTCTTGTCGGGGGCCGCGTTGAACCGTGTTGCGGCCATAGGTTTCGGGGGCCTCCCATAGGGTGATGCCGTCGTGGTGCTTGGTCGTTAGGACAACCAGTCCTGCCCCGGCTTCTTTGAACAGCGCTGCCCAGTCGTCAGGGTCGAATTTTTCAGCATGCCACATGTCCAGAAAACCGTCATACGGCAAGGAGCCGTAGGTCTCGTGGTGGTACTGGGAGGCGCGGCTACCCGGAATTCGTATGGTGTTGAAGTACCACTCGGCGTAGGAGTTATGAGTAAACCACGTCCTCTCATCGGGTTCGGTGCCGAGCTCTCCGTGAGGTTCTGCCCAACTTGGTACCGAATACGCTCCCCAGTGAATGAAGATCCCAAGGGGTGTGGTCCAGCCACTCAGGCTGATGGGTTCCCAGGCGATCTCGGTGCTGCGATACAGGTGGTCGATTCATCACTCAGCGACCTCCAAAGGCGCCGAGAGTGACGCCCTTCTCCAGCTGACTCTGCAAGAAGGCCACGATGAAAGAAAGGAAGGGATGACCGACATGGACACGGCGGCCATCATGGGTCCCCAGTCCGTGCCTCTCTCCTGAGAACATCTGAAGTCCCAGCGAGATTGTGGCCAGGTCCGCATCATTGACGACGATCAGAGGCCACAGGAATGTTGACCAATAATCGATGAAGGAGAAGACGCCAACGACGAGTATCGGAGCCTTGAGCAGTGGGATGAGGATGTGCCAGAGGATCTTGAGGTCGCCGGCTCCCATCGATTCTGGCCGCCTCCTCGAACTCAAGGGGCAGGCTCAGGATGAACTGTCGGATGAGGAACGCCCCGAAGGCTCCGAAGGCAAAGGGAAGAATGAGGGCCGTGTAGCTGTTGACCAGTCCGAGGTACTGGAATCCGATGTATAGAGGGATGACAAGCACCTCCTGGGGAAGCACCAGAGTTCCCAGAAACAGCATGAACAAGTGGTCTCGGAATCGGAATCGAAGTCTGGCGAAGGCGTAGGCGCTCAGCAGTGAGACTGCCATGGTCAGGGAGCTGCTCCGCAGGTCGAGACAAGAATAGAGTTCAAGATGATGCGCCCCAGAGGGAATCTGCTGAGTCGCCTCGGTGTAGTTGTCCCATGCAAGACGGGTGCCTGTGAGTGAGGCTCCTGAGGAAAAACACCTCAGATGTCGGCTTGAGGGAAGAAGCCAGCATCCAGGCGAATGGGAAGAGGAATGCTATCGCTATCAGTGTGAGTAGCGAGTAGGAGAAAATTTGCCAATTTTGGATCGGTGTTCAAGAGTCATAGTTCACCCACCTCTTCTGCTGGCTGAATTGAAGGGCCGTCAGCAGCATAACGATGACGAATAGTATCCAGGCCAGGGCGGAGGCGTAGCCCAGCTTGTCGAAGGAGAAGCCGTTGCGGTATAGTGCGAGCACAATGGTGTTTGTCGACTCACCTGGTCCTCCTTTTGTGAGAAAGAATGGTTGTGCGAACACCTTGAATGCTCCGATGACGGTCATGACGGTGCAGAAGAAGAAAGTCGGAGACAGGATGGGGAAGACGACCTGGAAGAATCGTCTGAATCCAGTTGCGCCGTCGAGCTTGCTGGCCTCCAGTATGGACGGGTTGATGCCGTTGAGGCCGGCAGTAAGGACCACGATGTTGTAGCCAAGACCCTGCCATAAGCTCATGATGACGAGCGAACCCATGGCAAGGCTGGGGTTGTTCAGCCAGGGTAGCGAGGGGAGCCCTATGCTGTTGAGGGCAGAGTTCACCACCCCTTCGTCATTGAGGAGGAGGCGCCAGATCAACGCATTCCCTGCCATTGGGGTGACGACGGGGATGAAGAAGATGATTCGCAGCACTCGAGAGAACCTGTTGGGGAGGTGCTGCAGCCAGTATGAGATACCAGTGGAGATGATGAGGTTGGCACCTGTGTATAGAAGGGCGAACACCACGGTGTTCTTAAGGATGGTGTAGAACGCTGGGTCCTCCCCGGAAATCATTCGTCGATAATTGTCAAGGCCGACGAACTCTGATGTTCCCAGAAGCGACCATGAAAACAACGAGATGATCAGTGACGCGATCAGGGGGATGATGATGAAAACCAGAAACCCTGTCATGCCGGGTGTCAGGTAGGCGATGATGCGTAGTGTGTCTTGGGGAGCTCTGTGGCGCCTTCGACTCTCAGCGGTGGTTGCGGCTCCCATCATCCTGCACTCTCTTGCAGGTCCTTGAGGATGTCTGCCGCGGTACGTGAGCCCCGGTAGCCTTCTGGGCAGTACTGGGTGAAGGACGTCACGATCTGATTCCAGTTTGCTGGGGTTACCAAAGCGGTCCCGTGATCCAGGAGGAATTTGATGGCTTCAACATTTCCGGTCGGTTTACCTTCTGCCCATCCGTCGATTTGGGAGCCGATGGATGGTACCGTCCCGCGGGTGCGTGCCACCTTGCCGATGACCTCAGGGCTGACCAGCTTCATGATGTTTTTAAACGCGGCATCCTTGTCCGGACAGTTTTTGCCGATCCCGAAGCCCGATCCCTGAATGACTCCGATGGCCTGTCCGGAGTCACTGGGGATGACGCACACACCCAGGTTGTCGTTGAGCTGCTCGGCGAAGGTCGCGTACATCCACGGGCCGTCAATGATGGCGGCAGCCTGACCAGAGGTGAATGCGCCTTGTGCGACCTCGTCGCCGTCCGAAGCGGAAGGAGCCTTGGCGTAGCCGTTGACTGCGGCAAGGTCAAACGCCTTCTGCACGGATGAGATGAAGGCGCTGGAGGTCAACGAAAGGTTTCCCTTGTCGTCGAGGGCAGTGGCGCCATTGGCGTATGCGAATGCTCCAGGAGCGTTGTCCATGAGATTTGGTTTGATGGCCATGCCGACCTTCCCACCAGTAGTCAGGGCCTTCATGTCCGACAGGAACTGTGCGTAGGTGTACTTGGTTGTCGGCTCCTTCAACCCCGCTGCCTTGAAGGATTGCCGATTGTAGAACATGACGCAGGGCTCTGCGTCGTACGGCAGTGCGTAGATTTTTCCGTCCACCGTCATGCCTTCAATCATGGCCTTGTTGAAGACTGACGTGTCGACCCCGTGCTTCTTGATGAGATCGTTCAGCGGTTCCATGATGCCGACGAGCTCCTTGGTTCGGGCTGCCTGTGTGGTCAGGATCCCTGGAGCATCAGCTGCCGTCATTCGGGTTTTGGCCTTGGTGTAGTAGTCGTTGTAGCTGGGACCTGAGAAGTCGAGCTTGAAGCTGGAGTCAGTTTCTTTGACTGCGTCGACGAATGCCTGCCACTGGGCGCGGTCCGACTCGCTGGACACCCACGTGAACATCTGGGTCGGGGCGTTATTGTTCTTGCTCTTCCCTGATGAGCATGCTGACAGCAGTGCTGCTGCCGTCCCACTCAAGAGCGATGCCGAGATGAAGGTGCGGCGGGGAAATGAAGGTGGGGTCATGGTCTTCTCTCTTCAGTGAGTGCGTAGGGGTGCCTCGTTGCAGCCGCTGGGGTCCGACGGCGATGTCGGAAGCAGCGGATGATGGCGGTAACATTAACTTGGTCACAAAAGGGTGTCAACCGTTGTGGCTTGCTGAATGCCCTGAAATGAAGCGAAATAGTGGGTGTGTCGAGGTGTCGGGAGGTGCGGGTCGCGGAGGAGTGGTCTGTGGGTTGAGGAGGTTTGAGTGAGCGCTGACATGTAGGTTGCCGTTGCCCTTTGCTGGAGACTGCTGCTGGTTGGGGCGTGCACTGGGTGGGGGCAGTGTCGGGTGCTCGGGGGACGGCAGTCGCCCTCCAGGTGGGGCGGTCGTCGAGAACCGCTCACGCGGAGAGGTGGTCGCAGGTGCTAGGCCTTGGTCGTTGACGCCCTGACGACGAGCTGAGGCTTCAGGCAGATGCTGTGGGCAGGGGCGCCCTCGACGAGCTCGTCGGACAGCCTCAGTGAGGCCTCGCCCCAGGGCGTCGAAGTCCTGAATCACGCTCGACAGCGACGGAGTCGCCCAACGCGCCAGGGGAATGTCGTCGAAGCCGACGACGGCGACGTCGTCGGGTATCCTCACGCCGGCGGCGAGAAGCTCGTGGCACAGCCCCAGGGCGATGTCATCGTTGGCGGCGAAGACGGCGTCGGGTAAGCCGCTATCGAGCAGACGTCTGGCGACCTTGGCCCCTGCTTCTCCTGTCCAGGCGTCCGTGCCCACCCAGCGGCCGGGAACTCCGGCCTGCGCGCAGACCGACTCGTAGGCGGCCAGGCGCTCCGAGGCATCCTGCCAGGAGAGGTCTCCGGTGACATGCAGCAGGCGGCTGCGTCCCTGAGCCAGAAGGTGCTCCGTTGCCAGCCTGGCTCCCAGGGCCTGGTCGATGGAGACGGTGGACAACTCGGAGAACTCGTGCTGACCTGAGATGATGGCCACGACCGGACCGCGGTTGCGTTGAGACGAGAGGACGGCCAGGACGTCGGCGCGTTGGGCGAGGACCACGACGGTCGTGACGCGGTGGCCGTGCAGGTGGGCGAGTGCCTCCTTGACCGACTCCGGCGCGTGGCCGTCAGCGGTGGCCAGGACGAATGTGTCCCCCCGCTCGCGCACCGCCCTGGCGATCGCGGAGAAGATGGAGGCCATCCCGTGCGACAGCCCGGCGGTCAGCAGAATTCCCACGCCCCCGGAGGAGCCCGAGGCCAATGAGCGGGCGGCGAGAGTTCGGCTCGTAACCCAGTGCCTCGGACGGCCGCCAGGACCTTCTGACGCGTCTCGGGACGAACCGACGGGTGGTTGTTGAGCACGCGGGAGACGGTCTGAGGCGAGACTCCGACTGCGTCAGCCACGTCACTGAGAGTCACGCGTGTGGACACAGAGGAAATATAGCAGCGCCTCCTTGACGTTCCGGGATATCCGGGTGCCGGCGGGCAGCGGGTGAGGACTGACGGGTTGCTGCGGCGCGCGTCCCGCACGGCAACATGCCCAGCCATTAGCGTGGCCGCATGAGCCTGGCCGTCTACCCCGGAAGCTTTCGACCCTCACCCTGGGGCACGTCGACATCGCCGCGCGCGCGACCACGCTCTTCGACGTCGTCGTCATCGGGATCGCCCACAACGCCGCCAAGGCCGGACGTCATCTGCTCGATGCCGACGAGCGGTTGTCCCCTGGCCAGGGACTCCACCTCCCACCTGCCCGGCATCGACGTGGCTCTCATCCCCGGCCCCTGGCTCGACTACTGCCGCGGGCGCGGTGCAAACGCCATCATCAAGGACTGCGCAACGGCAGCGATCTGGACGCCGAGCTGCCCATGGCGCTGCTCAACCGGGACCTGGCGCCCCGGAGACGGTCTTCCTGACCGCCTCACCCGCCCTACGCGCACATCTCCTCCTCCTCGTCAAGGACGTCGCCGGCTACGGCCGCGACGTCTCCGCCCTCGTCCCGCCCGCCGTCGCCCGCGCCCTGAAGCCCGCCTGCCTCCGCCGGAACCCAGCCCGCCCGACCGGTGGCTCAGCAGGGCCGTGCTTCAGGGACCCTCCCCACCAAGACCCAGCCAGGCCGCATCGTCGGCGCCGACCACACACGAGAGGACCCTACCGTGACGACCAGCCGCGATGCCGGAGACGACCTGTTGCACATCCTCGATGAGCTCGATGATCTCATCACCCATGCCCGCTCGATGCCGATGAGCGCCTCCGCGATCGTCAACCGGGAGGCCGCACAGAACCCTCATCGACCGGGCCCGTGACGCGGTCCCCACCGCCGTTCACCGCGCCGAGAAGATCGTCGCCGACGCCGACGCCGTCCTGGCGGAGGGACGTGCCGAGTCCGAGCGGCTCGTGCAGTACGCCCAGGAGGAGTCCGAGCGTCTGGTGGCCGGCGAGAACATCGTGCGCATGGCCAACGACCGGGCCGACAGCATCGTGGCCGCCGCGGAGGACAAGGCCGCCTCCCTTCGCCACGGGGCGGACGAGTACCTGACCGGGCCCTGGCCTCCCTGGAGGCCGAGGTCGCCAAGGTCGCCGAGCAGATCCGCGCCGGCCGGGAGGTCCTGGCCGGGCGCCTGGGTGACGGCACGGACCAGTCGGTGGAGGTCCAGGAGCCCGTTCGTCGCCGCTCCGGCTGGTCCGTGGACCCCTCTGCCCGCTGAGTCGGTGCTGCTGGGACTGCCGGGTACGCTCGCGCCAGACACATCGTTCATCACCTCGCCGACGACGGTCATCGTCTCAGACGGCGCGGTCAACCAGCAGTGGAGGAACTCATGTCAGGACTCGTCGTCGACATCGTCGACCTGCCCCGTGCCACCGGCTCGGTCAAGAACCCTGCAGATCCGAACCCCCGCCCCCGCCGACCTGGGCACAGAGGTCATCGGTGCCCTGCGGGCAGCGACCTCGTCCTCGATGTCACCCTGACCTCCATGGACGACGGCGTCCTGGCCCACGCCGACGCCGACCTCCATGTTCACGGCGAGTGCGTGCGCTGCCTGCGCGACCTCGACGAGGACCGTACCGTGAGGATCGACGAGCTCCACCTCTTCCCCGAGGCCATTGAGGCTCAGCGGGCCCAGGGCGATGAGGAGGCCGACGATCTCCTCGCCCTGGGAGACACCACGCTGGACCTCGAGCCCGCCCCTGCGCGATGCCCTGGTGCCCACGCTGCCGTTCCAGCCCCTGTGCCGCCCCCTGACTGCCCCGGGCTGTGCCCCGACTGCGGCAGGCGGCTCGAGGACCCGCCCGCCGACCACCACCATGAGGTCCTCGATCCGCGCTGGTCCGCGCTGGCCGGCCTGCTGGAGACCGAGCCCGACCCTGCAGGGCGAGGCCCCTGAGGAGGGCCGGTCCTGATGGCTAGCGCCGCAGCGCCCGCCCGCACGCACTGACACCGAGGCACTCGTCTCACCGCTGGGGTCCCAGCATTGACGGTGAGCCCTCGACCTGGCCCTGACCCACCGCTCCTACGCCCACGAGAACGGTGGCCTGCCCACCAACGAGCGTCTGGAGTTCCTGGGAGACCTGTCCTGGGGATCATCGTCACCGAGCATCTCTATCGCACCCACCCGGACGTCCCCGAGGGCCAGCTCGCCAAGATGCGCGCCGCCACGGTCTCCGAGCCGGCGCTGGCCGCCGTCGCTCGCGACCCGGGGACTGGGGGAGTTCATCAAGCTCGGCAAGGGTGAGGTGCTCTCGCGGACGGGACAAGGACTCCATCCTGTCCGACACGGTCGAGGCCCTCATCGGCGCCACCCACCTCACCCACGGGCTGGAGGAGACCCGCACAGTCGTCACCCGCCCTCGTCTCACGCTTCCTGGACTCGGCCCGCACCCGCGGTGCGGGTCTGGACTGGAAGACGAGCTCCAGGAGCTCACCGCCGCCCACCAGCTCGGCAACCCCGCATACGAGGTGGCTGGCACCGGTCCCGACCACCAGCGGGTCTTCACCGCCAGCGCCATCGTCGACGGCGAGGTGCTGGGACAGGGACGGGAAGCTCGAAGAAGGTCGCCGAGCACGACGCCGCCGAGGCCGCCTATGCCGCCATCCTCGCCGCCTGGGGCGACGGCGGGCTGGACCCTGCCCTGGTGTCAACGAGGCCCTGCGCGCCGACCTGCTCACCCAGCAGACCACCCAGAAGAGCTGATGCCCGAGCTCCCCGAGGTCGAGGTGGTGCGTGCCGGGCTCGCCCGGCACGTGGTCGGTCGCACTGTCACGGGCGTCGACGTTCTCGACCCGCGCCCTCTGCGCCGCCAGGACGGTGGTGCTCATGCCTTCGTCGACCAGCTCACCGGGCGCATTCTCACCGCGGCGGTCCGGCGGGGGAAGTTCCTGTGGCTGACCCTGGACGACGGTCGCCTGTCGGCCCACCTGGGCATGAGCGGCCAGCTGCTCGTGCGCGGCACCGCCGCCTCAGCCGGAGCAGAGGTCGCCCCCGGAGCAGTGAGCGCCGCCCCCTTCCTGGTCGACCCGGATACTCAGCCCAACGGACGCCCGGTGGACCTGAGTGCCACCGAGCAGCCCCGCTACGTACGGGACATCTCGACCTCGCTGCGTCACCTGCGCGTGCGCATCCATCTCAGCACCGACCCGAGTACGGAGCCGAGCACCGATGACGGTGACGGTGGGGACGGAGCGTTCTTGACCTGGTCGACCAGCGCATGCTCGGAGGCCTCCATGTCATCGACCTCATCCCCACCGCCGACGGTGCCCCTGGAGGCGCGGGCAGCCCGGAACCGTTACTGCCGGCCGACGCCACCCATATCGCCCGCGACCTACTCGACCCTGCCCCTGCAGCGCACCGGTCCCTGACGGGGTCATCTCCCGGATGCGTGCCTCGAGGCGCGCCATCAAGACCCTCCTGCTCGACCAGGGATCGTCTCGGCATCGGTAACATCTACGCCGACGAGGGCCTGTGGGAATCAGGGGTGCATGGACTGCGTCCCGGGGACCGCACTGGGACCCAGGGTCGGCCCGGATCCTGAGTCCACGGCGGAGGTCATGACGAAAGCCCTTGAGGCCGGTGGCACGAGCTCGACGCCCTCTACGTCGACGTCGAGGGCGCCGCCGATTCTTCGCCCGCGAGCTCGGGGGCCTGCGGGCGCCAGGGACTGGAGTGCCGCCGCTGCGGGGCCACCATGCGTTCCGCGAGGTCCTGGGAGGGCGTCTCACACCTACTGTCCTGCTGTCAGACCCGACCACGACGGCCCGGCCGACCGCAGTGGTCGAGCAGGGTGGGCTGAGGCCGGCACCGAGATGTGCTGAGACGTGCTGAGCGACCCCTGCACACCCTGTGGGAACGGTGCCACGATGCGGCAGTTCATGTGACGTAGGTCCCCGGCCCTGGTAATGTCACGAGCATGTCACACACCCCTCCTCGGAGATCGTCCGCGTCATGATCGTGGACGACCACGAGATCGTCCGTCGCGGTATCGCCGAGATCATTGACCGTGCCGACGGGCTCGATGTTGCTGCCGAGGCGGGCTCCCGGGTGGAGGCGGTGCGCGGGCCGAGCTGGTCCGTCCCGACGTCATCCTCGTAGACCTCCAGCTGCCCGACGGCACGGGCATCGAGCTCATGCAGGAGCTGCGCGAGTCCGTGCCCCAGGCCCCTGCCGATCGTGCTGACCTCCTCGACGACGATGACGCTCTGGCCGAGGCGCTGGCCGCCGGGGCCAGGGCCTACCTGCTCAAGACCGTCCACGGCGCCGAGATCAGCGATGTCGTGCGGGCGGTCGCCTCCGGTCGAGTCCTGCTCGACGAGCGCACTCGTCACGCGCCGGCGGGCCGACCACGACGACCCCACCGCCGACCTGACCAATGCTGAGCGCAAGGTGCTCGACCTCATCGGCGACGGCCTGTCCAACCGGGAGATCGGTGAGCGCCTCGGGGTCGCCGAGAAGACGGTCAAGAACCACATCACCTCCCTGCTGGCCAAGATGGGCCTGCAGCGGCGCACCCAGGTCGCCGCCTGTCGCCGGGCAGCGCGCCCGGGCTGGCGCAACGGCTGACCGGAGCGTCCCGCAGAGGACCCACCGCGGGCTGCGGCGCAGTCAGCGCAGCGCGCCGCCCACGTCCAGCGGCACCCGCCAGGTGAAGCAGGTACCACGGCGCTCGCCGTCGGAGCGGGCCCTGGGGCCGATGACGAAGCTTTCCGCCGTGGCGGCGGGCCCGCTCGGCCATATTGGCGGTCCCCGAACGTCGCTTCACCGACGGGTTCACCCTCGACGCCGTCGTCGCGGGCAGACGATCTCCACCACCGGCCTGCCCCCGGAAGGGCTCGGCGTCGCCCGAGGCGTGGCCCTCGTCGTCCCCTCGGCCCGCAGCACAGCTCCGAGCCCGGGAGCACGCCTTCGATCTTGACGTCCACCGTCACCGAGGAGGCATGGGCTGGCGGGCCACGTTGCTCAGGCCCTCGCGCACCACGGCCACCATGTCGTCGGCGATGTCCGGGCCCACGACGGCGTCGACCGAGGTGATGAGCCGGTCCTCCTCGTCGCGGTCCACCTGGGCCAGGCCCCGGCCGTCGACGCTCAGCAGCAGCGAGGGGCGTAGCCCAGGGCGTTACGGGCCAGAGAGGCCTCCCTGTCGCAGGCGCTCGACGACACCGACCTCTCATCGCGGTCACGCAGGGAGCGCACGATGGAACGGATCTGACCCACGGAGTCGTCCACCGCCTCCAGGGCGGTGCTCAGCACGGAGCACACCACGTCCAGGTCCACCTCGCTGCCGGCGCTCTCATCGTTGTCCCGGGCCTCGGCCAGCTGCCCCGGACCGCCGAGATCTGCATGCCGGTGGCGAAGAGCTGCTGGATGGCCAGGTCGTGCAGGTCCCGGCCGATTCTGGCCCGCTCGTCCAGGAGCGTGGCCATCTCCTCGGCGTGCTGGGCGTCGGCCAGCTCGAAGGCCATCGTGGCCTGACCCGCCACGAGCTCGGCGATCTCCAGGTCCTGGGCGGTGAACGGGGCTGCCCGGGGAGCGCAGCAGCAGCATGACGCCCACACCCCTGCCCCCCGGTGGATCATCGGGGCGTAGAGGGCCGGCCCGAACCGGGCCAGCTGGGGCACTAGGAGGTCGCCGTCCTGCCAGGCATCCTCCAGGGAGGCCACGACCAGGCCGGTCTGGTGGGCCAGGGTGGTCAGGCCCGGCCCTCGGATCGGAAGAAGGTGCCCACCAGCTCTTCGGGCGTGCTCGCCGTCGGCGATCTCGCAGATCCAGCGCTCCCCGATGCTGGGCAGGATGAGGGCGGCGGTGTCGGCATGGGCGACCTGGCGGACCCGGTGGGCGATGAGGGTCAGGGCGTCGTCCTCCCTCGGCCCCGGAGAGCAGCAGCGTCGCCAGCTCCTGGGAGACGACCATCCACTGCTCGCGATCGCGGGCCTCTCGGCACAGGCGGGCGTTCTCCACCGCCACGGCCGCGGCCTCGGGCGAGGGTCAGGACGGCGTCGGCGTCGGAGCGGGTGAGCCCCGGCTTGTCACACAGGTAGAGGTGGCTGCAGACCCTGCCCGTGCAGCCGCAGCGGGGCGGAGAGCAGACTGCCGGTGTCCTCGTCCTCGATGGCGCCAGTGAAGGCCGAGGCCCGACCCAGGTCATTGTCGATGACCAGGCCGGTCCCCTCGAGCCCACTGAGCAGGGCGTCCGCGGCTCTGCTCGATCAGTGGCGGAGCTCGTGGCACCGGCCATCTGGGCGAGTCTCATCAGGGGTCGCCGTGGGCACGCTGCTGCTCAGGCCGGTACCGGTCCCTCCAGGGCGGATCCGGCCTCGACGGCCTCAACATCCATGTCCGCGTGGCTGAGCACGGCGATAGTGCCCCAGGAGGCACCTGTGAGTGGAGCAGGCCGACTCCACCAGGCGGCGCAGCGCGTCAGGCACCCGCAGGAGCTGGTGAGCCTCAGGGCCGCCTGGATGAGGGCGACGGTCGCCCTGGTCCAGGCTCGGTGGACGACCGCCGCCCGTGGGCCTCGGGTGGACACGAGCTGGTCGGCGTGGACGGCGTAGGCCAGACGCCCTGCCGGGGTGGTCTCCTCCGACGGCGGCGCCGCCGGTTCCCGGTCCTGGAGAGCGGGGCCGTCGGACTCTGCGGATCGTCCTCGGGCACACCGGGAAATCGGGCCCTGCGGGGCGTGTCTGCTGCGTGTCTCGTCTCGTGTGTCGTCATCGTGCTCAGCTCGTCCGGCTCACGGGACGTGTCGTCCTGTTGTCTGTCCTGGTCCTCCTGGGAGAGCGCCCACCGGTAGGCATCGGAGACGTTCTGGAGGCTGTCGTGGCTGCCCCTGCAGGATAGTCGCCGGCGCCTGCCCGTGGTCGCCTGCGGGGGCGTCCCATGACCAGGACCTCATCGGCGTGCGCCAGAGCGCTCAGGCGGTGGGTGATCAGAGCGTGCCGCGGTCTCTGAGAGGCCCCCCACCGTCAACAGGTCGGCCACGAGCCGGTCCGCGGTGGCGGCGTCGAGGTGCTCGCCGGGTTCATCCAGGAGCATGAGGGGCAGGAGCCGCCAGCGCCCGGGCCAGCAGAAGCCGACGTCGCTCCCCGCCCGACAGCGTTGCGGCGTCCGTCCCGATGATCGTGTCGACGCCATCGGGCAGCGCCTCGAGCCAGTCGCCCAGTCCGGCCCGCACCAGCAGCTCACTCGCCTCGGCGGGAGTGACGTCTCACGCGCCACACGCAGGTTCCTCCAGAACACTCGTGTGGAAGACATGCGCGTCCTCCGCGGTCAGACAGACTCGGCCGCCGCCTCGGCACGGGCAACCTCCCACGGCGGGACGCCGTCGAGCGTCAGGTTGCCGCCCCGGGGCTCCAACAGCCCCGCCAGAGTGGGCCAGCAGGGGTCGATTTCCGATCCCCGAGGGGCCCACGATCGCCACCCGCTGCCGACCTGAAGGTCCAGGTCGATGCCGTCGGCCACGACCGGCCCACCCGGCCAGCCCACCGCCAGGTTCCTGGCCTGAAGCCACGGCCCCCGCTGCGAGGGGGCCGGCAGCTCCCGGTGACCGATGATCGCTGAGCGCTGGCCTCAGCGGTCTCAATGAGCTCCACGATACGGGCAGGCGGCGCCGGCGGATCTCACCAGCCGCACGCTGGCAGGGCCGAGCGCGGAGGTGGCCTCGAAGGCCGCCAGCGGAACCAGGACGATGACCGCCAGCCACACCGGGCCCCAGCTGTCCGGCGGCCACGGCCCCCACCCTGACCACCAGGTTGCCCACGACCGCAATACCCATGGCTGCTGTGTCCAGGGCCGCCGCGATCGCCGCGGACGGCGGCCCGGTCTCGCAGACGGACCAGGCTCGTCTCCCGGGAGGCGACCCATGGCGATGAAGTCCGTCAGGCGTCCGGAGACAGTCAGCCCGGGCGCCCTCCAGCACCGCGAGCACATCGGCGGACAGCCGGAGGCCTGCTGCTGGCGGGCCTGCTCGGCGATCCGGGCCGAGCGGATCGTTGCCAGCGGTGCCCCCAGCCCCGGACAGAAGCAGACAGGTCGCCAGGATGAGGCCGGCCGGCCAGTAGACGAGCCCGATCCCGACGGGCGGTGGCCGCACCCAGGACGGCCGCGACTACCGCGGGCAGGTAGGCGCGCACGACGAGGTCACCGACCGCGTCGATGTCGCTCCCACTCGCGCCAGGACGTCGCCGCGACGCAGCCCGGCGACCGTGTCGGTGCGCGCCGAGGCCAGCGACTCGTAGAGGCGCGTGCGCAGGGCCCCCATGCCCCTCGGGCGGTGTCGTGGGAGACGAGCCGCCTGCAGTAGCGCAGCACCGAACGGGAGATGCCGAAGAGCCGCACCGCCACCGGCGCCACCCCCAGAGCGACGACGTCGGGCATCTGGGAGGCCCTCGCAATGAGCCAGGCCGCCACCCGGACAGGGCCACCGCTGAGGCCATTCCGGCAGTGCCGGCCAGCGCGCCAGGGCGAAGCGCGAGCGGTCCAGGTGCAGCAGCCCCACGGCCCGGCGCAGTGCCCGGCGCTCACGGGCGGACAGGGCAGGGAGAGGAGGATGCTGGACATCGCTCACTAGGGGCCTCCTCCTGCGCTCGCGCAGCCTCATGCGCGGCAGACCTGTCGGTTGAGACCTCTGCCTGAGGTCCCGGCGGTATCGGCTCGCTTGTCACGGCGACGGTCTGCTCGGCCAGGGCGATGAGCGCCGGACGTGCGCGATGATGACAACCGTGCGCCCCGAGGCGTGCAGCGCGCGGACCGCAGTGAGTACGTGCGCCTCGCTGGCGGCATCGAGGTGCGCGGTCGGCTCGTCCATGACCACCAGGGGCGCCGTCGAGCACAGTGCCCGCGTCAGCGCCAGGCGCTGGCGCTGACCCACGGACAGCCCCACGCCCCCACTCGCCCACGATGTGTCCCATCCTGCGGCAGCCCCGCCACCACCTCATCGAAGCCGGTGGCCCGGGCGGCCTCCACCAGCTCTGCGGGCAGGGCCCGGTCCCGACGGCCGGCGGAGGCGTCGTCGGCGCGTTGCCGCGGTATCGCCCGGTGCGTTGCTCAGCACGTTCTCCAGCACCGTTCCCGGGGTGATGGTGGACGCTGGGGACCCAGACGATCTGCTTCCCACCAGGTACCCGGATCGATCTCGCCGAGGTCGACGGCGCCGTCCAGTCCGTCCCCTCGGGGCGGGCACGACCTCACCCGTCCCCGGTCCGCGGGCAGCAGGCCGAGGAGGACCTGCGTCGTCGTGGTCTTTCCCGCGCCCGATGCCCCGGCCAGGCCACGAGGCTGCCGGGACGGATCGTGGTGCTCAGGCCCGCCGGCGCCCATGCTCCTCGGGCCGCCACGGACACGGCGTCGAGCCTGATGGTCGCGGTGCGCAGATCGGGGGCCGGCAGGCTGCCGTGCTCGGGGACGGGCGTCTCAAGAACTCGAAGACGGACTCGGCGGCGGCCACCCCTGCTGGCCGAGGCATGGAACTGAAATCCCACCTGTCGCAGCGGCTGGTAGACCTCCGGGAGCCACCATGAGCACGAGCAGACCGGTGAACAGGGTCCATGCGACCGGCCACCAGCCGGAACCCGATCTCGACGGCGATGATCGCCACCGACAGGGTCGTGATGAACCCAGGACCGCCCCCTGACAGGAAGGCGATCCGCAAGGTCGACATGGTGGTGCGTCGGTAGCGCCCCAGGGCCCGCACCTGCTCGGCCGGCTTCTGCTCACGCCCCAGGGCCTTGAGGTGGGCAGTCCCGAGATGAGGTCGAGCACCTGGTCGCCCAGGACCCTGCATGGCCTCCAACCGCTCCCTGGAGACGGACTGCGTCATCCTGCCCGATAAGGACTGCGAAGATCGGGATGAGGGCAGGGTGCACACCACGGCGACTGCGGCCGGCCAGTCCTGGGTGATGAGAACCAGCACTGTCGCAGGAGTGACCGTGGCGGCCAGTACCAGCTGGGGCAGGTAGCGGGTGAAGTAGGGTTCCAGGTCATCCAGACCTCGGGTCAGCAGTGTGGCGGCCTCGGTCCCGTGCATCGCCTGCCACCGAGGGTCCCAGCCGGGCGGCGTGCTCCAGGACCAGACGGCGCAGCTCGATGATCGTCCCTGCCGCAGAGCGATGGGCATGGACCTCCTGCAGGAGGACCACCAGGGCCCGAGCCGCCACGACACCTCCCAGAGCCAGCAACAGCCCTCCTTACCGCTGGGGCTGGCGCTGTTGAGATGACTGCACCGACCGCGCCCGAGACGAGGGAAGGCCTGAACCACCACCAGCGCGGCGGTCGCCATTCCGGTAACGGCCGTCGCAGCGATGTATCTCCGGGCCGAACGGGCGTAACGCATCAGCCGAGGGTCGAGAGGCTTCACCCGCCCAAGGATAGGGGAGTAGGTCCAAAGCACCTGATGCCCTCGGCCCGTGCGTTCATCCGGGGCCTGTGACAGCTCAGTACCCGAAGTGCGCCTCGGGCTGGGCGGAGTCACGCACCAGCGTCGGGTGAAGCCCGCCCCTGATCGGGGTTGATGCCCTCCACGCTGATGCGTGAGGCGAACACCTTGTAGCTCCAAACGGTGTAGGCCAGGACCCCGGGGACGAATACGGCCGCAGCGACGGTCATGATGAGCAGCGTCGTGTCGGCGCTCGCGGCCTGCTGGATCGTCAGCGAGCAGGCCGGGTCCACCGAGGAGCGCATGACATTGGGGTGCCATGGCTGCGAAGATGAAGACGGCGGCGAAGGGCGATCCCCACGAAGTGCAGGGGCGAAGGCCCATCCTCCCCGTCCCTCACTGGCAGTGCGACCGGCCAGCAGCGAGCCGATGAGTCCGGCTGCAGCGATGGCCAGCGGGATCCAGGACAGGGCACTGTTCGAGTAGGCCAGCTGCCCACAGGGCCCAGGCGGCGGTGACGGCGGTGGCGCCGGAGCCAGCCTGCGGGACAGGCTCAGCGCTCGCTGGAGAGATCACTGTGGTCTTGAGGGCCACGAAAGAGCGCGCCGTGGTTGAGGAAGAGCAGGCAGGTGACGGCGCCACCCAGCAGGGTGAAGGGTGTCACCATGGTGAGCAGTCCTCCGGTGATCTGGTGGGCGGCACCAGAAACCAGTGAGTCCGCCGGAACCTGGCCGGCCGGGACGACGGCGCCGTTGGAGATCCGGACGACCTCGATGTGCATGCCCTGGACCAGGTTCGCAAAGGCCACGCCCCACAGTGATGGAGGGTAGCCAGGCGCTGATCGTGTGCACCCAGTCCCAGCGGTCACGCCAGGTCTGGCACTGACCTTGGGGCGCTACTCGATGGCGCACACGCGCACGATGAGGCACAGCAGGATGACGAACAGGACGATGTAGGCCCCGGAGAACAGGGTGGAGTACCACTGGGGAAGGCGGCGAAGGTCGCCCCGCCGGCGGTGAGCAGCCACACCTCGTTGCCGTCCCAGTGGGGGCCGATGGTGGCCAGCGTCGCGCGCCGCTCGCGTTCATCACGCCCCAGGATCTTCAAAAGCATTCCGACGCCGAAGTCGAAACCCTCCAGGGTGAGGTAGCCGATCCACAGGACGGCGATGAGGATGAACCAGAGGATGCTCAGTGTCATGGGTGTCTACCTTCCTCGGTTCAGTAGGCGAAGGACAGGGCAGGGGTGCTCGGGATGAGCCGGTGGCCTCGGCGTCGGAGCCGTCGGAGTCCTCCGAACCGCGTCGTCGATCCTGAGGCCTTGCCGGTGTCGGAGATCTTGTCCGGCACCGGGGTGCGCACGCCCTCGCGGATGTAGCGTCTCAGCAGCACGAACCAGACCACGCCGAGCGCGGGCGTACAGCAGGGTGAAGATGACCATTGAGGCCAGCACCGTGCCCGAGGAGACCACGGAGGAGACTCCGTCGGCGGTGAGCATGTAGACCTGGGAGACTGGGTCGGACAGGTTGGGCACGATGACCCAGGGGCTGGCGCCCCATCTCGCGGAAGATCCACCCGAAGGAGCAGGCGATGAAGGGCAGCTACATGGTGGCCAGGGCCGTCTTGCCCAGGAGCGGGTGGGAGATGAGCCGCCCGGAGCGGGTCAGCCACAGGGCCAGAGCGCCCAGACCCATGGAGGCCATGCCCAGCCCGACCGTAAGGCGGAAGGACCAGAAGTTGACCATGACGTTGGGGCTGTAGTCCACGGCGTTGCCTCGGGCGTCGGTGCTGCCGCACCGCTCGGTGAGGTGTCGCCGGCCTCCTTGAGCCCGGTGATCTCGGCATTGAAGTCGTTGGTGGCCGCGAAGGAGTAGACACCCGGAACCGAGATGAACCGGACCATGCCGTCCTCGTCCTTGCAGTCCCCGAAGGCGGCCACGGTGAAGCGAGCCCCGGCCTCGGTGTGGCACAGGCCCCTCGGCCGCGGCCATCTTGGCCGGCTGGTACTCGGCGACCAGCTGGCCCTGCATGTGGCCGGTGCCGGCCGTGACCAGTCCTGCGGCCACCATGGTGATGGCGCCGAAGCGGGTCACGCGGCGCCACAGCTCACGAGCCTCGAAGTCCTGCTCGGCGCGGGCGGCCTGACCATCCACCACACCGAGACCCCCATGACGACGGCGCCGGCGATCAGCAGGGCCGAGGAGATGACGCAGGACGGTGGCCCACACCAGCTCGTTGGACAGAAGCTTGAGGAAGCCGCTCACGCCGTCGAGCTCGGCGCGGCCTGTCTTGGGGTTGACGACGGAGCCGACCGGGTGCTGCATCCAGGAGTTGGCGGTGAGGATGAAGAAGGCGGAGAAGTTCGTGCCGGCGGCCACGGCCCACATGCACAGGTTGTGCAGCCTGGGGAGAGCGGTCCCAACCGAAGATCCACAGCCCCAGGAAGACGGACTCCATGAAGAAGGCCAGCAGGGGCTCTCGAAGGCGAGCGGAGCGCCGAAGATGTTGCCCACGAACCTCGAGTACTCCGACCAGTTCATCCCGAACTGGAACTCCTGGACGATACCGGTGGCCACACCCAGCGCGAAGTTGATGAGCAGGATCTTGCCGAAGAACTTGGTGGCCACCAGCCACTGCTTGTTGCCGGTCCGACGCCAGAGCGTCTCCATGAGAGCCACCAGCGGCGAGAGCCCGATGGTCATCGGGACCAGGATGAAGTGGTAGACGGTGGTGATACCGAACTGCCAGCGCGCCAGATCCAGAGAGTCCAGCGCCATAGGAGAGATGGCCATCCGTGCCACCTTTTCGGAGATGACGATGAGATCGATAAGGTGTTCTGCAGAACGTCCCTACAGGTCAATAGGGAGATTGTAGCCATCCATGACGTGATGTCATGAAACAAGCGGGTCTCAATGTGATGGCGGCGCCTGTAGCAGGGCCTCCTATTCTTCTTGTCAAGACTACGATTCAGAGGGAGTTGTCGAGGGTGGTTCAGGGCTGTGACAGCTGAAGGCGGGCGATCCTGTGAGTAGGGACCGAAGGCCCGCAAGTAAATCGTGGGAGTTCACTAAATACCGACTGAATTCTCGAGAAGATGCTGGCTGTGAGTTGAGTTCTAGGGTGGGACGAGATAGGGGCCACCTGGGGTCACGACGAGTCGCACTAGGCACTTATCGCCGCATGTGTGGGATACTTCCATCTGGCTTCGCGCTTCGTACCAGTACCTGGGACCACGCCTTCCGACCGACCCCTGTCCGAGGACCTGCGCCGCCCGAGTCGAGCTGCCGCGAGCCCGGTCTGTGTGGACGTCAGGCGCAAGCGCCCTACTGGGCGCGATCGCAGACTTTTTCTGCTGCTCCCGCTCGGGGAGCACAACCGCGCTGATGCGTCGAGGGTACGACGACGGCGTCAGCCTCGGAGAGTGCAAGTCCCCATGGCACGTCGCACCACATCAGAATCAACAGAATCGCACGAGCAGGACCACACCGGCGCTGACGCCCTGAGCGCCCCTGGCTCCGCGTCGTCGCCGTCGAGTTACTGCCGCTGCCGCTGCCCCGGCTCAGGCGCCCGCCGCCGAGCAGCCCGGCTCGGTCGGCGTCTTGGACGGTGTCGCCGCCTTCGGCACCGACCGGGATGACGAGGACGGTCCGGAGGCTTCGGCCGCCTCGGACACCGGTTCGATACGGCCCCGCCCCGCCTCGTCGTCGCCGCGCAGTGGTTGCGGCCTCCGTTGCTCCCGAGGCGGCTCCAGCCGCTGAGCTCCGCACCGCCCTTGCTCAGGCCGGTGAGTCCGATGATTGGAGTCGGAGAGGTCTGAGTCTGCGTCGACCACCGTGCTCGACGCAGACCCTGTAGAGGGTGAGGGCGAGCCGCTGGTCGAGGATGAGGGGACCGAGGAGGAGGACCCGGCGTGTCCGAGGCTCGCGACGACGGGTCCGCGCAGGTGGATACGCATGAGGAGGAGCCGGAGGCCTCGTCTTCCGGCTGCCTCGCTGCTGTTCCAGGCCCCCGACCCCAGTCGGGCCCGCCGGCGTCGGCGGGTCACCGCCGCGACCTCCGCCCTCAGGAGGCGCCGACCGCCTCGTCACCAGGGCGGCACGCGACTGGGCGGATGATGAGGGTGGGGCTCGGCTCCGGTTCCCGAACCGATGCCGGTGACCGGAAGCGGGTGACGAGGGCGAGGATGAGTCCTCCGCGTCGACCTCGCCCGAGCCGGCCGAGGGCGCGAGGCGGAGCCGCCGTCGTCGGGCTGTTGCTGATTCGGGGCGCCTCGCCCGGGCGCGGGGACTTGGCGGACGACGAGTCCAGTGATGACGCCGAGGCGTCCCAGGACGCCGCCACCGACTCCCAGGCCGAGTCCTCCGATGATGCTCAGGAGGGCGGCACTCGCCGCAAGCGTCGCCGTGGTGGGCGCGGTCGGCGCTCGCGCTCGCGTGGCGATGACCGTGGTGATGACTCGGCCTGCGGTGACCTCGAGGACGGTTCCCAGGACGCCGGGGAGGACTCGAGCGACGCGACGTCATCGGTGCGGGAGTCCTCCGCCGACGGTGGAGCGGAGACGGGTGCGGGGACCGCGTCCGATCGCGCCGGCGGCGGCGTCGGTCCCGTACCCGCTCGGACAGTGGTGACCCGCGTGATGAGGTGACCGCCCTCAAGGGATCCACCCGGTTGGAGGCCAAGCGTCAGCGCCGCCGGGAGGGGCGGGCGGCCGGACGTCGTCGGCCCATCGTCACCGAGGCCGAGTTCCGGCCCGCCGCGAGTCCGTGGACCGCCAGATGATCGTGCGCGAGTCCGATGGCTCTCAACCAGATCGCCGTCCCTGGAGGATGGGCTCTCGTGGAGCACTACGTCCCCCGGCACACCCAGACCTCCATGGTCGGCAACGTCTACGTCGGTCGGGTCCAGAACGTCCTGCCCTCCATGGAGGCCGCCTCGTGACCTTGGCAGGGACGCAACGCCGTGCTCTACGCCGGCGAGGTCAACTGGGACGCCGCGGGACTGGAGGGGCGGCCCCGCCGGATCGAGGACGCGCTCTCCAGCGGGGACACCGTTCTGATCCAGGTCACCAGGACCCCATCGGGCTACAAGGCGCCCGCCTCACCAGCCAGATCACCTTGGCGGGCCGCCACCTGGTCCTTGTTCCCGGCGGCTCCATGACGGGATCTGCGCAGCCTGCCCGACACCGAGCGCAGCCGCCTCAAGAAAGATCCCTGCGGATCGTCCCCGACCCGCCGGAGTCATCGTGCGCACCGCCGCGAGGGGCCAGTCAGGAGCAGTGACTCCGACGTCGAGCGGCTCGTCGCTCAGTGGGAGGCCATCGAGAGAAGGCGTCCTCCGTCATGAAGGGCAGCGGCAAGGCCCCGGTCCTCCCAGGGCGAGCCCGAGCTCGCCGTGAGGGTCATCCGTGACGTCTTCAACGAGGGACTTCCGCAAGCTCATCGTCTCCGGGGACAGGACCCGGTCGACGATCTCCCAGTACATCGACGAGGTCAGCCCGGACCTGGCCGAGCGGCTCGAGCACTGGACCGGTCCCTGAGGAGGTCTTCGCCGCCCATCGCGTGACGAGCAGCTCGCCAGGGGCTTCTGACCGCAAGGTCTGGCTGCCAGCGGTGGCACCCTGGTCATCGACCGCACCGAGGCGATGACCGTCATCGACGTCAACACCGGTCGCTTCACCGGGCGGGCGGCACCTGGAGGAGACCGTCACCCGTAACAACATCGAGGCCGCCGAGGAGATCGTGCGCCAGCTGCGCCTGCGCGACATCGGCGGCATGGTCGTCATCGACTTCGTCGACATGGTCCTGGAGTCCAACCGGGATCCCTCGTCCTGCGCCGGCTCGTAGAGTGCCTGGGCCGTGACCGCACCCGCTCACCAGGTCACCGAGGTCACCTCCCTCGGCCTGAGTTCAGATGACCCGCAAGCGGGTCGGACAGGGGACTGGTCGAGGCCTTCTCCACCACCCTGCGAGCACTGCAAGGGGCCGCGGCTTCATCGTTCACGACGAGCCCGTGGAGAACCAGCAGGTCGACATGTCGGCCTCGGCCTCTCGCGGCGGCGGGCGCTCGCGAGGGCGCAAGAACCGCGAGGAGCAGGCGGCTGCGTAAGAAGGAGAGCAAGAAGGACCCCAGGAGACCAAGAGCCCAAGAGCGCTAAGGGCCCGGTCGCGGCAGGGATCCGGGGGCCGTGACGTCGTCGGCTCGCCCGAGTCCGGGGCTGATGACGAGGCCCGGGCCGCGGTCCGCGGCGCCCTGGCCCAGATCGCGGCAGCTGCTGAGCAGGCTCACAAGGGAGGTTGAGCAGGAGAGCCTGGAGCCTCAGGAGGCCGTCGGTCCGCAGGGGCTGGTGAGGAGCAGGCCGAGATGGCGCATGACGTGGTCGAGGACGGCGATATCCAGGATACCCAGAATACCCAGGACACTCAGGCCTCCACCGGTGAGGACGGGCCGGCCAGGTCCAGGGCGAGGAAGTCGGCTGAGAAGGCCTCGGAGGAAGGCCGCCAAGAGGACTGGCAAGAAGACCGAGAAGGCTGAGAAGAAGAGCTGAGAAGAAGACTGGCAACGGACCTCGAGGGTCCCTGCCGAGCAGCAGCCCGGTGAGACGCCTGAGGAGTCGGTGGGCGAGAAGCCCGCCAGGAGAACCAGGAGACGGGCCACTGCCGGGGGCGCTGCGCCGTCGTCGGAGAATTCTTCAGAGACCTCCGACGCGTCGGCCTAGGGCCCAGGGGGCTTCGTGCCCAAGAACACAGGGAGTAGGAGAGGTCGGAGGTTGGTACGGGCGACATGATCGCCTAGAGTTATCTGCCGGTGCGTCTTGCGCCATTGCCCAGGACAGGGGCCCTCCCGGCGAGGCTGATCAGAGCCTTTGCAGCGCGTGAGAGCCTTCGAAGAATCTAGCAGATGAGTATTCAAGTGGTCTACGCGATCGTCAAGGCCGGCGGCCGTCAGGAGAAGGTCTCCGTCGGCGACGTCGTGGTTGTCGACAAGCTTGTTGGTGAGATCGGCGACGAGGTCACCTCGCCCCCTGTCATGCTGGTGACGGCGACAGGTGACCACCGCTGCCGCCGACCTGGCCAAGTCCTCCGTCACCGCAGAGATCATCGGTGACAGAAGGGCCCCCAAGATCAACATCTCAAGTTCAAGAACAAGACCGGCTTCCGCAAGCGCCAGGGCCACCGCGCTCAGCTGACGGCCAAGCGTCACCGCCATCAGCGACCGCCCCGGCGCCAGCCAGTACGCGGGCATCCTGAACGCACACGCTCGAGAAGAAAGAAGCCTTAAACCATGGCACACAAGAAGGGTCTTGGTTCCTCCTGTAACGGCCGCGACCTAACGTGCAGCGCCTCGGCGTCAAGCGCTTCGGAGGTCAGTTCGTCAAGGCCGGCGAGATCATCGTTCGCCAGCGCGGCACCCACTTCCACCCCGGCTGCAACGTCGGCCGCGGCAACGACGACACCCTGTTCGCCACCGCTGCCGGCAACGTCGAGTTCGGCACCTCCGCGGTCGCCGGGTCGTCAACGTCGTGCTTCCCGAGGCCCTGAGCCCCTGAGCATCACTATCGTCAGAGCGAGGGCGGACGGCACCTGCCGTCCGCCCTCGCGCCATCCCCGGACCCACAGGAGACCCCATGCCCAGCCTTCATTGACCGAGTGGTCCTCCACGTGGCCGGCGGCGACGGCGGCAACGGCTGTACCTCCGTGCACCGTGAGAAGTTCAAGCCCCTGGCCGGTCCTGACGGCGGCGACGGCGGTCACGGCGGGACGTCGTCCTGGCCGTCGACCCGGTGACGACGCTGCTGAGCTACCACCGCTCCCGCACCAGCGGGCCGGAAACGGTACGCCCGGCATGGGGACTGGCGTCGCGGGTACCGACGGCAAGGGACCTTGTCCTGCCTGCAGCCCGAGGGCACCGTGGTCAAGCGACGCGGGCGGTCAGGTCATCGCCGACCTCGTGGGCGAGGGCGCCAGTATCGTGGTCGCCGAGGGCGGCACCGGCGGGCGCGGCAACTTCTCACTGGCGTCCTCCAAGCGCAAGGCCCCTGGCTTCCACCTTCTGGGAGAGCCCAGCCAGGCCAGGGACGTCACGTTAGAGCTCAAGACCATCGCCGACGTCGCCCTGGTGGGCTACCCCAGTGCCGGTAAGTCCTCCTCATCGCCGCCATGAGCGCGGCCCGCCCCAAGATCGCTGACTACCCCTTCACGACCCTTGTGCCCAACCCGGGTCGTCGAGGCCGGCGATGTCCGCTACACGATCGCCGACGTCCCCGGACTCCATCCCCGGTGCCTCCCAGGGCAAGGGGCTGGGGCCGATTTCCTGCGGCATATCGAGCGCTGCGCCGTCATCGTGCACGTCCTGGACTGCGCCACCCTTGAGCCGGGCCGCGACCCCTGTCCGACCTGGACACCATCGAGGCCGAGCTCGCCGCCTACCCGAGCGCCTTGGCGACCAGGAGGACGATCCTCACTCACTGGCCGGATCCCGCTTATGGAGCGGCCCCGCATCGTGGTGCTCAACAAGGTTGACGTCCCCGACGCCGCCGAGCTCGCCGAGTTCGTGCGTGCCGACATCGAGGCCCGGGGTCTACCCGTCCACATCATCTCAGCGGTCGCGCACACGGGGCTCCGGCCCCTGTCCTTCGCCCTGGCCGGTGAGGTCGAGCGGGCCCCGTGAGATGGTCCTGGCGACGGCTGCCGAGGGCGGTGGCCGGCCAGCGAGTCCGGTGGGACCGGTGAGCCGCGTCCCGTCATCCGTCCGGCGGCGGTCGGGCGCCGGAGAAGGAGAGCGTCGCCCAGGGTGCGTCCGCTGGCTCACCCCAGCGAGGGCAGGTCTACCAGGTCCGCGGCAGCGCCCGAGCGGTGGGTGCGCGGACCGACTTCTCCAATGACGAGGCCGTGGGTTACCTCGCAGACCGCCTGGCCGCGGCCGGGGTTGAGGACGAGCTCGTCAAGGCCGGTGCCCGCGCCGGTGACACCGTTCTCATCGGTGAGGTCGATGGGGGAGTGCTCTTCACCTGGGAGCCCTCGATGACCACTGGCCCCGAGCCCTGCTGGGCGCCTGCGGTACCGACCTGCGCCTGGAGGGCAGTCGGCGTCGGACCAACGTGAGCGCGCAGCCAGTACCACGGATGATGGACGCCAAGGAGGCCGCGCGCCAGCAGCTGCGTGATGAGGCCGCCGAGGGCTGTGGACCGACGCCGCCACCCGGCACGAGGACGACGAGGACCGACAGGCGGCACCAGTGACCCAGCAGCGACTGACGAAGCGCGAGCCACGGGCAGGCACGTCCGAGACGGTTGCCGGAGGGCGCCCGCGTGGTGGTCAAGCGTCGGCTCCTCCTCCTGACGCGCGTCGACGGCGGGCTCGACCTCAACCGTATCGACATCCTGGCCGGCCTCTTCGCCGGCACAGTGGCGGCGCGGCCACGACGTCGTCCTCGTCTCCTCCGGTGCCGTCGCCCGGGGCCTGGTCCCCTGGGGCTGAGCCGGCGCCCTGACGAGCCTGAGTCTTCTGCAGGCGGCCGCCTGTGGACAGGGACGGCTCGCCGCTCGCTGGGAGACCGCGATGAGCGCCTACAGGGCTGGTGACCGCCCAGGTTCTCCTGACCGCCCACGACGTCGCCATCCGCAGCCACTACCGCACGGTGCGCGCCACCTTCGACTCCCTCCTCTCACTCGGGGCCGTCCCCATCATCAACGAGAACGACGCGGTGGCCACCAGTGAGTTCAGCCTCGGCGACAATGACCGCCTGGCCGCCCTCGTGGCCCATTTGGGACCGCCGACGTCCTGGTGCTGCTCACCGACGTCGACGGCCTGTGGACCGCGCGTCCCGGGGACCCCGGTGCCGAGCCCATCCGATGCGTGCGCTCAGCCGCCGACCTGAGGGAGTCAGCGTCTCCGGGACGCGGCTCCTCGTGGGCACCGGCGGCATGACCACCGCTTTCAGGCCGCCACCATCGCCTGCGCCTCGGGCACCACGACCCATCGCCCGGGGCCGACGACGCCGCCGGCCTTCCGGGGAGGTCCAGGTTCCGGTGGACCTGGGGACCTGGTTCGAGCCCACCGGGCCGCACCGCCCCAGTCGCCGGCTGTGATGGCCCACGCCTCCCAGCCCGAGGGGCGCTCTGCTGGTCGACGCCGGCGCCGCCCATGCCCCTGACCGTCGGTAAGAAGTCGCTCCTGCTGCCCGGCCTGACCGGCATCGACGGCGACTTCGAGTCGGGGGCCGTGGTCGACGTCGTCGGTCCCGAGCGCACCCTGGCCCGTGGGATCTGCCGCTACGCCGCTGCCGAGCCTGCGTGAGGTCCTGGTGGCCCGGGCGGAAGGGGTGCCTGCGCCCGATCACGTGGCTCCGTCGTTCATCGTGACGACCTCGCCGAGCCTGCCCCGTACCGCCGGGAGTCTGAGGCCCGCCATGTCGGGGAGCCACCACGGGCCCCGGTGATTTGATCGATCGGTAGGACACAATGGTCGGGTGAGTCACTCGCCCCCGCAGCAGCCTTCCGGTCGGCCGCCCACCGGGCCGTGGATGCAGTCGCCGCCGCCCCTGAGCTCCCACCCCTACGGCGACCCTGTTGCCCTCCCCGCCCTTCCTCAGGGGCTCCTGCTGAGGAGGAATCTTCTTCTATGGTGGCCCTATGAACGACGTCGACGCCTACGAGCTTGTCACCGCAACCGCCCGCTCAGCCCGTGTGGCGCAACGGAGCCTTGCCGGGGCTCCACGTGCCGTCAAGGATGCCGCCCTGAGGCCATGGCCCGCAGCCTTCACCGAGCACGGCGAAGCGATCCTGCGGCCAACGCCGCCGATCTGGAGCGTGGGCGCCAGGCGGGAATGAAGGCCGGTCCCTCGACCGCCTGGCCCTGGACAGCGAGCGGCTGTCAGCCATCGCCGACTCGCTGCACGAGGTGGCCGCCCTGCCCGACCCCGTCGGTCAGGTCGTTGACGGCTCGGTCACGCCCAACGGACTGCGAGTGCGCCGGGTGCGGTGCCACTGGGCGTCGTCGGCATGATCTACGAGGCCCGCCCCAACGTCACCGTCGACACCGCCGCCCTGGCCGTCAAGTCCGGCAACGCCATTGTCCTGCGCGAGGCAGCGCCGCCCAGGACTCCAACGCCGCCATCGTCGCGGCTCTGCGCGGCGCCCTGGAGGCGCAGGGACCGCCCGCAGACCTCGTTGCGAGCGTCGATGCCGCAGGTCGGGACGGGGCCCGAGCGCGCGCGCGCGCCCACGGTCTGGTCGATGCCTCGTGCCTCGCGGCGGGGCGGGCTCATCCGCTACCGTCGTCGAGCAGTCCACCGTCCCCGTCATTGAGACCGGATCGGGCAACGCCACGTCTACGTCGACTCCAGCGCCGATCTCGAGACGGCGGTGGACATCATCGTCAATGCCAAGACCCAGCGCGTCGGCGTGTGCAACGCCGCCGAGACGCCCTGGTCCACGCCGACGTCGCCGCCAGTTTACCTACCGGCCGCTGCTGCTGCCCTGTGGGGCAAGGACACCACCTTGCACGCCGATCCCGTCGCTCGCCGGATCCTGGCCGAAGTCGCTTCCGGCAGCGGACGCGAGGCGTTCCTGACCGAGGCCACCGAGGCCGACTGGGACACCGAGTACGGGTCACTGGACCTGGCCGTGCGCGTTGTCGAGAACCTGGAGGAGGCCATCGACCACATCCGGTCGCACACCACCGGGCACACCGAGGCGGTCCTCGCCCAGGACGTGGGTGTCATCAACGCTTCATCGCCGGTATGGACTCGGCGGCTATTATGGTCAACGCCTCGACCCGCTTCACCGACGGCGGGCGCTGGGCCTGGGCGCTGAGCTTGGGAATCTCCACCCAGAAGTTTCCACGCCCTGCGGGCCCCCATGGGCCTGACTGAGCCGGACGACGACGACCTGGATCGTCGAGGGCGCTCGGTCACATCCGCCCCTGAGTTCTCGCACTCCGAGCAACGTTGGGACGCCTTGAGTTGTGCTGATTCTAAGAAGCGTGCGGATCAGTTCTGTGATTCTCCCGGTGCCGTGCTCCAGTGCTTTGTCATCTCATTCGTGTTACGGTCGACGAAAGTCGGACGGGTCCAGGACAACCGAGGGAGAAGGGGACGCTGGAGTGGAGAGTCTGCTGCGTCGTTTCGGTCGTAGCCGCGTCGTTGCCACCACGGTCGTCGTTGTGACAGCGGGCCTCCTGCTCGCGGTCACCCGCATGGTGTCTCTCCCACCCCGCCGAGTCGGCGAAGGAGCCGGGAATCGTCCTGACGGCAACCCCACAGGTCACGTCATCCCAGTCCTCGACCACGGCGAGGCCGAGCTGGAGTGCCGGCGGTGCCAGCAGTACCCAGCACGAGCCGGGCAGCGCCGAAGCGGGAGCCGCAGACTCATCGGACTCTCGACGCAGGGCCACGCGCCTCAGGCGGTTGAGCCCGATCCTCCTGTCGCCGTCGACCACGGCAGTCATCAGGTGGCGCCCTGCTCGTCGCCCCGGCCGCGACCGGGGATCCGATGACTCCCGCACCGAGAGGTCGACAATGATGACGACGACAGGAAGCCGGCCAGAAACGGTGTGCAAAAGAAGCCGATGACGACGACCGCGACATCGATGACTGAATGGACGACTGACGAGATGGCTGACGCCGCGGTCACCGGCCAGTGCGCGTGCGTCGCGGGGGCGGCGGATCAGGTGAGCCGGTAACCCATGCCGCGTACCGTCTCCACCCTGTCCCTGCCCAGCTTGTTGCGCAGGTAGAGACGTAGACCTCCACCACGTTGGAGCCGGGGTCGAAGTCCAGCCCCACACGGCGCTCAGGAGCTGCTCACGGCTGAGGACCTGCTGGGTGGCGATGAAGGTCTCGGCCAGGGCGAACCCTCGAGCCGAGAGCTCCACCGTCCGGCCCTCCAGCGTCAGGGTCCGGGTGCGCAGGTCCAGGACCATGTCGCGGTGGGTCAACCTCATCTGGTCCGCTCCCGCGGCCTCCGGACGCAGTCGCACCCGGATACGGGCCAGGAGCTCGAAGGAGAAGGGCTTGGGCATGAAGTCGTCCGCGCCGCCCTCGAGCCTCGGCGACGCGATCGGGCCACCGAGGAGCGCGCCGTGAGCATGATGACCGGCGCCGTCACCCCCGACCACGTAGCTGTTGGAGCACCGAAACCGTCGATGTCGGGCAGGGCCCACGTCCAGGATGATGAGGTCGAAGCTTTGTCTGAGTGCGAGCTCACGGCCTCCCGTCCTGCGGCGGTAGTGCGTGGTGAACCCGGCCGCCTTGAGGCCCTTTGGTGAGGAACGCGACGATGCGGGGCTCGTCCTCAACGATGAGGATGCTGCTCATGGTGGGTCACCCTGGACGCTGTCGGGGACTGTTCAGGGGGTGAGGACCGACGTCGCCCGGAGGTCGCGGTCTCGGACGAGGACGGAACAGGGATCGCCTCCAGAGGGATCGTCATGGTGAACACCGATCCCTCGCCCACCTCAGAGCGTGATGTCCAGTCGCCCCTCGTGCGCTGCGACGATCGTCTCCACGATACTCAGTCCCAGCCCTGTTCCCGAGCTCATCTCCCTGAGCACCGGCAGTGCGTTTGAACCGCTGACGCACCACTCGATCTCCTCGGCGGCGATCCCGATGCCCTCGTCGCCCACCCACATCAGCAGGCGTCCGTCCTCACCGCCGAGCCCAGGCGGACGGTGCTGTAGTGACTGAGTACTCACGGCATTGGCCACCAGCCGGAGCCAGGCCTGGGTGATTCGGGTGGGATCGATCATCGCAGGGTGAAGGCCGCCGACCCAGCTGCCACCGGCGCTCGCCCAGGGCGAGGGACTTGTCGACGACCATCTCGGTGAGCTCGGCGACATCGGTGTCCACCGAGCGATGAAGTCGCTCTGGGCGCTCTTGGCCAGCAGGATCAGATCATCGATGAGCACCCCATCCGGTCGAGCTCATCAACGGCCAGCAGCTGGGTCTGGTGCACATCCTCGGGTCGGAGGGGTCGGTGAGCTCCCAGGTGCCCACGGACCACGGCGATGGGCGTACGCAGCTCGTGGCCGACGTCGTCGAGCAGGTTGCGCTGCGCTCCACCGAGGTCTGGACCCGGTCCAGCATCCGGTTGACGGCTGCGGCCAGGGCGGTCAGATCGTCTCGGCCCTTGACCGGGACCCGGGTGGTCAGGTCGTCCTCGCCGATGGACTCGGTGCGCGCCGCAGCTGCTCGATGGGGCGCAGGAGCGCTCGACGGCGAACCAGGCCAGGCCGGTCACCAGGGCGACGGTGAAGACGGGCCGCCGCGGCGTAGAAGGCCATGCGTGCGCAGGAGCCTGGGACTCGGCGACCTTGAGGTCGATGACGCACGAGTGCCCGTGCTGGGAGAGCCGCCCTGGACCGGGACGACGAGGACCCGGTAGCTCGATGAGGGGGTGCGTACCGTCTCGATGACCGACTCGATGCGGCGGCCCGGGAGGTCACGTGCTTGAGCAGCTTCGCGTCCTTCTCGGGCGGAAGGAGACGTTGTCGAGGAGACCCAGACCAGCTCCGCATTGGAGCTGGTCCCCACGAATCCGAGCTCGGCCTCACCGGGTCCCTCCGCAGTACGCTGGATGTGGACGCGAAGCACCGCTGAGACGTCCTCCAGCGCCGGCTGCTGGAGGGATCCGTACCTCCGCGGCCAGCTCGCGGATCCGGTCTCGGCTGTGCTCGAGCCGGTTCGTGGCGTCGGCCGACACGCTCGAGTGCCCCAGCGCCCTACACGATCGCACCGCAGGTGACCAGTGCGACGCCTGCGACCAGCACGATCGCCCACATGACGCGGGTACCGATGGTGATGGTACGGGTGGGCATCAGTGAGGTCACGTCGCCATTCAGCCCGGACCCACTGGGCTCCGTCTCGGCGAGTCCGGGTCCGGGCGGAACCGGTTGCGGCAGTACTCAGCGTCCCACCCTCGCGTAGGTCCACCCGGCCTGGCGCCATGCCACCGGGTCCAGGGGCGTTGCGTCCGTCGATGATGACGCGATCGGCGACGTCGGTGGCAGCGTCAGCAGGGTCGAGGCCACGAACTGGTCCCACTCGGTCAGGAGCAGGACCAGCTCGGCGCCCTTGAGCGCGGTGTGCGGGGTCCTCTCCACCGTGAGATGGGGTGGGACCTGCCACGACGGGCAGGGCTGCGGGTCGCAGACGGTCACCTCCGCCCCGAGGTCGGCCAGGCGGGAGGCGACGTCCAGGGCGGGGAGTCGCGACGTCGTCGCTCAGGGGCTTGAAGGCGGCTCCCAGGATGGTGATCGCCCTGCCGGAGAAGTCTCCTCCCACGTGGGTGAGCCAGCTCGACGATCCGGTCGCGCTGCTCGCGATTGATGGAGTCGACCCTGCCCCAGCAGGTCCGCCAGGTGCCTGGCGCCGTGGATGTCGGCGCTGGCCTGCAGAGCCCGGATGTCCTTGGGCAGGCAGCCTCCGCCGAATCCGGACACCGGCCTGGAGGAAGCGCCTGCCGATGAGCGGGTCAGGCCGATCGCGTCGGCCAGGACGAGTGACATCGGCACCCGGCCGTGTCGCACAGGTGGGGCCAGTGGCGTTGATGAAGCTGATCTTGGTGGCTAGGAAGGAGTTCGCCGCGGTCTTGACCCAGCTCGGCGGTGGGGGTAGTCGGTGACGATGCGGGGAATGCCCTCCTCCAGCAGGGACCGGTAGACGGCGTCGAGGCGGCCTGGGCCTCGTGGGCGTCGCGGGAGTCGGCGGGCATCCCGTAGACGATGCGGTCGTGGGGTGGAGGGTGTCGGCCACGGCGAAGCCCTCGCGCAGGAACTCGGGGTTCCACAGCACCAGAGCGCGGTTGGCCAGGCGCTCGGCCACCTGTTGGGCGGATGCCGACCGGAACGGTCGACTTGCCCACCACGACGCTGCGCCCGCCCTCGGGCAGGGGCGTCATGAAGCATGTCGACCACGTTCCACAGCTGGCTCAGATCCGCCCTCACCGCCGGTGGCGGACTGCGGGTGCCCACGGCGATGAAGTGGACGTCGGCCTCGCCAGCTCCGCCGCCGTCGGCGCCGAGGTGAAGCGCAGATCGTCCCCTGCTGGGCGCCGGTGATCAGCAGCCGGGAAGGCCCGGCTCGTAGAAGGGGCGCGGCCCTGGGAGAGGGCCTCGACCCTGCTCGGTCCGGGTATCGATTCCAAGGACGTGGTGTCCCAGGTGTGCCATAGCGGCGGCGTGGACGGCACCGAGGTATCCGCAGCCGATGACGGTGAGCTTGAGAGGGGCCGCGTGAGTTGTTCCAATCGTTGCCGAGGTCGAGGGGGCGAAAGGCGAGGCGTGCCCCAGGCAGTGGCGCACCCAGATGGGCAGCCACTGGTGGGTGATGGGCCGGAAGGCGTGGACGAAGACGAGTCGCAGCGCCGAGGATCGGTAGGTCTCCAGACGCTCCGTCGTCGTGGGCAGCGTGCGGGCCAGGTTGTCGAGCAGCCCGCGGACCTGTGCGTGGGCCCCGGGGCCGAGCCGTCCCTGAACCGCCATGAGATCCGCATGGGCCCAGAGGTTGCCCAGGTCGAGAGCAGCCTCGGCCATGGCCGCGGTGTCCAGGTCGAGCAGGGAGAGTCGATTCCGTCCCACAGGAGCCTGGCCGTCGTGGAGGTCGCGGTGGGCGATGACGCGCTCCCTCGTCGTCCTCCCCGCAGGCTCAGGCAGGTGTCCACCACCCTGCTCGTGCAGGGGAGCCGGCTGGTCGATGACTCCGTGGCGTTGGGCGGAGGCGAACCATCGGCGCAGCACCTCGGTCTCCTGACGCGGTCCGTGGACGGCAGGTCCGCCTTGTCGTGGGCCAGGGTGGGCCCAGGAGTCCGTGAGCCGCCGCCACCCGGGCAGGCCGGCATCGCCGAGCTCGTCGAGGCTGCGGCCGGGCAGCAGCTCGAGATCGACGACGTCGTCCTCGTTGCCCAGGATCCTGGGGGTGCGCAGGCCGGTGACTCGCAGCACCGAGGCGGCGCTCGTGCGCACGTACCAGGGAGACGGCCCTGTGGGGTCGTACGATCTTGCGAACCCGGGAATCTCCATCACCACGGCGCGGCGGTCCCGGCGCGGTGGACGACGAGCGCCCCGGTCAGGTGCGTGGACAAGGCAGGGCAGGGCCGGGTCAGTGGCATAGGCAGCAGGTCGGGAGTCGCTCCGGCGGTGACGTGACCGGCGCGCAGACGCCCTTCCCGTCGACGCACTCGATGCTCACGCTCGTGGAGCCCGAGCTCCGGTGCTCGGGCCAGGCGCGGCGCAGCCCCGGATCGACGCGCAGCGTGCTCAGCATGCCGGTCACTTCTGGTTTCTGTGTCATCTCAGTCATCCGTGTCGTAGTCGCGGCTTCGCTCATGCCCACCCGGTCTCCTTCTCAGGTGACTGGGCGATGCTCTCAATGACGGCCAGCTCCGTTCCGATGCGCTCACGCCAGGACGGAGCGGCTCGGCGCAGAGGGTCAGCCAGCCGCGCCAGGCGCGAGCGGGCGACCGCCACCCCAGCTGCTCGGCGCAGGGCACCGGTCGGTGCTCGGCGTAGCCCTCCAGCAGGGCGCGCCCTTGGGAGGCCGGGGCCACCGCGAGGTAGGAGCCCAGGTCGGCGACTGCCGGCGCTAGGCGCACCCGGTCGAAGTCGGTCAGCCAGATCCGCCCGGAGGAGCGCTCGTACAGCACCTGGTCGGGGGAGGCGTCGCCGTGAGCGAGGACCGGATCGCCCGGCAGCCGGGCGGGCAGCATGCTGCCCACCGCCCGCACGCGGCGGGCCAGGTCGAGGGTCCAGGGAATCGAGCTGACGGGCATGAACTCGGCCAGGTCCCGAGGATCAGGGATGCTGGCGAGGCAGCCGGTCGACGAGCCCGGCTTCAGCGCTTCCACGCAGGAGTGCAGCTCGGCCAGCAGCGCCCCACGCGCCGCGTGGCACCGGCTGCGGTCTCGAGACGACCTCGGACGTGGTGTGCTCAGCGGTACGGGCGTCGACGAGCTCGGCCAGGTTCGTGTCGCCGCACCACTGCTGGATGCTGACATGCCCCTGGCACCGGGCCACGGACTCGGAGTCGAGCAGACGCGGGACCGGGAGGAGCTCGGCCAGGGCACGATGGACGTCGTCGGCCGGGTCACCGGGCCGAATACGCATCCGCAGCACTGTGGAGCCGTCTCGCAGCACGAGACGCCGTGAGGTTGTAGCGCAGGACGTCCCCGGCCTTCCAGGGCTCAGCACTTCCCTGGCGGGCGGCGCCCGCCATCGGCTCGGCCAGCTTGGGATCGGTGTGAACCGGACCGCTCTGCAGCAGCAGGTCGCCGTCTGCGCCCTGGGTGACCGGAGCCTGGTCGAGTCCCAGTGATGCGGGCCAGGCGCTCGGCCTGAGCGGCCTTTGGAGTGCGAGACCGGCCAGAGCAGCCGAGCCCACCCGGACGTGAGCCCGGTGGAGCGCTCCGTCGAGGACACCAGGACCGAGACGTTCGGCTGGATGCGCAGCCGGTCTGCCCGCACAGGTTGGTCGAGGAGCTCACTGAGCCGGTCGGCGTCGAGCAGCGTGGAGACGGCGTCGGCCGTGGTCGCTGTCGCGGCTGGAAGGTTCACGATCCGCCCTCCAGGGCGAAGCGAGCCGGACAGATGGCTGTTCGCCCACCGGCGGAACTCGGCCGAGGTGTCCAGGAGCCGCTGCGGGCTGTCCTCCAGCAGGATCCGCCCGTCCTGGATCCACACCACCCGGTCGGCGCGCATCGCGGCCTGAGGGTCGGGTGACCGTCAGCGCTTGTGCGCCCGGTCACCAGCTCATCGATCGCCTCGAGCACCGCCGACGTCGAGGCGGGGTCCAGTCCGGTGGTCGCCCGTCCAGGATGATGATCGGCGAGTCGCAGCAGCGCCCGGGCGATGGCGATGCGCTGACGCTGGCCCCCGGAGAGGGTGCCGCCCGCTCGCCCACGGGCGTGTCACAGCCGCTCAGGCATCTGGGTGATGAAGTCATGGGCGTGGGCGGCGCGCGGCCGCCTCGACCTCCTCGTCGGTGGCGTCTGGCCGTCCCAGACGGATGTTCTCCCGGATTGTGCCGGTCAGCAGCACCGCCTCCTGGTGCAGGACGGAGACCTGCGAGCGCAGGAACCTCAGGTCCAGGTCGCCGAGGCTGTAGCCGTCGAGACTGACCGTGCCCGACGTCGGATCCAGGGCTCGCACCACCAGGGAGACCAGGGTGGACTTGCCTCGAGCCCGACGGCCCCACGAGCGCCACGTGCTCACCGGAGACCACTGTCAGGCTCACGCCGTGGAGCACCCGGCGGCCTCGTAGGCGGCGTGCACGTGATCGAAGTGGACCATGCCGTGACCCGGTCCAGTACGACGGCGTTGTGCGGGGAGACGATCTCGGCTCGACCGCCGCGAGGTCGGCGACCCGCTCGCCCGAGGCCGTCGCCCGGGCGATGCGGCCGGTGTATCTGGGCCAGTGTCCCGAAGCGGCTTCATGGTGGTGCGCAGGTAGGTCGTGAAGAGCACGAGGTCTCCCGGAGACATGGCGCCGTTCAGGACCCGGATGCCCCCTGCCGACCATGACCACGGCCGTGGCCACGCCGACGATGACGTCCGTGGAACGTTCCAGGCGTGCGGCGATACGGCGTGAACGCACTCCTCGCTCAGCGAGACGGTGTTGGCGCCCGTGAAGCGCTTGTGCAGCAGGGGTTCCAGACCGTAGGCCTGGACCACCTTGATCGCGCCGAGCGCCTCCCGCCGTGTTGGCTGGGTTCCCTCCGACTTGCGGCTGCGCAGGGAGGCCGCGGAGATCCGTCGAGAGTTGCCGGAGGAGGCGATCGCGAAGGCCACCACCGCCATGACCACGATCGCGGCCAGCAGCGGGTCCAGGAACACCATGACCACGACCATGACCAGCAGGGTCAAGGTATTAGCGGCCATCGGCAGGCCGGCGGTGACAGCCACCTCCTGCATGCGGTTGACGTCGGCGATGAGACGCTGAACAGTGTCCGCGCTGCGGTTGCGGGGCGTGGAACTGCTGGGAGAGCCCCCTGGACGTGGTGGAAGGCGCGGCTGCGCAGGGAGGCCGCCGTGCGCGAACCGACCAGGGCGAAGGCCACGGTGGCCAGGTAGTTGCACCCCGCCCGGCCGGCCACGAGCACCAGGAGGACCACGCCCAGCCCCACCAAGGAGGAGATCGTGGCGGGTGCGCTGCCCGTGTGCCGGGCCCATGGAGGCCACCAACGAGTCGATGACGACCTCAGGGGCCAGGGCTCCAGCACCCGGAAGGCCACTTCCGCCAGAAGCACCACCGTGCCCCCGGCCATGAGACGCCACTGCGGCGCGGCATCGGGCCCCATCAGGCGCAAGGTCTGGCGCATGGGGAGCGGTGCGCCTGGGCCGCGTGCCGAAGCACAGGCGCACCCATCACCGCTCACCCCCTGAGCGAGGCCGGCCAGCTCCAGGATCCGGGCGACGGTCCGACGCCAGGAGTGGCGCTGTCGGCCAGAAGGCGCCCGCTGCGGCCCATGCGGGCGCGCCGGTCCGGGCATACCGCCAGATCATCCAGGGCCGCGGCCAGCGCGTGGGGTCCGAGGGGGCTACGAGCACACCGTGCCGTCCGGAGCCGTCCTCAAGCAGCTGGGGACCTGTCCGACGTCGGAGGCCACGACCGCGAGCCCCGCGGCCAGGTACTCCAGAACCTTCATGGGGGAGAAGTACTGCTGCTCGCCCCACCCAGGTCCGCGTAAGGGCCACCCGATCGCCGAGCCTGCCACGTGGGTGGAATGTCCTGCGGCGCGACCGCCCCACGGAAGTCCACTCCACCCCCAGGCGTTCGGCCTGGGCGCGCAGCGAGTCCATCTCGGGGCCGTCCCCGATGATCCGCAGGCTCCAGCTCTGGCGCGCCAGGGCCGCCGCCGTGATGAAGTCGGCCACCCCGTGCCAGGGCTTGAGAGTCCCCACGAAGGTGACGACCACCCGGTCCGGGTCCTCCCGGCTGGGGCTGGATACGGCGCACGCTCACACCGTTGGGAACCGTGTGGATCCTGCCCACGACGTCGTTCGCGTCCGGCAGATCGGCGGTGCGGCGACGCACCCAGTCGGCCACCGGGTCCGAGACGCACACCGTGGCCCGGGCGGCCGCCACCTGACGGTGTAGCACCTGCGCCGCGCCGGAGGCGTCCACCAGCGAGCGGGTGACGACGCTGCTCATCGATCAGCGGGGCATTGACCTCCAGGATCCCCGGCACCCGGTGGCGGCCGTGATGTCGGCCAGTGCCGTGGAGAACAGGGAGTATCGCTCGTAGACCAGGTCGGCGCCGTCGGCGATCACCCGGGAGACGATCCGCTCCGCGGCGTGCGCCTGCGCCTGCTCCCGCTCGGCGGGCTCGACGTCGGCCACGGCCTCCAGGTGCAGCTCGAGGTCGGTGAGGTCGTCGGGAACGTGCTTTCCGGAGCGCACGGCGTACAGGGCCACCTCATGGCCGATGGATCGCAGCTCGCGGACGACCTCCTGATGTGCACTGAGGCGCCCTTTGGTCCCGAACACCGGGATGCCCGGGTCGCAGCAGATGTGGCGATCCGCATCAGGCGGCTCCTTCCCTGATCGGTCAGGCTTGCGGCGGGAGCGGCGGGAGCGGGGCGGGGGCCCGACCGCCAGGCGGCCAGCACTCGGCCTGGGCACGGGAGTCGAAGCGTCTCGATGAGCCTGCGCGCCCCACGTGACAAGGAGACGGTGTCGACCTCGCCCAGCGCGATCCCGCGCAGGGCCATCGCCAGCTCGGCAGGGTCCCCGCGGCAGCAGGAGCCCGGTGACGCCGTCGTGAACCACTTCCGGCAGTCCCGAGACCGCTGTGGTTACCACCGGTGTCCCGCAGGCCATCGCCTCCAGGACCACCGTGGGCAGACCATCGATGCTGCCGTCGGCCGCCTCGATGCAGGGCGCTGCGAACACGTCCGAGCGCGCCAACAGACCACGCACCTCCGCCTGCGTGAGCGGACCCAGCAGACGAACCCCTGCCGGCCAGTCCCAGGCGGTCGATCTGCGCGGTCAGGCGCTCGCGCTCCTCACCGTCACCGGCCAGCTCCACCTCGACGTCGACGCCGGAGCTCACCAGGATCCGCACCGCCTCGATCAGATCGGCGAAGTCCTTCTGGGCACCAGGCGGCCCACGGCGCACACCCGAAGCGGTCCGTTTTCCCCGGACGCCACCGGCTGCGGGGCCCGGTAGGGAGAAGCGGTCCAGCTCGATGGCGTTGTAGCGCAGCGACACCGTGGCCCCTGTTCCCGCTAGACCTTGCCCAGGTGCGCCCTCGTTGTAGCGGCTGATGGCGATGACCCGTTGCGCGTCGGCGCAGATCCGGCGCAGCCACACGGGATCCACCGACTCATGGAAGATGTCCTTGGCGTGGGGTGGTCACGGTGTAGGGATGCCGGTCAGGGCCGAGGCGATCCATGCGACCCGGCCCGCCAGGGACGCGAAGTGCGCGTGCAGGTGCGTGATGGAGTCCCTGCGTGCCTGACGAGCCAGCTCCACGCCCTGAGCCACCTCGTCACCGGGAAGGTCGGCCAGCACCGGCATGATGGCGGCGAAGCGCTCGCGGTCGTCCTGGCGGGTCAGGCCGTCGGTGAGCCGGCTCCACATGTCGATGGCCTCGTACCGGCCGGCCCACCCAGTTGACCCGGGCGGCCACCCGGGCGATCTCGGGGTGGAAGCGCGAGTCCGTGGTGAGGGCGCAGCGCGTAGATGCTCAGGTCCTCGCCCTGAGCCTCGCGGGCGAGGATCTCGGTGACGATGAAGGTCTCCGAGAAGCGCGGGTAGACCTTGAGGACGTATCCGATGCGGGCACCGTTCTGATGAGTGTCTTGCCGGTGATCGGTTGCGGGACTCATGCGGGGATCTCCATCCTGGTGAGGCTGACGGTGTGGCTGGTGAGGTGAGTGAGCCGGGTGTCGAGGACGTCGTCCCGGTTGCCGAGGAGCTCGGCGGCGAGCAGGGGACGGTTTCCAGACCGTCCAGGCGCAGACGACGTCGCCCCGCCCGCTGGCTGCGAGTGCCGGCGTCCTGATCGCTCAGCCGCTCGGCGAGCCAGTCCTCGAGTGCCGCAGTACTCAGGTCCGTGACTCTCAGGAGGTCGATGGCGCCTGCGTTCTTCAGAGCAGTGGCCCGGATGAGCTGCTCGAGGCGAGGTGCTCTCGGGGAACGAGGAGGGCCGGGGTGTCGGAGGCGAGGATCTCGCTGACCGTGTTGTAGCCGCCCATCGAGATGACCGCTGCGGCCTGCTGGATGTGGTGGCTCATCCCGGCCAGGACCGGCGCACGATGGTGCGGGGGCCGGCTGTCTGAGCGACCTGGTGGAACAGGGCGGCGTCGAGCTGGGGGCCGGTGACCACGACGTGCCGGTACCCGTCGGGGACACGTGCCGCGGCTGCGGTACGCAGCAGGTTGATGCTGTCGGAGCGCGCCGGCGGTGGTCAGGATGAAGGTTCCGGCAGCCTCGGTGTTACCGGGCCAGGGCTTCTGACGCCTCGGAACCGTGAGTGGCCTCTGCGGCATCGCGGCCATGGGCGAGGTAACCGGTGTAGCGCATCCGCTCCTCAAGCGCCGTCGGAGCCTCACCAGTAGCGCTCAGGGTCGTGGACCGAGTCGTCCCTGTAGACCCAGACTCGTCGATGAGCCGTCGCAGCGTGTCGGCCTCGCCGAGCTCCTCCCCACTCGCGCTGCACGGTCACGGGTGTGTCCAGGACCTCGCGCAGGCCGAGCACCACGCGCGCGCGGGGGCTCGCCTGACGTAGACGTGCCAGGGGCTCGCGCAGCCCTGGTGCACCCTGTAGGGATGACGGTCGATGATGAGCAGGTCCGGGGTGAAGGTCGTCAGGACACCGGACAGCAGAGCGCTGCGGACCAGGCCCAGGTCCTCACGGGTGATACGCAGGCGCTGAGGGCAGGTAGACGCCCTTGGCCTTCTTGACCCCCGGCAGTACCAGCCAGTCGAAACCGTCAGGAAGCCTGTGCTCCTGTCCCGGAGCCAGCCCGGTGATGACCAGGCCGGTGACGTTACGGCCGGTGAGTCCCGGCAGTGCCCGGGCCAGGTGATGGGCCAGAGCGAGGTTGCGGCGAAGGTGCCCCAGCCCCTTGGGCGTCGTGGCTGTAGAGCGCCACCCGTAGGGGAGCGGTTGTCATGGGTCGTCTCTTCTCTCGGTGTCAGGTCAGGGTCGTTCTGAGACGATCCTGACCGGCCAGGAGAAGACGACGATTAGGGGTGGATGAGAAAGCTCTCAGGTTTCTCGGAGGCTAGACCAGCCGTACTCGGCTCTCGCCCGACGCAGGGCCCTCGACCTGGTCGGCGGGGCGCCGTCGTCGGTGATGACCACGTCGATCGAGCTGGTGGGGCAGATGAGGGCGAAGGCGGTGGAACCGAGCTTGGAGCTGTCGCACGACGACGACGCGTTGGGCGGCACCGACCAGGGCGGCGTTAACGGCTGCCTCGCCGTCGTGCTGAGCGTAGGCGCCCCTGCTCATCGAGGCCCTGGACGCCCAGGAAGAGTGTGTCCACGCTGATCGAGGGCAGGATGAGCTCGGCCAGCGGGCCAGTGAGCTCGAAGGATCGGGGGCGTGCGATCCCGCCGGTGACGACGACGCGTACGCACTGGCGCACCGTCATCTCGTTGGCGATGTTGACGGCGTTGGTCACCAGGGGTGACCGGCACGTCCGGGTCGGTCAGATCCGGCAGCAGCACGATCTCCCGGGCCACCTCGGTGGTTGAGGTGCCGCCGTTGAGGCCGATGGTGTCGCCCGGGTGCACCATGGCTGCCGCCGCCTTGGCGATGCGGGCCTTCTCATCAGCCATCTTCGAGGTGCGATAGCGCAGAGGCGGCTCGGTGGAGGTGGGGTTGGCGATGGCACCGCCGCGGGTGCGGCTGATGAGCTGCTGATCCGCCAGGTGGTCGAGGTCGCGCCGTGCGGTCGCCGCTGAGACCCCCAACCGCGTGATGATGTCGTCGATATGGACACTGCCCTCGTCCATGACGATGTCGAGGATGGCCGAATGGCGATCATGCCGAGACATCTCGATCCTCCTGGGGGTCAAGGGGGTGGTGCGGGGACGGAGAGGGGTGGGGCTGAGCGCGTACATGATTTGTACATCAACTATTTGCCTTATCCTGGTGACCGCGCGGCAGGTAGTCGGTGTGCTGACGTCAGCATAATCAGTCATGCCCTCGGCTGCCCGCTGAGAGCGACACATAGCGATACGAACCTTGCTACTGTCGTCGATATCAATCACACCAACGTGTGGGGTGGTGGTCCCGTGGGCTTGCCGCCCCTGCCCCCGAGAACAGAGAAAACATGGGACATCCCGCAGACCTTTCCGAGTGCTCCTGCTCCAAGGGAACGCGCTGTTGCGCTGGGGGTCGCCGTCGGTGCCGACGGCATCACCGCGGTTGTTGCCGATGGGCGAGGGCGTGTCATCTCCCTGCCTGGAACGCGGTCTCCCGGAGGGTGTCACCGAATGGTCATCGGTTGGCGGAGGAGGTCGCCGGTGTGATCGCCTCCTTGCGCACAAGCGCTGCTGATGGGTGTGCCGGCGAGGTGGCCGAGGCCGTGAAGACGTCGGCTCTGGGCCGTTGGGGTCTGCGTGCCGGGCGTCGTCGACGAGGATGAGGGGCGCGTCTGTCGCAGCGGCGCGCTGGGGACTGCAGGACGTCCCGCTGGCGAGCCTGGTGAGTCAGTCTCTGGCGGGCACGGCTGCTGAGTCGGCCGAGGTGGCGCTTTATCAGGATGCTCGTTGCGGCGCCTGGGCGGAGAGTCGGTGGGGAGCCGCTCGGGAGAACTGCCTCTTCCTGTCTGTTGCTGAGCACATCTCCTGCGCCGTGCTTCTCAACGGCGCCCCGGTGCTCGGCGGTGGTTGGGCAGGTCAGATCGGGCGGGTCCTGGTTCCCGATCCCGACTGGAGCGGGGAGAGGGCCTGCCTGGAGGACGTCGCCTCCGTTGACGCGATGGTCAGGGCGCTATACCGCCGGAATCGTCGATGACCCACTGACTCACTGACCCACTGACTCCACCGGCTCGGTTGGCTCAGGCGTTTCCGACGACATCGGCGCCGGGCGCACCGGTTCTCCTCCTCGGGGCCTCGACTCTGCTCCTCAGTGCGATGCGTTCAGGGACCGGGAGGCGCGCCGTGTCTGGGACACGGGCCTGGATGCGCTCGCTGACCTCATCGCTCGCGGTGGCGGTCTGCTCGGCCCTCTCGACGTCGTCCTGAGCCTCGGAGCTGACTCGGGCGGGAGAGGCCGTCTTCCTGGAGCCGCTGCGTCAACGGGTCGCTGACCTCATGGCCAGCCTGCCGGCGCCGAGCCTGCTGCCTGCCCGGCTCGGGAAACCGGCACCGGCGCTGGGGGCTGCCGGACGCGCTCTGGATACCCTGACAGGGGCGCTGGTAGTCCCCTGAGTGCCTCCTTGTGTCTCTGCGCCGTTGGCTGACAACTCGCTTATGGCGTTGCGGAGACCCACAATGGGTGCAGGCCGTGGCAGTATGTTCGCCAACTGCAGTTGTCCGAACCGGTTGAGGAGAGCCAACGTGTCCCCCAGGAAAGAAGCGAGGCGCAGCGCGTGACCCAGTCTGCTCGTCCGCTTCGCATCGGTATCATGGGAGGAACCTTTGATCCGATCCATCATGGGCACCTCGTGGCAGCCAGTGAGGTCCAGAACGTCTTCGCTCTCGATGAGGTCATCTTCGTCCCCACCTGGGCCCAGCCCTTCAAGAAGGATCGCCGGGTCTCTCCGGCCGAGCACCGTTACCTCATGACGGTTATCGCCACTGCCTCCAACCCGAGGTTCACGGTCTCCCGGGTCGACATCGACCGGGGCGGTACGACGTACACGATCGACACTCTTCATGACATCGCGGCCGAGTATCCCGGCGCGGAGCTGTACTTCATCACCGGTGCAGACGCCCTGGCGCAGATCCTCACCTGGAAGGACAGTGAGGGCATCTTCGACCTGGCCCACCTGGTGGGGGTGACGCGGCCGGGGCACGTCCTCAGTGACTCCGGGGTTCCCCGCGACAGGATCTCGCTGGTGGAGGTGCCTGCCATGGCCATCTCGTCGACGGACTGCCGTCAGCGAGTCGGAGAGGGGTCACCGGTGTGGTACCTCGTTCCTGATGGTGTCGTGCAGTACATACGCAAGTACGGGCTTTATCGTATGGCCTTGCGGCCGGCGTCGGCGACGTCGATGACGGCGAGAGTGGCCCGCGAGCAGTCCCTGAGGAAGGAGAACGACGGTGAGCACTGAGCAGACCGGCGTCAATGCCCCCACGACCGAGGAGCCGACGCAGGATGAGCACGCTCCACGCGGCAGTCGTCGTGCGATCCGACAGGCGGAGCGCGCCGCCGAGCGTGAGGCGATCCTGACCGGTCAGCAGCCGCTCCTGACCCGACGTGAGATGAGGCGTCTGCGTGAGGAGGCCAAGGCGCTCAGAGCGGCCGTTGAGGCCGGAGAGATCACCCTGAGCAGGCCCAGGCCCTCCAGGACCCTCTTGCCGATCCCTGCTTCGGTCACCTCTCGTTCCTCCGCACCTCTGGCGACGACGCCGGGACCGGCCTGGAGGAATCGGTCGAGCTCCCAGCAGTGGGTGAAGGGGAGTTCCCACCTCGAGCAGGAGGGACAGAACCCGCCTCTCAACCTCTCCGTTCCCGAGGGGCCGTCCGCCTCCGCGCCGAGCTGGCGCTCATTGTCGGCGGCTGAGGCCGTGGCGATCTCCGAGATCGAGACGGGCCTCATGGAGGCGGTCGACCTGCCGGTGGCGACTCTGGACTACGACGCCCACTGGGGCCCAGGACACCAGCTCCGAGCCCTGCGCCGGTGCCCACGCGTTTCTCGCCTCAAGCGAGCGCCTTGAGGAGGACCCACCTCGGACGCCGAGGAGAGGGCGACCAGGACGGGGCGGCGCTCCAGGCTCCTGGCGAGGACACCGGTGGGACGGAGGCTGAGGAGCTCGCTGCCGGCCCCTACGACTATCGAGAGGACTTCTCCGAGCGCCCAGTCGGACGAGGCGCCGTCTTCGGCGGCCTCTGCGGCCTCCTCGCAGCCCTCCTCCCAGTCGGCGGAAGCCGTCAGTGCGGTCCCCGCCGTGTCGACATCGGCGTCCGGCGCTGCCGACTTCGCTACCTTCGGACAGGCTGGAGCCCCGCAGGCGGCCGAGTCCGCACGCAGTGGTCTGAGCGCCGGCTCGGCGTCCTCAGCCGGCTCGGTGCGCCGTCCCATCGTGCGCATTCCGGCCGCTGCGCAGGGGGTGCGCACCGTCAACGTGTCCACGGGTGAGCTCAGCTCGGTTCAACCCGTCGACAGCTCGCCGTCCGCCCAGGAGGCCGCTGACGCTCAGGATGTCTCACGGCGTCGCCTCCATCGAGGAGCCGATGACGCAGGGAGACCGTCACGGTCGATGTCGAGGCGCAGGCCGCGATGCCCACGCCGTCCGAGCAGCCGGAGGTCGAGTTCGGCACCCCGAGCCCCTGCAGTGGAAGTCGCTGCACCAGCCCTCCCAGGTGGGACAGCTTCCAGGAGACGATCGTGACCGGAGTGGCCGATGCCACCGATCCCGCCGTTGCGATGTCTGGTGAGGCAGTCGGTCCCTACGCCTTCTACGCCGATGAGGTCGAGACCGGCAATGGTCCGGTCGGCGGCTCCGAGTGGGACTCCGTGGCGGTCCCGGCTGCTGAGGGCGCCTGAGGAGCCCCTATCTGGCTCCGGTCAATGAGGTGACTGGGACGGGTTCCCACCCCGGATCACGTCCTGCCGGTGGAACAGGCCAATTCCTCCTCGCGCATCGGAAAGGTGCTCATGGCCCTGCTCATCGTCGTCGTCCCTGCTGCTCATCATCGCGGTTGTCGCGTGGCTGCTGATCGCCAACGGCAGTAACAGCGCCAGCGCCATGAGCGCCGTGGGCGCTGGGGAGTGGATCCGACAGGTCGTATGACGATGGTGCGCACGGTACAGTCGCCGCTGCATGATGCCTGACCGCCCGAAGGAGATCCGTGCCCGCCACTGAACATGCCACCTGTTCGACTCTTGCCGCGGCTCGTGCCGCAGCCGACAAGAAGGCGGAGCACCTCGCCGCAATTGATGTCTCCGAGCGACTCGGCCTGACCGATGTGTTCCTGCTGGCCTCCGGCTCGAACGATCGCCACGTCCACGCCATCGTCGATGCGGGCTGACGAGGCCATGCACGATGCCGGGGTCAAGCGCCGCACCCGTGAGGGCTTCGCCGACGCACACTGGGTGCTGGTGGACTACGGTGACGTTGTCGTCCACGTCCCTGCAGAACGATGACCGGGAGTTCTACTCGCTGGAGCGCCTGTGGAAGGACTGCCCGACCGTCGAGCTGCCGACGGACCTGACGCAGCCGGATGGTCCGAAGGAAGATGAGGGCGGCGGCCAGGAGGATGCCGCCCTCATGACCGACCTCATCCTGTGGCGTCACGGGCAGACCGACTACAACCTTCAGGGACGCATCCAGGGGCGAGTCGACATCCCCTCAATGACACCGGTCGCGAGCAGGCTCGCCGTGCAGCCGACTGCATCGCGGCGCTAGGTCCCTACACGCATCGTCTCCTCCCCGTTGCTGCGGGCGCGGGCCACTGCCGAGGTCCTGGCGTCTCTGACCGGGCTGAGCGTCGAGATCGCCCCAGGGCTGGCGGAGAAGTCCTTCGGGCAGTGGGAGGGGCTCAAGGCAACCGATATTGAGAAGCAGTGGCCCGACCACTACGCCACCTGGCGCGCCGGTGGCGACCTTCCCAGTTCGGGATCGAGGGCGCCGCCAGACCGCGCAGCGAGTGGGGGAGGCGCTCAGGGACATTGCCGCCGACGCAGGGAAGGACGATGTCATCGTGGCGGTCTCCCACGGGGCGGCCACCAACCTGGGGGCTACGTACCTGCTGGGGATGGACCCCCAGCAGTGGTTCGGTCTGCGCGGCATGAGCAACTGCTGCTACGCGCTCATGCGCGCCAACAAGCGGCCTCCGAACTGGTCCGTGGTGAAGTGGAATGCCGGACCGTCGGTGGATCCCAGTCCGCTCGGCAGGATCCTCGGCTGAGTGGGTGAGGTAGTACACGCGTCGTGGATTTGCTCCAGCGGGGCCGAACTTCATACAGTTATCCGCGTCGCCGCACGAGAGCGACGCCCGAACGGGGCTATGGCGCAGTTGGTAGCGCGCTTCCATGGCATGGAAGAGGTCGGGGGTTCGAATCCCCCTAGCTCCACGAACCACTCGGATTCTTCTTCGGGTGGAGCACCCATCTCGGGGCTATGGCGCAGTTGGTAGCGCGCTTCCATGGCATGGAAGAGGTCGGGGGTTCGAATCCCCCTAGCTCCACAGTTCTTCATCCGCAGGCCCTGCCGTCAGGCGAGGGCCGTTTTGTTTCCCTGCTCGCCGCAGGCATGTGCGGCACAATGCGGATATGGCTATCGCTGTGCTGGTCAAGGCCCTGGGAGCCTTCTTCGCGATCATGAACCCCTTCGTCAACCTGCCCCTGTTCCTGAGTCTCACCCAGGACCAGGATGCCGCGACCCAGCGGCGTACAGCGGTTCGTACAACGATCTCCTCCGCCGTCATGTGTGCCGTCGTCCTGCTCCTCGGCGCGACAATCCTGAGGTTCTTCGGCATCGGCGTCGACGACTTCCGGATCGCAGGTGGAATCGTCCTGCTCATCATCTCGCTGTCCATGCTCAACGGCAGTGGATCCAGTGCCCACGAGGAAGCGCGCAGGAGAAGGAGCAGCACGACGCCGTTGCTGGTAGCGGGAACGACGTCGCCTTTCACCCCATGACCTTTCCCATCCTCGTGGGGCCGGGAACGATCGCGACCATCATCGTCATCCAGTCCCAGGCTCGGGGGCTGGGTGGGCATGCAGCCGTTGCGGCTGCGCTGGCAGTCATTCTCGTGACGCTCGGGATCGTTCTCTACTTCGGCCAGCATCGGTGCGCGTCTGTCCATGACGATGCGTACCATCATGACCCGCCTCATGGGCATGATCCTGGCCTCGATCGCGGTACAGATGATCGTCGTCGGGATCCAGCACCTCTTCCTGGGGCTGGCTCGCTGAGACACGCTCCACGCGTGGGCTTCAGCAAGGAACTGGCCCTCGGGCGCTCTGAGGGTAGCCTCACCTTCAGATGTTGCCGGGAGCACCCCTGCCCCACGTGCGGCAACACGGTAGGAAGGTAGCGTGACGTCCGTTCAGGTCCCCGACATCATGCAGCGCGCCCGGCGCACGGCCAGGCGTCTCCTGGCTGGAAGTGGAAGCGCCGCGGTGACGGCCTATCGCATTGACCCTCCGCTCCCTGCCGCCTTCGTCGCTCACGCCATGCGGGCCGATGGTCAGCTTCTTGTGGCTGCCTGCCCGCCGGAAGGTACTCCGCTGTCCATCGCTCCCGATGACGTCGCCGTCGATGTCCGGCTCGACGTCACTCTCGACGCCGCCGAGCCCGGTGTTCGTATCACGGCCGCCACGGCTCACCTGCTCGGCAACCTGACCTGGGTCAACGGTGAGGACCGCGCCCTCGTTCTGGCCTCCTCGCGGACTCCGGCCCTGCCACTGCGCCATCGTCGGTGAGGACCCGCTCGAGCGCGTCCGAGAGATCGCCTCGGGTCCCGGTGGACGTCTGGGTGTCATCACCTGCGAACGCGTCATGCTTCACTGCGTATCCGGGGTCTCCAGCCACGACATCGAGGAGATCCTCGACATCGCCTCGGCTGATGCCGATGCCTCACCCTCCCTCTCCTGGAGCCCCCAGGAGGTCATGGACGCCCATGAGGCCGTCAGTGCCGTCGGCCAGCTGGGGCTGCGCGCTGTCTGTGAGGCCGTGCGAGAGGGGCAGATGCTCGGCTGGATCTGCTCCTCCCGTCCCGCCGTCGGCGTGTGCCCGACGTTGTGGGACCGGACCCTGTGCGTCGATGTCGACGCCCACGGGGTCACCCTCATGTCCATCACCGGGGAAGAGGTCACCACTTTGGTGGTCTCCTTCCCCGCAGGCCTTGACCGGCGCCGTAGAGGTCGGGCCGGTTCTCGAGCGGCTCGCCTCCCAGGCCCTCCCGCGGCGCCTGGCCCGTCCTTGAGCGGCCTGCCTCGGTTGCGGTTCTGAACGTTCCGGTCGCAGAGACCGGAACGGGGGATACCACCATGCGGTGGTATCCCCCCGTTTGGCCCCCAGCCGCTCGAGCTGGAGAGCCTTCCGGTCAGCGAACCTCGTAGGTCTTGCAGGAGGCGGTGTCGCCGCCGACGGTCACGGCCTCGGCCGTGCACATGAGGTCCTTGTTGTGGACGCACTCGAGGCGCTGGCAGGCACCCACCTGACCCTCGGCCACGGGCAGGCCGCCACGGGCATCGAGGCTGATGAAGGTGTCGCAGGCCGGTGCGCCGTTGTCGCCGCCGACGGTGATGGCGAAGGCGGTGCAGCCTCCGTTGTTGAAGGCGCAGGAGGTGGTGGTGCAGGAGGTGATCTTGGTGACGGACATGATGCTTTTCCTTTCGAGCGGGTGTGCGCTGCGGACATGAATAACGTAAATCCGCACCCGCGCTCCGGCAACGAAGGACAGCCTGGCCTGTATGGCTTCGCGTTTACGAACGTTGGGAATTCCAACGTTTTGACGGTTCTCGTCGGGTCGCTTCCGTCAGTGATGGGGGCTTGAGAAAATATGGGGTTGTGTGCCGTTGATTTTCGTTATTCCTCGCAGGTAAGGCACTCCTGAACGGGGGTGGTCAGGAATTCACCGATGCGTGGAAGGGCTCCATTCATGGGGGAGGCGTGGTGGCGCGACCCGTGTCCCGAGGAAGGACATCTGCGCTCCCTGGGCCGTTCAGAGGTCGGAGTGCTCCAGTGGTCCGCGTGTGGATCAGCTGTGGGCGGCCGCCACGGCCAGGCGCAGGGAGTCGGCGAAACGCGTCTCGCGCTCGGCGGCACTCATGTCGCCGGAGTGGTCCAGCAGGTGGTCGGAGACGGTCAAGACCGCCAGTGCCTGCTTGCCGTACTCGGCGGCGACGCCGTAGAGGGCGGCCGCCTCCATCTCCACCCCCAGCACCCCGTAGCCGGCCAGGGCCTCGTTCTGCCCCTCGGGAGTGAAGTAGAAGTGGTCGCGCGAGAAGACCGTGCCCAGGTGGACCTTTCCGTCACCCTCTGTCTGCTCGGTCAGGGAGGCCTCGTAGGCGGCTCGGGCGAGCTGGAAGTCGGCGACCGCGGAGAAGTTGACGCCCGGGATGCGCAGCTGGTTCATGGCGGAGTCCGTGTGGGCACCGGTGGCCACGATGACGTCGCCGATCTTCACTCTGGGAGAGAGGCCGCCGGCAGTGCCCACGCGGATGATCCGCTCCACCCCGAACTGGCTGAACAGCTCGGTGGCGTAGATCGTGAAGGAGGGCTGGCCCATGCCTGACCCCATGACGCTCAGTGGCCTGCCGTTGGCGGTCCCGGTGAAGCCCAGCATCCCCCCTCACGTCGGTGACCAGGCGGGCGTCGTTCATGAGGATCTCAGCGATGCGCTGGGCCCTTCTGGGGTCGCCGGGCATCAGGACTGCAGGAGCGAAGTCGCCTGGCTCGGCAGCGATGTGCGGTGTGGCCATGGGGGTACCTCTCGGGAAGTAGTGCGGAGCGGAGTGACGTTCAGTGTGTCACAGGTCGCGTGATAAAGGACAGGTGGCGGCCTGTTCCGGCTGTCCGTATCGTGGACGTCGGGCGACGCATCGTGGTCGTGAGGATTAGCGTCCAGCGACAAAAAGGGCCTGCGACCAATCCGCAGGAAAAAGGCGACCATCCGGTCGCCTTCGTTTGTGACATCACGGAAGGTTGCTCATGACCTCCAAGACAGGGGAGAGCGAGTCTCTTCAGGCGCCTCCGCGCGAGCAGTGGAGCGGTCAGCTCGGCTTCCTCATGGCGGCCATCGGCTCGGCGATCGGGCTGGGTAACATCTGGCGCTTCCCGGGTGTGGCGTACAGCAACGGCGGCGGCGCCTTCGTCGTCCCCTACGTCATCGCGCTGCTGGCGGCGGGGCTGCCGATCCTCTTCCTCGACTACGCCCTGGGACACCGCTTCCGTGGCTCGCCGCCGGCGGTCTTCCGGCGCATGTCCACCAAGCTGGAATGGCTGGGCTGGTTCCAGGTCTTCATCTGCTTCGTCATCATGACCTATTACGCAGTAGTTGTGGCCTGGTCCCTGCGGTACATGTTCTTCTCCTTCAGTATCGCCTGGGGCGACGATGCAGGGGCCTTCTTCCAGCACTACATCGGGGTGGACCGGCTCGGCTCCGAGGTCGGGTACTCGCCGGCTGTCGTGATGGGGGTGGCCGTCCCCCTGCTGCTCGTATGGGCCTTCGGCCTGGTGGTCACCGCTCTGGGCGTGAGCGACGGTGTGGAGAAGGCCAACAAGATCTTCCTGCCGCTGCTCGTCCTCATGTTCGCCGCCCTCGTGGTGCGCGCCCTCCTGCTCCCGGGGCCGGGGGAGGGGCTTAACGCCCTGTTCACCCCCAAGTGGTCCGCCCTGCTGGACTACAAGGTGTGGATGGCGGCCTTCGGGCAGATCTTCTTCTCCCTGTCGGTGGGCTTCGGCATCATGCTCACCTACGCCTCCTACCTCCAGCGTCGTCGCTCCAACCTGGTGGGGACCGGCCTCGTGGCGGGCTTCGCCAACTCCTCCTTCGAGCTGTTCGCCGGTATCGGTGTCTTCGCCACCCTCGGCTTCATGGCTCACAACCAGGGCGGCAGCGTGAGCGACCTGGAGGGGATCACAGGTGTCTCCCTGTCCTTCATCACCTTTCCCACGGTCATTGCCCAGATGCCCGGGGGTGCGCTGTTCGGAGTGCTCTTCTTCGCGTCCTTCGCCATGGCGGGACTGACCTCCTTCATCTCCATCATCCAGGTGGTGGCCGCCGGTGTGGGGGAGAAGCTCGACCTGGCGCCGAAGAAGGCCTCCCTCGTCGTCGGCGTCCCGGCTGCGGTCCTGTCCTTCGCCCTGTTCGCCACCAGGTCGGGTCTGCCGGACCTCGACGTCGTCGACGCCTTCATCAACAACATCGGCGTGGTCGCCTCGGCCATCATCATGTGTGTGGCAGTGGCCTGGGTCCTGCGGCGCAGCAGGCTGCTTCAGGACCACCTCAACGCCGTCTCCGAGTCGCGAATGATCGGCCTGTGGTGGCGGGCGCTGGTCGGTGGGATCGTTCCGGTCCTGCTGGGCTACATGTTCTTCCAGACCCTGTGGACTACTTGTCTGAGGGATACGACACCTATTCCAGCGGCTTCATCGCGGTCTTCGGCTGGGGGATGCTCCTGGTGGTTGCCCTGTGCACCGCCGTCATGACCCTCATCTCCTGGAAGACCCCGGTGGATGAGTTCGAGCCCCTCAGGCTCGAGGCCGCTTCCGAGGAGGACTGACATGACCGGAATCGCCGTACTCATCATGCTCGCCGCCGTCGTCATTATCTGGGGAGGCCTGGCCGTGTCCATCACCGCGCTCATCTCCCGTGGACGCCGAGAGGACCGTGACGCCCGGGCGGAGGCCTCGGCGCGCGCCCGCGAGCACATGCTCAACCCTGAGCAGGTCGACTGACCGGCTCGAGCCGGCTGAAATCCTCTAATGGGATCCGCTGCGAAAGAGAGACTGACTCCACCACTCGCATGAGGCCCGGTTCGGCCGGTTTCCAGACGGGTAGGACACAATACGCCTATGACTCAGACTGATGTGAGCCCCGAGGTGCTGCCCCGGCTGGTGGCCTTCGACCTTGACGACACGCTGGCACCCTCGAAGTCGGCCATGCCTCCTGCCATGGCCACCGCGCTGAGACGGCTGCTCGACGTCGTCCCCGTCTGCATCATCTCCGGTGGGCAGGTGGGGCAGTTCCGCGACCAGGTCCTGGCCCACCTCGACGCCGACGCCGACGAGCTCTCCCGGCTTCACCTCATGCCCACGTGCGGGACTCGGTACTACACCTACGACCCCTCCCAGGCCGGCCGGGGAACTGATGCCTGGAAGCTGGTCTACGCCAATGACCTCACCCCCGAGCAGATCCGCACCGGCTTCGAGATCGTCGAGGCCCAGGCACGCAGGCTCGGCCTGTGGGAGGAACGGACCTGGGGGGAGATCCTGGAGGACCGCGGCAGCCAGATCACCTTCTCCGCCCTGGGGCAGGAGGCTCCCCTGGAGGCCAAGCGCGCCTGGGACCCCACGGGGGAGAAGAAGGCCGCCCTGCGCGACGCCGTCGCCCCTCTCCTGCCAGAGCTGGAGGTCCGCTCCGGCGGGTCCACGAGCGTCGACATCACCCTCAAGGGGGTGGACAAGGCATACGGCATGACCCGATTGGCCGAGGTCACCGGGATCGCGCTGGAGGAGATGCTCTTCATCGGTGACCGCCTGGACCCCGAGGGCAACGACTACCCGGTCAAGGCCTTGGGCGTTCCCCTGCCAGGCCGTGGGCGGATGGCAGGACACCGTCACCTACGTCACCTCCTGGCCAGCCTCATCGCCTCCCAGCAGCAGCGGAGAGGGCCACGCCACCCGGGTCTCGCTGGGTGCTCGTCTCTGAGGCGGGTCGTGGTGCGGACAGGCATGGACTCCGGCTCCGACACGGACGCCGACATCGGTGCTGGTCCCGGTACGGGTAATGCGGGCGCTCCGCCGACCTACGGGCGGGTCTGCTGACGGCTGCCCGACGTTGCGGTGCCCTGATGCTCACGGTGCTGCTGTCGCTGCGCACCTGGTGGCGACGGCGTCGCCGGAGAACCCGAACAGTCGTCTGCCACGGCGGCGATGATCCTGGCCTCCAGCACGGTCTCCCTCTTTCTGGGCCTGTCCACGGCGACGGCCTCGGCGCCGGTGGGCCCGCACGAGGCGACCTGGTCGACGACCCTGGACTCCACCGTCACGCTGGACCTCGGGCCGCTGGGGACCGCCTCGATGGAGTCGCCCGCAGGCATCCTCGGCGTCAAGGTGGTCCTTGGCGAGATTCCCGGTGACCCCGCTCCCGATGCCGCCAGTGCCGCCAGCGTGGGGCAGTCGCTGTCCTCCGACGCAGCCTCTTACCTCTCGCTCGTCTCCCATCCCGACCTGACGATCAGGCAGGGCCTCTACGGTCTGGCCGGGGACGCCCTGCGCCGGGCCGGGGTCGTCGAGACGATCTTCCTGTGCTGCGTGGCCGCCTGGCGCCTGGCACCGACGAAGCCGTGGCGCGAGACCGTCCGCGCCGGTGCCTCGCACCGCTGGGCGACGACCGTGGCGGTCTCGGCGGCTGTGGCCACCGCGGCATCCCTGCTGGTCCCGGCGATGCGTACCGTCAACCCACACGGTTCCACCCTGTCCGCGCTGGAGGGCACCCCATTGGCCCGGGCCCGCTTCTCGGGTCGGATCGCCGATGTCGTCACCGCCTACGGGCCCAAGGCTCGCTCCTTCGTGGAGAGCAACAAGGACTTCTATGCCAAGGCCGACACCAATCTACGCGCCGCCTGGAGGGCTGCTGAGCAGACCGAGGGCCTGGTGGACGTCACCGCCGCTGACGGAAAGGTGAACACCGAGGAGCTGCAGGCACGGCTCAAGACGACCTCGGCGAAGACCGTGGTGAAGGCCGGCGCCGAGCCAACGCCGACTGAGGCCCCACGGCCCTCGCAGGGCCCGTCAGCCTCCGCGGCGCCGTCGGCATCCTCGACCCCCACAGCCACGGCCCCACCGGTGACGGGAGCCCGCTCGGTCCCCGAGCGCGGCCGCAAGACGGCCGTCCTCACCACGGACCTGCACTGCAACCTCGACGTCATCGCCTTCTCCGGGGTCCTCGACCAGCTCTCCGGCGCCGATGTGCACATGGATGACGGCGACCTGACCATGACCGGCTCCGGCCCGGAGCGGGTGTGCGTCGACGCGCTGACCCAGGCAGTGCCGAGCTCGACGGACAAGGTCGCCACGATCGGCAACCACGACTTCCGACGCCACGGCCGCCCGTCTGCGCTCCCAGGGATGGACCGTGACCGACGGCTCGGTCCAGACGGTCGCCGGGATCACCGTCCTGGGGGACGACGACGCCGAGCGCACGACAACGGCGGGCACCAAACCGCGTGGCGGCGAGACCACCGAGCAGATCGCCACCCGCCTGGCCAAGGTCAGCTGCGGGCGCACTCCGGTCGACGTCGTTCTCATCCACCAGCCGGCCACCTTCGACCTGCTCATGAAGGAGGGCTGCGCGCCGCTGCTCCTGGCCGGTCACGTCCACGCCGAGCGGGGGATGACCACTGCGATCAGCCCCCGGACCGGCAGGCCCGTCTCCGGGGTCATCTCCGGTGCCGGTAAGGGTGGCACGTCGCTCGGCTCGGTTACGGAGGACGCCTTCCCTCCACGTCATGTCCTTCGACTCCACGGGCGCGCTCGTGGCCTGGCGAGCAGTCATCCTTCACCCCGACGCCTCGGTGACAGTGGGGGCCTGGCGGTCCGTTCCGGGTATCGCCTCTGGGCAGAAGACGGCCACGATGGCCTCGACCCCGAGTCCGTCGGCCTCGGCCACCACGGAGCAGACGCAGACCGGGGCCGCCACGCAGTCGCCCTCCCAGCCCGAGGCGGGCGCCGCGCCCTAGGACGAGTCGATTTTTCGGACGGTGAGGGCGCAGGAGGGCCGTTGTGGCATACGCTCTCACTCTAGATAGCCGCACGACGCCCAGAAGAACTGATGACGCACCACCGGTGAGGAGACTGACGATGTCGCGCATGCCCACAGATGCCGAGATCGACGAGATGAGCGAGGAGGAGCTCGAGACCTACCTGGGCTCAGCCCCCGGCCAGGAGCTCGACCGGCGTGCCCGCCGCGACGCCGATGACGACTCAGCCGATCGTCCCGCCTGGCTGCGCCGTTCCGGGGCCGAGCGAGGCTTCGGCTGGCTGCTCCTCGTGTGCGGGCTCATCGGGATCATCGCCTGCTGGGAGCTCATCAGCTCTCAGCTCGACCTGCTGCGCAACCCGGACGCGGAGCTCATCTGCGACGTCAGTCCCCTGGTCTCCTGCGGGGACTCCCTCAACGTGTGGCAGGGGAACCTGCTCGGTGTGCCGAACTCCTTCATCGGGGCCATCGCCTTCGGCGCCCTGACCGCGATCGGCGCGGTTCTGCTCAGCGGCGTGCGCCTGCCGCGGTGGATGTGGTGGGGGCTGAGCGCCGGCAGCCTGGGGGGAATCGCCTTCGTCATCTGGTTCTGTCCGTCTCCATCATGACCTTCGGCAAGCTCTGTCCGTTCTGCATGGTCATCTGGTCCGTCACCATCCCGGTGGCTGCTCACTCCTGGGCCTGGGCCGCGGCCGGCGGGCACCTGGGGCTGCGCGACAACCAGGCGCTCGACCTGCTCAAGGCCCGCTGGTGGGTCATGGCGGCGATGTACCTGGCGGTGGTCCTCACCATCATCATCGCCTTCGGCAGCCAGCTGGCGAGGTTCTTCGGGTGACTCCGTCTTCGAGCAGGGCGGCCGCAGTCAGGCCCGCCTGGAGGCCCTCGGTGGCGGGGGACTCGACTGTCACGCAGGACTACCTCAAGGTCGTGTGGGCCGCCTGCGAGTGGGGCGGAGCGGGCGCCTCCATCACCGGCCTGGCCAAGCGTATGGAGGTGGCGCCGTCGACCGCCTCGGAGAACGTGGCTCGCCTGGTGGAGGAGGGGCTGCTCGTCCACGAGCCCTACAAGGCCGTCACCCTGTCCGAGGAGGGACGGCGTCGGGCCATGGGCATGATCCGCCGCCACCGCATCCTGGAGACCTATCTCGTCACTCAGCTCGGCTTCGGCTGGGACGAGGTGCATGCCGAGGCCGAGGAGCTCGAGCACGCTGTCTCCGAGCGGCTGCTGGAGCGGCTCGATGCGGTCCTGGGACACCCCACCCGAGACCCTCACGGGGACCCGATCCCTACGGCGGACGGCCGGCTCGTCGTGCCCGACCTGGTGCGTCTGGAGACGAGGCCGGTGGGCTCCGACGGCGTCGTTGGGCGGATCCAGGACGACTCCGAGACGTTGCGCCGTCTGGGGCGGGCCGGGATCGGGCTGGACAGCCGGGTGCGGATTCGTGACCGGGGCACCGTGGCAGCGGCCACGGAGGGCGGTAAGCGCCGGCGGGCGACCGTCATCGTCCTGCTGGGCACGGAGGCTCCGCGCGGCGCAGTGCCCGAGAGCGCCCCAGAGGCCATCATCCCCGACGGCTCCCTGTGGCTGCTGGCCTGAAAAGGGACGCCGCCTCTATGGATCTGGGCAGATCCGGGCACGGCTGGGGGACAATGGGGTCATGAGCACGATTTTCACCAAGATCATCGAGGGCGAGATCCCCGGCCGTTTCGTGTGGGCGGACGAGGTCTGCGTCGCCTTCGCCACCATTGAGCCGCATACCGACGGGCACGTCCTGGTGGTTCCGCGGGTCGAGGTCGACTCCTACGTGGACGCGCCTGACGACGTGGTGGCGCACCTGGCAGTGGTCGCCAAGCGCATCGGTGCCGCGCAGGTGCGCGTCTTCGAGGCGCCCAGGGCCGGGATCGTCGTGGCCGGCTACGGGGTCGACCACCTGCACCTTCATGTGCTGCCGATCCGCTCCGAGGAGGACCTGTCCTTCTCCTCGGCCCGCCACCCCGAGGGGCCCGAGCTCGACGCCGCCATGGAGCGCCTGCGGAGCGGCCTTGTCGAGGACGACTGGGGCGAGTTCGTTCCCGCAAGGCTGGACAGCGCCGCGCTCGCGTAGCACCCGAGGCTGCCGGCTTCGTCCTCGTCAGAAGGGTGGGGTGTGGTTGGTGAGGGGTGCTGGTTTCGAGGGTGTGGGTGGCTTTTTGGGTGGGGGTGGTCTCGTAGTCTCCAGGGTCTTTCGCGGGGTGGGGGCCGCGGGTGACTAGTTGTACTTCCCTGTGAGGTTGTGAACGCGGTTGGCAGGGGTTTGGCCGTCCAGTGCGGTGTGGGGTCGGTGGTGGTGGTTGTAGTGGTGGAGCCAGGTCTGGTAGGCGGCCGTTTGGCTGGTGCGTAGGGTCTGCGGGGTCATGGCGGTGATGGCGTCGGCCCTGATCCGGCCCGGGGTGCGCTGCTCACCGCAGGCGCGCGCGCTGGCGGCGATCGTGTCCAGGGTGGCGTCCAGCAGCAGGGCGTCCATGGTCGGCAGCAGCAGAAGGACCTGGCACAGGCCCTCGCCCACAGGCCTCGGGCGCGACACGCACCGACGCTGCCTATTGGCTTGGGTGTGTTCGGTGTGTCCGTCGGGGTCGACCTCTATCAGGGCCCGCTCGATGTCCCGCCCCACCTGGGACACGCTTCGTCGGGGTGCCTGGGGCAGGACCTGGTCCTGAACCGCCAGCGCCACCGGGACGGGCACGTCCTCCAGGCGGCGGGTCACCAGGGACGCCTTCACCGAGTCCAGCACCCCGCAGCGCTCCATAGCCTCGACCGGGCCGAAGCCAATATTCATGAGGGTGTTGCCGTGGTCGATGATCTGGCCGGCCCGAGTCCGGGAGACCCCCAGGCGGGCCGAGAGCAGGCAGGTGGTGTTGAACCTGCGCTCCTCAAACCCGGCCACGGGTGAGACCTGACCGCCCGGGCCCCACTGGCCAGGACGCGCCGACAGCTCAGCGCACCCGGTCAGGCAGGCCGCGGCCAGCTCCCCCAACCCGCAAGCCCCCAGACCAAGCAACCCAGTGCTACCAGCCTCCTCCACACCCACGACCCGAAGCCCCTCGGCAACGGCCACCAGTGTCGCGTCAGTCCCCGACTCGTCGGTGAGGAAAGTCGGCGCCGCATCGCCGTCAGCACCAGAGCGCCCCGACCGCACCACCAGCCAGGACACGAGGAAACACCCCACCTTCGAACATACGTACACTATAGCCCCACCCCCACCAACCACACCACGCAACCACCCCCCAACCGCCCCAACAACAACGAAAAACCGCGTTATCGGAGCCTCCGTTCCCCGGAGCCGCTGCGACGGTCCGCCGAGACTTCGGAACCATCTGCCCTGCTCATGCGATATTGGTATTTCTGCAGTCGTCACAGCAAAGAGCGGTAACGGGCCAGACGTCATAAGGGAGAACTGTCGAGCGATATGAGGGCCGGCGCGTTGAGACCTCCCCGCCCGACGAAGAGGGAGAAACACCCACCGGCTTTCTACTTTCCAGGCGCGCCCGCGCCTCTATCGCTTGCTCGGCCGAGTGCCTGAACGACCTGCGGAAGAGACGTGACGCCGTCGGAGGCCAGGAAATGGCCCGCGCCCGGAACGGTGACGACGTCGGCGCTGATCGCGGTGGCGAATCTCCGCGAAGCCGCCCGGGGGACAAGTGGGTCGTTATCGGAGTGAATGACTGTGGTGCGCCCTAGAAGTGGACGCAGCTCACCGGGGCTCGCGCCGTCGAGGAAGCCCTCCAGTCCGGTGGCGAGGAAATGGTCGAGCTCCGCCTCTCCCGTCGGAGGGAGCTGCTGCGCGAAGGGTGCGACGGCGATGAAGGCCGCCAGATGCCGCCCATTGCCGTTCGCCGGTGAGTCGCACGCGATGACTCGCTCGATCGCCCGTAGCGCGGTCAGGCCGCCAAGACTGTGCGTCACGATTGCGAGCCCGGTCAGTCCGTCCGGCGACGTTCCGATCCTCTCGGCGATGGTCGACGCCCAGGTCGAGGCATCCGGAGACTCCGGATGAGGGAGCCGTGGCACCTCGACATGGCGGAAGCTCCGCGCGAGCCAGGGAAACCAGTGGTCGTGAGGCCCCGCCCCGAAACCGTGGACGAGAATGACTCTGTCGATCCCACCGAGTCCGTCGGAGGAGCAGTGTTCTGTAACGTGGTCCATGCCCCTGGACGGTAGACATTCACGCCAGTGGCAAGGTCAAGTGGAAGTCAAGTGGAAGCTGTTCGCCGGAGAGGAGCTCCTTGTGCGCATCGGAGAGTTCGCCCGACAGGCGGGTGTCAGCCCCCGTTCCCTGAGGCACTACGAGGAGGCCGGTCTGCTCGTTCCCGCCCGGACCTCCGCCGGATACCGGGACTACAGCCCGAAGGATCTCGACGCCGTCGCACGCATCCGGCCGATCCTGGCCACCGGTCTCGGCGTCGCTGCCGCCCGGCGTTACCTGGACTGCGTCGAGGTCGCCGGTGATGATCGAGCCGTCTCCATCACCATGTGCCCCAACCTGCGCCGCGAGCTTGAGGCGGTCGAGGCGCGGATCGCCCGGCACCGGAGTCGCCTGGCGTGCGAGCAGGACGCCCTCAACCGCTTCAGGGCTGCAGCTCGGGAAGAAGAGTGAGGACGATGCTGCTCAGGCTCCAGAGGGCCTCACCGACGTGACCGGTCTCGCCCGCCCGCGGGGCGGACGCCGCCGGGCCCCGCTGCTGCCGGGCGATAGGCTGTGCCCCAGCACCAGGAAGCACGAGTAGGAAAAGAGCGCTGCCGCGATGTCAGAGAGAACCGCACCGGGCGAGTCCGACACCCCTTACCGCTACACGGCGGCCCTGGCGGACTCCATCGAGACCGCCTGGCAGGACCGCTGGGAGGCCGAGGGCACCTTCAACGCCGACAACCCTGTCGGCGCTCTGGCCGGCCCCGGCGCGGACAAGGAGAAGTACTTCCTGCTGGACATGTTCCCCTACCCCTCCGGCAAGGGTCTGCACGTGGGTCACCCGCTGGGCTACATCGCCACCGACGTCGTCGCGCGCTTCACCCGCATGACCGGCAAGAACGTCCTGTACACGATGGGCTACGACGCCTTCGGCCTTCCCGCCGAGCAGTACGCCGTCACCACCGGCCAGCACCCACGCATCTCCACCGAGGCCAACATCGCCAACATGCGCCGCCAGCTGCGCCGCCTGGGCCTGTCCCACGACCCGCGTCGCTCCCTGGCCACCATCGACGTCGACTACGTGCGCTGGACCCAGTGGATCTTCCTGCAGGTCTTCAACTCCTGGTTCGACCCCGAGGCCCCGCGCCGCGACGGCCGCGGCAAGGGCGCGGCCCGGCCGGTGTCCGAGCTGCGCGACAAGCTCGCCTCCGGCCAGGTCCCCGTCCCCGGCGGCCGCGACTGGGCCGGCCTGAGCGCCGCCGAGCAGGCCGAGGTCATCGACTCCTTCCGCCTGGCCTACGTCTCCAACGCGCCCGTCAACTGGTGCCCCGGCCTGGGCACGGTCCTCGCCAACGAGGAGGTCACCGCCGAGGGCCGCTCCGAGCGCGGCAACTACCCCGTCTTCAAGCGCAACCTGCGCCAGTGGATGATGCGCATCACCGCCTACGGCGACCGCCTCGCCGAGGACCTGGACACCGTGGACTGGCCCGAGAAGGTCAAGCTCATGCAGCGAAACTGGATCGGCCGCTCCGAGGGCTCCGAGGTGACCTTCGCCGTGCCCGGTGCCGGTCAGGGCGCTGAGCAGGACGCGTCACTGAGTGTCTACACCACCCGCCCCGACACTCTCTTCGGCGCCACCTTCATGGTCGTGGCCCCCGAGCACCCCATGCTGGGCGGCCTCCAGGCCTCCGGCTCGGTGCGAACCGACGCCCAGATCGCCGACGACGCCGCGGCCCTGAACGTCCCGGCCGCCTGGCCCGAGGGCACCAAGGAGGCCTGGACCGGCGGCTACGCGACCCCCGCCGAGGCCGTGTCCGCCTACCGCGCCCAGGCCGCGGCGACGTCGGACGCGGACCGCACCGACGAGGGCCGGGTCAAGACCGGTGTCTTCACCGGCTTCTTCGGCATCAACCCCGTCAATGGCGCGAAGGTGCCGGTCTTCGTGGCCGACTACGTCCTCATGGGCTACGGAACCGGTGCCATCATGGCCGTACCCGCCCACGACGAGCGCGACTACGCCTTCGCCACCAAGTACGACCTCGACATCACCCAGACCATCGGCCCGGCCGACGACCCCCACGGCGTCGACCTGTCCTCCCAGGCCTACACCGGTGACGGGGTCGTCGTGAACTCGCCCAGGGCGACCTGGACATCAACGGCATGAGCAAGGACGAGGCCAAGGCCACCATGATCGGCTGGCTGGAGGCCAAGGGCGCGGGCCGTGGCGCGGTCACCTACCGCCTGCGCGACTGGCTCTTCTCCCGCCAGCGCTACTGGGGCGAGCCCTTCCCGATCGTGTGGGACGAGGACGGCGGCGTCCACGCCCTGCCCGAGTCGATGCTGCCGGTCGAGCTGCCCGAGGTCACCGACTACTCGCCGCGCTCCTACGACCCCGACGACGCCGACTCCTCCCCGGAGCCGCCGCTGGGAAAGGCCACCGAGTGGGTCGAGGTCGAGCTCGACCTGGGAGACGGCCCCCGGACGTACTACCGCGAGACCAACACGATGCCGCAGTGGGCCGGCTCGTGCTGGTACGAGATGCGCTACATCGACCCCACCGATGACAACGCGCTCGTCGACCCGGCCAACGAGGCCTACTGGATGGGGCCGCGCCCGCAGGCCGGCAACACCTCCGGCGGCACTGACCTGTACGTCGGCGGCGTCGAGCACGCCGTCCTGCACCTGCTCTACTCGCGCTTCTGGCACAAGGTCCTCTTCGACCTGGGCCACGTCTCCTCCTCCGAGCCCTACCACCGCCTCTTCAACCAGGGCTACGTCCAGGCCTACGCCTACACCGACTCCCGTGGCCAGTACGTGCCCGCCGACGAGGTCGAGGAGGTCACCGCCGAGAACGGCACCACCAGCTACCTGTGGCAGGGGCAGCCGGTGCGCCGCGAGTACGGGAAGATGGGCAAGTCCCTGAAGAACATCGTCACCCCCGACGACATGTACGAGGCGTACGGCGCCGACACCTTCCGCGTCTACGAGATGAGCATGGGGCCGCTGGACGCCGACCGCCCGTGGGACACCCGCGCCGTCGCCGGCAGCCAGCGCTTCCTGCAGCGCCTGTGGCGCAACGTCGTCGACGAGACCACCGGTGAGCTGACGGTGGTCGACGAGAGCGCCGACGAGGAGACCCGCCGGCTCGTGGCCAAGACGATCGTGGGCGTGCGCGAGGACTACGAGGGCATGCGCCTGAACACGGCGATCGCCAAGCTCATCGTCCTCAACAACCACCTCACCGGGCTGAGCGCGGTCCCGCGCGAGGCCGTCGAGGCCTCGTCCTCATGACGGCGCCCGTGGCCCCGCACATCGCCGAGGAGATCTGGAAGCGCCTGGGCCACGAGCACTCCCTGGCCCACGAGGACTTCCCGGTCGTGACCGACGAGTCTCTGCTGGCGGCCGACAAGGTCACCTGCGTCGTCCAGGTCAAGGGCAAGGTCCGCGACCGCCTCGAGGTCGACCCCGGTATCTCCGAGACCGAGTTGGAGAAGCTGGCCCTGGCGGCCCCCGGGGTCATCCGCACCCTGGACGGGCGCGGCGTGCGCAAGGTGATCGTCCGCGCCCCCAAGCTGGTGAGCATCGTCCCCGAGTGACCGGGGCGGGTTGCCCGACGGCGTCGTTCACGTCCGCGTTGACGTAGTACCGGAACAGGGGGCTGCACTGTGCCATTTCGGTCGGTGCAGCCCCCGTCGCTGTTGCTCGAGCCGGTTCTCAGCGGCGCCTGAGGGTGCCGAAGATGGAGCGCGTGATCTCGCGGGTGATCTGGCGGCCCACCGAGCCGATGGTCTTCTCGACCTCCCGCTGACGGCGCTCGGCGGCCTTCTCCGCCTCGCGCTGGCGGCGCTGGGCTTCCTTGACGGCCTCGCGCTCCAGGCGCTCGGCCTCCTTCTGACGCTGAGCCGCCTGGCGGGCGGCCTCCTTCTCCAATGCCTTCTGGGCGGCGGCATCGGCCTTGGCCTGCTCCTTGGCGGCCTGCTCAGCGGCGCGAGCGGCTCAGCGGCCTCGGCGTCGGCCTGGACCCGCTGGGCCAGCAGCTCGTAGGCGGACTCGTTGTCCACGCCCGTGGCGTACTTGGGCTTGAGCGGTGAGGAGGCCAGCACCTGGCTGACGGTGCCGTCCTGGGCCGGCCCCATGACGGCGGCGGGCACGTTGATGACCACCGGGGCCACCGGTGCCGGGCGCCCCTTCTCGTCCAGGACGCTGACGACGGCCTGGCCGGTTCCCAGCGACGTGAGCACCCGGCTGAGGTCGACCGGGCTGACCGGGAAGGTGGAGACCGCCTTCTTGAGGTTGGCGGCGTCGGCCGGGGTGTGGGCGCGCAGGGCGTGCTGGACCCGACTACCGAGCTGGGCCAGGACCTCGTCGGGAACATCCGTGGGGGACTGGGTGATGAAGACGATGCCTACGCCCTTGGAGCGGATGAGCCGAACCGTGCGCACCACGGCCTCCAGGAAGGCCTTCGAGGCACCGGAGAACAGCAGGTGGGCCTCGTCGAAGAAGAACACCATGGTGGGCTTGTCCGGGTCGCCGACCTCGGGCAGGGTCTCGAAGAGCTCGGCGAGCAGCCACATGAGGAAGGTGGAGAACAGCGTGCCCTGGGACTGGATGTCGGCCAGCTCCAGGGCCGAGATGACGCCTCGGCCGTCGGGGGAGACCCGCATGAGGTCCCGCACGTCAAGAGCCGGCTCGCCGAAGAAGGCCTCGCCTCCGGCGGCCTCCAGGGCGGCGATCTCACGCAGAATGACCCCGGCCGTCGCCGCTGAGACACCGCCGATGGTCTTGAGCTCCTCCTTGCCGGCGTCGGTGTTCGTCAGGTAGTCGACGACGGCGCGCAGGTCCTTCAGGTCCAGCAGGGCCAGCCCCTGGCCGTCCGCCCAGTGGAAGACGAGCTGGAGGGCGGAGGCCTGCGTGTCGTTGAGACCCAGGACCCGCGAGAGCAGGATCGGCCCGAACTCGGTGACCGTCGTGCGGATCGGAGTGCCGCTGATACCGCCGCCGGAGTCCCCTCCGCCGAGGTTGAACAGCTCGATGGGGAAGGACTGCCCCTTCCAGTCCTGACCGGTGGAGCTGATCCGGGAGGCGATCTTGTCGTTGGAGGCTCCGGGCTCGGCCAGGCCGGTCAGGTCACCCTTGACGTCGGCGAGGAACACCGGCACGCCGGCGCTGGACAGGCCCTCGGCCAGGAGCTGGAGCGTGCGGGTCTTGCCGGTTCCGGTCGCCCCGGCCACCAGCGCGTGCCGGTTGAGCAGCCCCAGCGGGATGCCGACAGACAGTCCCTTGACAGCTGCGGGCTCACCGCCGGAGAGCGTGTCGAGGTAGGTGCCCACCGGCAGGGTGGGGGAGGAGAAGCTGTAGCCGGCGCGGACGTCGGCGGTGTACCCGGCCTCCTCGGCGTCAGGCCCGGTCTCTGCCTGAGCCTGTGCTGTGGGGGGGCTCCTGCGCCGGCGACTCCGCGGGAGCGGCGGGCTGTGCGGAATCAGCGGGAGCGACGGCGTCGGCCGGCTCCGTGGAGGCTGCGGCCGGAGCCCCTGTGCCGGCGTCTGCGGTCTCTGCGGCCGGGGTCGCCTCGGCCGAGGCGGGAGTGGAGGCGATGGCGGCGTCGAGGGCGGCTTGAGCGGCGGCTGCCTTGGCCGCGGCGGCTTCGGCGGCGGCCTGAGCGGCCTCGGCCTTGAGGCGTGCGATCTCAGCGGAATCGGTCATGGAGCCATCGTAAACGCCGAACCTGCCAGCGCGCTGACCCGGGTGTGCCGGGGCCTGCCGCGTCCGGACACCTCTCAGGACACGGGTCTTCGCCAGGTCCGTGCCGCCGAGCTCGTTCATAGAGCGCTCACAGGCGCAGACCTTCATCTACCAGGGGAAACGCAGAGACATGTGGAGTTGGTGCCGTTTCTGGTCGTGCGGGCGGCGGGAATCCGGTCGACAAGGTAGCCTCGGGTTTCGATGGCGTCGAGACCATGCGTCCGATCCTGCTCCTGCCCGTCCCCTGTGCCGCGAGGTTTGCACGCCCTATGTTGCCCCCTGCGTTGTCGTTTCCGGAAGAGCCTCCCCCGCCGCCCCTCGTGGGCCAGATGCTGGCTCACCCGGTCCACAGGATCGGGTGAGCGCCATGCGGATCGCCTTCTTCATCGACGACTACCTGCCCTCCGTCCACGGCGTGGCCACCTCCACGGCGACCTTCCGCTCCGCGCTGGAGCGCATGGGTCACGAGGTCTACGTGGTGGCCCCCAAGGCCGAGGGCTATGAGGAGACCGACGACCACGTCATCCGCCTGTCCTCCTCGCGCTACTACGTCTTCGACAGCCGCGAGGTCGCCACCATCTATCCCGGTCTGGCCCGACGCTTCGACGCCTACGACTTCGATATCGTCCACAGCCAGACCCAGTTCAGCCTGGGTGTCCTGGCCCATTGGGTGGCCAAGCGTCAGAACATCCCTCACGTCACCACCATTCACACCCTCTACACCGAGCTCATCGACGACTACCCCCTGGCCGTGGTCTCCGGCCTGCTGGCCCTGTCCGTCGCCTTCCCCGTGGCCCTCAAGTCGTTGCCGGTCCTGCCCCGCGTGCACCGCGACTCCATCAAGCACCTCAACAAGCGCGACATGAAGTCGGCGCTGTCCCGCCAGGGGTGGCGGCTGACGGCGGCCTTCGCCAACAAGTGCGACGCCTGCCTGTCACCCTCCCAGCACCTGGCCCAGGTCCTCATCGACGACGGCGGACTGACCGCTCCTTACATGGTGCTGCCCAACGGGCTGGACTCCGGCCGCTACCGGCGCGCCCGCGTCGACGACTCGCCGATTCCCAAGGTCCCAGGTGAGAAGATCATCATCTGCGTGGCCCGCCTCAGCCCTGAGAAGCGGCAGATGACGCTCATCGAGGCCATGCCTCACCTGGCCGACATGCCGGTCAAGCTGGTGCTGGTGGGACACGGCCCCTCCCAGGAGGAGCTGGGGCGGCGCGCCGAGGAGCTCGGGGTCGCTGACCGCGTGGTCCTGACCGGCAAGCGATCGCCGGAGGAGGTCGCCGTTCTGCTCAAGCAGGCCGATGTCTTCTCCCTGGCCTCCTACCACTTCGACAACCAGCCCATGGTGTTCCTGGAGGCCGCCGCCTCCGGACTGCCGATCGTCTACTGCGACGAGCGGATGACTGAGTGCCTCACCGAGCGCAACGCGATCCTCACCGACGGGATCGAAGGCGAGGACTTTGCCAGGGTCTTCGCCTCGCTCCTGTCCGACGACGCCCGGCTGGCCGAGCTGTCCGACGGGGCGCTGGAGGTCGCTCAGCAGTTCGACTCCGAGACGATGACCAAGCGGCTCGTCAACCTCTACGACGATCTTCTCACCTCTCGCAGCGCCGGGCCGCCAGGGGCTGAGGGGCAGTAGAGGACGGGGCCTGGCGCTGCCGCCACGGGCGGCACCTGGCCGGTGAGCAGCGGCGTTGCCGATAAGGTAGGGGTCATGTCGCTCGCCGTCGTCACTGACTCCGCCGCCTGTCTGACGGAGTCCCTGCTGGGTGACCGGGCGATCGAGATCGTGGCGCTCCATGCAGTCCCCGGCGAGAATGGTGCGTCCGGGACCACATCCCGCCCCAGCGTTCAGGAGCTGGTGGATGTCTACCGCCGCGCAGCCGGCCGGGCCCAGGAGGTTCTGGCCATCCACATCTCCTCGGCCCTGTCCGGCACCATGGACAACGCCCGTATCGCCGCCGCCCAGGTCGAGGCCGAGTACAGCGGCCGGGACGGGAGAGCGGAGCGCCGTCGGCCGCAGTGGCTGCGCGTCGTCGACTCCGGTACCAGCTCGGGGGCCCTGGGGCTCGCGGTGCTGGCCGCCGCGCGCGCCCACGACGCCCGGCGCGGCGCGGCTCTGGCCCAGGCCAGCACCGCCCGCTCCTGCCAGCTCTTCGTCGTGGACGACCTGGGCCGGCTGGCCCGCTCCGGGCGGATCGACCGCACGACCGCCCGCCTGGACGGTGTCCTTGGCATCCGTCCGGTCCTGGCTCTCACCCGCGACGGGATCCGGGCGCTGGAGACCGTGCGCGGTGCGGCCCGAGCCAGGCGCCACCTCATCGCCCAGGCCGTCCGCGCTGCCGGAGGGACCGCTCTGTCCGGCCCCAGGCGTCCCGCCGAACCGGTGCGCCTGGCCATCCAGGGCGACGACACCGGCATGCTGGCACAGCTCGAGACAGGTCTGCGTGAGGCCATGGAGGAGGCGGGGGCCATCGTCACTGAGGTCCTCACCCTTCCGGTCGACGAGGCGACCAGCACCCACGTGGGCCCCGGGGCCCTCGGCATCGCCGTCGCCCCCGACCTCCGGGCCCACTGATCCCGGTCCGACGGCGCAGTCCGGTTGCCACAGGCGGCCGGTTGCGAGTGCTCTCCACAGGGCAGACGGGGCGACCGTGCGGGGACCAGCCCCAGCTCTTAGCGTCGAAGGCATGGGCGTCAGGAGAAGCACCGGGAACCGGTCCCTGGACGACCTCGTGCGTCTGGCGTGCTCGACCGACCCCGAGGATCCTGTGCGTCGGCCACGCCGTCTGGCAATCGCGCCGAGAGCCGCCGTCGTCGCCGGCTCCGTTCTCCTTGTCCTGGCCGTCGTCCTGGCGCTGCGGGCCGTCCTGACCTCCACCGCGGCCGGCGGCGAGTCGGTCCCGGCCGCGGCTGGGACCACCGCTGCGGCGCGTCCCTCGGCCGCTGTATCCACCGCTGGGCCGAGAGCGGGTACGGCTACAGCTCCGGGCGGCCCCGCTCCGGGAGGACCGAGTGCTGGCGCCGGCAGCGTCGTTGTCCACGTCACCGGAGCGGTGATCAGACCGGGCGTCGTCACCCTGGGAGAGGGCAGTCGCGTCAATGACGCCATCGGCGCCGCTGGGGGAGTCTCCCCGGACGCGGACACCCAGCAGCTCAACCTCGCCCGTGTCCTGACCGATGGCGAGCAGATCCGTGTGCCGCGCATCGGTGAGGTCCTGCCCGACCCCGTACCGCAGCCCGGCGCAGCCGTCACCCCCGGTACGGGAACAGCCCCGGGGGAAGCCCGGTGCCGGCAGCGCCTCAGGAACGGTCAACATCAATACGGCCTCGGCCTCCGATCTGGAGAAGCTTCCCGGCATCGGCCCGGCCCTGGCCCAACGGATCGTGGAGTACCGCGACTCCCACGGGCCCTTCGCCAGCGTTGATGCGCTCACCGACGTCCCCGGCATCGGCAAGGCCAAGCTCGAGGCCCTGCGAGAACAGGCCACCGTGTGAGTGCCGACCCCGCTGCCGCCGACTCCCGGGCCCCGTGGGACGACCCCGCGCTCTATGAGCGCCTGCGTCAGGAGCAGGACCGGCACCGACGCCGCGGACGACATGCGCACGCGACCTCCTCCAAGGCCCCCGAGGCCCTCGACCTGCGTCTGCTCGCTCCGGCGGTCACCTGCTGGGCCTGCGCCTGGTGGGCTGTCGGAGGTGATGGACCGTCGGCATGGAGCCAGGCGCTCTCATGGCCGCCGGGTGCACCGCCCTGGCTGCGGCACTCGTCGTGCCCGTACTGCGCTTCCGGCCCCCTCGCCACCGGGCCGACCAGCGTCCCGGAGCCCCGGAGCAGGACCCCGGCGCCATCGGAACCCTCAGCGCCAGTCTGCTCGTGTGCGCCCTGTGCGCCGCGACGGTCCTGGCCGTCAGCGCAGCCCACCTGTGGTCCCGTCAGCGTGACCCGTTGACCATGGCGGTGGCCTCCGGCCAGCCGGTCACCCTCATCGGCACCGTCTCCCAGGAGCCGCGGGTGTCGGCCACCAGCCGGTCCACCCTCGTCATCACCGCCCTCGACGTCGAGCAGGTGGCCGGGTGCGCTTCTCGCCTGCGCGCCACCGTCCTGGCCGACAAGCAGTGGCTGAGCCTGTCCATGGGGACCCGCGTCCAGGTACGCACGCGCCTGCGACCCACCGATCCAGGCCGCGCCGAGACAGCCATCATCCCCAAGCGCGCTGGTCTCAAGGTCCTCAGCCCACCGACCGGGGTGCTCGGGGCCGTCACCGGGATCCGCTCTGGTCTCGCCCGGGCCGTCGGGGCACAGGGCGCGGCAGGAGCGGGGGAGGAAACAGGTTTCTGGCCGCCGGGCGCCCGGGTCCTCGTACCCGGTGTCGCCCTGGGTGACGACCACGCCCTGCCGGCCCAGGTGCGCGAGGACATGCGCACCGTCTCCATGACCCACTTGACGGCCGTCTCCGGGCAGCACGTCGCCATCGTCCTGGGCCTGGGCCTGGCCGCCCTCGGGGTGCTGCCCCGGCGGTGGCGGGCACTGCTCGGAGCGGTCCTGCTGACTGCTCTCGTGATCCTGGTGCGCCCCTCGGGATCCGTGCTGCGCGCGGCCACCATGGGGGCCGTCATGCTCCTGGGCATCGTCGCCGGACGGCGCGCCGCTTCCGTGCCGGCACTGTGCGCGGGCGCCATCGTCCTGCTGCTCATCGACCCCTGGCAGTCCCGGGACTACGGATTCGCCCTGTCGGTGGTGGCCACCGCCGGGATCGTCATCGGCTCCAAGCCCGTCGCGGTCCACCTCTCTCGCCGCCTGCCCAGGTGGTTAGCCGCCGCTGTGGCCCTGCCACTGGTGGCCCAGGCCGCCTGCGGGCCGCTCCTCATCCTCCTCCAGCCCTCGGTGGGGGCTTGGTCGGTTGCCGCCAACCTGCTCAGTGAGCCGGCGGCCGTCGTCGCCACCATCAGCGGGCTGCTGGCCGCACTGATCCTCCCGGCCTGGCCCGCGGCCGCCACCGTCATCGCCTGGCCGGCGCTCGCGGCCTGCTCCTGGATGGTGTGGGTCGCCGGGTTCTTCGCCCACCTGCCCGGCGCCACCCTGCCCTGGCCGGACGGCCTCACGGGTGCCCTGGCACTGGGGGTCTGCGAGATCGGGGCCCTGCTCCTGGTGGCTCCCCGCACCCGCCGCGCCCTGCTGGAGGGACTGAGACGGTTGACGCGGCCCGCTCGTGGCAGGCTTGCCCCATGGCAGCGACCCGAACCTCCCGCTCCCGGAGCCGGCGCAACGCACCGGCTGGACTCCGCTGGGACCAGGCCCAGCTGGCGCCGATCGTCCTCATCCGCGCCGGCGAGGAGGTCCTCGCCGACCGTGCGGTATCGAGTCTTCTGGCGCAGGCCAAGGCCAAGGACCCGACCACCGAGGTCACGCGCCTCGAGGCCGCCACCTACGAGCCCCACCAGCTCGACACCCTCGTGTCGCCCTCCCTGTTCGGAGAGCCCCGGCTCGTCTACGTCCCCGCCCTGGAGCAGATGACAGACGCCCTCCTGGCCGACCTCATCGCCTATGTGGGTGCCGCCGACCCCGAGGTCAGCGTCATCCTGCGCCACAACGGGGGGCAACGGGGCAAGCGTCTGCTCGACGTCATCAAGGCCTCGCCCTACCCGATCGTCCAGTGCGACGCCATCAAGAGCGCCAAGGACAAGTCCTCCCTGGTCGTGGCCGACGTGCGCCGCGCCGGGCGGAGCATCGCCCCCGAGGCCGTGGGCGCCCTCGTCGATGCCCTGGGCAGCGACGTGCGCGAGCTGTGCTCCGCCGTCGACCAGCTCCTCGCCGACACCCAGGGCACCATCAGCGTCGACCACGTGCGCACCTACTACGCCGGGCGCATCGAGGCCACCGGCTTCACCGTGGCCGACGCCGCCGCGGCCGGCAACACCCCGGCCGCCATCACCGCCCTGCGCCACGCCGTGGCCACCGGCACCGACCCGGTGGCCATCGTCGCCGCCCTGGCGATGAAGGTGCGCCAGCTAGCCCGGGTCGCGGCCGCCGGGGGCCGTCGCATGAGCCCGGCCGAGCTGGGCATGGCGCCCTGGCAGGTGGACCGGGCCCGCCGCGAGCTCCAGGGCTGGTCCGACGACGCCCTGGCCGCCTCGATCCTGGCGGTCGCCCGGGCCGACGCCGAGGCCAAGGGCGCCAGCCGCGATCCCGTCTACGCCGTGGAGCGCGCGGTTTTGACGATCTGCGATGCCCGCCGCTCGGGCACCCGTCGGCGCTGAGCCGCCCCTCAGACCCGCATGGCGGCCAGTGTGAGCGCCGTGGACATCGCCGCACACGCCGCCTCGTACCCCTTGTCCTCGTCCGAGCCCGGACCGCCGCAGCGGGCCAGAGCCTGGGCCTCGTCGTCGCACGTGAGCACGCCGAAGCCCACCGGCACCCCGGTGTCGAGCGCCGCCCGGCTCAGTCCGTCTGTCGCGGCCCGGCACACGTAATCGAAGTGCGGGGTGCCGCCGCGGATGACGACGCCCAGCGCGACGACCGCCTCGGCACCGCCCCGCGCGGCGGCCGCGGCGAGCACCGGGAGCTCGAAGGAGCCCACCGCCCGCACGACGCTCGCCTGAGCTCCAGCCTCCTCGACGGCGCGCAGCGCCCCAGTGACCAGGCCCTCCATGACACGCTCGTGCCACTGGGCGGCGACGACTGTCACCTTCATGCCCCGCGCGTGAGGTGCGCTCTGCTCAGGCGCCCCGGATCCGCTCATCGTGTCTCTCCCTCGTTCTCGTCGGTCTTGTGCCAGGGCGCATCGTCGGCCGTCTCCTCACCGGGCAGCACCTCCGTGCGGGACCCGGTGGGCTCGAGCCCGGTGAGCAGATGGCCCATGCGGTCGCGCTTGGTGCGCAGGTAGCCGAGGTTCTCCCCGTTGGCGAAGGTCGGCGTCGATGTCCTGGAGCGGACGCTCACGCCGTAGTGCTCCAGGCCTGTGACCTTGTCTGGGTTGTTCGTCATGAGCTCGACCGAGCGCACGCCCAGGTGCCGCAGCACCTGGGCGGCGGTGGCGTAGCTGCGGGCGTCGGCCGGCAGCCCCAGCGCGACGTTGGCGTCGAGGGTGTCCATTCCCTCCTCCTGCAGCGCGTAGGCGCGGAGCTTGTCGATGAGCCCGATGCCGCGCCCCTCGTGGTCGGAGGCGTAGACGAGGACCCCGCGGCCGCGGGCGCCGATCGCCTCCATGGCGGCGCGCAGCTGCGGCCCGCAGTCGCAGCGCAGGGAGGACAGGACGTCGCCGGTCAGGCAGGCGGAGTGGACGCGGGTGAGGACGTCCTCACCGTCCGCGACGCGGCCGCACACGAGCGCGAGGTACTCGGTGCCGTCGACCCTGCTGCGCAGGGCGTGAGCGGTGAACTCCCCGTGCGCGGTGGGCAGGTGCGTCGAGACGACCTCCTCGACGAGATCCTCGTGCAGCCAACGGTGGCGCTCCAGGTCGCCGACCGTGATCATGGGCATGGCGTGGGCGTCGGCGAGCTCTCGCAGCTGGTGGCGGCGCGCCATGGTGCCGTCGTCGTTGACGATCTCCACGAGGACGCCCACGGGGCGGTTGCCCGACAGGCGCATGAGGTCGACGGCGGCCTCGGTGTGACCGCGGCGCGTGAGGATCCCGCCCTCGCGTGCACGCAGGGGGGAAGACGTGGCCGGGGTGGACGAGGTCGGTCGGTACTGAGCCCGGGTCCGCCAGGACACGGATGGTGCGGGCCCGATCGGTGGCGCTCACGCCCGTGGTGATGCCTGTGCGTGCGTCGGCGCTCAGCGTGAAGGCCGTCCTCTTGGGATCGGTGTTGTGCTCGGTCATCATGGGGATGCCCAGGCGGTCGAGCTCCTGGGCCGTCATGGGTGCGCAGATGATACCGGTCGAGTGTCGGATCGCGAAGGCCAGCTGCTCGGTCGTGGCGGTCGCTGCGGGGAAGATGAGGTCCCCCTCGTTCTCCCGGCTCTCATCGTCGACGACGACGACCGTCCGGCCCTCGCGGAGGGCGGCGAGGGCGTCCTCGACGCTGTCCATGCGTGTGTCCGGGCGCACGCTCCTGGTGCTCAGCATGCCTGCCGATCCTCCTCGCCCAGGCGGGCGCCCAGAAGACGCTCGGCGTACTTGGCCATGACGTCGACCTCGAGGTTGACCCGTTCTCCCGGCCGCCTCGTGCCCAGAGTCGTGCGTCGCAGCGTCTCCGGGATGAGGCCGACGCTGAGTGACGCCCCTGCTCCCGGCGTGGGGGAGGCGTCGGGGGCGTCGTGCTGGGCGTCCTCGACGTCGACGACGGTCAGCGACACCCCGTCGAGGGCGACCGATCCCTTGACGGCGACATAGCGGGCGATCTCCCGCGGCAGACCGACGCGCAGGAGGTCCCAGTGCTCGCCGTGGCTGCGGTCGAGGACCTCGGCGGTGGCATCGACGTGCCCCTGAACGATGTGCCCGCCGAGCCGGTCGGTGGCGCGCAGGGCGCGCTCGAGGTTGACCGGGTCTCCGGGCGCCTGGGAGCCCAGGGTGGTGCGCGTGAGAGTCTCCGCCATGAGGTCGGCGGTGAAGGTGCTCCCGTGCATGGCGGCGACCGTCAGGCAGCACCCGTTGACGCTGATGGAGTCGCCCAGGCTCGCGTCCTGGGTGACGGTGGGCGCCTCGACCGTCAGCCGGGCGCAGTCCTCGATGGTCTCGAGCCGGACGACGCGTCCGAGCTCCTCGACGATTCCGGTGAACATCAGTGACTCTCCTCGGTGCGGCGGCGGATAGGGGGATGAGTGCGGTCCCGGTGGTCCGGGCATTGGCTGTGCCGCGGCCTCGGGCCCGGAGGGGCGTCGGGGTCGGCGTCGTCGGCCCCCAGGTCACCGGAGAGGCGGATGGCGAGCCCGTCGCCCGCGCCGAGGACCTCGACGCGGGGGTGACGCAGCCGCAGGGCGTCGGTGATCGTCGTCGCCCCGAAGTCGGCGACGGCGGCCGGTCCCGCGCCCAGAAGTGCGGGGGCCGTGTAGGCGACGACCTCGTCGACGACGCCGGCGCGCAGGAAGGCGGTCGCGAGGGTCGGGCCTCCTTCGAGGAGGACGTGGCGGATCTCGCGCTCGGCGAGCACGGCGAGGACGGTGCGCGGGTCGTGGTCGGGCAGGAGGAGATAGCGGTCGTCGGCGAACACCCTGGAGGTGGGAGGCAGGCGCCTGGAACCGACGATGACGCGCAGCGGCTGGAGGTGAGCCGGGGCGGGCTCTCCCGTCTCGTCACGGACTGTGAGGGCCGGGTCGTCGGCGAGGGCGGTGCCGGTGCCCACCATGATGGCGTCGCACTGACGGCGCAGGTGGTGGGCGTCGCGGCGGGCCGCCGTCGGGGTGATCCACCGGCTGGTGCTGTCGTCGGCGGCGATACGGCCGTCGAGGGTGGCGGCGAGCTTCCACGTCACCATGGGGCGGCCGCGAGTCACGGCCAGGAGCCACGGGCGGTTGAGACGTGCGGCGTCCTGGGAGCACAGCCCGCGCCGTACCCGCACGCCGGCGGCCTCCAGCGCCGCCGCGCCGCCTCCGGCCTGTTCGGTCGGGTCGTCCTGGGCGAAAAGACCTCGGCCACGCCCGCGGCGAGGAGCGCCTGGACGCACGGGCCGGTGCGGCCCTCGTGGTTGCACGGCTCGAGGGTGACCACGGCGGTCGCTCCCTGGGCGGAGGCACCCGCCGCGGCGAGGTTCGCCAGCGCGTCGACCTCGGCGTGGGCGGTGCCGGCGCCACGGTGGTGGCCCTCGGCGAGGATGTTGCCGTCGACGGAGAGGATGACGCAACCGACCCTGGGGTTGGGGCCGGGCGGGGCGTCGGGGAGGCCGCGGCCCTGAGGGCGCGTCGCATCGCGGCCGTCTGCACGGGGGTGAACGAAGTCATCCGGTCCTCTCCCTCGGGTGCGCTGGGGAGAGACACCGCCACGCCGGGCTCACCGGGTGCACAGCACCGGTACGGCGTGGTGTGTCCCGTGTGCGCTTCCCATCCGGACTCTCACCGTCGGTCCAGGAGTTCCACCTGGTCAGCCGGTCGCTGGATGCGACCGGGTCGCGGACTGTCACCGCCGGTTCGGACTTTCACCGACCCCAGAGCACACGAGCTCATCTCGTTGGGGAGAATGTACCGCGTGCGAGTGCGCCCGGCCGCCTCCCCGCACTCATGTGACCAGCCCCACCTCAACAGGGTGTCCGGATGCGGGCGGCGCCGCAGGCTGGGCCGCCCGCGCCCGGGCCTCACTTCTTGCGGTACAGGGACTTGGTGGCGTAGACCGGCTCGTTGGTGACCTGGACCCCCAGGGCGCGGAAGATGCCCTCGTCCACCGACCCCAGGATCGTGGAGGTGTGGACGTCGCAGCCCCGCAGCGTCTCGAGCTGGTCGAGTGCCTTGCGGGCGTTGTCGTCCCCGTTGGCGGACACGGCCAGGGCGATGAGCACCTCGTCGGTGTGCAGCCTTTGGGTTGCGGCTGCCCAGTCCCTGGGTCTTGAGCTTCTGGATCGGCTCGATGGAGGCTGGGGCCAGCAGGTCGACGCCGTCATCGATCCCGGCCAGGACCTTGAGGGCGTTGAGCAGCATCGCCGAGGAGCAGCCCAGCAGGGCCGAGGTCTTACCCGTCACGATGCGCCCGTCGGGCAGCTCGATCGCTGAGGCGGGCTCACCGGTGGCCGCGGCCACCTCCAGCGTGGGCGGCACGACGGGACGGTCCTCCTTGCTGACCCCCACCTTGGCCATGAGCAGAGCGATCCGTTGGGACTGGACGGGGGCGATGACCTCGCGCTTCTCGGTCACCAGGGCACGGTAGTAGCGGCGGATGATCTCCTGGCTGGCGGCCTGCCGGCAGGCCTCGTCATCGCAGATGCAGTTACCCGCCATGTTGACGCCCATGTCCGTGGGGGAGGCGTAGGGCGAGGATCCCAGGATCTCCTCGAACAGACGGGTCAGGACCGGGAAGACCTCGACATCGCGGTTGTAGTTGACGGTCTGGACGCCGTGGGCCGCCAGGTGGAAGGGGTCGATCATGTTGACGTCGTCGAGGTCCGCGGTGGCGGCCTCGTAGGCGATGTTGACCGGGTGGTCCAGGGGGGGAGGTTCCAGATCGGGAAGGTCTCGAACTTCGCGTAGCCCGAGGAGATGCCCCGCAGGTGGTCGTGGTAGATCTGGGACAGGCAGGTGGCCATCTTGCCGCTGCCCGGGCCGGGGGCGGTGACCACCACGAGGTCCCGGCTGGTCTCGATGTACTCGTTGCGCCCGTAGCCCTCCTCGGAGACGATACGAGCGACGTCGCCGGGGTAGCCGGGGATGGGGAAGTGACGGTAGACCGTGATGTCCAGCGACTCCAGCTTGCGCTTGAAGTCGTGGGCCTGACGGTTGTCCTCGGTCCACTGGGTCACGACGACGCTGCCCACGTAGAGCCCGTAGCTGCGGAAGGCGTCGATGTGGCGCAGCAGGTCGTCCTCGTAGGAGATGCCCAGGTCTGCACGGACCTTGTTGCGGGCGAGGTGCTTGGCGTTGACCGCCATGACGATCTCGACCTCGTCGGCCAGCTCGGCGAGCATGACGATCTTGTTGTCCGGGGTGAAGCCCGGCAGCACGCGCGAGGCGTGCATATCGTCGATGAGCTTCCCCTCCGAACTCCAGATAGAGCTTGCCGCCGAACTGGGCGCGGCGCTCCGCGATGTGGCTGGACTGCATCCGCAGGTACTTGTCGCGGTCGAATCCGATGCGCAATGGGCTCTCCTTGAAGCGGTCTGATGAACGGGGTGAGGGATATGGAAAAAGGGGAGGGCGCCTCCCCGGTGGGAGGCGCCCTTCAGATGCTCACTGCTGCGGTGGCCTCAGATCGAGGCGACGCGCTTGGCGAGCTTGGACTTGCGGTTGGCGGCCTGGTTCTTGTGGATGACGCCCTTGGAGACGGCCTTGTCCAGCTTGCGGGAGGCGGCCTTGAGGTGCTCGAGCGCGGCGTCCTTGTCACCGGCCTCGACGGCCTCGCGCACGCGGCGCACGTAGGTCTTGAGCTCGGACTTGACGGACTTGTTGCGCAGGCGGGCCTTCTCGTTGGTCTTGATGCGCTTGATCTGGGACTTGATGTTCGCCACGGTGAAACTTTCTCGCGTCTGATTGGTCGATGGCCGGAGAGAGGGTTCGCGCCACGGGTTGACATGAGGTGGTGGGGCACCTGGCTGACCCGGTCGCCGGACCCCGCAGCCGGCCAGGCCAGAGGTCCAGTAGGCGACTGTATCATTCAGGATCCCCGTGTCCCCAGGCGTGAAACGGGGTGCAGGCGTGAGGTGTATCGCCCCATGACCCGCTGCGCTCGGGCTGCGCTGCGCAGGCGCTCAGGAGTGGTGGTGGCGCAGGGCGGCCACGACGCCGTCGAAGACCTCCCGGTTCATCGTGGCCCCCTCGCGTCGCACCGAGGCCGGCTCCACCAGGAGCAGGCGGTCCAGGCGCACCTCGCTGGGGCGGCCCTGGCGGTCCCAGTCGCCAGTGCCGACGTCGTGCCAGAAACGGCCCCAGCGCGCCTCCTGGGCGGCATCGCGGTCGTGGTCCTTGCTCGTCATCTGGGCCACGACCAGGCGAGTCTCATGACGTGCCAGGACCAGGACCGGCCGGTCCTTGCCCTGAGCGGGATCCTCCTCGAAGGGAACCCAGGCCCACACCACCTCACCGGGGTCGGCGTCGCCGTCGGGGTCGGGGGAGTAGCCGAAGGCGGGCAGCCCCAAGGTGGAGACGTCGTAGACGCTGACGCCTCGCGACGAGGGGGTCGCCGCTCTCGTCGAGGAGCCGTTGTCGTGGGAGCGGGGATGAGGCGGGGTCGGCTTCGTCGTCGATGACGGCTTGGGATCGCGAGCCCGCGCGGGCTCGGCGGAACCGGAAGCCGTGCTGCCGGAGGTGCCTGACGGCGCGGAAGGCTTCTGAGTGGGGGCGTCGGAGGCGGCACGCCCGAGCAGGGTGAGGATCCGGTTGAGAAGGCTGGCCATGGGCGTCACCCTACCGTCGGACGTGATGGCGGTTCATAGACGACTCGGCGGTCCTCTCCCAGGTGTGGTGAGAGGACCGCCGGTGATGGCGCCTGTGACCGCGACCGTGCGGCGCGCCCGGAGGCTCGCCTTGGTGAGGTGCTAGTTCCCTGTGCGTGTCACGGGGGTGCAGATCGTGTGGGTCCCGGCCTCGGTACCGCCCTCACTGCCGGCGAGGTCGATCCGGGTGGTCAGTCCCTTGGAGGGGTCTTTGGGATCGCAGGTGCCCAGGGACTTCCAGGTCTCCTCGGTGACCGCCTCGGCGTTGACCTGGTAGGTGTTGGTGAAGGTCATCGTGGTTGACGAGTGGGCGTTCAGGGAGTCACCGGTGCGCAATGACAAGGAGCCGTCATCCTGGATGGCGTAGTTGTCCGGGCCGACCCACCACGGGGTACCGGTACCTGTCACGCTCTTGAGGGAGAAGCCGGCCGGAACCCCGGGCCGCAGGACGATATCGGAGCTGGATCCGTTGGCGTCGGTGGTGTTGGTGAAGGTGACGGTGTAGCCGACCTCGACCTCGTAGGTGCCGGTGGGGGCGGCCTCGACCAGGAGATCCGTGGGATGAGTCTCCACCTCAATCACCGGCCGGTGGTTGACGTAGTCGCTGGAGAAGGTCTGGTTGCCGGTGGTGAGTGCGGCCTTGACCCGGTTGCGTCCCACGACGCCGGTCAGGTCCACCTGGCAGGTGATGTCCTTGCCCTGGGGGACCTTCGCTGTACCGCTGGAGACGGTGAGGTTCTCGGCCGGTCCCGTGGCGGAGACGACCTTGCCTCCGAAGGCGGTCAGGTCGCAGGTCAGGGTGCCCACCTGGGCCTGTCCCTTGGTCCGGCCGGCGGAGATGGTGAAGTCGGACAGGGGCGTGGTGGAGTCGTTCCTCGCCGTCATGGTGAAACGGGAAGTGTCCTTGGCGGCGCCGTCGACCCTGACGTCCTCGACGGACACGGTGGCGTGAGCCTCGCTGGCAGCGGGCTTGTGCGCGCTGACAGTGGGCCGAAGAATCGCGTTGCGTGTGGAGACCTCGATGGTGGGGGTGAAACGGTAGCTGCGCGCGTCCGCGCCGGGAGCCGCCACCGTGGTCCCCAGATCCAGGTCGAGGTAGCTGCTCTTGTCCCATTGGGTGTAGAAGTTGATCTCATAGTCAGCTTCAGGTGCTCAGGAGTGCAGGAAACGGCTTTGACCGAGCCGATGGGCTCACCCAGCAGTGGGTTGTACAGCTCAGAGATGGAACTCAGCTCGGAGTCCACGATCAAGGCCGGGGGCTCACCCTCGCCCTTGTCGATGTAGAAGGAGCTCGTCCCGGCCACCTCGTCACCGTTCTGGGAGGGGCAGGTCCAGGTCCACTGGCCCGGCACGGAGTCGGCCTCAATGGTGACGTCCGTGGCGCTCTTCGGGGCAATAGCTGATGGGATGCGGACCTTCCAGCTCAGGCAGCCCTCGGCATTGCCGGAGCCATGGCAGCCGGCACCGGCCGTGTGGTAGAGCCCCTCCACGGTGATGTCGGTATCAGCGGAGGCCGGGGCTGCGACGGCTGCGGCGGCAAGCAGGGGAAGAGCCAGGGCAATGCGCAGGAGGCGCCGCCAGGGAAGAGCGGGTGGGGAGGATGGGAAGTGCATGAGCACGCCTTTCGGTGAGGTGAATGGAGTAAGGAACGAATTGCGTCTTCAACGGACTGCTTCTTACTGAATGGGATTCCCGTTGTGGGAGACAGCCATATGAAGGTCGGATAGGTGAAATACTCACCTATCCGACCTTCAACCAGCCAGGTTGACCGGCCTGAGCTCGTGCTCAGTTCTTCGTGCGCGTCACGGTGGTGCAGGTCGAGTAGGTGCCGGGCTCAACCCCATCGCTGCCGACGACGTCGATCTGGGTGGTCAGTCCCTTGGAGGGGTCTTTGGATCGCAGGTACCCAGGGCCTTCCAGGTGTCCTCGGTGACCGCCTCGGCGTTGACCTCGTAGAAGGTGGTGAAGGTCATCGTGGTTGATGAGTTGGCGTGCAGGGTGTCTTCCGTGGACAGCGGCACGGAGCCATCCGGTTGGATCGCGTAGTCGTCCATGCTGATCCACCACGGGACACCGCTGCCCCACACGTACTTGAGGGTGAAGCCGGCGGGGACCCGGGGGTGCAAAACGATATTGGAGGTCTGTCCGTCGGCGTCGGTGTTATTGGTGAAGGTGACGCTGTAGCCGACCTCGACCTCGTAGGTGCCGGTGGGAGCGGCCTCAACGCCTCGATCAGTGGGCTGGACCTTCACCTCGCCGACTGGGCGGTCGTTGACGTAGTCGCTGGAGAAGGTCTGTCCGCCGGTGGTGAGGGCAGCCTTGAAGGTATTGCGGCCGACGACGCCGGTCAGGTCCACCTGGCAGGTGATCTCCTTGCCCTCGGGCACCTTCGCCTTGCCACTGGAGACCTTAAGTCTCTCAGCCGGGCCCTTGGCGGAGACGACCTCGCCGCCGAAGGCGGTCAGGTCGCAGGTCAGGGCGGTCACCTGGGCCTGCCCCCTGCTGCGCGAGACGTCGATGGTGAAGTCGGACAGAGGAGTGGTCGAGTCGTTCTTCGCCTTCATGGTGAAGCGCCCGGCGTCCTTGGCGGCGCCATCGATCGCGACCTTCTCGGTGGTCACGGTGGCGTGAGCCGCGCTTGCCGCCGGCTTCTGCGCCGTGGCAGTGGGCGTGAGAACCAGGCTGGCCGTAAGAGGTCGTGATCTTCGGGTTGAAGGTGTAGCTGCGCGCATCCGTGCCGGGCGCTACCACCGTGGCCCCGAGGTCCAGATCGAGGTAGGAGCTCTTGTCCCAGGCGGCGTTGAAGTTGACCTCGTAGGTCAGGCTGAGGTGCTTGGGGGTACAAGTGACGGCTTTGACCCAGCCTGCGCTGTCCCCGTTCTGGTTGTAGTACAGGTGGTTGAAGAAGCCCAGGCCGGAGTCGGCCAGCTTCGTGGCGGGCTCGCCCTCACCCTTCTTGATGTAGAAGGCGCTGGTTCCGGCTACCTTGTCGCCGTCCGGTGAGGGGCAGGTCCAGGTCCACTGACCCGGCACGGAGTCGGCCTCAATGGTGACGTCGGTGGATGCGTTCGGGGCGACGTTGGAGGGGACGCGAACTCTCCAGCTCAGGCAGCCGTCGGCATTGTCGGAGCTGTGGCAACCGGCACCGGCCGCGTTGTAACGCCCTTCCGCGGTGATACCGGTGTCAGCTGCGGCGGTTGAGGTGGTGGCGCTCACCGGAGCGGCGACGATGCCGACGGCGATGAGGGGAAGAGCCAAAGGCGACGCCCATGAGGCGTCGCCGCAGCCCAGCGGGATGAGAAGGTGGGGTGTGCATGAGCACGCCTTTCTCCGAGGGGATCGGGATGGGAACCAATTGCCTCATTAATATATCGTCAAGAAGGACATTATCAAAAGGTTGGAATACTCCCTACGTGCGATCTTTTCCCCGTTAGGAATGGCGAAGACGAAGGTCGGGTAGGCGACGACTTTCGCCTACCCGACCTTCGTCCAGCCGGGCTGATCGACCTGTGCTCGTGCTCAGTTCTTCGTGCGCGTCACGGTGGTGCAGGTCGAGTAGGTGCCGGGCTCAATTCCATCGCTGCCGGCGACGTCGATCCGGGTGGTCAGTCCCTGGGAGGGGTCTTTGGGGTTGCAGGTGCCCAGGGCCTTCCAGCCGTCCTCGGTGATGGCATCGGCGTTGACCGTATAGGTGTTCGTGAAGGTCATCGTGGTGGATGAGTTGGCGTACAGGGCATCGCCCGTGGACAGCGGCACGGAGCCGTCCGGTTGGATCGCATAGTCGTCCTCGTGGATCCACCACGGGGTACCAGTACCTGTCACGTTCTTGAGTGTGAAGCCGGCAGGGACCTGGGGGTGCAGAACGATCTTGGAGCTGTACCCGTCGGCGTCGGTGGTGTTGGTGAAGGTAACGGTGTAGTCGATCTTGACGTCGTAGGTGCCTGTGGGGGCTGCCTCGACGTTGCTCTGCGCGCCCTTGACCGAGACCTCTCCCACTGGGCGGTCGTTGATGTAGTCGCTGGAGAAGCTCTGGTCGCCGGTGGTGAGGGCGGCCTTGAAGGTATTGCGTCCGACGACGCCGGTCAGGTCCACCTGGCAGGTGATCTCCTTGCCCTCGGGCACCTTCGCTTTGCCACTGGAGACCTTAAGTCTCTCGGCCGGGCCCTTGGCGGAGACGACCTCGCCGCCGAAGGCGGTCAGGTCGCAGGTCAGGGCGGTCACCTGGGCCTGCCCCCTGCTGCGCGAGACGTCGATGGTGAAGTCGGACAGAGGAGTGGTCGAGTCGTTCTTCGCCTTCATGGTGAAGCGCCCGGCGTCCTTGGCGGCGCCATCGATCGTGACCTTCTCGGTGGTGACGGTGGCGTGAGGGGTACTGGCGGCAGGCTTCTGCGCCGTGGCGGTGGGGGTCTGCGGCGTGCCATCAACCGAGGTCGTGATCTTCGGGCTGAAGGTGTAGGAACGCGCGTCCACACCGGGGGCCGCGACTGTCGTCCCGATGCTCAGGTCCAGGTAGGAGCCCTCTTCCCGGACCAGTGAATCGATCTTGTAGGTCAGGCTGAGGTGCTCGGGTGTGCAGTCCACGTTGGTGGGAAATCCAGCGCTCAAGCCGTGCTTGTCGTAAACGAGCTGGTCGGCTACTCCAAGGTCGGAGGAGGCCAGCTGTTTGAGCTCTCCGTTGGCGGAGTGGTTGAAGAACGCCGCCGTGCCAGCGACACGGCTCGTCGAGGGGCAGGTCCAGGTCCACTGGCCCGGCACGGAATCAGCCTCGACAGTGACGGTGAGCTCCTGCTTGGGCGCGATGGTGGACGGGACTCGCAGGCCCCAGCTGAGGCACTCGGCGGAGTTCTCCTTGCCGTGGCAGCCCGAACCGCCGGGGTTATAGCTTCCGGACACGGTGATTCCGCTGTCCGTCGGAGCCTGAGGCGCCGGCTCCGCCTGAGCCGGGGAGGTGATGAGGCCGGCGACCAGGAGTGGAAGGGCCATGGCGACGCCGAGCAGGCGCCGCCATGGCCGTGAGGGACGGGAACGTAAAATACTCATGAGCATGCCTTTCTCCGAGGTTATCGGGTGAGGTGGGTTGTCTCATCAACATATAGATGAGTTGGTCGATATTGGATGTGTATTGTTCCCCTCCAAGCGGTTCGTCTGGAGCTGGATGAGAGTGGGGCGCCCATAACGACAGAGGTCGGGCGCGCGAAGGTCTTGAAGCGCCCGACCTCTGTCATTCCGTTTTCCGTGGCTCTAACGGGGCACTGCGTTCTCAGCAGGCTTCTTCACAGTTGCTGTGATCTTCTGAGGGGGTGTTGTCTGCGGAGGTCGTGACGGTCGGTGAGAAGGAGTAGGTGTACTCGCCGGACCCCGGGGTCGTCGTCGTCGTCGTTCCAAAGCTCAGGTCGAGGTATGAGCCTCCGGAGCGCACCAGGTGATCGATCTTGTAGGTGATGCTCAGATGCTCCGGGGTGCACGTGACGGCCTCGACCTGTCCGGCGCTGTCTCCGTATACGCCGTAATGAAGCTTTGCGGAGGACTTGAGGCTGGACTCGCTCAGCTTGTTGCTCGGGGAGTCGTAGAACGCTGCCGTGCCGGCGATCCGGTCGCTCGCGAGGCAGTTCCACGCCCACCGGCCGGGGGCGGAGTTGGCCTCGATGGTCACGGTGAGGTCCTTCTTCGGTGCGATGGTGGACGGGACTCGCAGGCCCCAGCTGAGGCAGTCGGCGCTGGTGCCCGAGCCCTGGCATCCGGCGCCGCTCGAGTTGTAGATCCCGGAGGCGATGATGCTCTCGGAGGCGGGGGCGGCCTGCGCTGGTGAGGCGAGCAGGCCGGCGACGAGTAGGGGCAGGGCTGCGGTGACGCCGGCAAGGCGTTGCCATGAGCGCGTGGAATGGGTGCGTAGTAAGCGCATCGGTCTGCCTTTCTCTGGGGTGGCCGGGTGGGTACCGGGTGGATATGGACTGTCCGACCAACATATAGTCCGAACAGTCAATATCGAAGGGGGATTGTTCCCCGTGGAGTTCTACCCCCGGCGAGCAGGACACCGACGACGAGGGTCGGTGACACAGGTGCTCCCGTGTCACCGACCCTCTGCTGTCCCGGACGGCCTGCTGATGTCGGCCGTCAGTGCTGACGCGTGGCCTCCTTCATGGTGGCGGTGAAGGCGACGAGATCGCTGCGCAGCGCCCCGAGCGCGTAGTGGCGCCGCTCCTCATTGCCGCTCCCGTCGCTGCTGGCGGAGGTGGTGGCCACGATCTCGGGGGCGTAGCGCTCAACGATCTTGACCGTGGCCGAGCCGCTGATCGCGCCGTCGGCGCCCGCGGCGATGGCCTCGGAGACCTGCTCAGGCGTGGAGATGCCGAAGCCCAGCATGACGGGAGCTGCGGCGTCGGCTCGCAGACGCTCCACCGACTCGGCGAGCCCCACCGTGGACGAGGCTCTCTCAGTGCCGGTCACGCCCACCCGGGAGACGGCGTAGACGTAGCCGCGTGAGGCGGCCGCGACCGCGTCCAGGGTCTCGGTGGCGGCCGACGGCGGGGCGATGTAGACGGCGTCGATGCCGGCCTCCTCGGCGGCGCGGCTGAAGAGCGCCGACTCGCGGATCGGTACGTCGGGCAGCAGCACCGAGTCGATGCCGGCCTGAGCGCACTCGGTGTAGAAGCGCTCCAGGCCCATCGCGAAGGGCACGTTGCCGTAGATGAGCATGCCGATGGGCAGCTGCGGGTGGCGCCGGCGCACCCGCGTGACCACCTCCAGGCAGTCGCGGAAGCCGGCCCCGGCGGCCAGGGCCCTCACGTGCGCCTTCTGGATCGTGGGCCCGTCAGCGACCGGGTCGGTGAAGGGCACGCCCAACTCCAGGGCGTCGGCCCCGCCGGCGATGAGGGCCTCAATGACGGCCTCGCTGGTGGCCGGGTCGGGGTCGCCGACCATGACGAAGGGGACGAAGGCGCCCTCACCGCGCTCCTTGAGAGCGGCGAACATCGCGGGGTAGCGGCTCATGTCAGAACTCCTCGTCCGGGCCGGTGCTCGTGCCTGCGTTCAGGCCGGCGTACTCAGTGCGCTTGCCCATCTGCTCCACCATGCGTGCGGCCCGGGCGACGGCACCGTCGGTGGAGAACGAGCCTCCCAGTCGCGCCCGCACCTGATCAAGGTCCTTGTCCCCGCGACCCGACAGGCACACCAGTAGGATCGGGGGGCTCCTCGCCATCGGGCACCTCCCGGGCCATGGCCAGGGCCTGTGCCAGGGCGTGAGACGACTCCACGGCCGGGATGATCCCCTCGTGGCGCGAAAGCAGCCGGAAGGCCTCGATCGCATCGTCATCGCCGATACCGACATAGCGGGCCCTGCCGGTGTCCGATAACCAGGCGTGCTCGGGCCCCACGCCCGGGTAGTCCAGACCTGCCGAGACGGAGAAGGACTCCTCGACCTGTCCCTCGGAGGTGCGCATGAGGTAGCTGCGCGCCCCGTGGAGGATACCCACCAGTCCCTTGTTGATGGCGGCGCCGTGGCGGGGCGTGTTCAGTCCCTCACCGGCGGGCTCGACGCCGATGAGCTCGACGCCGGCGTCATCGATGAAGTCCGCGAACATGCCGATCGCGTTGGACCCCCCACCCACGCAGGCGATGACCGAGTCCGGCAGACGCCCTGTCAGCCCCAGGACCTGGGCGCGGGCCTCACGGGAGATGACCCGGTGGTACTCGCGCACGATCGTGGGGAAGGGGTGGGGGCCGGCGGCCGTGCCCAGAAGGTAGTGGGTGTCGGCGAAGGAGGCGGTCCAGTCGCGCAGCGCCTCGTTGACGGCGTCCTTGAGCGTGCCGGCGCCGCTGTCCACCGGCACCACCGTGGCGCCCATGAGCTCCATGCGCTCCACGTTGGAGGCCTGGCGCACGACGTCGGTGGCCCCCATGTAGATGGTGCAGTCCAGTCCCAGCAGGGCGCAGACCATGGCGGTGGCCGTCCCGTGCTGGCCGGCACCGGTCTCGGCGATGATGCGCTGCTTGCCCATCCGCTTGGCCAGCAGGGCCTGGCCCAGGACCTGGTTGCCCTTGTGAGCGCCGCCGTGGACCAGGTCCTCGCGCTTGAGCAGGATGCGGGCGTTGCCCTCCAGCGGCAGGTTGCGCAGCTCGGTGACGGTTGTGGGGCGGCCCAGGTAACGGGTCATGAGCGTGTCCAGCTCGGCGGCGAAGGCGGGGTCCGCCTGGGCGTCGATGAACGCGTCCTCGAGCTGGTCCAGGGCCGGGATGAGCAGCTCGGGCACGAACTGTCCACCGTAGGGTCCGAAGAAGGCGGGCAGGCGCGGGTGGTGTCCCTCCCTGCCGCCCTCGTCCGGCTCCCGGCCCGACGACGATGCTCCCTCCCCGTCCGGCTGAGGCAGCGGCACCGCGGTGGCCAGGTCCCTGGCGGCCTCGCCCGGGTCCGGGGCACCGGACAGGGACGAGCCCACCAGGAGGGCGTCCACCAGGCCGGACAGGCGCCGTACGTCGTCGGACGTGGTGACCCCCGACTCGCCGATGAGGACCACCTCGGCCGGGGCCAGCGGGGCCAGCTCCTCAGTGCGAGCCAGATCCGTGGCCAGCGTGCGCAGGTCGCGGTTGTTGATGCCGATGACCTCGGCGCCCAGCGCCGCTGCCCGGTGCATCTCCTCAGGGGTCGAGACCTCCGTGAGCACCTCCATGCCCAGGCTGTGGGCCAGCTCGGCCAGCTCGCGGTAGACGTTGTCGGGCACCACCGAGAGCATGAGCAGAACCGCGTCCGCTCCCAGACTACGGGCCGCCAGAACCTGGACCTCATCGACGATGAAGTCCTTGCACAGGACGGGGACGTCCACGACCTCGCGCACGGCCGCCAGGTCGTCGAAGGAGCCATTGAAGCGGTCGGGCTCGGTGAGCACCGAGACCGCGGCGGCATAGGGCGCGTACTGCGCGGCCAGTGTGGCCGGGTCGTAGTCGGAGCGGATGGTCCCGCGAGAGGGCGAGGCCGCCTTGCACTCCATGATGAGGGCCGGCTGCGGGCTGCGGCTCCGGCCGCTGCGGGTGCGCAGGGCTGCGGCGAAGGAGCGCTGCGAGCGCGGCAGCTCCTCGGTGCGCAGGTGCCCGAAGCGGGTGCGCAGCTCCTCGATGCGCTCACGGCGCGCCTGGACGATCGAGTCCAGGACGGTGCCCGTGGCGATGAGCCGGGCCTCCACCGGCTCGCGGTGCGCGCGCTCGCCGGGGCCCTCGGCCGGGGAACCGGGATCCACGGAGTCAGTGGGGGCGGTATTGGGGGTCGTCACAGTCTCTCCTCAGGCCCGCTCGGCGGCTGAATCACTGGCCGGGTCACTGGCCAGATCGTCGGCTTTGGTCATGGACTCCAGGTGACGGGCCACGCCACCGGAGCGAATCTGCTCCAGCGCCATGGCGGTCCCGTCGGCCAGGTTGTCGGCCGGACCGGCCAGATACAGCAGGGCCCCGGCGTTCACGGCGATGGCGTCGCGGTGCGCCGGCCTGCCCTCACCCGAGATGGCCTCGCGCAGCAGCGGGCGTTGATCGGCCGGCTTCCCCGCCCAGCAGGTCGGCCAGCTCGTAGGTGGGCACCCCAGATCCTCGGGCGTGACCTCATAGGCCTTGACTCCGCGGGGAGTCGCCTCGCGCACGAGGGTCGGCCCGTGGACGGCGATCTCGTCCAGGCCCGAGCCGTGCACGACCAGTGCCCGCTTGCGCCCCAGCTGCACCATCGCCTCGGCGATCATGTCCAGCATGTTCGGGTCCCACACGCCCATGAGCTGGAAGGTCAGGTGGGCCGGGTTCACCAGCGGCCCCAGGACGTTGAAGATCGTGGGGGTCGCCAGCGCCCGGCGCACCGGAGCCACGTACCGCATGGCCGGGTGGTAGGCCTGGGCGAACAGGAAGGTGAAGTGGTCGCGCGCCAGCAGCTCGACCGCCGTGGCCGGGTCCACGTCCAGGGGCAGTCCCAGCTCGGCGATGACGTCGGCCGCCCCCGTCTTGGAGGAGACGGCCCGGTTGCCGTGCTTGGCCACCGCGATCCCCATCGAGGCGGCCACAAGACCCGCCCCCGTGGAGATGTTGATCGTGCCCACGCCGTCGCCCCCGGTGCCGACGACGTCCACCAGCGGGAAGGTCACCGATGGGAAGGCCCTGGCGACCTGGCGGAAGGCGCTCGCGGCTCCGGCGACCTCCTGGGGCTCCTCGCCGCGGGCGTGCAGCGCCGCCAGCAGTGCCGCCGTCTCCGCCTCGGACAGGTCCCCGGCGCCCAGGGCGGCGAAGACCGTGGAGGCCTGCTCGCGGGTGAGCCGCCGGCCCTGAACGACTTCGCGCAGCAGCTCGTGGGCCTCCTGCGCCGTGGCAACATGCGTGCCGTCCGTGGCGGCAGGGGCCGCGCTGTTGGTCTCACTCATCGGTCTGTGGCTCCTTCGCGGGTGGTTGAGGCTTGGGGTGCCCGGGGATGATTCTGCCCGAGCGGTGGCGCAGACGCCGGGATCTGCGGAATGACGGGGCGGTGGCGTGGCTCAGGGAGTCCGGGCCAGGCCCGCGGTGATGGCGCTGAGCAGGGCCGGTCCCTGCGGGGTGAGGATCGACTCGGGGTGGAACTGCAGCCCGATCGCCGGCAGCGACCGGTGCCGGGCCGCCATCACGATGCCGCCGCCTCCGCCGTCGTCCACCTGTGCGGTACGGGCCAGGCTGACAAGCGCCTCGGGCAGCGTGCGTGTGCCCAGGGAGTGATAGCGAGCCACGTCCAGCGGTCCGCCGTCGAGAACCGCGAAGGCCTCATCCGCGCGGCCCGCCTCAGTGACCTCGACGCGGTCGGAGCGGCCGTGGACCGGACCGACCGGGGTGACCCGCCCGCCGCAGGCCTCGACGAGGGCCTGGAACCCCAGGCAGATACCCAGCGTGGGAACGGCCTGCTCCAGAGCGGTGGTGGTGAGCTCCATGAGGCAGCCCGACGTCGCCGGGTAGCCCGGGCCGGGGGACAGGCACAGGACTGGGCGCCTCCCGGCCTCTCTCTCGGCCGCAGTGGGCTCGAGGCGGTGAGCACTCGGGAGGCCGGCACGTTGTTGCGGTAGACCTGGATCTGGGAGCCCAGCGTGGCGAACTGGTCCACGAGGTTGTAGACGAAGGAGTCGCGGTTATCGAGCAGAACCACCCGAGCCGGGGCCTGGGCGGCTGCGGTGGCGTCCTCGGGATGCTTGCCCACGTTCGGTCCGTGGTGCTGAGGGTTGCTGATGGTCATGGCTCAGGCCTCCTTGCCGGTCGTGTCGATGACGAGCGCGGCACCCTGTGCGGCGGCGACCGCCTCCAGGACTGCCCGGGCCTTGTGGACGGTCTCAGCGGCCTCGGCGGCCGGGGAGGAGGCCGCCACGACGCCGGCCCCGGCCTGGACCAGGGCGGTGCCGTCGACCACGAAGCCGGAGCGGATGACGATGCAGGTGTCCAGCTCGCCGTCGCCGCGGATGTATCCCACCGAGCCGCCGTAGGAGCCGCGGCGCACGCCCTCGGCCTGGCGAATGAGCTCGGCGGCCCGCAGCTTGGGGGCACCGGTGAGGGTGCCCATCGTCATGGAGGCGCGGAAGGCGTCCAAGGCGTCCAGGTCCTCGGCCAGCTCACCGGAGACCTCCGAGACCAGGTGCATCACCCGGCTGTAGCGGTCCACGCGCAGGAGGTCCTGGACACTGCGGGTGCCCGGGCGGCTGACCCGGGCGACGTCGTTGCGGGCCAGGTCCACGAGCATGACGTGCTCGGCGACCTCCTTGGCGTCGGTGCGCAGCTCCAGCTCCAGACGGGTGTCGCGCTCGTGGTCCACCGAGCCGTCGGGGTGCAGGCCGCGCGGCCGGGTCCCGGCGATCGGGCGGATGGCGACCCGGCCGCTGCGCACCGAGTACAGCAGCGCCGACTCCGGGGAGGCTCCGAAGAGCTCGAAGTCCGGGGCGGCCAGGTAGAACATGTAGGGACTGGGGTTGGCGTGACGCAGCACGTGGTAGGCGGCCAGAGCGTCGGGGCAGTCAATGGTGAAGCCCCGCGAGGGCACCACCTGGTAGACGTCGCCGTCGGCGATGTAGCCGCGCATCGTCTCCACAACCGCCTCGAAGTCGGCATCCGAGGTGGTGGGCACGGCGTGCAGGACCGCGGAGTCGGCGGCCACCTCGGGCGGAGCCGGAGAGTGCTCGGCCGCGTCGGCTGCAGTGTTGATGGCGGCGGCCAGCGCGTCCAGGCGCCGCTCCAGCTCCGCGGCGTCGACCGAGGCCCCCACCAGGGTCGCCTCCTGCGTGGGGTGGTCGACGACGAGGATGATGCGCGCGTCGTAGAAGAGGTAGTCCGGGCAGGTGTTGGCGCCCTGAGCCACCTCGGGCAGGGACTCGAAGGTGGACAGGTAGTCGAAGGCGAAGGCCCCCGCCTCCAGCGGCAGGTGGGGGTGGTCGACCTCTGCCTGGGCCAGTACCCGCAGCGGCTCGATCGTGGACAGGGCCGTCAGGCGCTCGCGCTCCTCGATAGTGGCGTCGTCGTCGGCGCTGGTGGGCAGGGCGAGAGTCAACCGGCCGGGGGAGCGGTCGGCGAGATGCTCGCTCAGACGCCCCTCCAGGCGGGCCAGGGCCGCGAGGCCGTCAGCTCCGGGACCCTCGCCGTCGACGGTGGACAGTGCCTCGGCGGTGACGGTTCCGCCCCAGCAGGTCAGCCTGGCCGACGCCTCCAGGACGGCGACCGTGGTGCGCGAGGCCTTGGTCGTGATGTCGGCGCTCTCCAGCAGCACGCAGTCCACAGGGCGTACGCCGGCGGCCTCGCCATCGTCGGCAGAACGTCCGGCGGAGCGCAGGAGACCGGCACGGGTCAGGTGCTCCAGCAGCGCGCCGCCGTCGGCGTGGTAGCGCACCGGGCGCGTGAGAACGGTAGGTGAGGTCGCGGACGGTGCGGCGGGAGGTGCAGTGTCAGACACGGTAGGCGGCATGGGGCCCCTTTCCTGAGATCGTGGGTCAGGCGGGCCTCTCACTCATGCGTCGGGCGGGCCCGCGGTGAGCGAGCCGATACGTCCTAGCGCGTCAGGGTGGCGGCTCGCCTCAGGGGGAGCCACCACCACTGGCGGTCGCGGAACGCTGTCATGGCACCGAGGGTAGAACGATGTCATGAAGCGACCAAATCGTCGGCGAGGGATGAGACGCTCATCCGCGTCGGCTGCCGCGGCGCAGGGATCTCTCAACGGGGGTGGCACTGGGCTTGGGGCTCTTGCCGGTTACCTGGGACACGGCGGAGGCTGCGTTGACAATACCGGCGCCGCAGGAGTCGCGGTCGCATCCGGCCATTGTCGTGGCCGTGTCCTGAAGTATGGTGACGATCTCCTCGGTCTTCAGGTCGGGGTTGGCGGCCAGCATCAGCGCGATGGTGCCGGCCACGTGCGGGGCTGCCTGGCTGGTGCCCACCATGGTGGCGTAGGTGGAATCCTGCGGGGCTGTTGTGGACTTGTCGGTCAGGGACAGGATCCCGGTCTCGACATCCATGTCGCCGCCGGGGGCGGAGATGTCGACGCTGGCGCCGTAGTTCGAGAAGGGGGACCGGACGCCGTTGTTCGTGGAGGCGCCGACGGTGACGACGTTCTCACAGCTCGCAGGGGCGACTTTACTGGCGTCCTGATCCTCGTTTCCGGCTGCGGCGACGATGACTGCGCCGCGTGCGACGGCAGCATTGATGGTCTTCTGGTAGAAGCGGGGGCAGGTACCGGGGCCGCCCATGCTCATGTTGATGATCCGGGCGGGGTTCTTGTTGACCGGCACGCCGTTGACCTCGCCCCCCGAGGCCCAGGTGATGGCGTCGATGGTGTCGGCGCTGGTGGAACCGCATCGGCCCAGGACGCGGATGGGCACGATCTTGGTGTCCGGGGCGACACCTGCTACGCCACCATTGTTGTTCGTGTGTGCGGCGATGGTGCCGGCCACATGAGAGCCGTGCCAGCTCGAGCTCTGGCCCTTGCTGGCTCCGCTTCTGGAAGGGCAGACACCCGGCTCGGCCCAGTCGCCCTCGTCGGATGGATCCGCGTCGTAGCCGTCATTGTCGCGGGCTCTCTCGGCGTCGGAGATGAAGTCGTAGCCGGGCAGGAGCTGCCCCTCCATGTCCGGATGGTTGGTCAGGATGCCGGTGTCGATGACGGCGACCGTGGTGCCCTTGCCGGTGGACTGCGACCATGCGTTGGTGGCGTTGATGCCGTAGGATCTCGAGGTCATGTCCCACTGCTCGGAGAAGTAAGATCGTTGGGGACGTTGCTGTCCTTGGTGGAGCTGTTGTCCAGGGCGGTCATGTGCATGTCGGGCTCGACTGCATCGATGCCGTCGGCGGCCTCGAGCGTGGAGATGAAGTCCTTGACCTGGTCCACGGTGAGCTCGTCACTCAGCTTGACGGCGGCCGTGCTCATGGCGTGAGCGGTAACGGACTCCAGCTTGACCGAGAACTTTCCAGCTGCGGCGGTCAGTGCCTGCCTGTCCTTGGCGGGCAGGGAGTCGAGGACGTTCTCGCCGTAGGCCTTCGCAGAGGCGATGACCTTGGCCGCCCCCGAACCCTCGGCGTAGGAGATGATGAAGCGGTCGCTGGGCTCGGTGGCGTTCGCGGCAGCGCGGCTGCGTTCAGAGGCTGTTGCCGACGCCGCTGCGGAGGCGCCGCGGCCGCCGAGGACTCCGGCACGAACCAGGCCGACGGCGATGACGGAGACCACCGCGATGGCGGCGGCAATGATGATCAGGACGCGTTTTCTGCTGAGGGTCATAGCCATGTGGAGAGACTTTCGGTGGGGACGCCCCGGGGGCTGGGGTGGTCAGGGGCCCAGGTGCGACGAGTCTGGCATGGAACGGCGGCACAGGCCCATCGGCGACTGTGGGTAGGTCTCCCCAGCAGGTTCCGCGAACAGGTCTGGCTGGTTCAGAGGTGCTTGCCGCGCCTGCTGCCCTGGTTGTCGCGCACGACCCGACCGCCACGAATCACAACGATCACCACCAGGACCGCAACCGTCAGGAGGCAGACGATGCGGCCGATCGGGCCGGTGATCCAAGCCGTCAGGATCGCCATGCCGATGGTCGTGTAGACGCTCGCCCAGGCGATCGCCCCGGCGGCCGTGGCCGCCGCGTAACGGTGCAGCGGCATGCGGGCCACGCCCGTGGAGATCTGGATGAAGCTCTGCAGGCCGACGGTCAGGAAGGACATCGGCACGGCCAGCACACCCCAACGGGCCGACCACGCCTGAGCGCGGGCGTACATGGGGGACTCGATCAGCGAGACCCACCGGGTGCGGGCGGTGCCCGCGGTGATGCCTCGACCGATCCAGTACATGGTGTGCGAGCGCATCATGGCCAGGCACCAGAAGAACAGGAAGACCCAGGGATAGGGCAGGCTGTGGATCCGTTCCAGCATGCGAGGAAGGCTAGCCTAAGCTGATCGCTGCCCGGTTGTGGAGTCGCCTACGCCCATGGGAACCATGGGAGGCCGGTGCGCGGCCGCACCTCACACCGCGGGCGGCCCGGCGGGCTGGGGCAGGGGGCCGCAGGCGTGGGACACTGGGCCAGACCCATGCCAGTTTTGAGGAAGAGTCAGGAACCGAGCTCCGTGTCACCGATCCCCACACCAGAGCAGATGACCAGCGTCCAGCCCGCCGCCACCGAGCAGGCGCGGCTGCGCAACTTCTGCATCATCGCGCACATCGACCACGGCAAGTCCACCCTGGCCGACCGCATGCTCCAGGCCACCGGCGTCGTCCAGCCCCGCGACATGCGCGCCCAGTACCTGGACCGTATGGACATCGAGCGCGAGCGCGGCATCACCATCAAGTCCCAGGCGGTGCGCATGCCCTGGGCCCTCGAGGGCGACGACGGCGTCACGCGGGCCTACGCCCTCAACATGATCGACACCCCCGGGCACGTCGACTTCTCCTACGAGGTCAACCGCTCGCTGGCCGCCTGCGAGGGTGCGGTCCTCCTGGTCGACGCCGCCCAGGGCATCCAGGCCCAGACGCTGGCCAACCTCTACATGGCCATCGAGGGCGACCTGACCATCATCCCGGTCCTCAACAAGATCGACCTGCCCGCCGCCGAGCCGGAGAGGCACGCCGAGGAGATCGCCTCCCTCATCGGCTGCGACGTCGACGACGTCCTCAAGGTCTCCGGAAAGACCGGACAGGGCGTGCCCGAGCTGCTCGACCGGATCGTCGAGACCGTCCCGGCCCCGCACGGCGCCCCCGACGCCCCGGCCCGCGCCATGATCTTCGACTCCGTCTACGACACCTACCGCGGCGTGGTCACCTACGTGCGCGTCGTCGACGGCGCCCTCAAGCCCCGTGAGCGCATCGAGATGCTCTCCACCGAGGCCGTCCACGACCTGCTGGAGATCGGCGTCATCAGCCCCGAGCCCACGCCGTCGGCGGGGCTGGGGGCCGGCGAGGTCGGCTACCTCATCACCGGGGTCAAGGACGTGCGCCAGTCCAAGGTCGGTGACACGGTCACCTCCGCGGCGGCCCCGGCCGCCGAGCCGCTGTCGGGCTACCAGGACCCCAAGCCGATGGTCTTCTCCGGCCTGTTCCCGGTGGACGGCTCGGACTTCCCGGCCCTGCGCGATGCCCTGGACAAGCTCAAGCTCAACGACGCGGCCCTGACCTACGAGCCGGAGACCTCGGTGGCCCTGGGCTTCGGCTTCCGCTGCGGCTACCTGGGCCTGCTGCACCTGGAGATCATCCGTGAGCGCCTGGAGCGCGAGTTCAACCTGGACATCATCTCCACCGCCCCCTCCGTGGTCTACGAGGTGACCATGGAGGACCGCACTGTGCACACGGTGACCAACCCCAGCGAGTTCCCCGAGGGCAAGGTCGCCTCCGTCTCCGAGCCGGTCGTGCGGGCCACGATCCTGACCCCCAGCGAGTTCGTGGGCACGGTCATGGAGCTGTGCCAGTCGCGTCGCGGCACCATGCAGGGCATGGACTACCTCTCCGAGTCCCGCGTGGAGATGCACTACGTGCTGCCGCTGGCGGAGATCGTCTTCGACTTCTTCGACGCCCTGAAGTCACGCACCCGCGGCTACGCCTCTCTGGACTACGAGATGGACGGCTCTCAGGACGCCAACCTGGTCAAGGTCGACATCCTGCTCAACGGGGACAAGGTGGACGCCTTCAGCGCCATCGTCCACCGGGACTCGGCCTACTCCTACGGTGTCATGATGACCAAGCGTCTCAAGGACCTCATCCCGCGCCAGCAGTTCGAGGTGCCCGTGCAGGCGGCCATCGGCACCCGGGTCATCGCCCGCGAGACCATCCGGGCCCTGCGCAAGGACATGCTCGCCAAGTGCTACGGCGGCGACATCACCCGCAAGCGCAAGCTGCTGGAGAAGCAGAAGGAGGGCAAGAAGCGCATGAAGGCCATCGGCCGCGTCGAGGTGCCCCAGGAGGCCTTCATCGCGGCCCTCGGCGCCGACACGCCCACCGGCGCCAAGCCCGGCAAGTAACGGCGAGCGGCAGACGGGTACGGTCAGGACGACTCAAGGCAAGGACACACGGACCAGGGAAGGATGAGCACCGACATGGCTGACATGACAGGGAGGAACCCGGACGGCGCGGTCGAGGCGGCCTTGAGCGACGACGGCTCCGGCCTGGCCCTCACCCGCGAGCTGGCCCGGGTCCTGGGGGAGCCGCACGCGGGTGCTGACGGCCGCCACCGCGACGAGCCCTCCCCGTTCCACGACGGCGACCTGGTGGGAACCGTCAGTGCCGTGTGCACCGTCCAGCGGCTGCGGCCCGACGCCGGCCCGGCGGGCGTCTCGGCGATCCACAAGGGCGCCGTCGACGGGCCGGTCGAGGTCGGCCGGACCGGCATCCTCACCGACGAGCACGGGGACCGCGCCCACCACGGTGGCGCCGACAAGGCCCTCTACGTCATGAGCGCCGCTGAGCAGCGCCACTGGTCGCAGGTCCTGGGCGGTATCGAGCCGGGCAGGCTGGGGGAGAACCTCCTCATCGAGGGCGATATCGACGACGTCGAGATCGGCGCGATCCTGTCCCTCGGCGACCCCTCCGCCGGAGGACTGCGGGTCAGGGTGACCGGCGTGCGCAACCCGTGCGCCACCTTCGCCCGAGGTGTCGGCCGGGCGGACTGGGTGGAGGTCTTCTCCGCGCGCAACCGGGTGGGCGTCTACCTCGCGGTGCTCAATGAGGGCGTGGTGCAGGCCGGCGACGAGGTGCGCATGGTCTCCTCCCCGGGCCACCGGGTCACCTGTCGGCGCTGGTTCGCCCACCACGACCCGCGCGACGCCCAGGGGCTGCTCAACTCCGAGATCTTCGGCAACTGCGTCATCGCGCCCTTCACCAGGAAGTACGTGAGCGCCGCCGCCCACGAGCAGGTCGGTTGACGACGTTGCTCAGCACCAGCCGGCACCAGGCAGACGGTATCGAGACGTCACAGAAGTAAAGGACCCAAGGCTCCGCATGGCTCAGCACCACCCGCCCCGCTCCCACGCCATCCACTCGCGGGTGCGCTCCTTCTCCCGTGCCGGCGGCAGGCTGCGTCCCGTCCAGGCCGAGGCCCTGGCCGAGCTCGGCCCCCGCTACGTCGTCAACGTGCCCCGGGCCGACGCCGTGCGCACCGTGTCCCCGAGCTTCCGCCTGGAGCCGGACCGGCTCTTCGGGCACGTCGGGCAGGTGCGGCCCCTCATCATCGAGGTCGGCTCGGGCAGCGGCGAGGCGCTGCTGGCTCACGCGGCCGCCCATCCGGGCGCGGACTACCTGGCGGTGGAGGTCTGGGAGACGGCGATCGCCCGTCTGGTGACCTCCATCCACCGCCAGGGCCTGCACAACGTGCGCGTGGTTCCGGCCGACGCCTCCCAGCTGCTGGCCACGGCCCTGCCGGTGTCCTGTGCCAGCGAGGTGTGGGTCTTCTTCCCCGACCCCTGGCGCAAGCCCCGCCATCGCAAGCGCCGCCTGGTGACCACCGCCTTCGCAGACTCGGTGGCGCGGGTGCTGCGTCCCGGCGGCATGTGGCGCCTGGCCACCGACTGGGCCGACTACGCCTGGCAGATGCGTGACGTCGTCGAGGACGTGGCGGCCCTGCCCGCCGGCTTGAGGCCCGACGCGACCCTGCCCTACTTCCGACACGACGACGCCGGCGCCCACCCCGACCTGGGGGCCGAGACCGCTGAGGACGGCAGCCTGGGCAACGGCCTGGACCCGGGCTCCCCAGCGGGCGTGCGCGGTGGCTGGTCATCCCGTTACGAGGGGCGGGTGATGACCCGCTTCGAGCAGCGGGGCCTGGACGCCGGGCGCACGATCCGCGATCTGACCGCTGTGCGCACCGAGGTGGCCTGGATCCCAGAACGGGGTGCCTCCATGCTGGAGCGGCTCGAGGCCGAGGGCCAGGCCTGGGACCATCTGGAGTCTCAGCCCTGGCGCCTGCGTGAGGGGCGTGGCGACGGTCTGCTGCACCCGGCGGACCGACCGTGAGTGCTGCTGCCAGGCTGCCCCGCCGCGCCTGGCTCATGGTCATCGTCGCCGGCTTCCTGGGCTTCTGCGCGGTGCTGCGGGCGCCGGTCGGCGTCATCCCGCCCCTGCTGACGCGCTTGGGGCAGGACCTGGGCATGGGGGAGGTGGCCCGCGGCGCGCTGACCTCGGTGCCGATCCTGTGCTTCGGGCTGCTCACGCCGCTGGCCTCGATGGTGGTTCGCCGCGTCGGCATCAACACCGCGGGTCTGCTCACCCTGACCATGGCGCTGACCGGGGCGCTGCTGCGCTCGGCCGGCACCACCTGGGCGGCCTTCGCCGGAACCGTCATCATCGGGGCCGGGCTGACGATGGGAAACCTGGTGGCTCCCATGGTCATCGGCCGCGACTTCTGGCACCGCACGTCGCTCATGAGCGGCCTGTACTCCTCCACCTGCAACGTCATCGTCACCGCGGCCACCGCCCTGGCGGTGCCGCTGGCCCTTTGTCATCGGCTGGCAGGGCTCTGCCGCTGCGTGGACAGCGATCCCGGTGCTGCTGGCCGGTGCCATGTGGCTGTGGGTCTTTCCGCCCGGCAGCCAGGCGCCCAGGCAGAGCCTGCGGGAGCGATCGGGGATGACCTCCTGGGTGACGGAGCGCTCCCTGGCCCGGCCGACGTCGTCGAGTGGTGCCGCCGTCTGGAGATGTCCGCTGACCTGGGTGATGGCCGTGGCCTTCGCCGCCCAGACCTTCTCCTACTACGCGGTCTCGGGCTGGCTGCCCACGGCCCTGGTCGATGAGCTCGCCATGAGCGAGGCCGGCGCGGGCGTGGCCGCCTCCGTGTTCTCCCTGCTGGGAATCGTGGGGCCCCTGCTGGTTCCGGTCATGTTCGAGGTGCTGCGGTGGCGGCAAGCCGGGTACTCGGCGTCATCTGCGCCTGCTGGCTCACCCTGCCGGTCTGCCTTGTCGTGGCTCCCGGCTACTGGCTGGTGCCCTGCATGCTCTCCGGCATTGCGCAGGGCGCCTTCTTCGCCGCGCTGTTCACGCTGGTCATCCGCCGCTCGGAGTCTGTTGACGAGAACCGCCGGACAACCGCTCTCATCCAGACGACCGGCTACTGCGTGGCCGCGGTGGGACCCGTGGTGATGGGCTGGGTCCATGAGCGCAGTGGCGGCTGGATGGCCCCTTTCGCCATGGTGACGGGGGTCGTGGTGCTCATGACCGTGTGCGCCCAGATCGCGGCCCGCGCAGGCGACGACGGCAGACCTGAGACGGCCGTTCCTGCCGGCGTTTTGGAGGGCGGCGACGAGCGGCCCGAGGCTCAAGGCGGTACCGAGTGAGCCCGGCCCAGCCGGTGGGCGAGCCCCTGCCGGGAGTGGGTGAGCTGCCCGCTCAGGTGGCCGCGCCCGCGCCGGATGGGAGTGCGCGCCCGTTCTCGGTGTACCTGCACGTGCCCTACTGCCGGGTGCGCTGTGGCTACTGCGACTTCAACACCTACACGAACCTGACCATGGGGCAGGGTGCCTCGGTAGAGGACTTCCTGGGAACTCTTGCCGGCGAGCTTCGCGACGTCCGCCGTGCCATGGACGCTGCGGGCCTGCCGGTGCGTCCGGCCCAGACCGTCTTCGTGGGCGGGGGAACCCCCACCATGCTGCCCGCCTCCGACCTGGTGGGCATGCTGAACCTCGTACGCGAGTGCTTCGGCCTTGCACCGGATGCGGAGGTGACCACCGAGGCCAACCCGGACTCCGTGGACGAGGCGGACCTGGTGGCCCTGGCGGGAGGCGGCTTCACCCGGGTCTCCTTCGGGATGCAGTCGGCCGTGCCCCACGTGCTGAAGGTCCTGGAGCGCACCCACGAGCCCGCCCGGGTGCCCCGCGTGGTGGACTGGGCACGGCGGGCGGGCCTGAGCACCTCCCTGGACCTCATTTACGGGGCGCCGGGGGAGTCGCTGGAGGACTGGCAGCGTTCTTTGGATGCGGTGACCCGGATCGGTCCGGACCACGTGAGCGCCTACGCCCTGGTCATCGAGGAGGGCACCAGGATGTGGGGACAGGTCCGTCGCGGAGAGCTGCCGATGCCCGAGGACGACGACGAGGCCACCAAGTACGAGATGGCCGATGCCGCCCTGCGCCGGGCCGGCTATGAGTGGTACGAGATCTCCAACTGGGCGCGCCCGGGCGCCGAGTGCCGACACAACCAGGCCTACTGGCTCGACTGGGACTGGTGGGGCGCCGGGCCCGGTGCCCACACTCCCACCTGGGTGATGTGCGTCTGTGGAACACCAAGCACCCGGTCGCCTGGGCCGGACAGATCTCCACCGGTCACCTGCCCGTGGCCGGGCACGAGGTCATCGACGCGGGCTCGCGCGAGCTGGAGCGGATCATGCTGGGCATCCGCCTGCGTGAGGGCATTGCGCTGGCGAGCCTCGGGGGCGCCTCAGTGTCCTCGTCCGACGACGTCGGGGCCACACCGCCGCACCTGGTGCCCGTCGTGGCCGGTCTCGTGGCCGATGGGCTGCTCGACGCAGGCGCGGCCATGAGGGGCCGAGCAGTCCTCACCCTGCGCGGCCGCCTCATGGCAGACACCGTCACCCGCGCCCTGACCCAGTGAGTCGGCGCTTGCCGATCCAAAGGCCCGGTAGATTGAGCGACGTCGGATCCACACTAAAAGGAATCCCAGTCGTGCGGCTCCGATGGTGGCTGGCTCGAGCGGTTTGTCATTGACGACAGCGTCAGTGATGTTTGCCAGGGTTCAGGTGCTTGATCGCTATCGCTGACTGACAGCATGTACTCCTGGATCGCTTGGAACAGCTCAGGCGACAGCTCCACGTGGCCGAAGCGTAGTTTTGGTGCTACGTCGCTCCCGCCCGGCAGTGTGCGCAGGACATCAAGCGAAACCTCTCGCACCAGCCTCTGCCACTCGATATCTCGCCTGCAAGCTTCCTTCCTACCGTGTCGGGCTCGGCCTGTACGCCGGTGCGTAGCCGGTATGGCCACCAGGGCCCATTTTGCCTTTCGTCGGCGTCAACGGTTCTGGTCACGACTCCTTCTCGTGAACGGTAATGGCGTAGCCGTCCGGATCGGCGAAGGTGAAGGTGCGGCCGAAGGGACTGGGAGCGGGATGAGTCAGGATCGCAGCTCCTGAGGCCTTGAGTGAGTCATGCAGCTCCTGAACCGCGTCGCAGTGCAGCCAGAGCGCCACCCCGAGACCGGGACGAGGGGTTTCGGAGAGGTCTACCCCGGGAAGGGGCTCTCGAACCGCGAAGGGGATCGGCGCTGTGGTGAACAGGACGGCGCCAGGAGGTGAGGCCGGGGCGCGTCGCAGCCCCAGGGCGTTCTCGTAGAACTCCGCGGAACGCTCGAGGTCGCTCACCTGCAGGGCGATGAAGTCAGGGCCGGTGACGGTCACAGTGGTCTCCTCTCAGACAATGTATGTCAGGTTTCTGACATATTGAGAGTATGTCAGAATACTGTCATGAGTCAAGACGACCCCAGGGGGCTTCTCGGTTACCAGCTCAAGCATGTTCAGGCTGCGCTTCGAACGCGTATGGACGAGGCGCTCCGCCCTCTGGGGCTGAGTGCTCCGCAGTACCTCTGCCTCGAGCTGCTCGGTCGCGCACCGGGTGCCTCAACCTCCGACCTCGCCAGGGAGGCCTTCGTGACCCGCCAGACCATGAGCACGCTCCTGCGTGCCTTAGTGGATCGAGGTCTGGCTCAGCGTGCGGCCCAGGCGTCTTCTGGTCGTGCACTGCCTCTGCAGCTCACCCCCGCAGGGCGGAGTCTCCTCAAGGAGGCGGCGAGGGTGACGGTGGAGGTCGAGCGGGTCATGATCGCGCCTCTCAGCGAGTCTCAGCTGCGTACGGTGCGGGAGGCGCTCTCAGCCTGCGTCGCCGCGCTTGAGCAATGATGCTGACGTCGTGGGGTGGAAGGCCGGAGAAAGTGGCGGGCTGGGGAATGCGGCCTGGAGCGGGAGGGAGGTCATTGTGGTCGTCGACCGGCTTCGGGTCGCTCAAGATCTCCCTCGGTCGGAGCGCGTCCAGGAGGATTTCAGGGGGTGGTGACAACCTGGCTGGATGACTACTCCGCAGTATCCAGGTTACCCAGACGACGGTTCCCAGCACGGTGGCATCCCTCAGGGTGCGGGTGCCCCTGGCTACGGGGCGCAGCCCGGTTATGATCCCCAGGCTGGCGGCGCTCCAGGCTACGGTCCGCCACCCGGGTACGGGTCTCAGCCTGATGTAGGTCAGCAGCCCGGTTACGGAGCTCGGCCAGGAGATATTCCGGGCTACGGGGCGCAACCCGGTACGGCCCCGGGTTATGGTCCTCAGCCCGGCATGGGCGCCGGGGAAGGGGTGCCTCCCTACCCGGGAGGTGCGATGGGCGGCGTGCCGATGAGTGTGGGTGATGGCCTGTCCTGGGCTTGGTCCAAGTTCAAGGACAACGCGCTCATTCTCACTGTTGGGATCGGTCTGTGGACTATTCTCTCAAGAGCTGGATTCGATGCCCACTTCACCGTCGGTGACCAGGAATATGGTTTCAGTACGGGAATTCCTTTCGGTAACGTCATCTCCTTTGTTGTTGGACTGTTTGCACCCATTGTGATCGCAAACATTTCGCTCAAGGTGGCGTCTGGTCGGCCTTTGGAGTGGAGTGACCTCTTCTCCTTCCCGCACTTGGGGGCAGGTATTTTAGCGATACTTCTAAGCACGCTCGCCACTTTGGTCGGTATACTCCTGTGCATCATTCCGGGATTCATCGTCGCCTTCCTCCTCTACTACGCCGTCTACTTCACGGTGGACAAGGGTGTGGATGGCATCGAGGGAATGAAGGCCTCCTGGAGAACTCTGTCCAGCCATGTCGGAGAGCTCTTCCCCTTCGCTCTGACCGGTGTCGGTCTCTACATCCTCGGTGGGATCACACTGATCGGCTGGCTTGTGACGGTGCCGCTGGTGGCGCTCCTCGGTGCTTATTCCTACGTGCGTATCCAGGGTTACGACGTCGTTCGCTGACCTGTCCCGTCGTCCCTGTTGCCACCCTTCGTCTGCGCCCCGCATGCTCTGGCCTGCGGGGCGCAGACTTGTTGTAATCCGGAGGGCATCCCCGTTCGGCTAGAGTGAGGCCGACGCCGATCGACGTCGTCATTCCCAATCGCCACCCTGCCCGTCGCAAGGACTTTCGTGCCCTCGAGCCCTGCCGCCCCCGACCCGCGTGACGCGGACGAGCGCCCCGCCCTCATCCTGGCGAACCTCGGTACCCCGGCCGAACCGCGTCCCAGAGCCGTCCGCTCCTTCCTGCGGGAGTTCCTCTCCGACCGCCGCGTCGTCGAGACGCACCCCCTCCTGTGGCGTCCCGTTTTGGAAGGCATCATCCTGCGGGTGCGTCCCCGGGCCTCGACTGCGAAGTACGCCACCGTCTGGCGTCCGGGTGAGGAGACCAGCCGCTCCGGCTCCCCGCTCATGCACTACAGCGAGCGACAGGGCGAGCTGCTCCAGCAGGAGCTCGGCGAGTCGGTCCAGGTCCGGATCGCCATGCGCTACGGGCAGCCGGCTCTGCGGCATGTCATGGACGAGCTCATGGAGGCCGGCTGCCGCCGGATCGCCCTCCTCCCGCTCTACCCGCAGTACGCCGCCTCCTCGGCCGGCACCGTCGTCGACGAGGCCGCCCGATTCATCCTGGCCTCCCGCAACCAGCCCGAGCTGCGCACCGTCCGGTCCTTCGAGACCGCCCCGGCCTACATCGAGGCTCTCGCCACCGCCCTGGAAAAGCACTGGCGGGTTCACGGTCGCCCTGACCCGGCTGCCGGCGAGCGCCTGCTGCTGTCCTTTCACTCCATCCCCCAGGCCATGCACGACGCCGGGGACCCCTACCGAGCCGAGTGCGAGCGCACTGTTGAGCTCCTCTCGCAGCGGCTCAACCTGCCCGACGGGCTCGCCCAGCTCACCTTTCAGTCCGTCTTCGGACCCGCCGCCTGGATCGGACCGGCCACTATCGATGCGGTCGGCGAGCTGGGGCGCGCCGGCTGCCCCCGCCTCGATGTCATCTGTCCCGGCTTCGTCTCCGACTGCCTGGAGACTCTTGAGGAGATCAACCAGCTCAACCGCGAGACCTTCACCACTGCCGGGGGCGGCACCTTCCACTACATCCCCTGGGGCAACGACTCCGACGGCGCCATCGCTACCTTGGCTGAGCAGGCCCGAAACGTGCTGGCCGGCTGGATCTGAGTCGGCCTCCCTCTCTGCGGTGTCGGCCCGGAAGATCGGTCTCAGCACGAGAGACCACAGGCCCTCGCCGGGGAAACTGATGCCCGGGACGGTATGGTGACGTGAACAACCCCGATTCTGTGAGGAAGTCGCCGTGCATCTTGAGTGGTGGTCCGTCCTGCCCTTTGCGGGCATGCTCGCCTGTATCGCCGTCCTACCGCTGATTCCGGCCACGGCCCACTGGTGGGAGAGGCACTCCAGCCAGCTGCTCGTCGCCGTGGGCCTGGGTGTGCCGGTGGCCGCCTGGATGTGGGTCCTCGGTGGCTGGGAGGTCGTCTTCGCCGCAGTGGTGGAGTACTTCCAGTTCATCTGCCTGCTGCTGGCCCTGTTCGTCGTCTCCGGGGGCATCTTCCTCAAGGGCGACATCCGGGCCACTCCCCGCAACAACACGATCTTCCTGGCCATCGGCGGGACCATCGCGTCCTTCGTCGGTACCACCGGCGCCGCCATGCTCCTCATCCGGCCCCTGCTGGCCACCAACAAGGAACGTCACTACCGGGTGCACACGGTGCTCTACACGATCTTCATCGTGGCCAACTGCGGCGGCCTGCTCACGCCCCTGGGTGACCCGCCCCTGTTCCTGGGCTTCCTGCGCGGGGTGCCCTTCACCTGGACCTTCAACCTGCTGCGCGAGTACCTCTTCGTCAACATCATGCTGCTGGTGAGCTACTACGCGCTGGACTCCCTACTACTACTCCCAGGAGCCGGCCAAGGCCGTGCACGACGACGACACCGAGATCGAGCCGCTCGGCCTGAAGGGCGCGCTCAACTTCGTCTTCTTCGCCGCCATCATCGCCGCTGTCGCCTTCGTCCCCTCCGTCGACGTCCACGCCATCGAGGAGGGACATGCCGCCCTGGGCGACTGGATCCCCGTGCGCGAGCTCATCATGCTCGCCGCCGCGGCCGGCTCCTACTTCCTGGGAAGCCGCGAGGTCCGCTTCAAGGACAACCAGTTCACCTGGGACCCCATTGCCGAGGTCGGCATCCTCTTCATCGGCATCTTCCTCACCATGATCCCGGCACTGCACTACCTCGACGAGGTGGCCGGCTCACTGCCGCTCAACGAGGTCACCTTCTTCGTCTTCACCGGCGGGCTCTCCTCCGTCCTGGACAACGCCCCCACCTACGCCACCTTCTTCGAGATGGCCGGTCAGGTCGCTCATCCCGGCGGTGCTGACGTGGCCGGGGTCCCCGAGCTCTACCTCGTGTCCATCGCGCTGGGGGCGGTCCTGTGCGGCGCCATCACCTACATCGGCAACGGCCCGAACTTCATGGTCAAGTCCGTGGCCGAGTCCGACGGCGTCGAGATGCCCAGCTTCGGCGGCTACGTGGGGCGCTCCATGAAGCACCTGGTGCCGGTCATTGCGGCCATGGTCCTGCTCTTCATCGCCCCGGGCGTCCTGTGGAAGGTCCTGGGCGGGGTGCTCACCGTGGGGCTGCTGGCGCTCGACGCCCGTCTGCTGTCCCGGTCCCGCCGTCTGGCCCTGGCCGACCAGTCCGAGGGCCCGGACGACTGAGCCGACTGAGCCGGCTGTCCGACTGCCGGTCCACCAGTCGCATCCGCCCTCGCAAGGGCGGGTTCCCTCCCGGATTATGTGTGCCTAGCCTGAGCGCGTGCAGCTGGGACACGTCATCTACAAGGTCAAGGACCTCTCTCGGGCCGTGGCCGACTTCGAGGCCAGGGGCTTCGCCGTCGAGTACGGCAGGGTGAAGCGTCCCTACAACGCGCTCATCTACTTCTCCTCCGGCCCCTACCTGGAGCTCCTGGCCCGCACAGGCATGCCGCCGCTCCTGGGGCGCCTGCTCGCGCTCGGCCCGCGTGGGGGCGCGGCTCGCCGTTTCCTGTCCTGGGACCGAGGCCCCGAGGGGTTGTGCGGCCTGTGCCTCGAGGGCGATGCCTCCGAGCTGGAGGAGGGGGACGACCCTGCTGAACGGCAAGGGCCTGCGCCTCAAGCCCAAGCGCGTGGACCCCCACGGGCGGGAGCTGCGCTACGAGGTCTTCTTCCCCGACGACGTCGACCTGCCGTTCCTCATGAGCCACTTCAGCACCGACCCCAGACCCCAGGGCTTCACCCACCCCAACGGGATCGGCTCCATCACCCACGTCGCCTACTCGATACCCGAGCGCAAACGGGACACCGTCCTCAGGCTGAGCGAAGACGATCGGCTCGAGCTCGTGGGACCCGGGCAGACCATGACGGTGACCTTCGACGACGGCAGTGTCCTGTGAGACTCTCCGTGAGAGCTCTGCGTTGAGGACCGTGGCTCCTCGGTGGCTCCGCGGTGACTCGTCGGTGACTCCTCAGTGCGTGCCGGGGGCGGTGACGAAGTCGATGAGCTCCTCCATCCGCCCCAACAGGCTCGGCTCGAGGTCCTTGTAGGAGCGCACCGTCGCCAGGATGCGCTGCCATCCGCGGGCGACGTCGGCCTGCGAGGCGTGAGGCCAGCCCAGTGCCTCCAGAGTGCCGTGCTTGATGTCGGTGCCCCGCGGGACCTCCGGCCAGCGCTCCAGCCCTACCCGGGCCGGCTTGACCGCCTGCCACACGTCCACGTACGGGTGACCCAGGACCAGTACGTTCTCCCCACCGGGCATCTCGGCCACCCGCTGGGCGATCCGCGACTCCTTGGAACCGGCCACCAGATGGTCCACGAGGACCCCGGCCCGCCGCTCGGGGGCCGGGCCGAACTCGGCCATGACCTCCTCGAGGTTGTCGACGCCGTCGAGCATGAGCACGACAACGCCCTCGTGGCGCAGGTCGTCACCCCAGACCTTCTCCACCAGCTCGGCGTCGTGCTTGCCCTCCACCCAGATGCGCGAGGCGCGCGCCACCTTGGCCCGCTCTCCCTCGACGGCGTAGGAGCCCGACGCCGTCAACCGCCTCCCGGCGGCGCTCACCGGGCCGGTGGGCCTGCGCCTACGTGCCACCGGCGGGTCCAGGATCACCGGGCGGCCCTCGATCCAGAACCCCGGCCCCAGGGCGAAACCGCGTCGCGTGCCGTGGCGGTCCTCCAGGACCACGACGTGCTGACCGCCTGACTTCTCCACCGCCACCGCGGCGCCGACGAACCCGGTCTGCCGGTCCTCAACCACCAGGCCCGGAGTCACCGGCACGTGCACCGACTCCGGACGTACGGCACCGGGCCCCGTTCGGTGCGGGTTCACCGACAGGACGTCCCCGCCGTAGCGGTCGCTCGACGACGGCCTCCGGGCAGCGGGCTCCTTCGCAGCCGCACCGCGAGCCGCGCGGGAGCGCGAGCCGGTCGGGGCGCCCTGCGCCTGCTGCTTCTGCTCGGCCTCGGCTCGGGCTCTCAGGGCGGCGCGGCGGGCTGCTGTCGAACCGGGAACGGGGGAGCGGTACGGGGCGGGCGTGTTCACCCTCGGCACGGTAGGGGAAACTCACGGCCTGGAGGCGCTGGACCCGCCGGGTCACGGCGTAGGATGGCACTCACGAGGAGTGAGTGCTAATCGCTCGCCCGTACGAGCCGGCGCGGCGGACAGCCGCACCACATCACTGCGCCGGCATTGGACCAGTACATGACCGGCGTCGAAACCGTGACGACCGTGACCCGACACTGACGAGGGAGAGAGGACCCATGGCCAACGACCGACGGCTCAAGGTCCTGTCCGCCATCGTCACCGACTACGTGCGCACGCGTGAGCCCGTGGGCTCCAAGGCCCTCGTGGAGCGCTACCGCCTGGGCGTCTCCCCGGCCACCATCCGCAACGACATGGCGGCCCTGGAGGACGAGGGCTACATCCACCAGCCGCACACGTCGGCCGGGCGCGTGCCCACCCAGAAGGGCTACCGGCTCTTCGTCGACGAGGTCGCCCGTATCAAGCCCCTGTCCGCTCCCGAGCGTGCCGCCATCACCGCTCTCCTGTCCGGGGCGGTCGACCTGGAACAGGTGGTGGCCCGTACCGTGCGGGCCCTGGCCCAGCTGACCGGGCAGCTCGCCGTCGTCGAGTACCCCAGCCTCAGGTACGCCGCCCTCCAGCACCTCGAGCTCGTGGCCCTGGGGCCCGAGCGCATCCTGCTGGTCATCATCACCGACACCGGCCGCGTCGACCAGCGCACCGTGCCCCTCAGGACCCGGGCCGGCTCGGGAGGCCGTCATGAGCCCGGCTTCGACATCTCCGACGTCGTCGACCCCCTCGTCCTCGAACGCCTGCGCACCCGCCTCAACGGTGCCCTCGTGGGCCGCCGCGCCGCCGACGTCGGTCCCGTCCTCGCAGCCCTGGCCGAGCAGGCCTCCGCCGACGAGCGACACCTGCTCGATGCCGTGACCGACGAGCTCATCGCCGCGCTGCGCCCCGACGCCGAGGAGCGGCTCGTCGTCGCCGGGACCGCGAACCTGGCTCGCTCCACACCGGACTTCTCCTCCCTGGGGCCCCTCCTGGACGCCATTGAGGAGCAGGTGGTGCTGCTGCGCCTGTTTACCGATGACGCCCCGGCCGGCGAGAACCGGATGCGCGTGAGCATCGGCTCGGAGAACAACGACGACGCCCTGGCCGAGGCCTCCGTCGTCACCACCACCTACGGGCCGGGAACCGGTGAGGCCGTCGCCCACCTCGGGGTCATCGGCCCCACCCGCATGGACTACCCGGCCACCATGACCGCCGTGCGGGCCGTGGCCCGCTACCTGTCCAGGTTCCTGTCCCCGCCGGAGACCTAGGAGCCGGCCGGGCGGGTCCCGCCCCAGAGCCATTCATCCAAGCACGTCACCAGACAACCACCGCAAAAGTCGTAGCCGTAAAGGAAGCACGCAGTGAGCAACTACTACGAGGTCCTCGGCGTCAGCCGCGATGCCAGCCCCGAGGAGATCAAGAGGGCCTACCGCAAGAAGGCCCGCCAGCTGCACCCCGACGTCGCCGGGCCCGGCCACGAGGATGAGTTCAAGGAGGTCTCCACCGCCTACGAGGTCCTCTCCGACGCCGACAAGCGACAGATGTACGACCTGGGCGGCGAGGACGCGGTGCGCGGCGGGGGAGGCTTCGGCGGAGGATTCGCCGGCGCCGACTTCGGCGACCTGGGCGGCATCTTCCAGTCCTTCTTCGGCGGGGGAGCGGCCAGCCGGGGACCCGCCTCCCGAGCCCGGCGCGGCCAGGACTCCCTCGTAGCCGTGGACGTGGAGCTCTCCGACGTCGCCTTCGGGGCGACCCGCTCCATCCCCATCGACACCTACGTCACCTGCGCCACCTGCGGGGGCTCGTGCTGCGCGCCCGGAACCGAGCCGGTCACCTGCTCGCAGTGCAACGGCGTCGGCAACGTCCAGCGCATGACCCGCACCCTGCTGGGGCAGGTCATGACCTCCTCGCCGTGCCCGGGCTGTCAGGGCTACGGCACCGTCATCGTCACCCCCTGCAAGGACTGCTCCGGTGAGGGGCGCACCCGCGTGCGCCAGGACCTGGAGGTCTCCATCCCCGCCGGGGTGTCCACCGGGACCCGTATCCGCATGTCGGGGCGCGGTGAGGCCGGTCCGGCCGGTGGTCCCAACGGCGACCTCTACCTGGAGATCCACGAGAAGCCGCACGAGTTCCTCGAGCGCGACGGCGACGACCTCTACACCGAGCTGCGCGTGCCCATGACCGCGGCCGCCCTGGGGGCCGTCTTCCCGCTGCAGACCCTCGACGGCGAGCAGAACGTCACCGTCAAGGCCGGCAGCCAGCCCGGGGACGAGGTCGTGCTCGACGGCCTGGGCGTGGGGCGCCTGCGCCGCAAGGGCCGCGGGGACCTGCACGTGTCCATCGTCGTGGAGACCCCCACCCGCCTGGACGACCGCCAGCGCGAGCTGCTGGCCGAGCTGGCCCGCCTGCGCGGGGAGGACGACGTCGAGCCCGTGCGCGACTCCAGCGTCATGGGCAAGCTCAAGGAGCGCTTCTCCGGGCGCTGAGAACACGGCGGTCTACGCCCGCAGCTCGGCTTCTTGCCTGCGGCTACTCGGCCTGAGAGGACTCGGGCCAGTAGTGCGAGTCCGGGGTGGCCCTGGCCCCGAAGATCGCCTGGCCCACCCGCACGCAGGTGGAGCCGCCCTCGATGGCGGCCTCGAAGTCGCCGCTCATCCCCATGGACAGCAGCCCGTCACCGATCGTGCCGGCCTGAAGGGCGGCATCGCGCAGCCGGCGCATGATGCGGAAGCACTCGCGCACGCGCGCCGCGTCGTCGGTGTGGGCCGCCAGGGTCATGAGTCCGCGTACCCGCAGCGAGGAGTAGGCCGGCAGTGCGGCGAGGAAGGCGGCGACGTCGTCCGGCTCCAGCCCGAACTTGCTGGGCTCGCCCGAGGAGTTGACCTGCACGTAGACGTCCAGGGAGCGTCCGGCCGCCTGGAGGCGGCGGTCGAGGGCCTCGGCCAGGCGTAGGGGAGTCCAGGGCCTGGAACTCGTCGGCGAAGGCGGCCACGTTCTTGGCCTTGTTGGTCTGCAGGTGGCCGATGACCGACCAGGAGATGCCCAGGTCCGCCAGGTTCTCGCTCTTGCGCTGGGCCTCCTGGACCTTGTTCTCACCCATCTGGATGATGCCCGCAGCGAAGGCGGTGCGCAGGCGCTCCTCGAGGACGGTCTTGGAGACCGGCAGCAGACGGATCTCGGCGGCGTCCCGACCGGCGCGCTCGGCAGCGGCGTCGATCCGGGCGCGGATGGCGGCCAGGTTGCGGCGGAAGTCCTCCACCGTGACGGCGGTGGTGTAGGAGGGGGCTGGGGACGACTGCGGTGAGCGGGAGGTGGCTGAAGACTCGGTCATGTTCGCTGACGCTAGCACCGCCGGCGGTCGCTGGTTCGACACCGCCCGTAGGCTGGGGGCGTGACCGCACCTGTCTTCGTCTTCACACCCGAGACCATCGAGCCCGCCGATGCCGTCGCATCGGCCGGGCCCGGAACCATCCTCATGCTCACCGGGCCCGAGGCCCGCCACGCGGTGACCGTCAAGCGCCTGCGTATGCAGGAGCGCGTGGATCTCGTTGACGGGGCCGGCCGACGCCTGGTGTGCGAGGTGACCGGGGCCGGCGTCGGTGGGGCCAAGGATCGTCTGGCCGTGCGGGTCCTGGAGCGGATCGAGGAACCGACGCCGCCGCTGCGGCTGACCCTCGTGCAGGCCCTGGCCAAGGGCGGGCGTGATGAACAGGCCGTGGAGACGGCCACCGAGGTCGGAGTGGGTTGGTGCTGCCCTGGCGGTCCGAGCGCTGCGTGTCCGTGTGGCAGGGGGCCAAGCAGGCCAAGGGGCGCCAGCGCTGGCAGACCACGGCGCTCCAGGCCGCCAAGCAGGCGCGGCGCACCCGTGTGCCCGCGGTCGACGAGGTACGCGACACCCGGGCGCTGATCGCCTGGGTGGCGCAGACGGTGCAGAGCGGGGGAGTGGTGCTGGTCCTGCACGAGGAGGCCAGGACGCCCATCAGCACCGCCATGGAGTCAATGCGTCTGCCCGCGCCGGGGTCGGCGCCGCTGGTGCTCGCCGTCGTCGTCGGGCCCGAGGGCGGTATCAGCCCCGAGGAGACGGCGGCCCTGGAGGCTGCCGGGGCGATGACGGTGCGGCTGGGCCCCCACGTCATGCGCACCGCCTCAGCCGGCCCCGTCGCCCTGGCCGTCCTCGCCCACGCCAGCGGCCTGTGGGAGTGAGACGCGCGAGTGCGTTGCTCGAGTCCTGACCAAGGAATGGAGTGAGCTGCCTTCACAAGGGTATGACTGTCATACATACTGTGAGTATGAGCAGCATGACGACGATCAAGGTGGAGCGCAGCACGAGGGACGGCTTGCGGGCCCTGGCGTCAGAGCGAGGGGTGACCATGGATGCCGTACTCAAGGAGCTGCTTGAGGCGGCGGCACGTGAGCGGCGCTTTGCTGAAGTGCGGCGTGCAATGGAGGCTCATCCGCCGGACGAGACCTATCTCAAGGAGCTCCGTGAGTGGGAGTCGGAAGCATGGAGCTAGATGCCCCGGTTGACGCGGGCGAGGTGTGGTGGGCACTTCCTGATCCTGCTGTCAGGCGAGAGCAATCCGGGCGTCGTCCAGTCCTCATTGTGTCGAATGAGCAGTTCCATCGAACGGTGACGACGCTTGTCGTTGTGGTTCCCGTGACAACGAAGGATCGGGGCTGGCCGAATCACGTGGAGCTCAATGCGGGAGCAGGAATGAAACAGCGGTCGTTTGCCATGACCGAACAGGTTCGCACGATCTCACGTCAGCGTCTCACCAAGAAGATCGGAGTCGTGGAGGAGTCCGTCCTTCAGAACGTGCGCGAATGGCTGGTCGACTACATCAGATAGCACGCGCTGAAAGGACCCAGGAGCTTTGTAGGTGGCGCATGTGGGGGCCTGCATGATGTTGAAAACTGCGCGGCGGATGGGAGGCGTAGCGCGGCTGCTTCCCAATGGAGCGGCTTGCAGGCATGCTCTGACTATGAGTGAGACGAGTGAGCGATGAGCCCGAGGGGGCGGCGGCCGGCGGGGAGCCCGGACACGCGTGAGGCCATCCTGGCGGCAGCCCGCACCGCCTTCGCCCGCGACGGCTACCAGACCTCCCTGCGCGGCATCGCGCGCGACGCCGGCGTTGACCCGGCCCTGGTCCACCACTACTTCCCGGACCGGGCCACGCTCTTCGCCAAGGCCGTCATCGAGTCGACCGCCGGGGTTGACGCCAACCTCATGCACCGGGCGGCCTCCATCACTGAGCTCGAGCCCGAGCAGCTGGGGGAGGGGATCGTGCGTGCCGTGATCAGCCTATGGGACGAGGCTGGTGCAGACCGCTTCACGGCGGTCATCCATGCCGCGCTCGGCCAGGGGAGCGACGTCGAGCCCTTCCGTGACTTCATCGCCACCGGGATCCTCTCGCCGATCGTCACTCACTTCTGCCCCGACCGCCCCCAGCTGCGCGCCCAGCTCATCGCCAGCCAGATCATCGGTCTCGGCCTGGCCCGCTGGGTCGCCCGCATGGACCACATCGCCGGCCTCGACGTCGAGGCGGCCGCCGCGCTCGTCGGCCCCACCATCCAGCGCTACGCCTTCGACGACCTGCCGGACGTCGCCAATCCAGCCTGATCGCTGCGATCGGTTGAGTTCTCCAGCCGAGTTTTGTCCATATGGGACGACTTTGAAGCCGCGTTTCCGGCTTGGAACCAAGCTAAGCCGCTCTGACCTGCACAGATGTGAACTGCCCTGGCTGAAGGGGCGTTCAAAGTCGTCCCATACGGACAGTTTTCCGGCTCCAGGCTCTGGACAGCGGGTCGCCGTCGACCTATATTCATCATATGATGAAAAGCGATGAAGGAGACGCGCCCCGGGAGTCGGGGGCCAGTAACCGATCGCACGACTCAAGCCCTCACTCCGCAGCTGCTTCGGCGCCGTCGGCTGTCACCGCGACGGACCTGCGCGTGACCCGCGGGCGCAAGGAGATCCTCCATGGCCTGGATCTGAACCTGGCGCCCGGCACCATCACCGGCCTGCTCGGTCCCTCGGGCTGCGGCAAGACCACCCTTCTATGCGCACCGTCGTTGGGGTTCAGCGCTACCGCGGGCAGGTCGAGGTCCTCGGGCACGCACCGGGCGCCGCCGCCGTGCGCGGCCGGGTCGGCTACGTCACCCAGGACCAGGCCGTCTACACCGACCTGACGGCCCGCCAGAACCTGCGCTACTTCGCGTCCCTTGCCGGCAGCCGGGCCCGCGACCTGGACGAGGTCCTCGACGTCGTCGGGCTCACCGCCCTGGCGGATCGGCCCGTGTCCACCTACTCCGGCGGCGAGGCCGGGCGCGTGAGCCTGGCCTGCGCGCTCGTGGCCGACCCCGACCTGCTCGTCATGGACGAACCCACCGTCGGCCTGGACCCGGTCACCCGTGAGGAGTTGTGGACCACCTTCCACGCCCTGGCCGAGCGCGGCGCCACCCTCCTGGTCTCCAGCCATGTCATGGACGAGGCCTTCCGCTGCGACCAGGTCCTCCTCATGCGCCAGGGCCGCATCCTGGCCACCACCACGGCCAAGGACCTCCTGGCCAGCACCGGGGCGGATACGGTCGACGCCGCCTTCCTGACTGTCATCGCCGAGTCCGAGAACCAGCCCGAGCAGAAGGGAGGACAGCGCTGATGCACCTGCGCACCTACTGGCCACCACCCGCCGCATCCTCACCCAGTTGCGCGCCGACCGGCGCACGGTCGGCCTCATCGCGATCGTGCCCGCCGCGCTGCTGACCCTGCTGTACTTCGTCTACCGCGACTACCCCGGCGCGGACCTGCTGTTCAACCACATCGCCGTCTCCATGATGGCGATCCTGCCGACGACGGTCATGTTCCTGGTCACCAGCGTCGCCATGCTGCGCGAGCGCGTGAGCGGCACCCTGGAGCGGCTGTGGACCACCCCGATCCACCGGGCCGACCTCCTGTTCGGATACGCCACCGCCTTCGCGCTGACCGCCATCATCCAGTCCCTCATCCTGTGCGCCGTGGCCGCCTGGGGCCTGGATGTGGACATCTCTGCCGCCTGGGGGTGGGTGGTGCTCACCGCCCTGGTCGACGCCTTTGTCGGGGTGTCTCTGGGGCTGCTGGTCTCAGCCTTCGCGCGCACCGAGTTCCAGGCCGTCCAGTTCATGCCGGTGGTCATCGCACCCCAGCTGTTCCTGTGCGGGCTCCTGGTCAGCCGCGACCAGCTGCCGCGCGCCCTGGAGGTGGTCGGCGATGCCCTGCCCATGAGCTGGGCGGTCGACGCCGTCACCGAGCTCACGACGGCCAGCGAACCCTCCGAAGATTTCTTCCGATACCTGGCCTACCTGATCTGCTTCGGCCTGGTGGTCCTGGGGGTGGCGGCCTCCACCGTGCCGCGCAAGACCCGCTGAACCGGGAGGAGCCCGCAACGGCGGGCACGAGGGTGAGGGCCGTCGCGCCCGCCGTGCGGTGGCGCCAGGCGGAGTTAGGGTTGCCTTATGTGGATCGTCTTCGCCTGCGGCTCAGCACTTTTTGCCGGCATCACCGCCGTCCTGGCCAAGGAGGGGGATCCGCACCACCGACTCGACCGTGGCGACGGCGCTGCGCACTATCGTGGTGCTGGCGGGCGCCTGGGGCATGGTGCTCATCGTCGGTTCACAGGCCGAACTGGCCCACCTCGATGCCCGCAGCACTGGGCTGCTGGTGCTCTCGGGGTTGGCGACCGGGGCCTCCTGGCTGTGCTACTTCAAGGCGCTCCAGCTCGGCAGCGTCAGCAAAGTGGTGCCGATCGACAAGCTGAGCACAGTGCTGACAGTGCTGCTGGCCCTCATCTTCCTGGGGGAGAGGGTGAGCCTCATCGGTTCGCTCGGAGTGGCTCTGATCGCTGTCGGGACGTTGTTGATGCTCGACGCCGATGACCTGCGCGGCCTGCCCCGGGCTGTGCGCGACGGCGGGGGCTGGCTGCTCTATGCGCTCGGTTCAGCCTTCTTCGCCGCGCTCACCGCGATCCTCGGAAAGGCCGGCATTACGGGGGTGGAGTCCAATCTCGGTACCGCGATCCGTACCGGGGTGGTCCTGGTGATGGCCTGGGTGATGGTGGCCGTCACCGGCAAGCTTCGCGAGGTCCGTACTGTTCCGCGTGGTGAGCTCGGCTTCGTCCTGGCCTCCGGGGTTGCGACGTGTGCCTCCTGGCTCTGCTACTACCGGGCGCTGCAGGACGGCCCCGCCAGCGTGGTCGTCCCCATCGACAAGCTGAGCGTGCTCGTGACCGTCCTCTTCTCCGCCCTCGTCCTGCGGGAGGCTATCGGTAGGAGGTACCTCGTCGGGCTGGCCCTGCTCGTCGGTGGGACTCTCGCCATGCTGATGTGAGAGAAGGCCATGAGGGCTATTCACAGGCATGCTGACCATCCGTGCTTGCCCAGGTCATCAACACCGGTGGGAAGTGGCTAGTGGGTACGTGACGTGGCAGCCTCGGCGCGGAAGTCACGGGGACTGAGGCCGTATCGGCTCTTGAATGCGGAGGAGAAGCTGAAAGGACTGGCATACCCCACCTGGTGGGCAATGGCGGACAAGGTGGCATCGCTGCGATCCAGGAGATCGGCAGCCATTGCCAGCCTCCACTGGGTCACATAGGTCATGGGGGAGACACCGAGCGTGGCATTGAAACGCCTTGTGAGAGAAGCTCGGGAGACACCTGCTAGAGCCGCGAGCGAGTCCACCGTCCAGTCTCGTGAGGGGGCCGCCTGTACCGACTCGGTTGCCCTGCGCACCACGTCGTCCCGGGAGGCGGAGAGGAGACTGACATGGTTCTGCGTCCCGGCATTTATCCAGGCACGCAGCGTGGTGACCAACAGGACATCCAGGAGCCTGTCCAGGACACTGGACTGTGCAAACCCGTCATGGACGGTCTCGCGGTTCAACAGACTGACCAGTTCCGGGTCAGGGCACGCACCAGGAACCACGGCGGCAGCGACTGCAGCATCAGTCGCCCCAGCTCGGAGTGGTGCCGGTAGGTGCCCACCAGCAGCTGATCCTCGCCCTGCGGATCATTGCCCCACGTACGCACCCCGGTGCTCATCTCTTCGGACAGGTCGCGGCCGTCTGGGCCCGAGCAAACCTGGCCGGCTCCGATCCTGGTACCACCGTCGTGCTTCTGGCTCGAGCTCAGGGTGTAGAGGGTGGGAGAGCGCACCACAAGGATCTCACCGGCCTCGAATCGGTGCGGGCGTGATCCGTTTGCAGTGATCCATCCTCCGCCCCTCAGTGCGGGGATGATGGATAGCGGTGCCTTGTCCTCCACCGACAACGACCAGGGACGCCCCATGACCACGCGCAGCAGGAATGCGTCGCGAGCGTGAGGCTGGGCCAGGAAATCCTCCAGCAGGTCCATACCTCTGAGTCTAGGTGGTTGATTCCAAGGTGGTGTGGGGCGATCGCACCGTTGCTGTGTATCGATACCGAACGATGTTCCCTGTGCTTCGCCTGCAAGCATCTGGCCGGTTGGGCTGGCACAACGGCACCCCTGCCATACGCTCCCTGACCTCCGACGACCGCGAGCCACTTCCTCTGGAATCAACCATCGAGGGGTGCTTCGAGCCGATGTCGCATGAAGGTGAGCCGCTGGCCCATGGAGCTGTGGACGCCTCGCCAATGGAATGGAGGTATGCAAGCAGCGATCGGAGAAGCGCTGCCTTGCGTCGGATGTCACCCCGGTTCTTCGGAAGAGAGAGTCATGTCACTGAACAACATTGTGTCCGCATGCGGTGCGGTGGGATCCGCCGTTGTCGGGGGTATCTACACCAATTTCGGCCAGGGTGATGCCTTGGCTGGGTTCGTTGCCGGACGCTGAAGCAATCGAGACCATGCAGAAATTCAACCGCACTGCCGTGCAGGTGCCGTTCACGACCTTCTTCTTTGGCACAGCGGTCGCTAGCACGTGGACAGTGGTGCACAACGTGCGTAAAAAGGATCGGGGTATCGGAGACCAGATTTCCGCTACGGGAGGCCTTCTGTATCTGGCGGGCTGGGTGCTGACTATCGTCTACAACGTTCCGCGCAACAACCGCCTGGCCGACGTCGTAGCGGGGACTGCTGAGGGGGCCCGGGTCTGGCACATGTATCTGGATGAGTGGACCTCCGCAAACAGCGTGCGAGCCGTTCTCTCACTCCTGGGTACTGTGGGACTGGGAGTTGGAACCGCCATGAACATTTTCTCCAAATCGCGGTGACCGGCAGGGCCGGCTGACAGGCGCCAGCCTGTCGAAGTCGAGCGACCAGACCGTGCTGCAACGACGCTCGTGCCAGTTGCGCGCACCTTGCCTGAAAAGAATCAGCCATACAGAACAGGAGCCACCATGTACGTCATCTCTGGAGCCAGCGGCCGTATCGGTTCAGTCGTTGCCGACCGCTTACTCGATTCCGGCCACCCCGTCCGTGCTGTCGTCCGTCGTCCAGAAGCAGCCGCCGATTGGATCTCTCGAGGGGCTGAAGCGGTCGTCTTGGACCTGCGCGACAGCCAGAAGGTCACCGAGGCCTTGAACGGTGCAACGGCCTTTTTCGCCATGATGCCCTTCGATCTGTCCGTGCCGGACCTGGAGCAGTACGCCGCAGAAGTGGTGCAATCGGTCTCCAACGCGGTCAAGGACGCCGGCGTTCGACACACGGTAATGCTCTCCTCCGGCGGTGCGGATCTGACCGAAGGCACCGGACCGATTCTGGGCCTGCACCACATGGAACAGGCACTCGCACAGACGGGGACCGTCTTGACTGCCCTGCGCCCGGGACACTTCCAGGAGAAGTTCGGGGATGTCCTCGGAGCCGTTCTGCACGAGGGGATCTTCCTGGTTTTCGCCTCAAGTGCGGACACGCCCCTGCCCATGGTGGCCTCCCGCGACATCGCCGAGATCGCGGTCCAGGAGCTGCTAGCGGATACGCAGACCAGCGAGGCCGTGGACATCGTGGGGCCGGAGTACACGGAGCGCCAGGTTGCCAGGTCGCTGAGTGTTGTCCTGGGCAAGCCGCTTGAGGTCGTGCCGATCCCCGAGCCCGGTTGGATGAAGGCCCTGGTGGAGGCCGGCTTCGCACCGCACATCGCGGAGAGTCTGGCAGACCTGTATCGGGCGGACGAGCAGAAGCGGCTGGGGCCGCGTGGTGATCGGAGCATCCGTGTAACCACGGATATTGACACCACGGTCCGGCACGTGCTCGCACAGGAGGTCTGATCCCTCCGCCCACGTCGGCAGTTCCCTGAACGACAGTGGCTCTGTCTGGCGGCTGCGAGTAACTGTGCTGCCGGCGCCGACCTCGAAGTCCGCCGCCGACTGCGTTCCAGATGCGAGGCCCGCATTAGCCTCGAGTTTCATTGTTGGGGTGTTGAAGATGGGGTGAAGGTGTCGCTTCGCCTGGAATAATGCGGGTTGCTGAGATCCGAGAGCTCCAGGGGAGGGACACCTTCGTGGTGAAGAATATCGGGTTGTACCCGGTTGTGGGTGTGGAGTCCGGGGGGTGTTCCTGCGGTGGGGCTGGCCGGGGTGAGGCTGTTGACCGAGACGAGCAGGGTCACGGGCCTGGGCGACGAGCTCTCACGGGTCCTGTCTGTGTGGCGGCGGTGGTGGGCGGTGCACGACCCGGGCAAGATCATCTTGGATCTGGCGGTGTGCGTGGCCCTGGGAGGTCGGTGCCTGTCTGACCTTTCGCTGCTGCGGTGCGACAAGGAGGTCTTCGGGCCTGTTGCCTCTGACCCGACGGTCTCGCGACTTGTGGGGACCCTGGCCGACCACGTCGAGGTGGTCGAGGCCGCCGAGGCCGGGCTCGCAAGACGGTGCGGCAGCGGGTGTGGGACCTGGCCGGCGAGCACTCACCAACGGCTGGAATCAGCGCTGAGCGTCCGTTGGTGATCGACGTTGACGCCACCTTGGTTAATGTGCATTCAGAGAAAGAGGGTGCGGCCCCGACCTTCAAGAAGGGGTTTGGCTACCACCCCCTGACCGCATGGTTCGACCACGGCCCCGATGGTGGGGGTGAGTGCGCGGCGCTCGTGCTGCGGCCCGGAAACGCGGGCTCGAATACCGCCGCCGACCACGTCGAGATCATCCGCCGGGCACTGGACCAGGCCGGGCTCGGCCCCAGACCCGGTAGAAAGGTGCTGGTGCGCATCGACGGGGCCGGAGGCACGAAGGAGACCATTGAGTTCCTGGCCCGTCGGCGGGTGTCCTACAGTGTGGGGTTCACGCTTCCCGAGCACACGCCGCCGATCTACGGGAACCATCCCCGAGGCCGCCTGGGCCCCGGCCTACAACGCTGACGGCCAGCCCAGACAGGGTACGGACGTCGCTGAGACCCGCCGACCTGCTGGACCTGACCGTCTGGCCGGGCGGTATGCGGGTCAACCGTGCGCCGAGAGCGGCCCATCAGGGTGCCCAGCTGCGCTTCGAGGACGTGGGCGGCTACCGACTGACCGCCTTCGCCGCCAGCACGAGGGTGGGTCAGCTCGCCGATCTCGAGGTGCGCCACCGGCTGCGGGCCCGCTGCCAGGGGACCGTATCCGCTGTGCCAAGGACACCGGGCTTGACCGCTTTCCCTTGCAGGGGTTTGCGGCCAACCGGGTCTGGTGCCTGATCGTGGCTCTGGCCCGCAGGCCTGCTGGCCTTCTCCCAGCTGCTCGCCCTGGCCGACGCCCCCGCCCGCGCCTGGGAGCCCCGGACGATCCGCCTGCGGCTGATGAGCATCCCCGCTGTCATCGCCCGCCGCGCCCGCCGTACCGTCCTGCGCTACAAGGCCGACCACCCCTGGACCAGCCTTCGGCTTGACGGCCTCGGGCACCTCCAGGCCCTTACCGGCTCCGTAGACACACGGCTCCTGCCTCCTGTCCACCACGCCCCTGAAGGAAGAACCCTCTGGCCCCCGGAAAGGCCCGACCACCGCGAGGCGACACGCGGCAAGCCGTCACACCCAACCGGCATAATCTCACCCACGACACCGGCAACGACGCCGCCAAACCCCACTCAACCAACCAATGAAAGTTAGGATCGAGATGCACGACATGTCAAAGCGCATTCTAGGGGAAGCAACGCTGTCAACAACTTACCTTATAATTAAATGATTGTAAATGGGGCGGATACATTCCAAGGGTGGCTGTAGCCAACAACGGGGCGTAACATCTTCCTGCACCATTATCTGCTCCAATGAAGGACACCGCCATGCTCGGCTATCGCAGCAGTTTCTCTGTAGAACTAGATCCGCAGCTCGGTTTGGATCGTGAGAAGGCCGTCGATGTGCTCCTCGGTGAAGGGTTCGCCTGGATGCGGAGTCAGAAGGGGGTTAAAAGCGTTGAAGATCTGGAACCGCTTCATGAGCAGAGGTTTCCGGGAGGTGATCGGGCAATTTATACCCGCAGCCGAACGGGTGCAGGAGTTGACTACGCCAAACTAATTTACTTTGATGCGCCGAGAGGTGACGAGCAATGGGTTACCTCACTGCTCGTCGGTTTTGATTTCACTGATGACCGAGCTAAGCCCACAGTCGCCATCGAGATCGACTCACCGCCAGATCCGAAAAATGAAGGAAAACCGCACTGGACTGCGAGACCTAAGCTCGTTCAGCGTGTCCTCGAGGCATACTCCTGTAGTGAGCACGGCTTAGTTATGGGGGCTAAACCTGCATATCTACGCGGAGGTGAGGGAGTAAATTCCTTGATCGAGGGGATGGCTGATTCTCGTAGGCGTTCCCTTGTCATTATCTGTGCTGAGGATGGCACGGTTGATCCTACGTACTGGCAAAAAATTATGACTGAGTTAACGGTGCAGACGATTGGGCAAGCATCCGTATATGTGCTCGATAAGACGTCCACTGAAGAATTCAATGCCAGTGTGTCGAACGGACATCAAATCTCTCCATACTCCCCAAGAACTTTCAGGCCGCCGATTGACCCTACAGACCCTCAAGATGGGTTGAGGCACCGTGTGCTGTCTGCGCAAAGACTTATACAATCTACCGCTCCTTACCTTAGTCGCATGTATGGTCGCCTCTGTCGAGAACACGCCAATACTCAGCCTATCGGAAAATTTTTGCGGCGTCTCGATGCAGTGACTGCGCGAGAACTTGATCGTGCAACTCACCCGGGAAACAACGCTGTCGAGCTTCCCGCGGCCCCTGTAACGCCTGGATCCGAAACTATTGTGTTACAAACCATTCCCATTGGAGAGCAGGCTAAAGTAACCTCGATTGAAAAACGAAATCATGTTCGGAATGAACTCCAAGATTCTGTTACGGAAACAGTCAACGGTGAGCAACTAGTTGACTTGCTTAACGAAAATGCTGAACTGCGGGCTGAACGAGATCGGCTTCAAGCTGCGGACGCACTGCTAAGGGAATCGCTGCAACGCGCTAACTCGTCAATCCAAAGACTTGAACAAACCATCGACGACAACATTGTCGATCATAATGAAATAGTTCAAGAAATGGAGTCTCGACACAAAGAAGAAATAGAGAACCAACAATTTGAATGGCTAATTAAGGATGAGGAGGCTCGAACTTCCTCGGATAAGGTCCGTTCACTCACCTACCAATTAGATGAAGCTCGTCGGTTGCTGATCGAGAATGGTATAGATGTCAGTAGTTCCCGTGGCGCTCCAGAATGCCGTTACGTGCAGGAACTGGGACAGTGGGAAGAGATTGAATTGTTCGGTAAAGACAAATTTCCGAACTTGGTATTTACTTGTGACTGGAAGAAGATGATGTATATCGCAGAACGGGACGAGAGCGGCGCCTGGTTATCTCAGACTTGGCAAAGCCTTGCCATGCTCGATGACTATTGTGAATTCCGTCGATCAGAAAAAGGAAGTAGATTTATTGGTGGATTACGTGAGTATCTTGAAGGTGGTTATGGTGGGGCATGGGCTATATCGTCCGGTCGCTATCGCTCTAATGAATCAGACATTGTAAAGGGTTCTAGGAAGTACTCTGCAGAGCGCATTTTTAATGTGCCAAAGGAGGTGGATCCTTCGGGAAAAGCAGTAATGTACTCTCATATTGTTATCCAAACGAAGGGTACGGTGAGTCCTCGAATCTACTTTCGAGACTGTGTTCAGCAACTTGGTAAGATCGTTATTGGATACATTGGCAAGCATCCGCGTAATACTTTGACAAACTAATGGAGACATTTTGGGAGTTTGGTCGCCCCCTACTGGGAAGGTCAACGAGGTCTGTACTGTTCCATGTGATGTCTCGGGACATGGGTGACGGTTCTGTGTCAGGACTTCGGTGACGTTTGGTGTGTCGGGACATGGGTGACAGTTAGGGTCTCTTGCGGCCGCGGCCTCCGCGTTGGTTGGTGGGGTCAGGGTGGGTGGTGGGAGACGTAGGTGGTGCCTTGGGGCGGCCAGGTGTACTGGATCAGGACCTCGCCGTGGGTGTCGGCGAAGGTGATGGTGCTGGTGTCCCAGATCGCGATGACCGTGGAGGCGGCCAGGTGGCGGTTGACCAGGAACGCGATGCCACCGATGTGGACGGTGCCGTTGCGGGTGATGGTCAGCTCGCGCTGGCCGGTGGCACCGATGGGCTTGTGCCGATGCACCCGGCGCCGTGCGGTGGTGTGCTGCTGAGGGTCTGGGCCTCCTGGGGTGATGGGGGCGGTGTCGTGGTCCGGTCGGGGTGCCTGGGCCACCTCGGTGGCGTCCCATGCCTGCTGCGGGGTGATGCGCCCGGGCAGGCCCTGGTGGGGGCGCTGGGTGTTGTACACGAGGTCGAAGCGGTCTACCTGATCCTGAAGTTCGGCGATGGAGGCGGCCAGGGGCTGCTGGTCCAGGTAGCGGAACAGGGTCTGGTGGAAGCGCTCGTTCTTGCCCTGGGTGGTGGGGTGGTAGGGCTTGGGAGGTGATGGGCTCGACCCCCAGAGAGCGCACGTGCTCCACCAGGCGTCCGGTACAGCCTCTTCGGCTGGGGTTAAGAGCGATGCCGTTGTCGGTCAGCAGACGCTGGGGCACACCCCGGGCGGCTACGCCTTTGTCGAAGACGTCGATGGCGGCCTGGCTGGTCTCGCTCGAGGCGACCAGGGAGGCCACCGCCAGGCGGGAGTGGTCGTCCTGGAGCTGGAAGATGACCACCTTGCGTCCTTGGGTGATGACGTACTCGGTGGCGTCGAGCTGCCAGCAGGCGTTGGGGGCGGGGTAAACGAACCGTCTCCAGGTCGCCCGTGGTCTCTTGGACGGCTCGGAGCGAGCCACCCCCTGGTCGCGGAAGAGCCGGGCCAGCCACGCCGGTGAGGGTGCCTTCAGCCCCATGGAGGCCATCTTGTCGTGCACACTGATCGGGCCGTGGTCCAGGCCTGAGCGCTCCAGGGCCGCCCGCACCTCCAGGGCCTGGGAGCGCACCGCCTCGGGCAGACGGGCCGGGCTGGAGCGTGGGCGACGCGACCGGGGCTCAAGCACCGCCGCCGGCCCCTCCAGGCGGGCTCGGCGCCGCAGGACGTAGAACGTCTTGCGTGAGATGGAGTGCTCAGCGCAGAACGTCGTCACCGCCCCACGAGGCGCGTCATCAGGCCACTGAGCGATCGCCAGACGGACACGAGGATCAACACAACGGTTCTTATCAGAGCTCACCACTCAATCTCAGACCACAAGTGTCACCCCCAGAACCCACCGAAGTGTCACCAATGTCCTGACACAGAACCGTCACCCAAGTCCAAAGACATAACAGGTCTGTACTGTTCCACGTGGGGAGTTTTTGGCTGCGTCCTGGCTTCCGGGACTGCGATGTGCGCCTCCTCCTGGCTCCGTTAGTACCAAGCGCTAGGAGGTCTCCAGTGTGGTCGTCCCCATCGACGAGTTGAGGCGTGCTCGTAACTGTTCTCTTCTCAGCTTCCGTTCTTCGGGAAATTGTCGGTAGGAGGTATCTCATCTCGCTGAACCTGCTCGTCGACGGGAATTTCGTAATGCCGATTACTTGATGGTGCTGGATTGTCTATGATGTCGAAAGTGATCCACTTTGCTCCTTCAGGGAGTCCTTCGTTGTTCACTTTTATGCTTTCGGGAAAAAATAAACTTACGTCTGGGCTAGGATTGAAGTTGGCATTCAGGAAATGATCGACTTCATTGTGCTTAGAGTTACTTTCTAGTTTGGTTTCCCAAAAATCAACGTCGTTTAAGAAAAAAGATCCCATAAAATTTGCGCCACGAGGAAACGTGGCTCTCCTAAAACTGACACTGTACTTGAATGTGACTTTATGAAATATAGATTCATGTGCGAATGTGACGCCCCACATAGAAGTGTCGCCATTGAAGGTAACGCCAGTGAAATTACTGCGCTGCTTAAAGATGGTTCCCGTAAAGTCGGTAGAATTATTAAATTCTGCATTTGAAAATATGGTGTCGTGCACAAAAATGGCGCCCAAAAAAGGACACCATGTTTGAATTTTGCGTATTCTAAAATAGTTTCTCCACCAAATGTAACGCCTGTAAAATCGGCAAACTGACGAAAGGTTGCCCTCTTTAAATTAACATACCCTGGAAAGGTGACACCTCTAAATTGAATTTCTTTCTCACAATTAATGGCTTCGAAAGTGACGTTGGCTGTGAATGTGGCGAGGGTGAAAGAGATTTTATTTTCAAATGTGGATCCATCGAAGTAAACGTCCGAAAAAACGAGTACCGGTGAAGTTGACTTTCTTTTTAAGTGTCGCATCACTAAAAATTGCCTGTCGATCAAATCTAACATTACCAAAGTTGACGCCTTGAGTAAAAAAATAGAATTTATGAAAATTGCGCAATTTGCGAAAACGGAATCCTGAAAAGAAATATGTCCTGCGAATTTGATGTCTTGCACATTAAATGCTCCAATGTGTGATCCTGTAAATTGAATCGATTCTGTTAGGGTGGCTCCATGAAGATTGAGGGTGCAGTGACTCCATGGGCCAGGGCTGGCGTTCTCTTTGGTGTCATTCTCGGAAACCGTTTTGAGATGGCTGTCCAGTACCGAGAGAATCGTAGATTCGACGGCTCCGTCTGCGCTGAGGGGCTGGTCATAGTTAGGGGTTCCATCGTCGTTGGTAGCGTACCGCGTGTCTCCGTTTGCGTCCTTGAGAAGTCGGTCGGTACGCAGGTATCCGCAGAGAATATCGACGACACGTTGATGGTAGGGGCCCTCGTAGGTGTCGGCCACGTCAGCCAGTGCGTAAACTCCAGCGATGCGCACCTGTGGTGAGGCGTCGCCCAGCTGCTGGACTGCACGAACAAGCTTTTCATCTGCCTCCCCGCGCTCAAGCGCTGCGCGTTCACGGTACTTGATGACTAGGTAGCCAACGGCGCCGACGCCGCCCAAAGCCGTCAAAGTGACTTTGATGCGTTCCAAAGGATCGTGGGTCGCGCCAATGTGCCATCCTGCGAGAATGCGGCTCCATCCGTGTCCATATCCCCATATTGCGCTCAGTAGTGTGTAGGCAATGATGGCTATAATGATCCAGGAGACAATAGCGCAGAACAACCCATTTTTGCGACGCCATGACGCGAACTGTCTCCATCGGAGATTGATGCTCATTTGACGTCTCCGGAGAGTCTGTGGAGATAGGTGCGTCCGGCGTCGGTGATTCGGTAGCGCTGAAGGCGGCTCGTGGGCTTGTCGGGGATCGTTCGTTCGACGAGTCCGGCCTCGATCAACGGTTCGACATGGCGCTGGAATGCGCGCGTCTGGTTCGTAATGCCCAGCGCGTTCATGATCTCTGCCCTGCTTGCTGTCGCTGTCTCCATCTGATGGAGAACAGTCAACTCGTCCGGCGTCAGAGCGGTAGTCGGTGTGCTTGGCACTCCGTCTTGGTGCTCCGACTTAGTGCCTCGACTTAGTGCCTTGGTGTCCTGACTTAGTGCCTCGACTTGGTGCCTTGGTGCTCCGTCTTGGTGCTCCGACTTAGTGCCTCGACTTAGTGACTGGCTACTCCGACTTGGTGACTTAGTGCTTCGACTTGGTGACTCACCGTGTTCTCCGGCATCGGCAGGGTTGTGGCTGAGCACGTGGATCGTGACCCGCACGCGGTCGATGACCTCCTCGATGGTGGGCTCGGGCAAGCCGGCCTGGGCCACCTGCTCGAAGACGCGCTGGATGCCCGTACCCCACTGCTCCATGATCCCGGCTTCGCGGAAGATGCGCGCCAGTGCGGGGTTACGCAGTCGGGACACCCGCCGCATGGTGTCGACGGTCATGCCGGGGAGGAGTAGCCCGGGGCTGTCGATCTGGATCCGGTCGTCGTAGAAACCGATGCGGATCGGGGTACTGCTCTCGGCGTAGGAGGCGTGAACGAGGGCGTTGACGATGACCTCGCGGATCGGCTCGATGGGGATGGAGTAGACATCGCGGCGGCGCACTTCTCCGAAGACGGCGGTCTTGTAAGCGTGCTTCAGCAGGAACTCCACGGCCTGGTCAACGGCCAACGGCATCGGTCCGTGGATCTCAACCTGGTCGAAGATGTCCGTGCCCTGGGGGCCGCGCAACCGGCCGCACTGAACCCAGGCGGAGGGCAGGAAACGCGTGGGGTCGGGGCACGCAGCGAGAATCCCTGCGTAGGCCGGAATGATCTGATCGCCTTGTCTCACTGCAAGACCGAGTGCCAGCAGATCATCCGTGTCGGTGGTGCGGCCGCGCAGCTCGGCCAGAGCGCTCAGATCCAGGTCAGTCAGGGTGGCGCGTGGCTCGGGCAGGTTCTCAAAAGCGATGCCGTGAGCGTTGCGTTCGAGCTCGGCGACCAGCGCCGGATCGGCCTGGCGAGTGGAGGAACCGAGACGCACGTAGACGCCCGCTTCTGGCCCCAGCCGAGTGATGTAGTGGGGGCGTCGGGTGCTCAGAGGAACATCGACGACGAGAACAGTATTGCCGCCGAGCGTGACAAGGTCGATGGCGGGAACCAGCTGGGGCGAGATCCAGTCATCGATGAGACTGGCGACGCGCTCCTCCTCGGCGAGTGGGTCCTCAACACCGACCACGGTGCCATCATCCGCGATCCCGATGACGAGGCGACCACCCGCGGAGTTCGCGAAGGCCGTGATGGTGCGCAGTGGCCCGGTGGGTGAGCTGAGATCCCGCTTGAGCTCCAGAGTCTTGCCTTCGCGGTCTACGAGTCGGCCGTCATTTCCAAGGGTGAGGTAGTCAGTCATACGAATCCTCGAAAGACATTACTGGTGCGGGTACCGCCCGCGATTCGGGGCCCTGGGCCGACTGCAACAACACTAGCCGATCCGAGATGGAGAGTCGGGATCAGATGTGACGTACCGGAAGAATGTTGAGAGGCCCAGCAGGTCCGGATGACGATTAGGACGTCATGATGTGGCTGCAGAGTGCGCGAGAGAGTGCGCGCGGCCCAGGGTGACGTGCCCTCGGCGTCTCTGGGGCCAATCATCTAGGATCGACAGTGATGACGACACCGCCCACCGCAGCAGCCGGTTCGCCGGCGATGACCTCCTCAACCGCCAGCTCCTCAATCCCGGCAGGTTCCGCAGCCCCGACCGTCTCATCAGTCAACTCGGCCACCACTCATCCGGAGTCCACCGCCCCCGACTCCACCGTGGTCCGCACCCTCACCCTGCCCGAGGACGTCGCCCCGGTGACCCTCCTGGGCGCCCGGGACGAGGTCCTGCGGGCCATCGAGAAGGGCTTCACCGACGTCGACATCCACGTGCGTGGCACCACCGTCACCGTCTCCGGCCCCGCCGCCCGCGTCGACACCGTCGTCGTCCTGCTCTCCGAGCTCATCGACGTCGCCCGCACCGGCACGCCCCTGACCGCGGACGCCGTCGAACGCGCCGTCGGCCTGCTGGAGACCTCCACCCGTCCCACCGAGGTCCTCACCGACGACATCCTCACCTCCCACGGCCGCACCATCCGCCCCAAGTCCCTCGGCCAGAAGGCCTACACCGACGCCATCGAGGAATCCACCATCACCTTCGGCATCGGCCCCGCCGGCACCGGCAAGACCTACCTGGCCATGGCCAAGGCCGTCGACGCCCTGGCCCGCAAGCGCGTCTCACGCATCATCCTCACCCGCCCCGCCGTCGAGGCCGGCGAGAACCTCGGCTTCCTGCCCGGCAGCCTCACCGACAAGATCGACCCCTACCTGCGCCCCTCTACGACGCCCTCCACGACATGCTCGAGCCCGAGGCCCTGCCCCGCCTCATGGCCGCCGGCACCATCGAGGTCGCGCCCCTGGCCTACATGCGCGGACGCACCCTCAACGACGCCTTCGTCATCCTCGACGAGGCCCAGAACACCAGCCCTGAGCAGATGAAGATGTTCCTCACCCGCCTCGGCTTCGGCTCGCGCATGGTTGTCACCGGAGACATCTCCCAGGTCGATCTGCCCGGCGGGCGCGAGTCCGGCCTCATCGTCGTGCGCAGGATCCTCGCCGGCGTCGAGGGCATCAGCTTCTGCGAGCTCGGGTCGGCCGACGTCGTGCGTCACCGCCTCGTGGGCCGCATCATCGAGGCCTACGCCCGCCACGACGCCGAGGTCGCCGCCCAGGACGCCGCCGCCCGACCCGCCGGACCGCCTGGCCGTAGCGGCCGCAACAGCCAGTACCGTCGGGGGAGCAGCAACCGCCCCGCCCGGCCTTACTCGGAGAGGAACCCGCATGACCACTGAGGTCATCAACGAGACCACCACCGTCATCGACGCCGCCGAGTTCGCGGACCTCGCCGACCACGTCCTGACCGCCATGCACGTCAGCCCCGCCGCTGAGCTCAACATCATGTTCATCGACCCCGAGCCCATGGAAGAGCTCCACGTGCGCTGGCTCGACCTGCCCGGCCCCACCGACGTCATGAGCTTCCCCATGGACGAGCTGCGCCCCGGCTCGGCCGACTCGCCCACCCCCGCCGGGACCCTGGGCGACATCGTCCTGTGCCCGCAGGTCGCCGCCAAGCAGGCCCTGGCCGCCGGGCACTCCGCGGCCGAGGAGATGCTCCTGCTCACCGTCCACGGCATCCTCCACCTCCTGGGCTACGACCACGCCGAGCCCGAGGAGAAGAAGGAGATGTTCGACCTCCAGCGCCGCCTCCTGCTGACCTTCCTGGCCGAGCGCGGCAAGTGAGACCCGCGTGACCGGTATCCCCACCGCCGCGCTCATCGCCTGCGCGGTCATCGTCCTGGCTCTGGGCGCCCTGCTCTCGGCCGGCGAGTCCGCCCTGCTGCGCTTCACCCGGGCCGCCGCCGACGACCTCGTCGAGGAGGGCCGCCGCGGCGCCGCCAGGGTCCGCCGCCTCGCCGAGCACCGCCCCCGCGTCCTGGGCGCTCTCAGCGTCGCCCGCGTCGCTGTCGACATGCTCGCCGCCGTCCTCATCACCCTGGCCGCCTCCGGGCTCGTGCGCGCCTGGTGGCAGGTCCTGGCCCTGGCCCTGCTGGCCAACATCATCCTGCTGGGAGTCGTCGTCGGCTTCTCCCCGCGCACCTACGGCCGGCGCAATCCCGCCGGCACCCTCCTGGCCCTGGGCGGTCTGCTCACCTGGGTCGACGTCCTGGGCGCCCCGCAGCGCCGCCTCCTCTCGCGCACCCGCCGCTCCGAGGCTGCCCCCACCGACGCCGAGACCCGCGAGGCCGTCAACGAGGACCTGCGCGAGATGATCGACGAGATCGGCGAGACCGACACCATCGAGGACGAGGACCGCGAGATGATGCGCTCGGTCGTCGAGCTCGGCCAGACCCTCGTGCGCGAGGTCATGGTCCCACGCACCGACATGGTCACCATCGACGCCCACAAGCCCGCCTCCGCCGCCATGCGCCTGTTCATCCGCTCCGGCTACTCACGCGTGCCCGTCATCGGGGAGGACGCCGACGACGTGCGCGGCATCCTCTACCTCAAGGACGTCCTGCGCCGCCTGGCTGCCCACCCCGAGCACGAGGAGCTGGCCGTGGCCGGATTCGTCCGGGAGGCCGAGTACGTCCCCGAGATGAAACCCGCTGACGACCTCCTGCGCGAGATGCAGACCGGTCGCTTCCACATGGCTCTGGCCGTCGACGAGTACGGCGGCACCGCCGGGCTCGTCACCATGGAGGACCTCCTGGAGGAGGTCGTCGGCGAGCTCACCGACGAGCACGACCCCGAGCTGCCCGAGGTCGTCGAGGTCGCTCCCGGCACCTACCGCGTCCCCGCCCGGCTCGCCCTGGACGAGCTCGGCGAGCTCTTCGACCTTGAGATCGACGACGACGACGTCGACACCGTCGGCGGCCTGCTCACCAAGGCCATCGGCCGCGTCCCCCTGCCCGGCGCCGCCGGAGACATCCAGGGCGTCCACCTCCAGGCCGAGGAGGCCGCCGGCCGCCGCCGCCAGGTCTCCACCATTCTCGCCTCCCGCACACCCGCCCCCGAAGAGGACACCGATGACTGACACCGCAGACCGCTCCGACAGCTCCGTCGAGCCCGCCCAGGACGACCAGCCCCAGGCCCCTGAGGAGGCCGCCCAGGCGCTCTCGACCGAGCCCCTCGAGATGCCCGAACCCGGCTCCGCCCCAGCCGGCTTCCGTTTTCCCTCCGACGCCGAGCTCATGGACGGCCCCAACCCCCTCACCGATCCTGACGATGAGGACGAGACCGGAGACGAGATCGACGATTCCGACGTCACGGCCCGGCTGGACGCAGACGGCTTCCCGATCCTGGGCGAGGAGGACGACGAGGATGAGGCCGCCGACTCTGCGGATTCGACCCGCGTCGAGATCGTCGTCCCCGACTTCCCCGAGGACTTCCGCGCCGGCTTCGCCTGCATCGTGGGCCGCCCCAATGCCGGCAAGTCCACCCTCACCAACGCCATGGTCGGCACCAAGATCGCCATCACCTCCGGGCGCCCCCAGACCACCCGCCACAACGTGCGCGGCGTCATCCACAAGGAGAAGGCGCAGATCGTCCTGGTCGACACCCCCGGCCTCCACCGCCCCCGCACCCTGCTGGGCAAGCGCCTCAACGACCTGGTGCGCGAGACCCTCACCGACGTCGACGTCGTCGTCTTCTGCATCCCCGCCAACGAGAAGATCGGCCCCGCGACCGCTTCATCACCCGCGACCTCGCCGAGCTGCGCACCCCCGTGGTCGCCGTCGTCACCAAGGCCGACACCGTCACCCGCGAGGCCCTGGCCGCCCAGCTCCTGGCCGTCAGCGAGCTGGGGGAGTGGGCCGACATCGTCCCGGTCTCAGCCCAGCGCAACGAGCAGATCGATGTCCTGGAGGAGGTTCTGCTCAAGTACATGCCGCTGTCCCCTCCGCTGTACCCCACCGGCGAGATCACCGACGAGCCCCAGCAGGTCATGATCGCCGAGCTCGTGCGCGAGGCCGCCCTGGAGGGCGTGCGCGACGAGCTGCCCCACTCCCTGGCCGTCGTCGTCGACGAGATCGCCGACCCCGACGACGAGCGCGAGGTCGGTCGCATCAAGGGCGTCGGAGGCCGCCTCCAGGTACGCGTGAGCCTCGTCGTCGAACGCGACTCCCAGAAGGCCATCATCATCGGCAGGGGTGGACGGCGCCTCAAGGAAGTGGGCGTCAACGCCCGCAAGGGCATCGAGAAGCTGCTGGGGCGCAAGGTCTACCTCGACCTGCACGTGCGCACCGCCAAGGACTGGCAGTCCGACCCCAAGGCCCTGGCCCGCCTCGGTTTCTAGCCTCTCCTTCCCGATCCGATGAGGGCCGGGACGAGGCCCGGGAAGGGTACGGGGTCGGCGGGGCCGGCATTAGGGGATGCCTAGGACCAAGGTGTCTTGCGAAACGCCGGGGACTCGTGCAGCGAAACGGTCGCGCTTCAGGGGTGTTGTATCGCACACTATGTGTGTCTCATACAACCCGAGCCTGGAGGCCCACGCATGACGAACAGTGTCGTTCCCAGCCAGCCCCGCACCAACGCAGGTAATGCGGGGCGCCGTTGCCCCGATGACCTGTGGGCGCTAGGGGAGAAGGCCGTCATCCGAGCGCGCCGGTGGGCTGACGAGTCGGCATCCGAGCCGGTACCGCGCTCGGCCAAGCTGCTGTCCCGGATCCTCGCCGATCCCGACGGCCTGACCTTCACCACGCGCTTCGTCGACGACGTCGTGCGCCCCACGGACCTCGACGTCGCCGGTGACGCCCTCAAGCGCCTGTCCTCGGGCCGCACCGACTTCCTGCCTCCCGCCCTGGCCGGTGCCATGGGGCTGGGCTCGGCCGCCTCCCGCCTCGCCCCGCGCACCGTGACCGCCGTGGCCCGGCGGGTCTTCCGTGAGATCGTCGGCGACCTTGTCGTCGACGCCACCGACAAGAGCCTCGGCCCGGCGCTCGCCCGCCTGCGCAAGGGCGGCAACCGCCTCAACGTCAACCTCCTGGGCGAGGCCGTCCTGGGGGGAGAAGGAGGCCGCTCGGCGCCTGGCCGAGGTCTCCCGCCTGGTGACCCGCGAGGACGTCGACTACGTCTCGGTCAAGGTCTCCGCCGTGACGGGCCCGCACAACCCCTGGGGCTTCGATGAGGTCGTCGCCCACGGCGTCCAGGCCCTCCTGCCCCTCTACCGCCTGGCCCGCGACAACGGCACCTTCCTCAACCTGGACATGGAGGACTACAAGGACCTGGACCTGACGATCGCCGTCTTCACCGCGATCCTGGACCAGGAGGACATGCACGGCTACGAGGCCGGCATCGTCCTGCAGGCCTACCTGCCCGACTCCCTGGGTGCCATGCAGCGCCTCCAGGAGTGGGCCTCCCGCCGCGTGGCTGCGGGCGGCTCGCGCATCAAGGTCCGCGTCGTCAAGGGCGCCAACCTGTCCATGGAGAAGGTCGACGCCGAGATCCACGGCTGGGAGCTGACCACCTGGCCCTCCAAGCAGGCCACCGACACCAACTACAAGCGCATGCTCTCCTGGGCGATGACCCCGGAGCGCACCCGCGCGATCCGCCTGGGCGTGGCGGGCCAGAACCTGTTCGACATCGCCTTCGCCTACGAGCTGCGCGCCGCTCGCGGCGTCGAGGACGGCGTCGAGTTCGAGATGCTCTCCGGGATGGCCACCGGTCTGCAGGAGGTCGTGCGCCGAGACACCGGCCACCTGCTGCTCTACGTGCCCGTCGTCGACCCCCACGAGTTCGACGTCGCCATCTCCTACCTGGTGCGCCGCCTGGAGGAGAACGCGGCACCTGAGAACTTCATGTCCGGCGTCTTCGAGCTGGCCGCTGACGAGGCGGTCTTCGGCCGCGAGCGCGACCGCTTCCTGGCCGCTCTGTCCGACCTCGACCCGGACGCCCCGGTGCCCGAGCCCAACCGTCGCCAGGACCGCCTGGCCGAGCGGGACGCGGGTGTCCCGGAGGAGACCGGCACCCTGGAGGAGCGCTCCAGGAGGCCCTTCGTCTCCGAGCCGGACTCCGACCCTGCCCTGGCCGCCAACCGCCAGTGGGCCCGGGACATCGCCGCGGCCATCCCGGACTCCACGCGGGGCGTGGCCGAGGTGGAGGCCGGAGCCGCCCGCCTGGCCACGAACGCCGAGGTCGACGCCCTCGTGACCGCCACGGCCGAGGCCGCCGGCGTCTGGCAGTCCCTGGACCCGGCCGAGCGGGCCGCCGCCCTGCACCGGGTCGGCGACGTCCTGGCCGCCCGGCGCGCCGAGCTCATCGAGGTCGCCGGCTCCGAGGCCGGCAAGACCATCGACCAGTCCGACCCGGAGGTCAGCGAGGCCATCGACTTCTGCCACCACTACGCCGAGTCCTCCCTGCTGCTGCACGACAGTGAGCACATGGTCGGGGCCCGCTTCACCCCGGTGGACGTCACCGTGGTTGCCTCGCCCTGGAACTTCCCGTTGGCCATCCCCACAGGGGGCGTGGCCGCGGCCCTGGCGGCCGGCAGCGCCGTCATCCTCAAGCCCGCTCCGCCGGCCCGGCGCTGTGCGGCCGAGCTCGTGCGCGCCTTCCATGACGCCGGGATCCCCGAGGACCTCGTGGTGCTCGCCCCGCTGGAGGACGGTGACGTCTCACGACACCTGGTGACCCACAAGGACGTCGGCCGCGTGGTCCTCACCGGTTCCTACGACACCGCCCGCCTCTTCCGCTCCTGGAAGCCGGACATGCACCTGCTGGGGGAGACCAGCGGCAAGAACGCCATCATCGTCACCCCCTCGGCCGATCCCGACATCGCCGTGCGCGACGCCGTCTACTCGGCCTTCGCCCACGCCGGCCAGAAGTGCTCGGCCTCCTCGCTGCTGGTCCTGGTCTCCTCGGCCGGCACCTCCGAGCGCATCGCCCGCCAGCTCGTGGATGCGACCGCCTCCCTGCGGGTGCGCCTGCCGCTGTCCCTGGACTCCCAGATGGGGCCCGTCGTCGTGCCCGACGACGAGAAGGCCGTACGCGGCCTGACCACCCTGGGATCTGGCGAGCACTGGGTCCTCAAGCCCCGCTACCTCGGTGACGGCCTGTGGACCCCGGGCATCCGCGCCGGGGTCGTGCCCGGCAGCGAGTTCCACCTCACCGAGTACTTCGCCCCCGTTATCGGGGTGATGCGCGTGGACACGCTTCAGGAGGCCATCGAGGCGGTCAACGCCGTCGACTACGGGCTCACCTCCGGGATCCAGACCCTGGACGCCACCGAGCTGGCGATCTGGCTCGAGGGCGTTCAGGCAGGAAACCTCTACGTCAACCGCGGCATCACCGGGGCCATCGTGCGCCGCCAGCCCTTCGGCGGCTGGAAGCGCTCGGCCATCGGCTCCACCACCAAGGCGGGTGGCCCCTCCTACCTGCTGGGCCTCGGCGAGGTCGAGCCCGCCCGCGGTCAGGGCGGAAAGGTTGAGCAGGGAACCGCCGCCCTCGACCCGCGTGTGGCGAACCTGTGCGACGCCGTGAGCAGTCAGCTGGACGCCGCCGACCTGGCCGAGCTGCGCCGCGCCCTGGTGGCAGATGCCGCTGCCTGGCGGACCGCCTACGGTGCCAACCGTGACGTGACGGGCCTGGCCTGCGAGCGCAACATCCTGCGCTACCGGGAGGTCGACGTCGTCGTGCGCGCCGGGCAGGGCACCGCCCTGGCCGACGTCGTTCGCGTCATGGCGGCCGGGGTGCGTGCCGGCGGGTTCATCAGCCTGTCGGTCGCGGACCGTCTGCCCCAGCCGCTGCAGAACGCGCTGCTGGCCGCCGGCGTCCAGGTGATGGTCGAGGACCAGGGCGCCTGGGACGCCCGCCTGGCCGAGCTGGCGGCCTCCGGCGGGCTGGGTACGCGCGTGCGCGTCATCGGCCCGCGTGAGGAGACCTCGGCCGCCCGCTGGAGCCACGCCAGCCGGGTCACCGGTGGGAGCCCCGACATCGCCCTGTACACGGGCGCCGTGACGGCCTGCCCGCACTCCGAGCTGCTGCCCTTCCTGCGCGAGCAGGCGGTGGCCGTCACCAACCACCGCTTCGGCACCCCGCTGGACCTGGCTGAAGGCCTCCTGTAGGCCGGGCGGTGCCGCAGCGTCCCGACGGGACCGAGTGACCGAGGACCGATCATCCGGGTGGTGCCCTCCCGATTGGAGGGCACCACCCGGCTTCCATACTGCAAGGGACCGGGGAGGAAGGGATGGGGACAGGGCTCATACGTCCTGAGGTAACGTCTTGGTGCGACCAGGCATGGTCACTGAGGCGAGGCCGGCGACTCCGTACGCGACGATAGGTACCCACAGGGCGGTTGTGACGGCCTCGCGAGCGTCGGCCGTGTCCTGAAGGATCCCGAAGAACATGGTTCCCGGCAAGAGCGACTCCCAGCACCATACCGACCTGACCGAAGGTGGTCAGGGTGCCGGATGCCGCTCCGGCGTCCTGGGTGGGCACCGACTCAAGCGTGATACTCGTCAGCGGCATGATGAGGGTCATCAGCCCGGCACCCGTCAGTACCAATGGGGCGGTGAGGTCCCAACCCGTCAGGGACGTTCCGGCGGTCCAGATCGTCCACAGGACCCAGGTCAGTGCAGCTGCTTGCACCATCCCGCCGAGCAGCACGGCCCACTTGCCGATCTGCTTCGTCGCGAGGATCGCCAACGGCGTGGCCACGATGGAGCCCAGTGCGAAAGGCAGAAGCGTGAGCCCTGCCGCCAATGCGGTGAAGCCGAGTGCGCTCTGAACGTAGTACAGCAGGATGAGCACGTACCCGCCGTTGCCGATAGACGAGAGCACCTGCACCAGCTGTCCGCTCGCAAAGCCTCGGTCGCGAAACAGTGGGAGCGGCAGCAGCGGGGATCCGTGAGCCTTGAGCATGCGCCTCTGCTGCCACACGAAGGCGGCGATGACGAAGGGAGCCATTGTCAGCATGGCCCAGATCCACCACGCCCACCCCGCGGCGCGGCCGTCGGTGAGCGGGAAGACGACCAGGAAGACACCGAGACCACCCAGCAGCACCCCGACCAGATCGGGCCTGAGCGGATGCTCCGAACGACTCCTCGGTACGAACAGGAGCGCCGCAGCGACAAGCACGACTCCGACCGGCACGTTCACGAGGAAGATGCTGCGCCAGCCCATACCCAGAAGGTCGGCCGTGACGAGCCAGCCACCGAGGATCAGCCCCCCGATGGCCCCCAGCGAGCTCAGCGCTCCAATGATGCCCAGAACAGGGGCGCGCTCCTCCGGTGCGAACATCACCTGCACGCTGGAGAGCACCTGGGGCACCATGATCCCTGCGAACGCGCCCTGAATCACGCGGGTCGCAACGAGCAGGTCGCCTGTCTGGGACAGCGCTGCCCCGAGGGAGGCGAGGGTGAATCCCACCATCCCGATCACGAAGATGCGCCGGTGCCCGAAGATATCGCCCAGCCGACCGCCCGTGATGAGTAGCGTCGCGAAGGCGATGACGTAACCGGCGAGAGAGTCCACTCCAGCTGCTCCGGCGTCGCATGGAGGTCCTTGCCGATCGTGGGCAGTGCGACGTTGGTGATCGTTGAGTCCATCAGATCCATGAACGTCGCCACCATGAGCACGGTGGTGGCAACGGTGCGTGACCTTGCGGTGACCTGGTGCTGGGGTCGTTCCTCGTTCGTCATGCTCCCGTCCTCTCACGGCTCCAAGATGTGTACGCTGTACACGTCGGTTATGAGTACACTGTACGCATGTGTCGTGGTCGACGCAATCCGATCCCCGATGCAATGGCGAGGAGACAAAACGATGCACACCGATCCGGACGTCCCGCCCAAGTGGGAGCGGTGGCTGTGGGAAGTCGATGCCTCTGAGGCGGCCGAAGAGCGGGAGGGGGGCAAACGGCTGGGCGTCGGCAAGATCGTCCGCGCGGGTATCGCGCTCGCAGACGATGAGGGGCTGGAGGGCGTGTCGGTTCGCAAGCTCGCCCAGCGCCTGAGCGTGAGCACCATGGCGGCGTATCGGCACATCAGCTCCCGCGATGAGGTCATCGCCGCCATGGTCGATGTCGCCTTCGGGCCGCCTCCGGTCCTTTCGGGCCGCTCCGAGGACTGGTCAGGGCGGACTGCGATGCTGGGCGCTCGCCGTCCACGCCCGCTATGACGCGCATCCCTGGCTCCTGGACGCCCCGGTCCACGGCATGCCAACCGGGCCGCATCGTCTGCGATGGATGGAGGCAGTCCTCCAGGTGCTCGCCGGTGCGGGGCTCGAGCTGCAGGAGCGGCTCAATGCGGCGCTGCTCGTCGACGGCCACGTGCGTACCGTCGCCGCGCTGAAGCGCTCCCTGGCGACTGCGGCGCACGGTACTACGCGCCGCAGTGCGTCCTCGACCTGGCTCCTGACCCGTCTCGAAGCCGACGGGCTGACATCCATGGCGCAGGTGCTCAAGGCCGGGGCCCTCGATGATGGACAAGGGTATGAGCTCGACTACGGCCTCGATCGGATCATCGCCGGGATCGAGGCCGATAGCACCTCAGGGTGACGGCCCGGTCAGAGCGTGAGGGCCGGGGGTGCGTCTCACGTCAGTCGGGGGAACTCCTCGAGGGAGAAAGACTGACTCCACGGCCACGTCGAAGTAACGGGCGATGCGCAGGGCCAGGTGCAGCGAGGGGGCGTACTCCCCGCGCTCGAGGTAGCCCACCGTCTGGTAGTGGACGCCCAGCGCCTCGGCGAGCTCTCGGCGGCTCACCCGGCGGTCGGCGCGCAGGACCGCGATCCGGTTGTGGACGACGTCGTCGGACATGGTCACAGACCGGTCTGGGAGCGGATGGTGGACTGCATGCGCGCCAGACTACCGATCGTCTCCTTGCGGAAGCTGTACCGCACGACGAGCGAGGCCCCTGCGAAGCCGAGGACTGTCCAGGTCACCAGGACCCCGACGGCGAGCACCGGGAAGAAGGCCCGGCCCACCTCCCACGAGGGATCACCCACCAGCGCCCACCGGGTCAGGTGCCCCGACCAGTAGGTGGGCAGTGCCAGCTGGACCGCCTGCACCCAGGAGGGGAGTCGGTCCAGGGGCATGAAGAGGCCGCTTGTCGCGATGAGGGCGAAGAGGGGCAGATAGGAGACCATGAAGCTGTAGACGCCTCGGACGAAGGCGCCCACGAGGAAGCCCAGTGGGGCTGTTGCGATGGCCGACAGCATCATGAGTGGCAGGCAGGCCAGTATCTGGGGCGGGCTCAGGGGAAGTGTCTCAACGAACAGGGCCCCGCCGAGAAGGATGGCGCCCTGGAACACGAGGGTCTGAGTGAGCGAGGACATCGTCTTGCCGATCGCCCACGTCAGCGGGCCGTGGGGGAGAACACGCACCCGCAGCAGGGCGCCGCCGATGCGGTCGGAGTAGGTCTCGCTGGCGATCTGAAAGGTGATGAAGCAGCTGATCGTGCCGATGCTGCTGGTGAGGAACATGGTGCCGAAGGCCGTGTGGGCCTCGGTCGCGGCCTGGGTGCTCCTGCTGGCCAGCACGATGGCACTCACGGAGGCCAGTAATGCGATGCTCGACCCGACAATGCCTGCTCGCAGGTCCAGGGCGGCCTGGCGACGGGCCGCGCGTAGAACTGCCAGGAAGGTGCGAGTGCTCATGAGTGGGGCTCCTTGCTGCTGACGAGGGAGATGTAGGTCTCCTCCAGGGTGGGGCGGGTGATGGTGAGCCCGGTGACGTGATCGAGATCAAGCTCCTTGACGAAGCGCTCGGGGGAGTGGGTGGAGTGGACGTGGCGGGTGCCGTCCTGGACCCAGGTGATCTCAGCGCCGCGGTCAAGGCGCTCGCGCAGCGCGGTGACCGTGCCGTCGGCAATGATCCGTCCCTCGTTCATGATGAGCACGCGTGAGGCCAGGTGCTCGGCCTCGGCCAGGTCATGGGTGGTCATGACGATGGTGGCGTCGTCGTCGACCCTGGCCAGGATGAGGTCGTGCAGGCGCGCCTTCGAGGCCGGGTCCAGGCCCGTGGTCGGCTCGTCCAGGACGAGGAGCTCGGGTGCGGCCATGAGGGCGGCCGCGAAGTCAATGGTGCGTCGCTGCCCGCCGGAGAGCCGGGACAGCCGGGAGTCGGCCTTCTCGCTGAGCCCGACGGCGTCGAGCACCTCTTCGACGCCGCTCACCCGGCTCGCCGCCGTCAGCTGGACCGAGCGGATCCACTCCAGCTGGTCCCTCACCCGCCACTTGGCATGGTCGGTCCAGCTCTGCTGCACCAGTCCGACGTGCGCCCAGACTCGGCGCCCGCCCGGCGAGGATCGGTGCCGAGTACTCGCACCCTGCCGCTGGTCGGCGTCAGCGAGCCCAGCAGGTTCTCCACCAGGGTCGTCTTGCCCACACCGTTGGGGCCGAGCAGGCAGACGACCTCGCCGGCCTCGACCGACAGGTCGAGCCCGCGCAGCACCGGAGTGTCCCCGTAGGAGAACTCGAGGCTCTCCGTGGTGATGACTGGAGGCATCGCACAAACCCTCCTCAGTAGAAGCACAACTGGATGTAGCAGGGATACTACAGCATGGTGTTGGTGTTCGGTAGACCGAGGGGAGTGCTGCGTGGTTGATCGCCCCGGCGTGTGTCTCATACTGCGGTCCGGCGTGGTCGCCTTACCTGACGTCGGGTCGTCGTCGGGGTAGGGTCTACCCCGTGCGAGCGACTCCACGGCCTCAGGCCTGGCAGCGGGCGAGCCTCCTGCTTAGTCGCCGCGGCGGGGCCTGACAGGCCGGCACCCCGACCGCGGCTGACTCGTCCTGCTCGGCCACGTTCCCGACCGCGCCTCTCTGCTTCCCCAGAGCTCTCCGGAGCCTTCCGGTCTCTCGCCGGAACCGCCGTCGGAACCACGAAGCACCTGATCCCAGGAGAACCCCGATGCGTAACGCCCGCCCCGCCCCCAGCAGCCCTCCGGTATGCCGTTTGCCAAGTACCGGCCCTTCCTCGACGTCGTCAGCATCGACCTGCCCGACCGCACCTGGCCGGACAAGCGCATCACCCAGGCCCCCCGCTGGCTGAGCACCGACCTGCGCGACGGCAACCAGTCCCTCATCGAGCCCATGGGCCCCCAGGCAAAGCGCGCCATCTTTGACCTGCTCGTGAACATGGGCTTCAAGGAGATCGAGATCGGCTTCCCCGCCGCCTCCCAGACCGACTACGACTTCGTGCGCTCCCTGGTGGACGACGGCGCGATCCCCGAGGACGTCACCATCTCCGTGCTCACCCAGTCGCGCGGTGAGCTCATCGACCGCACCCTGGACGCCTGCGTCGGCATCCCGCGGGCCACCGTCCACCTCTACAACGCCCTGTCGCCGCTGTTCCGCAACGTCGTCTTCCGCATGGACCGCGACCAGATCCGCGAGCTCGCCGTCGACGGCACCCGCCAGATCATGGCCCGTGCTGAGAAGGTCCTGGACGAGGGCACGATCTTCGGCTACGAGTACTCCCCGGAGATCTTCGTGGACACCGAGCTCGACTACAGCCTCGAGGTCTGCGAGGCCGTCATGGACGTGTGGCAGCCCGAGGATGACCGCGAGATCATCCTCAACCTTCCCGCCACCGTTGAGCGGGCCACCCCCAACGTCTACGCCGACCAGATCGAGTGGATGAGCCGACACCTGCCCCACCGCGACGCCGTGTGCCTGTCCCTGCACAACCACAACGACCGCGGCTCGGGCGTGGCCGCCGCCGAGCTCGGCCTCATGGCCGGCGCCGATCGCGTCGAGGGCTGCCTGTTCGGCCACGGCGAGCGCACCGGCAACGTGGACCTGGTGACCCTGGCCCTCAACCTCTTCAGCCAGGGCGTCGACCCCATGCTCGACCTGTCCGACATCGACGAGGTCCGCCGCATCGTCGAGCGGGCCACCGATATGGACGTGCCCCCGCGCACCCCCTACGCTGGCGAGCTCGTGTACACCTCCTTCTCCGGCTCTCACCAGGACGCCATCAAGAAGGGCTTCGCCGCGCGCGCCAAGCAGGTCGACGCCAAGAAGGCCGAGGGGCTGACCAAGGCCGACGCCGAGATCGCCGTGCCGTGGTCCATGCCCTACCTGCCCATCGACCCCCATGACGTGGGCCGATCCTACGAGGCGGTCGTGCGCGTCAACTCCCAGTCCGGCAAGGGCGGGGTCGCCTACCTGCTGGGCACCACCCGCAAGCTCGAGCTGCCGCGCCGCCTCCAGATCGAGTTCTCCCGCATCGTCCAGCGCCACACCGACACCTACGGTGGCGAGGTCGACGGCGCCCGCCTGTGGTCGATCTTCGCCGACGAGTACCTGCCCGCAGCGGCCGCTCCCGAGGCCGAGCTCAGCCGCTGGGGCCGCTTCGAGCTGCGGGGGGCAACCCTGACCTCCACCGGTGACGACAAGGACTCCACCCTCACCGTCACCCTGGTCGACGGCGGCCAGGAGAAGCGCCTGACCGCCGTCGGCAACGGCCCCCTGGACGCCTTCGTCACCGCCCTGGAGGGCACGGGCCTGAGCGTGCGGATCCTGGACTACGCCGAGCACGCCCTGAGCGAGGGACACGACGCGAAGGCCGCCAGCTACGTCGAGTGCGAGGTCGACGGACAGGTCCTGTGGGGCGTGGGCATCGACCCCTCCATCACGACCTCCTCCTTCAAGGCCGTCATCTCCGCCCTCAATCGTGTCCTGCGCTGACGGGGCGTGAGAGACTGCGTCCGTGACGAGCAGGCTGTACCGGGACGAGGCGATCGTTCTGCGCACCTACAAGCTGGGGGAGGCCGACCGCATTATCGTGCTGCTCACCCGTCACCACGGGCAGGTGCGGGCCGTGGCCAAGGGCGTGCGCCGCACCAGCTCCCGCTTCGGGGCGCGTCTGGAGCCCTTCTCCATGATCGACGTCCAGCTCCACGCCGGACGCAGCCTCGACGTCGTCACCCAGGCCGAGATCATCGATCCCTTCGGCCGGGCCATCTGCGCCGACTACGCCATGTTCACCTGCGCCTCGACCATGGTGGAGACCGCCGAGCGCCTCAGCGCCGACGACGGCGACCTGGGCACCGAGGCCAGCCCCCAGCAGTACCTGCTGCTGGCAGGGGCCCTGGCCGCCATGTCCCACCGGCGCCACGCGCCCGGACTCATCCTGGACTCCTACCTGCTGCGCGCGCTGGCCCTGGGGGGGCTGGGCGCCGTCGTGCTACGACTGCGCCCTGTGCGGCGCGCCCGGACCGCACCGGGCCTTCCACGTACAGGTCGGCGGTGCGGTGTGCGAGTCCTGCCGCTCGGCCGGAGCCGTGGAGGTCGAGCCGGCCACGATGGTGCTCCTAGGCGCCCTGCTCTCCGGCGACTGGGCCGTGGCCGACGCCTCCGGCCAGCGCGGGCGCTCACAGGCCTCCGGCCTCGTGTCGGCCTACACGACCTGGTACCTGGAGCGGTGCCTGCGCTCCCTCGCACTGGTGGAAAGGGCATAACATGACAGACGTCGCCAGCGACATGACGGTCGAGGCCGCCCCGCCCCTGCACCGGCCCGGCCTGACCCCGCCCGTGCTGCCGGCCGCCTCCCTGCCCCAGCACGTCGCCGTCGTCATGGACGGCAACGGGCGCTGGGCCAACGCCCGCGGCCTGCCCCGCACCGAGGGCCACCGGGTGGGGGAGGCCAATATGCTCGACGTTGCCGCCGGCGCCATCGAGATCGGTGTCAAAGAGCTGAGCGTCTACGCCTTCTCTACCGAGAACTGGCGGCGCTCACCCGGCGAGGTCCGCTTCATCATGGGCTTCGCCCGCAAGGTACTGCGCACCCAGCGCGATGTCCTCAACTCCTGGAACGTCAGGCTGCGCTGGATCGGGCGCACCCCGCGCCTGTGGAAGTCCGTGCTGCACGAGCTGCGCGAGGCCGAGCGCCTCACCGCCCACAACACGGGGCTGGTCCTCAACCTGTGCATCAACTACGGCGGGCGCGCCGAGATCGCCGACGCCACCCGCGCCATCGCCGAGGACGTCGCCGCCGGCCGGCTCAAGGCCTCCTCCGTCAACGAGAAGACCATTCAGCGCTATCTCTACTCACCCACCATGCGTGACGTGGACCTGTTCATCCGTACCGGGGACGAGCAGCGCACCTCCAACTTCCTCATGTGGTCCTCCTCCTACGCCGAGCTCTACTTCTCGCCCCTGCCCTGGCCCGACTTCAACCGGAGCGAGCTGTGGAGGGCCTGCGAGGTCTACGCCGGGCGTGAGCGCCGCTACGGCGGCGCCGTGGACAAGGTGCTGCACGAGGAGCCCGGCCAGGCCGGTGACCCGTTGGACGACGAGATCCCGGAGGACCACGAGCAGTAGCGGTCCGGCCGACTCCGGCTTGCTCGGTCTCAGTCCGGGGAGGTGTCTCAGGCGGTTTCCTGGACTGATTCCTGGGGTGAGCAGCTAGCGCACAGGCCGAAGAACTCCGCGGTGTGCTCCATCTGGGTGAAGCCCTGCTGGGCCGAGACCCGCTGAATCCATTCCTCCAGCTCTCCGCCGGCGACCTCCACGGTGTATCCGCAGCGGCGGCACACGATGTGGTGGTGGTGCTCCTGCCTCTCGCAGGCCCGGTAGAGGATCTCGCCCTCGGCGCTGCGCACCTGGTCCACCGCACCGGTCTCCGCCAGGGTCTGCAGGTTGCGGTAGACGGTGGCCAGCCCCACCTTGGTGCCCTCGGCCTCCAGAGCCGCGTGGATCTGCTGGGCCGAGCGGAACTCGTCGGTGCGCGACAGGATGTCGGCGACGGCGGCGCGCTGACGCGTGGCACGAGGGCGCTGCGTCGTGCTGCTTGCGCTCATGATCTACCTCCTGAGGTGATGCGGTGCCGTCGGGAGCGGCTGACGAGCTGCCACAGGCCGGAGAGGAGGGCGACGACGGCGTACCCCCCTACTAGGAGTACCACGATCATGGCGCCGGGGGAGGCCGCCACCAGGTAGGTGATCGTCAACCCGGACACGCAGGCCACCACCCCCAGCCCCATCGCCAGGTACATGGTGCGGGAGAAGGAGTGCGAGACGAGCTGGGCGATGGCCACCGGCACGATCATCACCGCCGAGACCAGCAGGGCACCCACCACCCGCATGGACACTGAGACCGTCAGTGCCGCCACCACCGCCACCAGGACGTTGAGGGCGCTGGTCGGCAGTCCGCAGGCGCGGGCGAACTCCTCGTCGTGGCACAGGGCGAACAGAGGGTCCGCGCAGCCCCAGCCCCACCAGGAGGACCAGGGTCGCCAGGGCGATGGTGAACCAGGCGTCTGAGACCGAGACCGTGGAGATCGAGCCGAACAGGTAGGAGTTGAGGTTCGTCGTCGTGCCACCGGCCAGACGGATGAGGATGACGCCCCCGGCGATGCCCCCGTAGAACAGGATCGCCAGGGCCACGTCTCCGCGCGTGCGGCCGTTGGCGCGGATGACCTCGATCGCCACGGCGCCCAGCACGCTGATGATGATCGCCCCGGGGACGGCCCAGGCGTCGTGGGGGGAGACGTTGGCGGCGGCTCCGGCCAGCCAGCCCAGTGCGATACCGGTCAGGGCGATGTGCCCGATCCCGTCACCCAGCAGCGCCAGGCCCCGCTGAACCAGGTAGGTGCCCACCACCGGGGCGGCCAGCCCCACGAGTACCGCGACGATGAAGGCCCTCTGGATGAGGGGGCTGGCGAGCATGTCGGAGATGAACTCGATCATGGCCGGGCGCTCCTACCGGTGCGGGGCTGCGCATTGGGCAGCCGGTGATCCAGGACGGGGGCGTGGTGCGCCGGAGGTCCGCCGGCGTCCGGGTGGTGGTCTCCGTGGTCATAGTCGTCCTCCCAGTGCTCACCGTGGGCGCTGTGGTGGCTATGGTGCCTGCCGACGACGCCGTCGCGCAGGCGAGCGACCTCGCCGGCCGGCCCGTCGGCGACGAGCCTTCCGTCCTGCAGAAGGATCGCCCGCTCGACGACGTCGGCGAGCTCTCCCATCTCGTGCAGGACCGTCACCAGGGTCAGCCCCCGCTCCCGCAGCCCCTTGAGGATCTCGGCCAGGGACTCGCGGCTGGCCCGGTCGATCCCTGCCAAAGGCTCATCGAGGATGAGCAGCTCGGGGGGAGCGGACCAGGGCCCGGGCGATGAGAAGACGCTGAGCCTGCCCGCCGGAGAAGACCTGGACGTGGTCACCGGCCCGGTGAGCCAGTCCGACGGCGTCGAGCGCGTCCATGGCCTTTCGCCTGGCGGTCGGGCCCCGGTCCGCCCAGGGGCGGCGCGGCCCCAGGAGCCCGGAGCGCACCACCTCCAAGGCTGTGGCTGGGACGCCCGAACCGGCACCGATCCGCTGAGGGACGTAGCCGATGCGCTCCCAGGGGACCCTGCGGCGCCGGGTGATGGAGGTGCCCAGCACCTCGATGCCTCCGCCGGCCATGGGCACCAGCCCCAGGACGGCCTTGACGAGAAGTGGACTTGCCCGAGCCGTTGGCGCCCAGCAGCGCCACGGACTCACCGCTTCCCACCGCCAGGCTCACGTCCTCCAGGATGAGGGAGGCCCCCAGGACGACGCGGAGGTCTCGGACCTTGATGGCGAGCACGGACGACGCCGCCCGGGGTGAGCCGGACGGCGTCGCCGGAGACGATGCTGCTGATGGAGATGAGGAGGTCATACCTGAGTGATCATGCCGATCTGCTTGGATGTCATCTGCTCGGGCCGCCGGGCTCGGCCGGCAGCGCCCGACTCTACTGGCACACCAGGGCGCCCTTGAGCCGCTCCAGGTTGGAGGTCATGGCGTCGGTGTAGTCGCCCCGTTCGGGCTTGGACTCCAGAGGACTGAGGACGCTCGTCTCCGCTCCGGTCTCCGCGGCGATCGCCTTGGCCGGGGCATCGGAGACCAGCTCCTCGGTGAAGATCGTCTTCACCCCCGTGCTCTGGACCACCGACTTGATGTTGGCCATCTCCGCGGGGCTGGGCTCGGTCTCCGGGTCGATGCCGGAGATGGAGGCCTGGGTCAGCTTGTAGCGGTCGGCCAGGTAACCGAAGGCGGCGTGGGAGGTGATGAAGGTGTTGTGCTGGCAGCTGGACAGGCCCTTGGTGTACTGCGTGTCCAGGTTGGTCAGCGCCGTCTTGAGCTTGTCCAGTCCTGCCTTGTAGTCGTTGGCGTTGGCCGGGTCGACCTGGGCGAAGGAGGCCTCCAGGGTCTCGGCCACCTTGATCATGCGCTGAGGGTCGAGCCAGAAGTGCGGGTCGAGGTCGCCGTCGTGATCCTCGCCGCCCTCGGCGTGGCTGTGCTCGGCATGCCCGTGATCGTCGTGGCCGGCCTCGCTGGACTGCGCGGTGGCGACGGCGGACGCTGTGTCAGTGGCGCCGGCAGACGCCTCCTCACTGTGCTCGTGCTCCTCCTCGACCCCCTCGTGGTGGACGAGGTTGGCCGGCTTGCTCAGGTCCACCACCGTGGGCCCGGAGCCGACCTCCTTGACGGCCTTGTCCAGGGAGGGCTGGAAGCCGGGGACGTAGGCGATGAGGTCGGCCTTGCTCAGCTCGGCGGTCTCCTTGCCGGAGAGCTCGAAGTCGTGCGGCTCGACGTTGGACGGGGTCACGGTGGAGACCTTGACGAGCGGGCCACCGATGGCCTCGGCCAGGTACTGGATCGGGTAGAAGGACGTGGATACCGTCAGCGTCTTGCCCGGGGCGATCGTGTGCGGTGCTGAGGCGCTTGACGAGCTCTCACTCTTCAGGGCGCTGCAGGCGCTCATGCCGGCAGCCAGGACCAGGGCGGCTCCGAGCGCGACGATGCGACGGAGATCATGGGAACGAGTCCGTGAAACACTCATGCGAATCATTCTCATACTGCTGGCGCGATGCGTCAAACCGCGGCGAGTCGCCATGTGCGCTGCTGAGGGGTTGTTTGCGAGCCCGGCCCCGTCCCCGCGGCCTTGCCGGTGGCTGCACGCGCAGTCGCGGTGCGACGGGCCCCTCACCTCAATATGACGGCCCTCCGCCTAGACTGTCCCCACTCGTCCCCACCAACCAGGCGGGACCACGACTACTCCTGAAGGAGCACTCCGTTGGCATCCACCCCTTCACGCCTTGACGCCGTCATCAACCTCGCCAAGCGGCGCGGGTTCGTCTTCCCCTGCGGCGAGATCTACGGCGGAACCCGCTCGGCCTGGGACTACGGGCCGCTGGGCGTCGAGCTCAAGGAGAACATCAAGCGCCAGTGGTGGCAGTACATGGTTCGCTCGCGCGACGACGTCGTCGGGCTGGACTCCTCGGTCATCCTGCCGCGCGAGGTGTGGGTCGCCTCCGGGCACGTTCAGGCCTTCACCGACCCGCTCATCGAGTGCCAGTCCTGTCACAAGCGCCTGCGCGAGGACGAGCTCCAGGAGACCTACGCCGCCAAGCACGGCATCGAGGACCCCTCCACGGTGAGCCTGGAGCAGATCGCCTGCCCCAGCTGCGGCACCCGTGGCCAGTTCACCGAACCCAAGGCCTTCTCTGGCCTGCTCAAGACCTACCTGGGCCCGGTCGACGACGAGTCCGGCCTGCACTACCTGCGCCCCGAGACGGCCCAGGGCATCTTCGTCAACTTCGCCGCGGTCATGAGCGCGGCCCGCAAGAAGCCGCCCTTCGGCATCGGCCAGGTGGGCAAGTCCTTCCGCAACGAGATCACGCCCGGGAACTTCATCTTCCGCACTCGCGAGTTCGAGCAGATGGAGCTGGAGTTCTTCTGCGAGCCGGGAACGGACGAGGAAGTGGCACCAGTACTGGATCGACTACCGCAAGGCCTGGTACACCGACCTGGGCATCAGCGAGGACAACCTGCGCCTCTACGAGCACCCCGCCGAGAAGCTCTCCCACTACTCCAAGCGCACCGTGGACCTGGAGTACCGCTTCGGCTTCGCCGGATCGGAGTGGGGCGAGCTCGAGGGCATCGCCAACCGTACCGACTTCGACCTGTCCACCCACGCCGAGCACTCCGGCAAGGACCTGTCCTACTTCGACCAGACCCGTTCCGAGCGCTGGATCCCTTACGTCATCGAGCCGTCGGCCGGCCTGACCCGCTCGCTCATGGCCTTCCTCGTGGAGGCCTACACCGAGGACGAGGCCCCCAACACCAAGGGTGGGGTGGACAAGCGCATCGTCCTCAGGCTCGACCCGCGCATCGCCCCGGTCAAGGCGGCCGTCCTGCCGCTGAGCCGCAAGGAGGAGCTGACCGGCCCGGCCAAGGAGCTGGCGGCCCGCCTGCGTCGCTCCTGGAACGTGGACTACGACGACGCCGGCGCGGTGGGCCGCCGCTACCGCCGCCAGGACGAGGTGGGCACGCCCTTCTGCCTCACCTATGACTTCGACTCGCCCGAGGACGGCGCGGTCACAGTGCGCGAGCGCGACACCATGGCCCAGGAGCGCATCCCGCTCGAGGGCGTGGAGCGCTACCTGGCTGAGCGTCTCGTCGGCTGCTGAGGTCCGTCCTAACTTTGCGCCCCGCCGTCGGATCTTGGTCCGACGGCGGGGCGTCGTCGACGACGTCACGATCACCCGGGCCTCTGCGGTGTGGGGTCACTCTGCTGACTGTCTGGGCCGCCGGGCCCTTCGCCGTCGGACTACGGTGATGGCGAGCGGTATCGTCAGCGTCCAGAAGCCAGAGGCGGGCATGGTCGCTACCCCTGCGGCAGTCAATGCCGCCAGACCGCCTGTCACTGGTAGGGGCAGAGCGGGATTGCGTCTCTCCAGTTCCGCTACGGCGGTGCTGAGCACCATGAGCGAGGCGCCGGTGACCAGGAACCAGTAGGTGGCGCTGCGCTCCGCCGGCGCGGCCCAGACACCCACGAGGCCTTCGGCAACCCCTGCCTTGATGACGTCCCAGCCGGTGACCATGCCGAGTCCTGTGTGGAGAACCGCCACGACTGCCAAGGACCATGCGACGAGCGGATGGCCTTCTGTGCTCATGCCAGGAGCGTATTCGGACCAGGTCTGTCCGGAGGGCGCAACAGCGTTCGCCCGGGGTGGACGATGCTGCGAAACACTGGTACGTGGCATGGGCTGATGACGCATGAGACTCGCCTGTGCGGGGTTCTGCCAATGGTTGCAGCAATGCCGGGACGACCCCCGTGCGCGCCGCCAGGTGTTCTGGGTCATGCAGCGATTCAGCACTTCCACCGTCGCCGCGTTCATCGGCGAGGAGCTCCTGGTGAGGCACTGCATCGAGGCCCTGCGGCTACGGATGGTCACGCCATGCGTCCGGACGGTTGGTCTCACGCTGCCCTGGTTCCCGTTCGCGATCGCGCGGTTGAGCACAGGGGGCGCGGGGCGGGCATGATGGGACGGTGAGCACCAACTCGACCTCTCCGAGCCACGAGACCTTCCCTCCCGAGGACCTTCCCGAGCCGCCGGCCGAGGAGGGCCGGGACAGCAGGGACCACAGCCGTCATAGCCACAGCGGGCACAGTCACTCCCACTCCGGTCCTCTCGACCTGGATGCCGGGGAGGCCCGCAGGGTACGGATCGTGCTCGGGGTCATCGTCGGCGCCCTGGTGCTGGCCACCGTCGTCGGGCTGTTCGTTCTCTGGCCTGGCAAGAGCTCACTGATCGGTTCGCGCTCCTTCACCGCCGAGGGCGGATCGGTGGGCAAGGCCACCATCACCTCCGTGGACCTGTCGGGCTGTCAGAGCGCCGTGAGCGCCCTGACGGAGGTCAACGGCGTCAAGCAGGAGGACTTCTCCAAGGGGCACGTGTGCGCCCGCATCACCGAGGGGGGAGGGCAAGGGGCTGATCATGCCGGTCCAGCTGGTCGGCGAGCCCCGCAAGCTGGCCCATGCCGGTGACCGGCTCGTGGTGCTCTACTCGCCCCAGGCCATCCTGTCCGGCTCCCCGTACTCCTTCATCGACTACCAGCGCCAGCTCCCGGTCGGTGCCCTGGCGATCGTCTACCTCGTGCTCGTCGTCGCCGTGGCCGGACGCAAGGGCGTCCTGAGCGTCCTGGGTCTGCTGGTGGCCACCGGTGTGCTCGCCTTCTTCATGATCCCGGCGCTCCTGTCCGGCTCCCACCCGCTGGCGGTGACGCTGGTCGGGTCGATGGCCATGATGCTGGCGGCCGTCTACGTGGCTCACGGTGTATCCATCCGCACCACGACGGCCCTGCTGGGAACGGTGGCCGGCATCGTACTGACCGTGCTGCTCGCCCTGTGGGGGACCGACGCCGCCCACCTGACCGGCGACGTCGACGAGACCGCCCGCCTGCTGGCCTCCCGCACGCATATCGATCTGCAGACGCTGCTGACCTGCGGCATGGTCATCGCCGGTCTCGGTGTCCTCAACGACGTCACCATCACCCAGGCCTCCTCGGTGTGGGAGCTGCACGCCGCCAATCCGCTGCTGTCGCGCACGCGCCTGTTCACCGGCGGGATGAGGATCGGCCGGGACCATATCGCCTCGACCGTCTACACCCTGGCCTTCGCCTACGCCGGCACGGCGCTGCCGCTCATCCTGGCCGCCTCCCTCATGGACCGGGCGGTGCTCGACACCATGCTCTCGGGCGAGATCGCCGAGGAGATCGTGCGCACCCTCATCTCCTCCATCGGCCTGGTCCTGGCGATCCCAGCGACGACGGCGATCGCGGCGGCCCTGTGTCGCGTCACCCCGGTCTTAGACGATTAACTGACGACTAACTGACGGCTGACTGACGGCTGACCGGACGACTGACCGGAGGGCGGCAGTCGGACTCGCTCAGCCGCCGGAGACGTCGGACTCGGCCTGGCTGAGCATCTCGCGGTGCGCCTCGTCCAGGACGGGGGAGTCCAGCCACCCGTCGGGTAGGCGTGGGGTCTTGGGGCTGCCGGCCCGGCCCCGGGGGCCCTCGACGATGTCACCGGGGTAGTCGACGACCTCCGGCAGGCGCGAGCGCATCCGCTCCAGGCCGGCGTCGAGCTCGGCCAGCGTCCTGATCCCCATGAGGTCGGCGCGCGCGGCGCCGCCGACCGGGTAGCCCTTGAGGTACCAGCCCACGTGCTTGCGCAGGTCGCGTACGCCCCGGTCCTCGCCCATCTCCTCGGCCAGCATGCGCCCGTGGCGGCGGATCACCTCGATGACGGCGTCCAGGTCCGGGCGAGTGCGCGCCGGTGAGCCGTGCAGGGCCGCCACGATGTCGGCGAACAGCCAGGGCCGCCCCTGGCAGCCGCGCCCCACGACGACGCCGTCGCAGCCGGTGGCCTCCATCATGCGCACCGCGTCGTCGCCGAGCCAGACGTCCCCGTTGCCAAGCACCGGCAGGTCGGTGGCCTCCTTGAGACGGGCGATCTCCTCCCAGCGGGCCTGACCCGAGTAGTGCTGGCGCGCGCTGCGGGCGTGCAGGGCCACGGCCGCGATCCCCGCGTTCTCTGCGGCCCGGGCGGCGTCGAGGAAGGTCTCGTGCTCCTCATCGATGCCCAGGCGCATCTTCATGGTCACCGGGACCTCCCGTACCCGCCCGGTGGCGCGGACGGCCTCCTCGCTGGCGCGCACCGCCTCGGTGAGGATCGCCGCCAGCAGGTCGCGCTTCCAGGGCAGCGCCGCCCCGCCGCCCTTGCGCGTCACCTTGGGCACGGGGCAGCCGAAGTTCAAGTCGATGTGGTCGGCCAGGTCCTCCTCCACCAGGATCCGCACCGCGGAGCCCACCGTGGCCGGATCCACCCCGTAGAGCTGGATGGAACGCACCCGCTCGGCCGGGTCGGTGCGCACCATCGCCAGAGTGCGCTCGTTGCGCTCCACCAGGGCCCGGGTGGTGACCATCTCGGTGACGTACAGACCCGCCGGAGCCAGCATGCCGCCACCCGGTGCCTCTATCGGGCCGGTCGAGGTAGGCGCCAGCGTCGTGGGCAAGGCGGCCTCGGCCATCTCACGGCACAGGCGGCGGAAGGAGGCGTTGGTGACTCCGGCCATGGGGGCGAGCTCGACCGGGGTGGCCACTTCCAGCGGGCCGATGCGCAGCGGCACGGGCGCAGGACCGCAGGCGCCGGCGCGGGGGACGGAGGTAGTGGTCTCAGTCGTCGTCACCCTGACATGCTGACACATGACAGGCACCACGACGCTGATCGGCCGAGCCCTCCGGCTCCATATTGCGACAGGTATGGACCACCTGTGGGGTAGATAACACAGGTTGATCGAGGGCGGTGCGTGACGAACTGCTGATGATGAATGCTCGCGCGCGTTACCTTGTGTGCTTGTGCTGATGAACGAAGAGACCGAGCCGTCGATACCACGTTCCGTCGTCGTGACCGGTGCCTCCCGGGGGATTGGGGAGGCAGTCGCGAAGGAGTTCCTCGCACAGGGTGATCGGGTGGCCGGTATCTCCCGTTCCGGCGAGGCCCCGGACGGGGTCCTGGGGCTGGCCGCCGATGTCACCGACCCCGAGGCGCTGGCCCAGGCGCTCAGCGTTGCCACCGAGGCGCACGGCACCGTCGAGGTCCTCGTGGCCTCGGCAGGCGTCAACCGGGGAGTCCCTGGCCGCCCGCACCTCCTCCCAGATGTGGGACGAGGTCATTTCAGCCGACCTGACCGGCACCTTCAACACGGTGCGTGCCGTCACCCCCGCCATGATGCGGGCCCGCCGGGGCGCATCATCCTGGTCTCCTCGGTGATTGCCGCCCGTGGAGGCGTGGGCCTGTCCGCCTACGGCGCTGCCAAGGGCGGGGTGGAGGGCCTCACCCGTTCCCTGGCCCGTGAGCTCGCGCCGCGCGGCATCACCGTCAACGCGGTGGCGCCCGGATTCGTGCGCACCGCCATGACTGTCTCCCTGCCCGACCACATCCGCACGGCCTACCTCGAGCAGATCCCCTGGGGCGCTTCGCCGAGGTCGCCGACGTCGCCGGCGCCGTCCTGTTCCTGGCCTCCTCAGCGGCCTCCTACGTCACCGGCGCGATCCTCGGCGTTGACGGCGGCATGGGCATAGGGCGATAGACGTTCGGCAGGCGTGGGACGATGAGGGCATGAACCCTCCCACGGGACTGCTCAGTGACCGTACGGTGCTCGTCACCGGTGTCCTGCGGCCCAGCTCGATCGCCAGCGCCGTCGCCGCCGTCGCCGCCCAGCAGGGCGCCCGTGTGCTGCTGAGCGGTCACCCTCGCACTCTGGCGGCCACCGCCTCGGTGGCTCGCGGCCTCGGTCTGCCCGACCCGGTGACGCCCCTGGACGTGGCCGACGCCGACTCCCTGTCCGCCCTGGCGCCGGCCTTGAAGGATCTGGGCGTCACCCGTCTGGATGGTCTGGTCCACTCCATCGCCCGTGCCGACCTCGACCTGCTGGGCACGGTCCTCCCTCTTGAGACGCCCGGTGCCGGTGGTGCCGGACCCGAGTCCACTGCTCGGACTGAGGAGCGGATGCGCGGCCTGGAGCGCGCCTTCACCGTCTCGGCGGCCTCTCTGCCCGCCCTTGTCGATGCCGCCGGTCCGCTGCTGGGACTCGGGAGCAGCGTGGTGACCCTGACCTTCGACAGTGCTCGGGTCTACCCCGGCTATGGCTGGATGGGTCCCCTCAAGGCGGCGCTGGAGGCCTCAGTGCGCGCCCTCGCCGTCGAGCTCGGAGAACGCGAAGTGCGAGTCAACGCCATCTCGTCGGGCCCCATGAGCACCACGGCGGCCGGTGCCATCCCGGGCTTTGAGGAGCTCAGCAGGAGCTGGAGCGAGGTCTCCCCCCTGGGCTGGGACACCGGTGACGCCACCGCCGTGGCACGCACCGCCGTGGCCCTGCTGTCGACCTGGATGCCGGCCACCTCCGGCCAGACCATCCACGTTGATGGCGGGGCATGCGTCGTCGGCCGAGCGCGCTGAAACGCTCCGTGACAGCTGTCCGTGACAGTCGTGTCAGGACCGCTGTGGTGCCGTAGGGTAGAGCCGTGACAACGGATCCCATGCGCCGCCTCGTGCTCGTCCGCCACTCCAAGGCCTCACACGACGCCGTCACCGACCTGGAACGTCCCCTGACCTCCAAGGGCGCCGCCCTCGCCGGCCTGCTGGCCAAGGAGCTGCGCAAGCGTCTGGAGTCCACCGACCTGCTCGTGGTCTCTCCGGCCGCCCGTGCCCGCGAGACCGCCCGCCCCCTGCGTGACCGCCTCGAGCCCGCCGACACCGTGGTGCGCGAGGAGATCTACAACCTGGGCCCCAACGGCATCCTGCAGGTCCTGGCCGAGGAGGGGGGAGACGCGAGCACAGTGGTAGTCGTCGGCCACGAGCCCACGATCTCAGTCCTGGCCCACATCCTCCACGACACCGACGACGACCTGGCCTCCCAGATCTCCTTCGGCGTGCCCACGGCCACCGCCGTCGTCATCGACGTCCCCTGCCGCTGGGCGGAGCTGGAGCCCAAGAGCGCCCGGATCCGCGAGATCTTCACCGCCCGCAAGCGCGACTGAGCCGGCCGGCCTCACAAGAGCCCGGGCCGGCCCCGGTTCGCCTCTGATCAGCTCTGGATCAGCTGCAGGACTGCCCGCAGGTCGCGTACGTGGACTGCGGCGTCGGCCTGCTCGACGACGACCGGCTTGGCGCAGAACGCCACCCCCAGCCCTGCGGCTGCCAGCATCCCCAGGTCGTTGGCACCGTCCCCGACGGCAATGGTGCGCTCCATGGGCACCCCGTCCTGCTCGGCCCAGGTAAGCAGGCAGCGGACCTTCTCCTGACGGTCCACGATCCTGCCCAGCACCCGGCCGGTGAGCACGCCGTCGTCCGTCTCCAGGCGGTTAGCCGCCACATGGTCGATACCGAGGCGTTCGGCCAGGGGCACCACCACCTCCTCGAAGCCGCCAGAGACGACCCCGACCCGGCAGCCGCGCGCGTGCAGCGCCTCAATGAGCTCGGCCGCCCCCCTGGTGGGGCGCACCTCGGCCAGGACGTCCGCGAAGACGCTCTCGCGGACCCCGGCCAGCGTCGCCACCCGCTCGCGCAGTGAGGCGGCGAAGTCCAGCTCCCCGCGCATCGCCCGGGCCGTGACCTCGGCGACCTGCTCGCGCGTCCCGGCGCGCTCGGCGATGAGCTCGATGACCTCCTGCTCGATGAGAGTCGAGTCAACGTCCATGACCAGCAGGCCGGGGCCCTCGGTCACGAGGGGCCCGTCGGTCAGCGCGCCGCTGACCGGACCGGCAGGGGCGGGAGAGGTGCTACTCATGGTGTCATGCTAACCGCGCACACGACTGCGCCGTCTCCCCGGGATGAACCGGGAGACGGCGCAGCGGGCAGCGGATCGGCAGCGGGTGCAGCCGGGGGCGGGCGATGAGCGCCGCCCGGGTCAGCGGGTGACGACCTGCCCCTTGGCCACCACCGTGATGCCGGACTCGGTCACGGTGAAGCCGCGTTCACGGTCGTGCTCGGGATCGATACCCACCATGGCACCCTCCTCGACCCGGACGTACTTGTCCAGGATCGCGCGGTTGACCACCGTGTTGCGGCCGACCTCCGCGCCGTCCATGAGGACCGACTCGCGCACCGAGGACCAGGAGTTGACGCGCACGCCGGGGGACAGGACCGAGGAGATCACCTCACCACCGGAGACGATGACGCCCGGCGAGACGATCGAGTCGACCGCGTGCCCCAGGCGCTCGTGGTGCCCGTAGACGAACTTGGCCGGAGGCATCGCCGCCTGGTAGCCGGCGAACAGCGGCCAGCGGTCGTTGTACAGGTTGAACACGGGCGTCACCGAGATGAGGTCCTGGTGGGCGTCGAAGAAGGCGTCCACGGTACCCACGTCACGCCAGTAGTCGCGGTCACGCTCGGAGGAACCGGGAACGTCGTTGTCCTTGAAGTCGTAGACGCCGGCGGCGCCCCGGTTCACGAACCAGGGCACGATGCTGCCGCCCATATCGTGCTTGGAGGACTCGTCGGCGGCGTCCACCGTGACGGCCTCCAGGAGCGCGTCGGCGTTCATGATGTAGTTGCCCATCGAGGCCAGGACCTCATCGGGGGGAGTCCGGCAGCCCCGGGGTCTCCTTGGGCTTCTCGACGAAGGCCTTGATCTTGCCTCGGTTGGTCGGGTCGGTCTCGATGACGCCGAACTGGTCCGCCAGGGACCTCGGCTGGCGGATGCCCGCCACGGTGCAGGGCAGCCCGGAGGCGATGTGGTGGTCCAGCATCTGGGAGAAGTCCATGCGGTAGATGTTGTCCGCACCGGTGATGACCACGTAGTCGGGCCGCTCGTCGTCGAGCAGGTTGAGGGACTGGTAGATCGCGTCAGCGCTCCCCAGGAACCAGTGCTTGCCCACGCGCTGCTGGGCCGGTACCGGGGCGATGTAGTTGCCCAGCATGTCGGACATGCGCCACGTCTTGGAGATGTGACGGTCCAGCGAGTGGGACTTGTACTGAGTGAGCACCACGACCTTGAGGAAGCCGGAGTTGATCATGTTGGACAGCGAGAAGTCGATCAGCCGGTAGATGCCACCGAAGGGGACGGCGGGCTTCGCGCGGTCGACGGTCAGGGGCATGAGACGCTTGCCCTCGCCACCGGCGAGGACGATTGCGAGAACGCGAGGTTGAGCCATGTGGCCTACCTTACGTTGCTCGAGGGACTTATGGGGCCAAACAGATCACAATCTGGGTCGAGCCTGACTCAACCCGGACCTTCGATCTAGATCCCCTTCCGTCCGGGCTCTCGCAGGGCCTCGGTGTGAGAGTCGGTGGAAACCACCGACGTCGAACAGTCCCACTGCCAGGCGCGTGCGTATACCGTCGGGTGTGGCGCCCGCCCACCGTAGGGCGCCCGTCCTGCGCCGAGGACGGCGCGGTCAGTCCATCCAGCAGACAGAGGAGAGGCACACCCATGAGGGTCGACCTGCTGACCAAGGAGTACCCACCCTTCATCTACGGCGGCGCCGGGGTCCACGTCAACGAGCTCGCCAAAGGTCCTGCGCCCCCTGGCCGACGTCCGCGTCCACGCATTCGGCGGCCCCCGCGAGCCCGGCACCGAGGGCGCCGACGACGGCGTCACCGGCTACCCCGAGATCGCTGAGCTCGAAGGCGCCAACGCCGCTCTGCGCACCTTCGGGGTCGACCTGGAGATGGCTCAGGGCACCGAGGGGACCGACCTCGTCCACTCCCACACCTGGTACGCCAACCTCGCCGGCCACCTGGCCGGTCTGCTCCACAGCGTCCCCCACGTCATCAGCGCCCATTCCCTGGAGCCCCTGCGCCCCTGGAAGGCCGAGCAGCTCGGCGGCGGCTACGCCCTGTCGTCCTGGGCGGAGAAGACCGCCTACGAGGCCGCCTCCGGCATCATCGCGGTCTCCAACGGCATGCGCGAGGACATCCTGCGCTCCTATCCGGCCATCGACCCCGAGCGCGTCAAGGTCGTCCACAACGGCATCGACCTCGAGGCCTGGAAGCACCCGCAGGGCGAGGACGCCGATGCCGCGGCCGCCGCCACCCTCAAGCGCCTCGGCATCGATCCCGACCGCCCCACCGTCGTGTTCGTCGGCCGCATCACCCGCCAGAAGGGACTGCCCCACCTGCTGCGCGCCTGCGAGCAGCTGCCTGCCGATGTCCAGGTCATCCTGTGCGCCGGTGCCCCTGACACCCCCGAGATCAAGGCCGAGGTCGAGGGCCTCGTGGCCCGCCTGCGCGAGAAGCGCACCGGCGTGGTCTGGATCGAGGAGATGCTGCCGCGTCCCGAGCTCATCGCCGTCCTGGCCGCCTCCGACGTCTTCGTGTGCCCCTCGGTCTACGAGCCCCTGGGCATCGTCAACCTCGAGGCCATGGCCGTGGGCCTGCCAGTGGTCGGATCGGCCACCGGCGGCATCCCCGACGTCATCGTCGATGGTGAGACCGGACTGCTGGTGCCCATCGAGCAGGTCCAGGACGGAACCGGCACCCCCATCGACCCGGCCCGTTTCGAGGCCGACCTGGCCGAGCGCCTGACCACCCTGGTCACCGACTCCGAGGCCGCCAAGGTCATGGGAGAGGCCGCCCGGCGCCGCGTCGAGGAGCACTTCGCCTGGGAGGCCATCGCCCAGCGCACCATGGACGTCTACAACTGGGTCCTGGCCCAGGGCTGATCCACGGCTGCCCCAGGGATGACGCAGACCGAGACGGCCGGTGTCGTCGGGCGCCACCGAGTGGTACGGCTCTGAGCCCCTTTACCGGGCCCACCACTCGGTGGCCGCCGCCGCGCCGTGGCGGGCCACCGCCAGCAGCGGACGCAGCACGTCGCAGCGCCGCTGGGCCTGAAGCGCCGTCGTAGCCGCACCGTCGTCGTCCAGAGCCAGCTCGCAGATCCCCGCCAACCGCAGTGAGCGCTCCAGCAGCTCCCGGTTGCGCCCCGGCAGCCAGGGCGGGATGAGACGGGGGTCCACCACGGCCGTGAGAAGGTCGTTGAGGGCATCGGCCGTATCCGGGCGCTCACGCGCTAGGTCGAGTTCGATGAGTGAGTCGATGGCCTCCTCGGTGGCGGCGTGCACCTGCCTGCGGGCGTGGGCGGCGTCCAGCGGGGGCAGCGGAGCGGTCACCGGATCGGCGTGCCAGGTCATGGAGGTGCCCGACTCCTCGGGCACCAGCAGCACCCGCCCGAGTGCCCCCTCGATGACGACTCCCTCCTCGACGTCGGGCAGGATGCCCCACGTTCCGGTACTGCCGGCAGGAGAGGGCAGGACCGCCGTCACCCGGGTGAGTGGCCGGGCATCCGTGAGCCAGTGCTCCAGGCCGAAGCGCCCTGGACCGGTGGTGGCACCGGTCGACGCGCCCAGGGCCTTGGGGACGGTGCTGCCGACGACGTCGTGAACGCCGTCGGCGCCCTGAAGCAGCGACAGGCCGTGGGAGGAGGGAACCGGCGCCCACAGGGCCAGCACGATGCTCGCGGGAGGATTGAGGGGATCCATGGGGACCCACCTTAGTGAAGGGCAGGGGCGCCCAGGACCCGGTTGGCCGACTGGATGGGGAGCAGGTCCCGCCGTCTCCTGCTCCGGTGGTTCCTCACCTGCCCGATGTGATGTCGGTAGCACGATAGGATCGGCCCATGACCAGTGTCCTGCGCCTCGACGACGTCTCGCTGCACCGCGGCAGCCACCAGATCCTCAGCCATGTCGACTGGACCGTGGAGGAGGGGCAGCACTGGGTGCTGCTGGGACCCAACGGTGCGGGCAAGACCACGATCGCCAGAATCGCCTCGGCCAGGCTCTTTCCCTCCTCGGGAACGGTGGACATCCTCTCCGAGAGGCTCGGACGCGTGGACGTCTCCGAGCTCCACCCGCGTATCGGACTGCTCTCCTCCGCCCTGGCTGCCAATGTCCAGGGCGGCGAGAAGGTGTTGGGCGTGGTCCTGTCGGCCTCCTACGGGCGCATCGGGCGCTGGCGCGAGGAGTACGACGACTTCGACGTCGAGCGGGCCCAGGCCCTGCTGGGCGCCCTGGGCGCCGGTCACCTGATCGACCGCCTCTGGGGGACGCTGTCATCCGGGGAGCGCAAGCGCGTCGAGCTGGCCCGCGCGCTCATGCCGGACCCGGAGATGCTCTTCCTCGACGAGCCCGCCTCGGGCCTGGACCTGGCCAGTCGCGAGCAGCTCCTGGCGGCGCTCACGGAGATCATCTCCTCACCCGACTCACCTTCCATGGTTCTGGTGACCCACCACCTTGAGGAGATCCCGGAGGGCTTCACCCATGCGCTCACGCTGCGCGAGGGGGGAGGTCGTGGGCTCCGGCCCGCTGGAGCAGGTCCTCGCCGAGGACACGATCAGCGCGACCTTCGGTCTGCCGCTGGAGGTCACCCACGACCGTGGACGCTACACCGCCCGAGGCCGACGCACCGGTCACGGCAGGCGCGTCGCCGAGGCCAGGGGCTGACCGGCTCCGGGCACGGGCAGGCACTCCCGGCTCACACTGTCCCCGCCCAGGACCGGACCACATACTCGCCAACCGCGTTCATCAGGAGGTTCTCATGGAATGGCTGTTCTGGATCGGAGGGGCCCTGCTCCTCGTCGTCATCGAGACGGTGACGGCCGATCTCACCTTCCTCATGATCGCCGGAGGCGCGCTGGGAGGCGGACTGACGTCCTTCCTCGGCGGGCCCCTGTGGGCGCAGGTGGTGGTCTTCGCCTGTGTCTCCACCCTGCTGCTCTTCGCCGTGCGCCCCTGGGCCAAGCGGCGCCTGGCGGCCACCACACCGCAGATGAAGACCAATGTCGACGCCCTCATCGGCAGGTCGGCCACCACCATCACCGCAGTGGACGACGGCGGCGGCCGGGTCCGCCTGGGCGGTGAGGAGTGGAGCGCCCGCCTGGCCCCCACCGTCCAGGGGACGACCCGCCTGGAGGCCGGAGCTAGCGTCACCGTCACCGAGATCGACGGGGCCGTGGCCGTCGTCGCCCCGGCGGCTGCCCCCGCCGATGCCTCCGCATCCTGATTCCGGACGCCGCCTGAGACGTCCGCAGCGGTTTCGAGCCGGCCGGTGATGTCCTACCGTGTTGGCATCTGTGGGCCTTGATGGGCGTCGTCGGCAGCTCACCCGTCCACCTGCCCCCTCATCACCCGACACCTTCAGTTCCCGTGGCCGGCTCACAGCCGTCCTGACCACCCGTTCAACCCCGCAGGAGGAAACTCGTGCCCGTCATTTCCATCATCTTGCTTCTCCTGGCAGTGCTGGTCATCATCGCCATCTTCCGGGCGGTGCGGATCGTCAAGCAGAGCACCGCCATCATCGTTGAGCGCCTGGGCCGCTTCCAGGCGGCCTACACCGCCGGTCTGCACTTCCTGGTGCCCTTCGTCGACCGGGTGCGCAACGTCATGGACCTGCGCGAGCAGGTCGTCTCCTTCCCGCCCCAGCCGGTCATCACCTCGGACAACCTCGTCGTGAGCATCGACTCGGTCGTCTACTACCAGATCACTGACCCGACGCGCGCCACCTACGAGATCTCCAACTACCTGCAGGCGATCGAGCAGCTGACCGTCACCACGCTGCGTAACGTCGTGGGATCCATGGACCTGGAGCAGACGCTGACCAGCCGCGACCAGATCAACGGGCAGCTGCGCGGCGTCCTGGACCAGGCCACCGGCCGCTGGGGCATTCGCGTCAACAGCGTCGAGCTGAAGTCCATCGACCCGCCCGCCTCCATCCAGGGCTCCATGGAGCAGCAGATGCGCGCCGAGCGTGACCGCCGCGCCGCGATCCTCACGGCCGAGGGTGTCAAGCAGTCCCAGATCCTCACGGCCGAGGGTGACAAGCAGTCCGCGATCCTGCGCGCCGAGGGTCAGGCGCAGTCCGCGATCCTCAAGGCCCAGGGTGAGTCGCGCGCCATCCTCCAGGTCTTCGACGCCATCCACCGAGGAAACGCCGACTCCAAGCTGCTGGCCTACCAGTACCTCCAGACCCTGCCCAAGATCGCCAACGGCTCCTCCTCCAAGATGTGGATCGTGCCCACCGAGTTCACCGCGGCCCTTGACGGGATCGCCGGCGCCCTGGGTGGCGGCAAGGACGGGGGGCCCGGTGGCGGCCTGAGTGGCTCGGACGACGGTGCCGGCTCCGGTGCCGGCGTCGACCTGTCGGGCAGCGAGCTCGATCTGGGCATCGCCTCGGATCTGGCCAGCACCAGCCTCCAGGCCCCCGAGGAGGCCCTCGCCCAGGCTCGCGGCGAGGTCGAGTCGGCCTCCCAGGAGGCCAGTGAGGAGCCCGTCCCCAAGGGGAGCGCTGCTCCGAAGGCTCCCGCGGACGAGGCCGACGGCGGGCCGACCGTGACTGTTCCAACCTCCGACGGCGTCGAGGAGGCTCACTCCGCGCACGGCAGCCATACGGCCGCTCCCGGGGAGCACCCCGGCCAGCCCGGCACCGTGCCCCCGCGCGGCGGTTACGGCATCCAGGCCCAGCCCGGATACGGCACGCCTCCCGGCGCGCCCCAGGGACCTCACGGGGCCTGAGACGTATCCGCTGACGCCGGTTGCCAGCATCGGCTGAGCCTCCCGGCATGCTACGGCGGGAAGACTAGGTGATCCAGGCGGATCGGCCTATTCTTCCCGCCGTACTGCTGTGCTGAGCGAGGACGGACCCAGAAGGTGACGGGCGATGATCATTGAGCTGGCCGACGGCGCCGACGAGCGCCTGGCGGACTACACCCGACTGACGGACGTGGCGCTGCGCCGCCGGCTGGAGACCCAGCGCGGCCTGTACATGGCCGAGTCCTCCAAGGTCATCACCCGTGCCGTGGCCGCCGGGCACGCCCCACGCTCCTTCCTCATGGCTCCGCGCCACCTGGACGAGATGCGTCCGGTCATCGCCTCCGCGGTCGGCTGCGGGGGAAGCGATGACGGTGGGGAGGTCCCCGTCTTCGTCGCCCCCGAGGAGGTGCTGGAGTCCATCACCGGGTTTCACCTGCACCGCGGGGCGCTGGCCGCCATGAATCGGCCCGAGCTCGCCGGCGTGCCCGAGCTGCTGGCCTCCGCGCACGCAGGAGCGGGTGCCAGGCGCGTCGCCGTCTTGGAGGACCTGGTGGACCACACGAACGTGGGAGCCGCCTTCCGCAGCGCAGCGGCCCTGGGGATCGATGCCGTCCTGGTCACCCCGCGCTGCGCCGACCCGCTCTACCGGCGCAGCGTGCGCGTCTCCATGGGCACCGTCTTCCAGGTCCCCTGGACCCGGATCGAGCGCTGGCCCACCATGGACGAGCTCCACGCGCAGGGCTTCACCGTGGCTGCGCTGGCGCTGTCGGAGAACTCGGTGGCACTGGACGAGTTCGCGGCCTTGCCGGCCTGTACGGAACCGGACTCGCGGGTCGCCGTCGTCCTGGGCACGGAGGGTGACGGGCTGTCCCACCGGACGATTGCCGCGGCCGACGAGGTGGTGCGCATCCCCATGGCCGGGGGAGTGGACTCCCTCAACGTGGCGGCTGCCGCGGCCGTGGCCTTCTGGACGCTGCGTCTGCCCTGACCCGGACCGGAACCTGCCAGCAAGTACCGGGCAAGCAGTACGTCGGGGCCGGATCCGTCCATTCACGGATCCGGCCCCGACGTCGTATCAGCGGCCTATCGGGTTGGCTGTGTCGCTATGAGACTCAGGCCTCGGGTGCGGTGACCTTGATGAGGGCCTGGCCGGGCTCCACCGAGTCTCCGCCGACGACCTCAACCGAGGCGAAGGAGGCGGTGTTGGTGATGAGCACCGGCGTGGTCAGCGGGTAGCCGGCCTGCTCGATGACGGAGCGGTCCACGCGGACGAGTTCCTGGCCCTCGCTGACGCGGTCGCCCTGGGAGACCTTGACGTCGAAGCCCTTGCCCTCCAGGTTGACGGTGTCCAGACCCACGTGGATGAGGATCTCCACGCCGTTGTCCAGGGTGATGCCGAAGGCGTGCCCCGAGGAGGGGGCGACGACGACGGTTCCGTCCGCGGGAGCCTTGACGACGATGTCGCCCTCGGGCTCCAGACCGACGCCCTGGCCGACGGCGCCCGAGGAGAACACCGGGTCGGGAACCTTATCCAGGTCCATGGTCGTGGCCTTGAGCGGGGAGGCGATCTCGGTGACCGCACCGGGAACGAGGGCCGGCTTGGGTGTGGGGGCCTTCGCGGCCCGGTCGCCCTCCTCGGAGGCATCGGCAGCGGCGTCGGCCTCGGGCTCATCAGCCGCCTCGACCGGAGCGGAGGAGGTCGCGGCGGCGTTGGCCGCGAGGGCCTCGGCCTTCTCCTCCTTGGTGCGGTAGTCGAAGAAGAAGATGAGGAGGAAGGCGGTGGCGAAAGCTGCAGCGATCGAGATGGCGTAGAGGGGCATCGGGTCGAAGACCGTGATGGTCAGCAGCGAGGTGAAGGCGAAGATGTTGGTCAGGACGCCTCCACCGATGCCCTGGATCAGGCCACCAACGAAGCAGCCCACGAGCATGAAGGGGAAGATGCGCTTGAAGCGCAGGTGGATACCGTAGAGGCTCGGCTCGGAGATACCACCGAAGAGGCCGGCGGCCAGAGCACCGGAGGCCGTCTGGGTCATCACCTTGTCTCTGTCCCTCAGGGACAAGGCCAGTACCGCGGCAGTGGCACCGAAGCAGGCGAAGTTCCAAGCACCCATGGGGCCCTGGATGAAGTCAACCCTGCCGGTACTTTCGTTGGCGATGTTGGCGAGCATGACGGCGTTGAGAGGCCAGTGCAGACCCAGCGGCACCAGGAAGGGGTAGACCAGCGGAATGACGATGGAAAAGACGAAGGGAGCCGTGTCGTTGAGCCAGAAGAGTGCCGTTCCGAGGCCGGTGCCGACCCAGATGCCCAGGGGACCGATGAGGAACATCGTCACCGGCATCATGATGACGAAGGACAGGAAGGGAACGAATACCATCTGCACGTTGGATGGGACGATCTTGGCCAGCCCCTTGTAGACCAGGGACAGGATGGCCACCATCAGGAGGGGGGACGAAGACCTGGCCGCCGTAGTCATTGAGCTGGAGCGGTACGCCAAAGATGTGTGCGGTGCACAGGTCGGACTGGATCGTCTCATTCCTGACACAGGTGGTGCCTGCGGCCTCCTTGAGCTGAGCGAACTCAGGAGTCATGACGGCGGCCATGACCGCGGCTCCCACCCAGGGGTCGATCTGGAGCTTCTTCGCGGCGTTGTAGGCCACCATGATGGGCAGGAAGTAGAACACCGACCGGTACATCGCCCCGGCGACGAGCTGGGGAGCGGGCTGGTCCTTGATATCCGCTGAGCTGTCGATGAATCCGTAGGTGTTGAGCACCGCCAGGATCGCTACGATCATCGAGGCGCCGAGCAGCACCGGCAGCAGGGGGCGGAAGGAGTCCGAGAGGTACTCGAAGAAGGCGTCGACCAGCGCGTTCTTGCCGCGGGCCTTGGCTCGAGCGGCGGCCTTGACGTCGGCGTCGGACTGTCCCGAGCCGGAGGAGCCGCCCTGGCTCTTCATGGCCGGCAGGTTGTTGATCTCGTCGTACACGCTCTGTACGGCACCACCGATGACGATCTGGTAGCGGTCCCCGGACTGGGGGACTGCGCCCATGACACCGGGGATGGCCTCGACGGTGGCCTTGTCGATGCCGGAGGCGTCCTTGAGCTCGAAGCGCAGTCGGGTGGCGCAGTGGGTGAAATGGATGATGTTCTCGGCGCCGCCGACGGCGTCGAGGATTGCCTCAGGGGTTGAGGTCGTGGTTGCCATTCGGGCCCTTTCCTACTGGGCGAGGTCGACGACGACGGATGCACGCCGGTGCGCTCCGGGCCCTCGGTGGGCTCGCTCTCGGTGGTGGGGAATCTGTCACCTCCCACGCCGCGCGGGCGCAGCAGAGGTGCTTGAGACAGAGGCTACTGCCTCACGGCCCAGAACTGAAAGGCAACAGTCCATCCGGCCGGTGCTGAGTCCTGGTGCGGTACCCAGGGGGCCACCGACGTCGGTTCAAGCAGACGAAGTCGCTTTTGCGCACAGGCGTCCGGGGCAACGGCTGCACCGGCGGAGCGGTTCTCGCAGTCTGGAGGCCCAACCCGCCTCGAACGAAGGAGTTCAACATGGCCGCGTCGACCATTCCAGTACGGCCGCCCACCACGACCCCGCCTCCCGCATCGTCTCCAACGGGCTCGCCCGATTCACCGCGCCTCTACGGTCCACCGGGGTGGACGGTGCGTATCGGCCTGTGGCACCTGCTCGAGCCCTGGCTCGATGCTCCGCGCTGCTTGCCGGGGGGAGACGCCGTTGCGCACGGACGCCCTCGGCGCCCCGATGAGCGACTACGTGCCGTTCCGCGGGATGGATGCCGGCACGGCGGCCGACCTGCTCCTGCGCCTGCCGGCTCCGGCGCTGGTCGATCGCCAGAACCTCTCCCCGAGTCTGAGGACGATGCTGACCGCCTGTGCTCACGCCGACGGGCGGGTGCGTCTGTCCGGCTATGGGATCGGTCCTCAGCGCGAGGACGAGCGCCTGAGCGTCGAGGCCCTGTGGGTGGCCGACCCCGATCTGCAGGGCTATGAGGTCTTCGCCGAGCACAGTCGAGCCTGCCAGTGCTCCGCGCTGTGGGAACGGGTCAGGGATCGGTACGAGCTCGATGCCCACAGCATCCCGGACGACATCGTGCGCACCCGACCCGAGTGGGCCGGCGGCGGGGTCGGCTGGTGGATGTGGTGGGACTGATAGGTCCGTTGCGGCGGGCAGGAGCGGCGGGCCCGTACGATGGCGCGCGTGATCAATGTCCAGGACCTCACCATGCGTATCGGTGCCCGACAACTCGTGGCTCACGCCGGCTTCCGGGTCGACAAGGGGATGCGCATCGGTCTCGTGGGCCGTAACGGCGCCGGCAAGACCACCATGACCAAGCTGCTCGCCGCCACCTCCGTGGCCCAGGGTGCCGGACGCGCCGTCAACGACGCCGATGAGCGCCACGGGCTGGAGGCCGTCGAGCACGAGGGCACGATCACCTGCACGAGCTCGGTGGGTTACCTGCCTCAGGACACGAAGGTCGGGGACTTGAGCGAGATCGCCCGGGACCGGATCCTCTCGGCCCGTGGCATCGACGCGCTCCTGGCCCGCATCCGCAAGGCCGAGGAGCGCATCGCCGTGACCGAGGGGGAGGCTCAGGCCAAGGCCCTGGACCGCTACACGCGCCTGGACCACGAGTTCACTATGGCCGGCGGCTACGCAGCCGCCTCGGAGGCCGCCCGCATCAGCGCCGCCCTGGGCCTGCCCGATCGCGTCCTCGACCAGCCCATCGGCACGCTCTCGGGCGGTCAGCGTCGTCGGGTCGAGCTCTCCCGGGTCCTGTTCCAGCAGCCCGACACACTCCTGCTCGATGAGCCCACCAACCACCTCGACCACGACTCGATCCTGTGGCTGCGCGACCACCTGCGCACCTACGCCGGGGGCTTCATCGTCATCAGTCACGACGTCGAGCTCCTGCGCGACACCGTCAACCAGGTCATGTACCTCGACGCCGGCCGCGGGGTCCTCGACGTCTACCACCTGGGCTGGGACGCCTACCTCAAGCAGCGTGCCGACGACGAGCACCGACGCCGTCGCGAGCGCGCCAACGCTGAGAAGAAGGCCGCCGCCCTGCGCGCCCAGGGGGAGAAGATGCGGGCCAAGGCCACCAAGGCCGTGGCCGCCCAGCAGATGCTCAAGCGCGCCGAGCGCCTCATGGCCGATCTGGAGGACGAGGCCGCCGTGGAGAAGGTCGCCCACCTGCGCTTCCCCGACCCCGCCCCCTGCGGCAAGACGCCGTTGCGCGCGGCCGGGCTGTCCAAGGCCTACGGCTCCCTGGAGGTCTTCGCCGGCGTGGACCTGGCCATCGACCGCGGCAGCCGGGTCGTGGTCCTGGGCCTCAACGGCGCCGGCAAGACCACGCTCCTGCGCCTGCTCGGCGGGGTGGAGGAGCCCGACTCCGGCGAGGTCATCCCCGGCCACGGACTCAAGATCGGCTACTACGCCCAGGAGCACGAGACCATCGACACCGAGGTGACTGTCGTGGAGAACCTGCGCCGTGCCGCCCCCGGCATGGATGACACCCAGGTGCGCAGTGTCCTGGGCTCCTTCCTCTTCTCCGGATCGGACGCCGACAAACCCGCCCGGGTCCTCTCCGGTGGGGAGAAGACCCGTCTGGCCCTGGCGATGCTGGTGGTCTCCAGCGCCAATGTTCTCCTGCTGGACGAGCCCACGAACAACCTCGACCCGGCCAGCCGCGAGGAGATCCTGGGGGCGCTCGGTTCCTTCGCTGGCGCCGTCGTCCTGGTCACCCACGATGAGGGAGCCGTTGAGGCCCTGAACCCCGACCGGGTCCTCCTGCTGCCCGACGGCGACGAGGACCTGTGGGGGCCGGAGTACCTCGAGCTGGTGGCCCTGGCCTGAGGGTGAGACCACGTCCCTTTCCCTCCCGGGCCAGGGGCGACGCCCTTGGACACAGTGAGTCCCGTCACCCCGGCTCCGGGGCGGGGACCGCGTAGGGTTGTCACCAGGAACAAGGCGTCCAGCTGGAGCGTTGGCTCCGGTGGAGCCCTTCGGCTCTCGCTGAGAGAGTCGCCGTAGGACCATCGGCGGCGCCACACGACGCACCGCAGACACACGTAGGCATACCAGACCAGGAGATGATCATGGCAGAGACCGCTCTGACCGACACCACTGACACCGAGACCCCTGAGCACGAGGTCATCCTCACCGAGACCGCCGCGGCGAAGGTCGCCAGCCTCCTGGCCCAGGAGGGGCGTGACGACCTGCGCCTGCGCGTGGCCGTCCAGCCCGGCGGCTGCTCCGGCCTGGTCTACCAGCTCTACTTCGACGAGCGACTCCTGGACGGCGACGCCGTGCGCGCCTTCCCCGCCGAGGGCGCCGAGATGGATAGCGTTGAGGTCGTCGTCGACCGCATGAGCGTGCCCTACCTGTCGGGTGCCACCATCGACTTCGCCGACTCCATCGAGAAGCAGGGCTTCACCATCGACAACCCCAACGCCGCCGGAAGCTGCGCCTGCGGCGAGTCCTTCCACTGATCCCTGCCGCGCAGGCCCTCCCGTACGCAAGGAGCTCATGTGCGCCGCACATCCCTGACCCTGACCGCCCTGGCCGCGGCCGCCTGCCTCGCACTGGCCGGCTGCTCGGGGTCGTCGTCCTCCTCAGCATCGTCGTCCAAGGCCGCTGCCTCCGAGACCCCGGTGCCGGCGGCCACGGCGCCCGTGGACTGCTCCACCCTGACGATCGACTCCGACTCCGAGTCGTTGCCGACCGTCGGTGGTGACGCGGGCAAACAGCCCACTGTGACCTGGAAGAAGGGTGCGCAGGCGCCCAAGAACCTCACCGTCAAGACGTTGACGAAGGGGAACGGGGCTGAGATCGACGCCGCCGGTGTGGTCAAGGCCAACTACACGGGCTGGCAGTGGGACGGCTCCGACCCCTTCGACACCTCCTTCAAGAGCGGTGCTCCGGCGACCTTCCCGCTGGGGAACGTGATCCAGGGATGGAAGTGCGGTCTGGCCGGGCACCACGTGGGCGACCGGGTCGTCATGTCGATTCCCCCGGAGCTGGCCTACGGCAACAAAGGCGGCCCAGGACGCTCAGGCCGCCCAAGCCGCCCAGGCCGGCGGCGCCCAGCAGCAGGGGCAGCAGAACCCGGCCGGGACGCTCGTGTTCGTCGTCGAGATCGTTGACGGCGTCAGCGGCAAGATCTCCGGCGGCTCGGCCTCGGCCACGATGGAGGGCGAGGAGGCTGTCAGTCAGCGCGGCATCACGGTCAGCGGTGAGCTCGGCCAGCCTGCGAAGCTCTCCATCGGGGCCGACGCCGCCCAGCCGACCAAGTCCGAGGTCATCGTGCTGGCCCGCGGCTCCGGTCCGGCCATCAAGGAGAACTCCACGGCCGTGATGAACATTGCCGGAAACTACTGGGACGGCTCCCAGCCGTCCAACACCTGGGAGAAGCACGCCGCCGAGTCGATCAACATGGCGCAGGCACAGCAGTCCGTTCCGGGACTGATCGGCGTGCCGGAAGGCTCCCGGATCGTGGTGCTCATGCCACCGGTGCAGGCTACGGGCCAGCAGCAGGGGGTCCCCGGCGTCGGCCTACGTCATGGACGTTGAGAAGGTTTTCTAGCAAGAGCTGTTTGGCAGCGCCAGATATGGCTGTGGCCGCACCCCTCAAGGGGTGCGGCCACAGCCATATCTGGCGCTCTGCCGGGGATGAGCCTCAGCGGACGATGAGGCCCTGGGTCCTGGCGACGGCGTCGGCCAGACGCTCGGCGACGTCCTGCCAGTTGGCGATGTTCCAGACGGCCTTGACGTAGTCGGCCTTGACGTTGAGGTAGTCGAGGTAGAAGGCGTGCTCCCACATGTCCACCATGAACAGCGGGATGGTGCCCACGGGCACGTTGGCCTGCTGGTCGAAGAGCTGGAAGATGACGAGACCGCCGGAGATCGAGTCGTAGGCGAGCACGGCCCAGCCCGAGCCCTGGATGCCCAGCGCGGTGGCGGTGAACTGGGCCTGGAACTTCTCAAAGGAGCCGAAGGAGTCCTTGATGGCCTCGGCGAGCTCGCCCTCGGGCTGGCCGCCGCCATTGGGGGAGAGGTTCTTCCAGAAGATGGAGTGGTTGGTGTGGCCGCCCAGGTTGAAGGCGAGGTTCTTCTCCCACAGGTTGATGGCACCCAGGTCGCCGGCGTCGCGGGCGGCGGTCAAGGGCCTCCAGGGCGGCGTTGGCGCCGGCGACGTAGGTGGCGTGGTGCTTGTCGTGGTGGAGCTCCATGATCTTGCCGGAGATGTGGGGCTCCAGGGCGGCGTAGTCGTAGGGGAGCTCGGGAAGGGTGTACACGGCCATCAAGGACTGCCTTTCGGTGGGTGAGGTGGCTTCAGTCCCGTCTCAGCAGGGGCGTTAGGACTGAAGTCCTGAACATGGCTCATGCTAGACGCGGAGGCTGGAAGAGGGATAGTGAGCCTCCGTGTGATTACACTGACCGCGGAAACACCGCCGTCCGCACCCGTCCACGAAGGATCCTCCATGACCGACCAGGCTGCTTCCACCCGCCTCGAGCTCCTCGTCTTCTCCGACGACGCCACCGTGCGTCAGGATGTCATCGATGGCGTCGGGCGCAGACCGGCCAAGGGGCTGCCGCTGGTGACCTGGACCGAGGCGGCCACCGCCGAGGGCGTGCGCATGGCCATCAAGGACCGCGAGAAGAAGGACCAGCCGCCCTTCGACGCTCTCGTCCTGGACGCCGAGGCCAAGAAGCTCGGCGGCATGGGACTGGCCCACGAGCTGTTCACCGAGCTCGATGAGCGCCCCGCCGTTGTGCTGCTGACCGCCCGGCCCCAGGACGACTGGCTGGCCGCCTGGGCCAAGGCCGAGGTCGTCGTGCCCCGCCCCCTGGACCCGCTGAGCCTCCAGGAAGGCGTCGCCAAGGCCCTCACCGCCCGCCGCGGCACCGTCACCCCCGCCGGCTGAGCCGGAACGTCGGCCACGCGGCGGTGGTTGGCTCACGCGTGGCGCCGTCAGTCCTCGGAGGCGAGGACCTTGCGATGGCGGGCGGCTGAGCCGATCGGCCACGCGAGTACCGAGGGATCGCCGTCGACCTCGACGATGCGGGCGCCGTCGTCCAGGACCCAGTCGGCCAGCAGGACGGTCTCCTCGATGCTCGCCGTCTCACCGACGCGGCCGGGTTTCTCGACGACCCGGGCGCTGGCGCGCAGCAGCTCGACGGCGGGACGCGGGTCGGCACCCGGCGCGGTTGTCATGGAGCCGGCCAGCACGCCCCAGCGCACCACCACCAGCTCCCAGCCGCCGACCTCGCGCCGGCGGGCCGCCATGAGATGCGGGCAGGCCAGCAGGGGCCGCACCCGCTCGGCCCGGTCCACCGCGCGCAGCAGGCAGCGCAGGCGGCCCGTCCAGGTCCCGGCCTCCTCGTAGCGCTCGGCCCGGGACAGTGCCGCGATGCGCTCCAGCAGGGGAGCGGCCACCAGGTCGACCTCGCCCGACAGGGCAGGCCAGCACCTCGGCCGGCTCAGCCGGGACGTCGTCGTGGCGCACCCGCCGCAGCTCGCGCCCGTCCCAGCGGCGCAGACGCAGCACCGACTCGGCGGCCCGCAGAGCCTCCTGGCCCCTGCCGCGGGAGGCGAAGGGGCCCACCGCGCGGCCGACCTCCTCGGTGGGCAGCACGGTGGTCAGCGCCAACCGTGGGCTCGGCCCCGGGCCCGAGCCCTGGTCCAGGTGGAGCCAGGGCCGGCGGCGCGGGGCCCGGGAGCGGCGGTTGACCGGCGGGTCGAGCTCGGCGATCATCCGCAGCTCGCGCACCCGCGCCTCAATGAGCGTGGGCGTGGCGATGTGCCGCACGCTCACGGTGGTGTCCAGCATCTGCGCCACCTTGCGGCGCTTCTCCGCGGCGGTGAAGTAGGAGCGCACCCGGCGCTTGAGGTCCACGGCGCTGCCCACGTAGAGCACCTGGTCGGCCGCCGAGCGGAACTGGTAGACGCCGGGGCCGCTGGGCAGGGCGTCGGCCAGGCGGCTCTTGGCGCGGCGCCTGGCCGGGACCGGGTCGGAGGCGGTGGCCAGGTCCTCCAGGTGCGTGACGCCGAGCGGCGCCATGACCTCCAGGGCGCCGTGCAGCACGTCCACGGTGGCGCGCGCGTCATCCAGGGCCCGGTGCGTGGGACGGGTCCGGGAACCGACGAAGGCGGCCAGCGTCCCCAGCTTGTGGTTGGGCACCTCGCTGCGGGTCCAGGCCTTGCGGGCCAGCGCCAGGGTGTCCAGCACTCGGGGCTCGGGCCACTCCAGGCCCAGGGCCGCCGCGGCGCCACGCAGGTGACCGACGTCGAAGCGGGCGTTGTGCGCGACGAGGACGACGTCGTCGGCCAGCAGGTCCGCCCAGTCCAGGAAGGCCTCCACGCAGGTGCGTACGCCGGGGGCGCCGGTCACCATGGCGTTCGTGATGCCGGTGAGCATGGTGATCTGGGCGGGGATGGCGACGCCGGGGTTGACCAGGGTGGAGAACTCCGCCAGCACCTGTCCGCCGCGCACCTTGACGGCCCCGATCTCGGTCAGAGAGCGAGCGCCCGGCGCCCCGCCGGTGGTCTCCAGGTCCACCACGACGAAGGTCGCCCGCTCCAGGGGCGTGCCCATGTCGGCGAAGGACACCTGGGTCCCGACGGTGCTCACGGTCGCAGGCTAGAGGATGGCAGTGACATGCATCGTCTTCACCAGTCGGGAAGTCGGTGCGAGCAAGGTGGGAAGCACCCTAGAATCATCCCCATACCCGAGCGGCGCCGCCGGCTCCGGTGCCGTCCGTCTCCGATGGTGCAGGACCGTGTGGTGGCCGCCCAGCCAGCAGTTCACAGGAGGCCCCGCGTGGGATACGGACCCATCAAGGCAACAGTCGGCCCGGCCCTGGAGATGCTCTATCAGCCCTGGATCCGCGGTGAAGAGAACATTCCCACCGAGGGCGCGGCGATCCTGGCCTCCAACCACCTGGCGGTCATCGACTCCTTCTTCCTGCCGCTGCTGGTGGACCGCGAGGTCGCCTTCATCGGCAAGGCCGACTACTTCACCGGTAAGGGCGTCAAGGGCTGGGCGGTGAAGAACTTCATGAAGACCGTGGGCACGATTCCCGTGGACCGCTCCGGCGGCAAGGCCTCCCAGGCGGCGCTCCAGGCCGGCATCGACCGCCTGCGCTCGGGGCAGCTCTTCGGCATCTACCCCGAGGGCACGCGCAGCCCCGACGGGCGCCTCTACCGCGGCAAGACCGGCGTGGCCCGCATCGCCCTGGCCACCGGCGCCCCCGTGGTGCCCGTGGCGATGATCGGCTCCAACCTGGCCCAGCCGATCGGCAAGTCCATCCCCTCCACCCGCCACCGCGTGGGCATCGTCATCGGCGAGCCGCTGGACTTCTCCCGCTATAAGGGCCTGGAGAACGACCGTTTCGTGCTGCGCTCCATCACCGACGAGATCATGTACGCGCTCATGGCACTCTCCGGTCAGGAGTACGTGGACCTCTACGCCGCCGACGTCAAGAAGGCCATGGACTCGGAGAAGAAGACCGCCGACGAGGTTGTCACCGAGATGCTTGCCGCTCAGGCGCAGGCCCGTCCCTCGGTCGCTCCCGTGGCCGCGCCCGGTGGCCGCCCCGCCCCCGAGGTCTCCGTGCCCGAGCCGCCCGAGGACAAGAGCGGCAAGGACAAGAAGAAAGACAAGGCCACCGACGACGAGGCCGAGCCCGGCATCGAGTAAGGGGCGGTAACCGCTGAGCGATTATTCCGGCTTCTTGAATCCGTGGTCTCGGTCCCTGTCAGCCGCCGCCGATGGCACGTAGACTGACGCCCGGTGCGGCCCGTGCCGCCCGATCCGGCCGGGGCGCTGACCCCGAGTACCCACAACCCGAAAGGTTCCCGATGTCGATTCGTCGCGTCGCCCTGCTCACCGCTGGCGGTTTCGCCCCCTGTCTGTCCGCCGCCGTCGGCGACCTCATCGAGCGCTACACGCAGGTCGCTCCCGAGGTCGAGATCATCGCCTACCAGTACGGCTACCACGGCCTGCTCACCGGCAACTACATCGTCATCGACGACGAGGGCCCGCAAGAACGCCGGCATCCTGCGCGACTTCGGCGGGTCCCCGATCGGCAACTCCCGCGTCAAGCTCACCAACGCCAAGAACCTCGTCGAGCGCGGCCTCGTCGAGGAGGGCGTCAACCCCCTGGAGTTCGCCGCCGAGCAGCTGCGCAAGGACGGCGTCGACGTCCTGCACACCATCGGTGGCGACGACACCAACACCACCGCCGCCGACCTGGCCGCCTACCTCCACGAGAACGACTACGAGCTCACCGTCGTCGGCCTGCCCAAGACCATCGACAACGACGTCGTCCCGATCCGCCAGTCCCTGGGCGCCTGGACCGCGGCCGACGAGGGCGCCGGCTTCGCCTTCAACGTCATCGGCGAGCACCGCTCCAACCCCCGCATGCTCATCGTCCACGAGTGCATGGGCCGCAACTGCGGCTACCTCACCGCCGAGACCGCCCGCCGCTACCACGACCTGCTCCAGACCAAGCAGTGGGCCCCCTCCCTCGGCCTGACCAAGGAGCGCTGGGACGTCCACGCCGTCTTCGTCCCCGAGATGAAGCTCGACATCGCCGCCGAGGCCGAGCGCCTCAAGGCCATCATGGACGAGCAGGGCAACGTCAACATCTTCCTGTCCGAGGGCGCCGGCGTCCCCGAGATCATCGCGGAGATGGAGGCCGCCGGCCAGGAGGTCCAGCGCGACCCCTTCGGCCACGTCAAGCTCGACACCATCAACCCCGGCCAGTGGTTCGCCAAGCAGTTCGCCGAGCTCATCGGCGCTGAGAAGGTCATGGTCCAGAAGTCCGGCTACTACTCGCGCGCCGCCCACGCCAACGCCGAGGACCTCGCCCTCATCAAGAAGATGTGCGACCTGGCCGTCGACTGCGCCCTGCGCGGCGAGTCCGGCGTCATCGGCCAGGACGAGGAGAACAACGACGAGCTCACCGCGATCGCCTTCCCGCGCATCGCCGGCGCCAAGCCCTTCGACATCACCCAGCAGTGGTTCACCGACCTCATGGCCGACCTGGGCCAGAAGGTCGAGCCCGCCGAGGCCGCCCCCGAGCACTGAGGCTGAGCCCGCATCCTGCCGCGGCCGGTGCCGTCCTCGTGACGGCGCCGGCCGCTCTCTGCCCGTCTGTGCCCCGGAGGGTGGTGCCGGCGGCCCCATGTGTCACGTTTGGCGACTCTTCAACCCGCCTGCTGTGCTCCTGGAACGGAGGCCTTCGCATCCGTGCAGGTCACAGCGTTGCAACCGGTCCGTGCGCGCTCTGTTGCAGCCCTAAAAGTCGCCCACAGCGACAGAATTCGTCTCCCAACCCCCGTGTTTCGCGATGCGGCGCCGACCCCGGGCAATCTCCCGACTGGCCTATGCTGACGGGCGTGATGAACGAGCTCTCCGCCGCCCGCACGGACGCCCAGGCCCCCGCATGGCGTCACCTGCCCGCCCTCCAGCAGCCCGCCTACCCCGATGAGGCCGCGCTGGCCGGCGTCGTGGCGGACCTGCGCCGCCGGCCCCCGCTCGTCTTCGCCGGAGAGGTCGACTCCCTGCGCAACCTCATCGCCCAGGCCAGCGCCGGGAGACGCCTTCGTCCTCATGGGCGGGGACTGCGCCGAGTCCTTCGCCCACAACACGGCCGACAACATCCGACTCAAGGTCCAGACCATCCTCCAGATGGCCGCGGTCCTGACCTACGGCGCCTCCACGCCCGTGGTCAAGGTCGGCCGCATGGCCGGCCAGTACGCCAAGCCCCGCAGCTCGGACACCGAGACCCGCGGCGAGGTCACCCTGCCCTCCTTCCGCGGCGACTCCGTCAACGGCCACGAGTTCACCCCCGAGTCCCGCATCCCCGACCCCACACGCATGCTGGACGCCTACCTGCGCTCGGGCACCACGCTCAACCTCATCCGCGCCTTCACGATGGGTGGCTACGCGGACCTGCGCGAGGTCCACTCCTGGAACCGCGGCTTCACCGCCAACCCCGCCTACAAGCGCTTCGAGTCCTTCGCCGAGGAGATCGACCGGGCCATGCGCTTCATGGAGGCCGCCGGCGTCGACTTCGACGCCCTGCGCCAGGTCGACTTCTACGCCGCCCACGAGGCCCTTCTCCTGGAGTACGAGGACGCCATGATCCGCGAGGACTCCCGCACCGGGCGCCTCTACGACACCTCCGCCCACATGCTCTGGGTGGGGGAGCGCACCCGCGAGGCCGACGGCGCCCACGTGGCCATCCTCGCCGGCGTCCACAACCCCGTGGGCGTCAAGGTCGGCCCCACCACGTCCCCCGACGACGTGCTCCGGCTCATGGACCGGCTCAACCCCGACGGCGTCCCCGGACGCCTGTCCCTCATCACCCGCATGGGCGCGGGCCGCATCCGCGAGTCCCTGCCGACGCTGGTCGAGGCGGTGCGCGCCGACGGTCGCCCCGTCACCTGGATCACCGACCCCATGCACGGCAACACCATCACCTCGGACAACGGCTACAAGACCCGTCGTTTCGAGACGATCCTCGATGAGATCCGCGGCTTCTTCGAGGTCCACCGCTCCCTGGGCACCGCCCCGGGCGGCATCCACGTCGAGCTCACCGGCGACGACGTCACCGAGGTCCTCGGCGGAGGCGAGCACATCGACGAGGCCGGCCTGGCTGAGCACTACGAGACCCTCGTCGACCCGCGCCTCAACCACCAGCAGTCCCTCGAGGTCGCCTTCGAGATCGCCGAGATGCTCAAGGGCTGAATGCCACTCTGGTGCCCCTCTGGGAACCCGCCGTCACCGTCGGCTCGGTGAGGCGTGGCCCGGTCCGGACTACACCGGGCCGGGCCACCGCCGTCAGAAGATGTTGATGGTGACCTTGGAGTCCGGCTTGACGCTGGAGCCCGGCGCGGGGTCGGTGGAGCGCACGGTCCCGAAGGGGGCCGCCCAGGCGCTTGTTGACCTCCACCTTGAGCCCGGCCTCCTCGAGGATCTTCTTGGCCTCGTCCTGGCCCTTGCCGGTCACGTCGGGGATCGTCACCTTCTCCGGTCCCTTGGAGATGGTCAGGTCCACCGAGTCGCCCTTGTAGTAGCCCGATGCCCCGGCGATGGGGGAGGAGGAGATGACGTTCCCCTTGGCCACGGAGTCGGAGTAGTCCTTGCTGACCTTGCCCTTCTTGAGCCCGGCGTCCTCCAGGGTCTTCTTGGCCTCGTCCTCGCTCTGGCCGGTCACATCGGGGATCGTGGCCGGCTCCTTGCCCTTGGAGACCACGATCGAGATCTTCGCGGTGTGCTCAATGACCTTGCCGGCCTTGGGATCCGACGAGATGACCTTGCCCGAGTCGACGCTGGCCGAGTACTGCTCGGTGACGTCCCCCAGGGTCAGCCCCGCCCCCTTGATCACGGCACTGGCCTGGTCCTTGGTCTTGCCGACGACGTCGGGAACGGTCTTGGTCTCCACGCCCCGGGAGATGACGGCGGTGACGGCCTGACCGAGCCCCACCTTCTGACCGACCTTCGGCTGGCAGGAGACGACGCTTCCGGCCGGGACCGTGTCGGAGTAGGCCCGCGTCGGCGTTCCCCAGTCGAGTCCCTGCTTCTCCAGGGCGAGCTGCGCCTGGTCCTCAGACATCCCGACGATATTGGGCACGGGCACCCGCCGTCCCGGCCCCACCGTCAGGTACCAGGTGGCGCCGGCCCCGGTGCCCGCCACGGCCAGCAGCCCGACGATGATGGCGGTGCGCCGCTTGAGACCGCTTAGGCCCCGCCCTCGGATGGGGACGGCGGTCGTCCTCTGGGCGTCGGCCGCCACAGCCTTGCGCGACAGCGCCCGCGTCCGGCCCTTGGCGTCCGTCCGATGGAACCGATGGGAAGGGAGACCGTGCGCATGCCGGCGTGCGTGGAGTCCTCGCTTGAGGCCTCGTCCTCACTCTCCTGGGGCTCGTTGTCGATGGCGGAGCGGGCGGCCTGGGCGTTGGCCGTCATGACCTGCTGGGTCCGGATCGAGCCGGTCCCGCCGCCGCGGCGCACGGACAGCTCGGAGTCGGTGAGCTCGTCGACGACGTTGCGCAGCAGCGCCAGCGCCTCGTCGGCGTCGGCGGGACGGTCCTGCGGCTCGCGGCGCGTCATGGTGGCCACGAGTTCGTCGACGTCGGCTGGCATGTCGGGCACCAGCTTGGAGGGCAGGGGCACGTCCTCGTGGACGTTACGGAAGGCGATCTGGATGGGGGAGTCCGCGGTGAAGGGCTGCTCACCGGTCAGGAGCTCGTAGAGAACCACCCCGGCGGAGAAGACGTCGGCGCGCGAGGTGGAGTCCCCCGAGGTGATGAGCTCGGGCGCCAGGTAGGCGACCGTGCCCAGCACGTTGCCCGTCGTCGTCTGCGTGACCTCCGTGACCGCCCGGGCCAGACCGAAGTCGGCCACCTTGGCCACCGAGCCGTCCGAGGGCAGCAGGACGTTCTCCGGCTTGATGTCGCGGTGCACCAGCCCGGCCCGGTGCGCCGCTCCGAGCGGGCGCAGCAGTTGGGCCACGAGCCCTAGGGCCTCCTTGACCGACAGCGGCCCCGCCGCGATGAGGTCGCGCAGCGTGGGCCCCTCGACGTACTCCATGACGAGGTAGGCCACCCCGTCGAGGCTGCCCTGGTCGTAGACGGCCACCACGCCCGGGTTGGACAGGCGGGCCGCCGCCCGGGCCTCACGACGGAAGCGCGAGACGAAGTCGGGGGAGTCGGCCAGATGGACATGCATGAGCTTGAGCGCCACTGTCCGGTCCAGACGACGGTCGTGAGCACGGTAGACGGTGGCCATGCCACCGCGCGCAAGGCGGTCGACGATCTCGTAGCGAGAGTCGACCAGTCGACCGATGAGGGGATCTGTGACCACGGTGCGATTCTACGGTGCCGATGGCGCTGCGACAGCCGCTCCCCGGCTCAGACGGGTAGTCCTGCCCACCTGGCGGACACCGCTCGTTTCGTCTGCTATGTCAGGAGCTCCGGTGCGTCAGCAGGTCTGCCAGGGCCGCCAGGTCCTCCAGCGATGCGGTACTCACGACGCCCTCGTTCCTGAGCCGTTCCAGCGCCTCTCGCCCGGAATCACGGTGCGTGGTGATGATCTCCTCGTGGGCGGCGCGCGCGCCGCAGCCCTCGATCAGCGCCGCCGCCTCGGTGATCTGCTCCGGCGTGGCCTCGGCGTTGGCCAGGACGCTGCCGAGCAGCCGGCGGCCGGCGTCGTCGCAGCGCCCCCAGGTCAGGGCCAGCAGCACTGTGCGCTTGCCCTCGCGCAGATCGTCTCCGGCCGGCTTGCCGGTGACCTGGGGTGAGCCGAAGACGCCGAGCTCGTCGTCGCGCAGCTGGAAGGCGATGCCGATCTCCTCGCCGAAGGCCGCCAGGTGCTCGGCGGTGGGGCTGCTCGGATCCAGCCCGGCCAGAAGGGCGCCGATGAGCAGCGGGTGGCGCACCGAGTAGCGGGCGGATTTGTGGCGCACGACCGACAGGGCGTCGTCGTGCATGTGCCTGGCCGCGACCGCGGGTTCCTGCCCCCAGGGCAGTGGCAGGTTCTCGCTGCGCACGTCCAGGAACTGGCCCAGGGCCACCTCGGTGGTCATGGCATCGAAGGCTGCCCGGGCGCGCCACAGGGCCTTGTCCGCGGGCTCGCAGGAGGTGCGCGTCCGCGTCAGGGCGCTCATCTCCTCGCCCGCCAGGGACAGCAGGAGGTCGCCGAGCAGGATGGCTCCGTTGGCCCCGAAGGTCTGCGAGGGCCCCAGCCAGCCACGGGCATCGTGATCCCGGGCGAAGGAGCGGTGCGCCGCGGGCAGGCCCCGGCGGGTATCGGCTCCGTCCATGAGGTCGTCGTGAATCAGGGCGCTGGCCTGGTAGAGCTCGAGCGCAGTTCCCAGGCCGACGGCGTCGGAACTCGTGAGACGCTCGGCCCTGCGCTCCGGGGCGGTCAGAAGCGCGCAGCCGACCGCGCTCAGTACGGCCCGCATGCGCTTGCCTCCGCCGAGGATGCTCCCGGCGGCGTCGAGCAGCTCAGGTGCGGCCTGGCCCAGGTCCTCCCAGCGCCGGCGGCAGCCGCTCAGAACCTCCTCCAGCCGGTGCTCGACGGCGGGGCGGACTCGGCTCAGGGCTGCGGGCAGAGTGCTCATGACGGCCAGGGTAGACGCAGGAGGCCGAGGAGGGCGGGCGTGCCGTCGACGGTGACGTCGCCGCCACGGGAGGCCTGCCACCGCGAAGATTAGGTGACGCTAAGTCGCTGGTGCGGAGCTGCTGGGGAATAAACGCTACAATTCTGGGGTTGTCTGCTGTGCCGGGACGGGTCCCCATACCCCGCCGCCGGCTGTCCGCCCGCCCACGCGAAAGGAACTCCGTGGCTTCTTCCACAGTGACGCGCTCCAGCGCCGAGCTCACTGACGACGTCGACGAGACCGCGCTCGACGACGAGGACTTCGACCTCGACGACGAAGGAGACGACGACACCGACGACTCCGACTACGACGATGAGGACTTCGACGACTCCGACGAGGATGACGACGAGGACTCCGATGAGGATGAGGACCAGGAGGACGACGACTCCGAGGCACAGTCCGTCCAGAAGGACGACGGCCCCGCCCCTGAGCTGCGCGACTACTACCTGGACGTGAGTCTGGAGGAGAACGGCGACGGCTCCAAGCGCAGCCCCTTCAACACCCCGGCCTCGCTCAAGGGCGTTCGGCTGGCCCCGGGAGCGACGCTCTTCGTGCGCTCGCGCACGATCGTGGAGAACCTGGAGATCGCCGGCCACGGCACCCTGGAGGAGCCCATCACCCTGGCTCCCTACGGCCACGGTCCGGTGCCCCGCTTCGTCATCGGCGACTCCGCCCCCATGGTCGCGCGCGACTACCTGGCCCAGAATGGCTACATCTTCCGCGGATGGGTCATCAAGGGCATCAAGATGCAGCCCTCCATCGCGGCCCTGACCGGTGAGCTTGAGCGCATGCGCCGGGAGGAGGCGGAGAAGGCCGCCTCCAAGAAGTCCGGCAAGCGCGGCAAGTCCCAGGACAAGGACGGCTCCTTCACCGTCTCCGACTCCGACGAGGCGACGAGCCCGCTCAGCGGGTCGTCACCGCCGGTGCCACCGCGGACCCGGTCAAGGACTACCTCAAGCAGATCGGTAAGGTCGCGCTGCTGAACGCCGAGCAGGAGGTCGAGCTCGCCAAGCGCATCGAGGCCGGCCTCTACGCCGAGCACCGCCTGGCCGAGGAGGGCAACGACCTGCCGGCCAAGCTGCGCCGCGAGCTGCACTGGGTGGCTCAGGACGGCCAGAGGGCCAAGAACCACCTGCTGGAGGCCAACCTGCGACTGGTGGTCTCCCTGGCCAAGCGCTACACGGGCCGCGGCATGCTCTTCCTGGACCTCATCCAGGAGGGGCAACCTGGGCCTGATCCGCGCCGTGGAGAAGTTCGACTACACCAAGGGCTTCAAGTTCTCCACCTACGCCACCTGGTGGATCCGCCAGGCCATCACCCGCGCCATGGCGGACCAGGCCCGCACCATCCGCATCCCGGTGCACATGGTCGAGGTCATCAACAAGCTCGCCCGCGTGCAGCGCCAGATGCTCCAGGACCTGGGGCGCGAGCCCACTCCGGAGGAGCTGGCCGTCGAGCTGGACATGACCCCGGAGAAGGTGGTCGAGGTCCAGAAGTACGGGCGCGAGCCGATCTCCCTGCACACGCCCCTGGGCGAGGACGGGGACTCCGAGTTCGGTGACCTCATTGAGGACTCCGAGGCCGTGGTCCCGGCCGACGCGGTGAGCTTCACCCTCCTCCAGGAGCAGCTCCACGCCGTGCTGGACACCCTCTCCGAGCGCGAGGCCGGCGTGGTCTCCATGCGCTTCGGTCTGACCGACGGTCAGCCCAAGACCCTCGACGAGATCGGCAAGGTCTACGGGGTCACCCGCGAGCGCATCCGCCAGATCGAGTCCAAGACCATGTCCAAGCTGCGCCACCCCTCGCGCAGCCAGGTCCTGCGCGACTACCTGGACTGACCGGACTCACCGGACAGGCGGGGAGCGCTACCGGCTCGCTTATCTCGACGGCGTCGGCCCCGGAACCGCAAGGGTTCCGGGGCCGACGCCGTCGATGCTAGTGTCTCGATCGTGACACGGGGTGCCACATGGCTGAGAACACACCCGTCGAACCTGTCCAGCTAGTACTGACGAAGGGATGTCACATGCACTGGGGCATGTCTACCCCAGCGGCGCTTGAGGCGGTACGCCGCCACGCCCCGCTGGTCTCCTGCATCACCAACGCGGTGGTCACCAACATCACCGCTAACGTTCTCCTGGCTCTAGGTCGCGGCGCCCGCCATGGTGGATATCACGGGGGAGGCGGGCCCCTTTGCCCGCGTCGCCTCCACGCTGCTCATCAACCTCGGCACGCCTCAGCCCGAGCAGCGGGACGCCGCCCGTGAGGCCGTGGCTGCGGCAGCCGACGCGGGCACGCCGTGGGTCCTCGACCCGGTGGCCATCGGCACGCTGACGCACCGCACTGCGCTGGCCCTGTGAGCTCTTCGGCCGGGGACCGAGCGTCGTACGGGGCAATGCCTCGGAGATCCTGGCTCTGGCCGGTGACGGCAGCGGTGGGCGGGGCGTCGAGACCGCCGACGACGTCGCCGCGGCACTCGATCCGGCCTGCGACCTGGCCCGCAGCCACGGCTGCGTTGTCGCCGTCTCCGGGCCCGTCGATCTGGTCACCGACGGCGAGAGCGTCATCCACGTTCAGGGCGGCTCCGCGCTACTGACCCGGATGACCGGCGGGGGCTGCGCTCTGGGTGCGGTGGTCGCGGCCTTTCTCGGGGCGGGGCGGAAGGAGGGCCTGGATGACGTGAGCGCCGTCGTCGCTGCGCATGCCGTCTACAGCGCTGCTGCCGAGCGAGCGGAGGCCCGATCAACCGGCCCTGGATCCTTCCCACCAGCCTTCCTCGATGCCCTGTACGCCCTTGAGATGCAGGACCTGCAGAACGTTAGCGTCAGTGCTACCAGCGCGACCACCGCCGCCGAGGGAGGGCCGGCATGAGGGCCGCACCGGACCTGTCGGTTTACCTCGTCACCGATGAGGCCAGTGCCGCTCGCGCGGCAGAGACGTCCTGGCCACCGTTGAGGCTGCTGTCGACGGCGGAGTCACCTGCGTCCAGCTGCGCGCCAAGGGTACCGACGGCGGACTCTTCCTGACTCAGGTGCTGGAGGTGGCCGAGGTGATTGGTGATCAGGTCCCCGTCATCGTCAACGACCGCGTCGACATCTTCCTGGCGGCGCGTGATCAGGGAGCGCCCGTGGCCGGGGTACACCTCGGCCAGTCGGACCTGCCCGCCCGCATCGCACGCCGTCTCGTCGGGGAAGAAGCCTACCTCGGGCTGTCGGCCGCGACTCCCGACGAACTGCGCACCGCCCAGGAGCAGGGCGCCTGCGACCACGTCGGCATCGGCGTCGTTCACCCCACCGCCACCAAGGCCGACGCTCCGAAGAGCCTGGGGGTGAACGGCGTGGCGCGCATGGCTGCCCTGATCGATCTGCCTGCTGTGGCCATCGGCGGCATCACGGCCAGCGACCTGCCGGCCCTCCGGGCGGGTGGTCTGGCCGGTGCCGCCGTCGTATCAGCCATCTGCACGGCCGAGGACCCCAGGAGCGTCGCCGCCGACCTGCACCGTGCCTGGGACGAAGGATGTCGGCGATGAGCCAGCAGCGTTCGGCAACCGTGACCGCCTTGACCATCGCCGGCTCAGATCCTAGCGGTGGCGCCGGCATTCAGGCCGACATGAAGGCCATGAGTGCCCTCGGCGCCTACGCGATGAGCGTCATCACGGCGTTGACTGCCCAGTCAACGCGCGGTGTGGCCGGTGTACACGCCGTGCCGGTCGACTTCGTCCGTCTCCAGATGGACACGTTGCTGGAGGACATCGTCCCCGATGCCACGAAGATCGGGATGCTCGCCACCGCCGAGCTGGCCGACGCGGTGGGGGGAGTACCTGCCTGGACTCACTCATACGGTGCTCGACCCGGTCATGGTGGCCACCTCCGGGGACCGCCTTCTCGACGAGCAGGCGGTCGGTGCCGTGCGCCGTCTGTGCGCCAAAGCCGATCTCATCACTCCTAACCTCTATGAGGCGGCCGTCCTGCTGGGGGAGGAGCCCGCGGCGACCCTCGGTGAGCTGCGCAACCAGGCGCAGCGCCTGAGGGATCTGGGTGCACGTAGGGTACTGGTCAAGGGCGGTCACCTGAGCGGTGACGCTGGTGACGCCGTCGATGTCTACGCCGATGCCGACGGCGTCGAGATCTTGTGCGGTCGCAGGGTGGCCACGCAGAACACCCACGGCACGGGATGCACGCTCTCTTCGGCGATCGCCTCGCTGCGACCACGCCGGGCGACCTGGCTGGAAGCGGTGCGGGACGCCAAGGACTACCTCACCGGCGCCATCGCACACGCCGAGGCCCTGGGCGTTGGACACGGGCGCGGGCCCGTCCACCATTTTTACCGAGTCTGGACTAGAACCGGATGGTAAGTTATGTCGTTGTCGTCGGCGACCTCCCCGGCTCACGCTGCCGAGCTTGCGCAGGGTGGAGGCGCGGCGCCCAGTGCGTCCTTGACGACGGTGACCGCACCCACCAGTTTCGGTAGGAAGGCCGAGTCGATCCCCGAGGATCAACCGGCGGCCGCCGGGGACTGATGCGTTGGACCTCAGCCCTGGCTGCTACCTGGAGCCGACGGCGCGGTCCGCACTGGAACCGGTTGCTGCGGCGTTGTTGTCGTGGACTCCGTTCTGACGGCCAGAAGAGTCATGGCGAGTACGAGTGCCGCGACCAGCGTCACCGAGGCGATCGCCACGGCCGCCCACGCCGACCGCCGATACCGGCTCGAGCCGCGCAGGTACGCGACGCCTATGACGAGGGCGACGAAGGACAGCGGTACTCCAATGAAGGGGAGCGGGATCAGTAGCACCGCGCCCGCAGCCGCAGCAGTCAGGGCGGTGACAGCCGGAGAGCGGCCGAGGCCGCCCTCGGCCTTCAGCCGCTGGTCCACGGCGACTCTCCTCTCACTCGTCTTCTCGGCTCGTGTCGGCAGTCCACTGCCCATGATGGAACCCGGCCCTGCCGAGCGCCAGGGCAATGCCTGAATCTTTCAGATGAGGCCTTCAGAGACTCTTCTGCGATCGCGGTCGCTCCTACCGGGAACTTCTGCCCGTGCGACGTAGGAATGAGTCAGGTGGCGTACAGCCCGGGCTCGTAAACTGAAACCTGGGAGACTTCCTCGCTCAGGAGCTGAGATGGTTGACGCACGCACCGCCCTCGCCCAGTCCGACACCCTTCGCCTCATCTGGCCCCAGTGGCAGGGGGCGGGAGAGACCTCGGTGCGCAGCCTGCTGCCCGAGCTGCCCTACGGGGAGGCGCGGCGCGTCTACGCACTGGGAACCCGGGTGCTGACGGCGCTCCTGCCCGAGCACGCCGGCCCCACGGAGATCGTCCCCGTCAGCGATGAACCTACTGGCGAGGAGGTCCTCGTCACTAACGGCATGGAGTCGCGTGCCCAGATCCTGGCCGGGATTCGTGACGCCCGCGAGGCGATCGCCCGGCACGACGCTCCCAGGATCCTCACCCTGGGCGGGGACTGCGCTGTTTCCGTCGTCCCCTTCACCGAGCTCGCCGCCCGTTACGGAGACGACCTGGCCGTCGTCTGGATCGACTCCCACCCCGACATCGGCACCTCGCACTCCCAGTACCCCGGCTACCACGCCATGGCGGTCTCCCACATCATCGGTACTGGTGACGTCGAGGTGATGGAGGAGCTGGCGGCCTTCGTCTCCCCGAGCCGACTGGCCCTGGCGGGCCTGCACTCCTGGACCGAGGACGACTACCCCAACATCGCCACGTGGGGGCTGCACGCCTTCGGCCCGGCCGACCTGCGCGACTCGACGGAGCCCCTGCTGAGGTGGCTGGAGGCCACCGGCTGCAGCCGCGTAGCAGTCCATCTGGATGTCGACACCGTGGACGCCGATGAGGTCCGGCTGGGACTGGGCTACGATCGCGGCGGCCTGAGCGTGACTCAGACCAACCGTGTGATCAGGGATCTGGGGCGGGCGGCCGACGTCGTCGGCCTGACGATCGCCGAGTACGTGCCTCGGCAGGTCGTCGCCCTCACCCATCTCCTGGAGAGGCTGCCGCTTCTCTGAGGATCGGGGCGGGCTGGGCGAACTCGCCCGCCGGGGCGACCGCCGTCAGTCGGTGACGACCTTCGCCCCGGTCGTGTTCTTCGCTGCGTCGATGGTTCCCAGGTCGGTGACGCTGGGGAAGCCGGCGTTGCGCATGGCGGCACTGGCCATCTTCGACTGGTCTTTGCTCCCGTAGAGCTGGTACTGGGAGTTGTGGTCCAGTCCCGAGATCTCCTTGGAGAAGGTGCCGGAGGAGAAAGTCGTAGTTCACGGCCCCCTCCAGGTGACCCTGCTTGTAGTCCTTGGTTGAGCGCAGGTCGATGATGACTACGGGACCAGTGGCCTTCGCGTCCGCCGGGGTGGTGTGCGCCGAGGCGGAGGCGCTGGAGCTGGAGGATCCCGAGCAGCCGGTCAGCGCCAGCGCACCGCAGGAGACGAGCAGGGTTGAGACGGCCAGGACGCGGATGGGGCGTTTCACAGACGGTTCCTTCAGGAGTCACACGGCTTCGTCGAGCCTGGGTGGGAGCAGACGGGATGCTGGATCAGCGTAAGGCTCTGTGTCGGGAGACTCGAGGTGGGAACAGGGGCAGGGCCTCAAGGATGAGGATAAACGGGTTCCGGCGGGAACCGGCGGTGGTATTCAGTGAACGGTAGGGTGAATTTCAGTGATAATTTCCACGTCAGCTGCCGGCGGTCAGGCTCGCGGTCTCGTCCTGGAACAGCAGGGCGACCTCCTTGAGCTTCTCTCCGTGCTGGCGGGCGTGGTGAGCGCAGAAGAAGAGCTCGCCGGTCAGCATGACGACTCGGACGTAGGCCTGCGCATCGCAGACGTCGCAGCGGTCGGCCGTGGTCAGCGGGCGCTCGGAGGAGTCGGCGGCAGAGGTGGTCTGCTCGTCCAGGGTGGTCACCGCCTGTGCGGCGGTCGAGGTTCCGATTGTGCTCATGGTTCGCATTGCATCATGAGGAAGGCGACTCCTGCTGTCCGAAAGAGCCGTTTCCGCCTGAGGCGCACGCGCTTTCGCCCACGGCGCACCGCCGTCATGGCGCACCTCACCGTGGTGCCTGCCGATCGGGTGGATGCTGGAGGTGGTGCCAGCGGGTTGTCAACGGACGGAAATCGGGAGGGGAGCAGTCAGGATGTCGGTGGTGCAGGAGTTCCGCGACCGTGAGATCGCGCGCCTGGAGCGTTCGGGCTGGGCAGCCAACGCGGCCCTTCGCCAGAGGCTGGAGGCCGTGGGGCTGCGGCCGCCCGCCGAGGTCGTGGCCGAGTGCCTGGATGAGGACGGCGGCAGCGGGGACGTTGGCAGCCGCTGGGAGCGGGCAGAGCGCGCGGTGGCCCGCCTGCGAGAGCACTTCGCCCCGTTCCGCTTCGCCGACGACGTCGACTACGGGCTCCTGGCGATCCCGGCCACGGACCGGCTCGACACCCGCGGCGCCGTGGATCCTCGCATCCGCCGCGGTCAGCAGCCCGACCTGCTCGAGGACTTCGTCGACCCGGCCCTGGGGAGGGGCACTGACCTTACTGACCCCGCTGACCCCGTTGACCTTGCCGGGGCCACGCTGGGTAAGGACGGCTGGATCGTGGTGGCCGGCGTCGTCGGCCAGTACGGGATCTCGGCCGGAAGCCATGAGGACGTCACCGCAGCCCCCGCGGAGCGCTTCGAGGTCGACGGCGTCGACACCCGCGCCCTCATGACCCGCCGGCTGTGGGGAGCCCGACTCCTGCAGTGCCCGCCCGGCCTCGTTCCCGACTCTGACTACGCCGAGCGGTGGACCTTCACGCTCTTCCCGGCCGAGGGTCTGGTGGACGGCCGGGCAGTCTCGGGTACCGTGCTCAAGAGGCGGGTGCGCTTCCGGCTGGGCAAGGCGGACCGCGGGATCGGCAGCGCCCGGGTGAGCCCCGCCCTCCCGCTCGACTGAACGATTCGGCGGTGCCGGGTGGGTCGACGCTCGCCTGACGTATGACGCCACACGCCTCCCCGCGGCGGGGCGCGAGGCACGGGCGGCGCCGATCGGCTAGATTCCCAGCGTGCCCTCATCCGAGAACAAGACCAGCCGGGGCGACTACTCCGCCCGCCACCTCTCCGTCCTGGAGGGGCTCGAGGCCGTGCGCAAGCGCCCGGGAATGTACATCGGCTCCACCGACCAGCGCGGCCTCATGCACTGCGTGTGGGAGATCGTCGACAACGCCGTCGACGAGGCCCTTGAGGGGCACGGCGACGACATCTCGGTGACCGTCCACGACGACGGATCCATCGAGGTGCGTGACAACGGGCGCGGCGTGCCCGTGGACATCGAGCCCTCCTCCGGCCTGACCGGCGTCGAGCTCGTCTACACCAAGCTGCACGCCGGCGGGAAGTTCGGCGGTGGTTCCTACGGCGCCGCCGGTGGCCTGCACGGCGTGGGCGCCTCCGTCGTCAACGCCCTGGCCGAGCGCATGGACGTCGAGGTCGACCGCGGCGGCAAGACCTACGCCATGAGCTTCCACCGCGGTGAGCCCGGCATCTTCGACGACTCCGCCGGACGCAGCCCCTCCTCTCCCTTCACCGAGTTCACCAAGGCCTCCGAGCTGCGCGTCATCGGCAAGGTGCGCCGCGGCGTGACCGGCACCCGCGTGCGCTACTGGGCCGACCCCCAGATCTTCCCCAAGCCCACCGAGTACGACGCCGCCGCCCTGCGCGCCCGGCTGCGCCAGACCAGCTTCCTCGTGCCCGGACTCACCCTGCGCCTGGAGGACAAGCGCCCCGAGGCCGAGGCCATCGCCGCCTCCAGCACGCCCGCCGCCGACGCCGGTGAGACCGACGACGCCGTCCACGAGGTCACCCTGCGGGCGGCCGCCAAGAACGCCACCGAGAACCGCGGCGACCTGTTCGACACCGGCGCCGACGAGGGAGTCGAGGTTTTCCAGGCCCTGGGCGGCACCGCCGACTTCGTCGACTTCCTGGCCTCCGACGGCTCGGTGACCGACACCTTCCGCCTCACCGGTCAGGGCACCTACACCGAGACCGTCCAGCAGCTCGACCGCGCCAGCGGGCACCTGCGGCCCGTGGAGGTTGAGCGCACCTGCATCGTCGACGTCGCCCTGCGCTGGGGGATCGGCTACGAGACCACCGAGCGCTCCTTCGTCAACATCATCGCCACCCCCATGGGCGGTACCCACCTGACCGGATTCGAGCAGGCCCTCACCAAGGTGCTGCGCAAGCGCATCGAGGCCGACTCCCGGGCCCTGAAGATCACCTCCAAGGACGGCCGGGTCGAGAAGGACGACATCATGGCGGGCCTGACGGCCGTCATCACCGTGCGCGTGCCCGAACCCCAGTTCGAGGGACAGACCAAGGAGGTGCTCGGCACCGGGCCCGTGCGCCAGATCGTCTCCAAGGTGGTCGAGCGCGAGCTCACCGCCCTGCTGACCTCCTCCAAGCGGGACCTCAAGACCCAGGCGCGCGCTCTGGAGGAGAAGATCGTCGGCGAGATGCGCGCCCGCGTCTCGGCGCGCCTGCACAAGGAGATCACCCGCCGCAAGACGGCCCTGGAGACCTCCTCCCTGCCGGCCAAGCTCGCCGACTGCCGCAGTGACGACGTCGCCGCCTCCGAGCTGTTCATCGTCGAGGGCGACTCCGCCCTGGGCACCGCCAAGAACGCGCGCAACTCCGAGTTCCAGGCGCTCCTGCCGATCCGCGGCAAGATCCTCAACGTGCAGAAGGCCTCCCAGGCCGACATGCTGCGCAACGTGGAGTGCTCTGCCATCATCCAGGTGGTCGGTGCCGGCAGCGGACGCACCTTCGACCTCGAGGCCGCCCGCTACGGCAAGGTCATCCTCATGACCGACGCCGACGTCGACGGCGCCCACATCCGCACCCTCCTGCTGACCCTCTTCTTCCGCTACATGCGCCCCATGATCGAGGCGGGGCGGGTCTTCGCAGCAGTCCCGCCCCTGCACCGCATTGAGGTCTCCGGCTCAGGTCGGCGCAAGAAGGAGATCATCTACACCTACTCCGACGACGAGCTCGTCACCACCCTGCGCCGGCTGGAGCGCTCGGGGCGCAGCTTCAAGGAGCCCTCAGCGCTACAAGGGGCCTGGGGGAGATGGACGCGCACCAGCTCGCCGAGACCACCATGGAGCCCCAGCACCGCACCCTGCGGCGCATCACATTGGGAGACGAGGCCCAGGTCATGGAGGCCGAGTCCGTCTTCGAGCTCCTCATGGGCTCCTCGGTCGAGCCCCGCCGCGACTTCATCGTCGAGGGCGCCCGTGATGTTGATCGCGAGCGCATCGACGCCTGACCATCGCATCAGGCCTCGACGGCTCTTTCAGGTAGTCTCAGTAGCCTTCGTGCCACGGCCCGCCAGTGGTCGTGACCCGGCATCGTCGACGTATCGTCGTTCTTCATCTGTACTCGCCCCTGTTCGTCCTTCATGAGGGAGGTGCGTTATGGCACCCGGTTACGGCATTCGCCGGGCGGGCTCCTCACCGTGGCCCATCCTGCGCCCGGGACCCCGCTCAGCGCTGTCACGTGAGCTGTCCTGGCGCCCCCTGGGACCTGAGGACAACCACGAGCTGGCCGCGCTCATCGCCCGGGTCGAGGAGGTCGACAACCCTCCCTACCGCACCAGTGAGCAGGAGACGGCCGAGTACTTCCTCGACCCCACCTACTCCGGGGTCGCCGGCCGCGACGCCGACGGCGTCATGCGCGCCTTCGGCCTGGTGCGGCTGCGCCCGGCCGGCGAGATCTACGCCTCCATGACCGGCACCGTGGACCCGGCCGTACGCAAGCGCGGCATCGGTCGAGCCCTCCTGCACTGGCAGGCCGAGCGGGCCCGCCATCTCGTGGGCGCCGAGCGGGCTGGCGCCGTGCCGGGCAAGGCCTCGACCCAGGTTCCCGCCCACGTGGTCACCACCGTCTTGGAGGACGACGAGCGCATGCAGGGCCACCTCATGGACATGGGCTTTGAGCCGATGCGCTGGTACCGCGAGGTGCGCCGTTTCCTCGGCGACGAGATCCCCGAGGTGGACCTGGACGGCTTCATCACGATCGATCCCTGGACCCCCGAGATCGATGACGATGTTCGCCGCGCCTACAACCAGGCCATGGCTGAGACCTGGAAGGCCGAGAACGTCACCCCCGAGGACTGGACCGCCGGCAGCGCCTACTTCGCCCCCCAATGGAGCTTCGTGGCCATGGACCGCTCCGGGGACCGGGCCCGCGTCGCCGGCTACCTGCGCTCGGGCCGCTACGAGCAGGACTGGGAGGCACTGGGCTGGCGCGAGGGCTACACCGATGTGCTCGGGGTCCTGAGCGACTACCGCCACCGACAGATCGGGCCCGCCCTGCTGGCGGCCGCCATGCGCGCCTACGCGGCCGACGGCATGGAGTACGCCGCCGCCGGCGTCGATACCGACAACCCCAGTGGCGCCGTGGACCTGTACGAGTCCCTGGGCTACGTGCCCACCCGCGGCACCATCCTCTACGCCCTCGACGTCTGAGCGCCCGGTGTGGCCGCCCGGCGGGTCAGATGCGCTGATGGGCGACGGCACCGGCCACGATCGTGGCCAGGGGACGCACCCGGGCCAGCTCGTCGGCCCCCAGGCGCAGGGGATCCTCGGCCAGGAGCACCAGATCGGCCTGAGAACCCACCGCCACCGGTCCGGCCCCATTGACGCTGGCCGCCAGGGCCTCCTCGACCGTGAGCCGCTGGCCCGGTGACCACACCGAGCCGTCCGGCGTCTTGCGCCCCACCGCTGCCGCCATCGCCAGCCACGGGTCCAGCGGCGCCACCGGCGCGTCCGAGCCCAGCTGCAGCAGAGCCCCGCCGGCCACCATGTCCGCGAACGCGTAGGTGCGCCCCTCCAGGCCCGGCCACACCCGGCCCACGGCCGCCCAGTCATCAATGAGGTGGGCCGGTTGAACCGACAGCTCGACGCCGCACCCCACGAGGCGCCTGAGGGCCCCATCGGGTTCATCGAGGGCGTCGGCGGGCAGCAGCTGGGCGTGCTCCAGGCGCCCGACGGCTCCGGAGAGCGCGAAGGCGGCGGCGACGTCGTCGACGGCCGCGTCCCCGATGGCGTGGATGGCCATCTCATAGCCCTGCCGGCCGGCCCGTGCCATGAGGTCGGTGAGCTCGGCCCGGTCGATATTGACCACGCCGCAGGCGTGCTCCAGGCCCAGCTCGGCAGGGTAGGGCTCGCACATGTGTGCGCTGCCCGAGCCCATCGACCCGTCGGCGATCACCTTGAGCGGCCCCTGAACCAGCACCGGGGAGCCATCGGGCAGGTGCGGTGAGCCCGCCAGCTCGGTCCCGGTGCGCAGTCCCCTGGCGATCCAGTGCTCCAGCTTGTCGCGGTAGACCGCGACCCGGATACGGGGCAGCACCTCAGGAAGGACACCCTGGGTCTCCATGGCCTGCAGACGTCGCGGCCAGTCGTCGGGATCCTCCGACCAGCTCATGTCGACCACGCCGGTGACGCCCCGGGCCAGCATGTCGGCCAGGACCTGCTGGTAGCCGGACTCTCGCAGCTCGCGCGTCCCCGGGACCTCATCGAGCCGGTCCAGCAGGGCGAACCACGGATCCTCCTTCAGCGGAGCCCCCGGTTCCTGGGCGCCGGCCTGCGGCAGACCGAAGATGCGCAGCGCCGCCGAGTTCAGCCACCCGGAGTGCACGTCCCCGGAGATGAGCAGCGTGGGGATGTCACCGGTGACGGCATCGAGCTCGGCCACGGTGGGGAGACGGGGCCAGTTGGACAGGCGGTGCCCGAAGCCCTGGATCGTGGCGGGTTGCGAACCCGCCGGCAGGTCCCGCAGCGACCGGGCCACCAGCTCCAGGGCCTCCTCGGCGCTGCGCGTGGCCAGCGTGTCGATGCGAGCCGAGCGCGCCGCCTCCATATCCAGGTGGGCGTGGGCGTCCCACAGGCCGGGGATGAGGAAGGAACCATCGGCCTGAAGCACTGGCGCTCCAGGAGCATGGAGCCCCCGCCCCACCTCGACGACGCGACCACCCGTCACACGCACGTCGACGGGCTCACCCGGGCAGGGCGGCGCATCCAGTGAGCCCGGGCCCCGACCGCAGCCTCGGAGTCCACCCAGCTCGGTGCGGGAACGGAAGGGGACGATACGAACGTCCCTGATGATCAGGTCTGCGGACGGTTGATCAGCCATGGGCAACTCTAGGCACATCCGTCCTGACCACGGGCGGTATCCGGGGCATTCCGCCCCGGTATGACCCGCCGCCCCGGCAACCTGCTCAGCCGATGCCGACGATGGGGGCCGGCAGCGGCGAGCCGGAGCCGTCGCGCCGCTCATCGGCATCCGGCAGCGGGACCGGCTTGCCCCCATCGCGCAGCGCCCGCGCCGGGGCCACGCCCACCCAGGCGGCCACGAGCTCGTCCTCACCGCGCAGGAAGCGGTGGGAGCGAACCCCGCCCGTGGCCCGTCCCTTGGCCGGGTAGCGGTCCAACGGGGTCACCTTGACACTGCCGCCGCCGGTGCCCGGCAGCGAGCCCTCGGACCCCGCCACCGTCACCACCACGGCCTCGGCCAGAAGATCCTCGGGAACCGCCGCACCGGCGATCACCCGGGCGCCCTCGCGCAGCGAGATCCCCGCCATGCCGCCGGCGCCCCGGCCCTGCGGGCGCACCTTGGCGGCCGGGAACCGCAGCAGCTGGGCGTCAGAGGTCACCATGGCCAGGAAGTCCGTGTCGGCCGCCGTGCCGGCGAAGACCACCCGGTCGTCGTCGGACAGGGAGATGACCTCCCAGCTCTCGGCGTTCCTCGGCTCATCGCCGGGCTTGACCCGCTTGATGACGCCCTCGGCCGTGGCCAGGACGATCGGTGCGTGCTCGGCCGAGCCCACCGGGACCAGCCCCACCACCTTCTCCTCCGGCTCGATGTCCACCAGCTGGCGAACCGGAGTCGCCCCGGCCAGCCCCGGACCGCCATCGGTGCGGGGCACCTCCGAGGTGGAGACGACGTCGAGCAGCACCAGACGTCCGGTGTCGGTGACCGCGCCGATCCGCCCACGCGCCGTGGTGGACACCTGGGAGGTCAGGGCGTCATGGGGCTGGCGCACACCGGTGCGGGCGACCGGTTCGGCGTCGGGGGTGCGTGCCACCAGGCCAGTGGCGGAGAGCATCACCCGGCACGGGTCGTCGGGGACGGTGAGCGGAACCGGGGACGCGCTCGGCATGAGCGTCATCGGCTGAGCGGACGTGCCGGCCCGCTTCGCGCCTCCGCCTGAGGCGGTGGAGGCGTCGTCCGGAGTCGCTGCGCCGGCGGCCGACGAGGTCACGCGCTCACCGGAGGCCTCCATCAGCACCGTTCGCCGCGGGGTGCCGAACTGCTCGGCCACGGCCGCCAGCTCGCGGGAGACCACCCGTCGCAGCAGGACGTCATCGGCCAGGATCGCCTCCAGGGCCTCGATCTCCCGGGCCAGCTCATCGCGCTCCTTCTCCAGCTCGATCACCGAGAACTTCGTGAGCCGGCGCAGCTGGAGCTCGAGGATGTAGCTGGCCTGCGGCTCGGTGAGGTCGAAGACTGCATGAGCCGCGTGCGCGCCGTGGCGGCGTCGTCGGAGGAGCGGATGACGGCGATGACCTCGTCGATGTCGAGGATGGCGATGAGCAGCCCGTCCACCAGGTGTGCGCGCTCACGGCGCTTGCCCAGGCGGAACCGGGTGCGCCGGGTGACCACCGTGAGACGGTGGCGCACGAACACCTCCAACAGCTCGCGCAGGCCCAGGGTGTGGGGCTGGCCGTCCACGAGGGAGACGTTGTTGATGCCGAAGGAGTCCTCCAGCGGTGTGTGCTTGTAGAGCTGGGCCAGGACGGCCTCGGGGTTGTAGCCGTTCTTGACGCTGATGACCAGGCGGGTGCCGTGCCGGCGGTCGGTGAGATCGGCGACGTCGGTGATGCCCTGGAGCTTCTTGGAGCCGACCGCCTCCTTGATCCGGGCGATGATCTTCTCCGGTCCGACCATGTAGGGCAGCTCTGTGACCACGATGCCCTTGCGGCGCGGGGAGACCGACTCCACGTGGGCGGTGGCGCGCGTGAGGAACTTGCCGCGCCCCGTGCGGTAGGCCTCCCGGATCCCGTCCAGTCCCACGATCATGCCGCCGGCGGGCAGGTCCGGCCCCGGCACGAAGGCCATGAGCTCCTCCAGGCTCGCCTCGGGGTGGGTCAGGAGGTGCCGGGCGGCCGCCACGACCTCCACGAGGTTGTGCGGCGGCATGTTGGTGGCCATACCCACCGCGATACCGGCCGCGCCGTTGACCAGCAGGTTCGGGAAGGCCGCGGGCAGGACCTCGGGCTCGGTGAGCGTGTAGTCGTAGTTGGGGGCGAAGTCGACCGTGTCCTCGTCCAGATCCGCCGTCAGCGCCAGCGCCGGCGCGGCCAGGCGTGCCTCGGTGTAGCGGGGGGCCGCCGGGTCCGTCATCCAGGGAGCCGAAGTTGCCGTGCCCGTCAATGAGCGGCAGACGCATCGTGAAGGGCTGGGCCAGACGCACCAGCGCCTCGTAGATCGCGGTGTCGCCGTGTGGGTGGAGCCGGCCCATGACGTCGCCCACGACCCGGGAGGACTTCACGTGCGGGCGGTCGGGGCGCAGCCCCATGCGGTCCATCTGGAACAGGATGCGGCGCTGAACCGGCTTGAGCCCGTCGCGGGCGTCCGGCAGGGCACGTGCGTAGATGACGGAGTATGCGTACTCCAGGAAGCTGGTGCGCATCTCCGTGGACAGGTCAAGGTCGACGATCTCCCCGTCGGTCGGGGGAGGAGCCTGGGTGGAGGCGGACTTCGGCATGGGCGCATTCTCCGAGGAATCGAGCCGAAAACAAACCACGACACCCGGGCGTGACAGGTCAGACGCGCCCGCCCAGCGTGATCGGTCCGGCCCGGGACCGGGGCCACCGGCACTCGACGACGATGGCACAATGACGACCATGACGACCCACTCACGCCAGAACTCGGCCGCCAGCCCGGCCCCTGGCTCGGCCACCTCTAAGGCGCCGCAGGACGCGGCCGTCGATCTGGCGCAGCAGGTGGAGCTCGCCGGCTACTACCCCGAGCTGGTGCTCGACACCCTCCGACTGGCCGCGGGGGAGGAGGAGATCGTCTCCGGCATGGTCCAGGCCGAGACCACCTTCGCCGAGGCCGTCCACCGGCACCTGACCGTCCTGTCCCTGACCTCCACCCGCCTCATCATCGTCCACGTCGACGATGCCCCCCGTGACGACGGCAGCCCCGGCGCCCTGGCCACCAGCGAGGCCGTTCCGCTCAGCCGTGTCCGCTCGATGGCCCTGACCCGGGGCGTGTCCGAACCCGCCCAGGGCGGCGGCACCCTGACCGAGATGACGATCGCGGTCTCTGGGGCTCCGTGCGCCGTATCGACATGGAACCGGCCTCCTGCGGTGACCCCGACTGCCAGGCCGACCACGGCATGACCGGCGTCTCCGTGCCCGACGACGTCGTCATCCGCGTGGCTGCGGGTGTCGAGGGCGCTGCCGCGCTCGCCCGTGCTGAGACCTTCGCCAGCCGGCTCTCGCAGATGACGGCCCGCGCCGCCTCCGTGTGACGGGACCGGCGATGAGGTCTCAGACTGCCGCCGAGGAGCCCTCACCGGCTCCCATCGTGGACTGCCCGCAGGACCCGGCTCTGCGCTACCTCCTGGCGGTCGGCGCCGTCAGCGCCGGGCTGACTCTGCGCGATACCGAGATCGACGGCGACTCAGCTGTCACCGACGCCCGGGCCCGTCGCGTCGCCCGCACCTGGGGGATCGAAACGGCCGGCGGCACCGGGACCGTCGTCGTCCTCGTGGACGGGCTGGGCCTGGAGATGCTCCGCCAGCGCCGCGGACACACCCCCACCCTGCGCAGATGGCTGGCTCAGCAGGACAACGGCGACAGCAATGACGGCGCTGGATCCTCACCTGCCGCCCCTCGACGACGGCCGCGGCCCTGACCATGCTGGGAACCTCCGCCCTGCCTGGCACCACCGGCATGGTCGGCTACTCGGTGCTCAAGCCCCTGCCTGGGGCCCACCCTTCCCGCCTCAACGGTCCCCAGCCCCGACCAGGTCCTCAGCCTCATCACCTGGAAGGGCGACGACGCTCCCAGCCCTCGGGCATGGCAGGACGTTCCCACGATCTTCGAGCGCCTTCCCGCAGGGAGCGCGGTGAGCATCGGCCCGGCCCGCTTCGCCGGCTCCGGCCTGACCGAGGCGGCCCTGCGGGCGCCTCGCACCTGGGGAGCCGATCGTCTGGAGGACCGGCCCGGTCTGGCCGCCGGCGCACTGCGCCGCGGCACGCCCCTGGTGTACCTCTACGTCGGCGAGCTGGACAAGACCGGCCACAAAGCACGGCTGGCTCAGTGCGCAGTGGCTGGCACAGCTCGAGCGCCTCGATTCCGCCATGGCCGAGCTGGTCCGCCGCGTCCCGGCCGGCACCAGGATCATCCTGAGTGCCGATCACGGCATGGTCGACACCGACGCCGACCACCGCATCGACCTGAGCGCCCACGGCGAGCTCGCCCGCGACGTCGTCGCCGTGGCCGGGGAGCCCCGCCTGACCCACCTGCACGTCGCAGACGGCGACACGGACCTGGCCGCTGAGGTGGCCCGCCGCTACCGCGACGTGCTGGGGGACCGGGCGGAGTGGATCGGTACCCGGGAGCAGGCCGCTGAGCACCTGGGGCCCCTCGGAGCGCGGGCGCGAGGCGTCGTCGGGGACGTCGTTGTGGCCATGGCCGGAACCTGGGTGCTTGTGGACCCTCGGGTCCACTCCGAGTCCGCCATCGCCATGCCCGGCGTCCACGGCTCCTTCACACCGGCCGAGACTCAGGTGCCCCTGCTCGTCACCGAGGCCTGACGGGGCCAGGGCGACCCACCGCACCAGTGTCTCAGAAGCCACGAGACAACACCGAGGCCTGACGAGGACAGGAGCCCTGAGAGGCCTGGCGCCGCGACCTGGTTGCCCGGCTACTCGGGCCTGGCGCCGAAGACGATCTCGTCCCAGGAGGGGACGGAGCGACGCGAGCGGCGGCGGGACTTCTTCTTGGCCGGAACCGTGCTGGGCATGTCGGGCAGCGTCTCCTGGGTGCCCGCGCCTGAGGCAGCTGATGGCCGGGGCGAGGCCTTGGCCAGGACCTCGGAGCGTGAGGGCATGGGGATCTCCGGCACCGGCTCGGTGGGACTGTCCGCACCCACCGGCGCCTGACGCCCCACCGGTACCCGGTCCACAGCGGGACTCGGGGCTGACGGAGCCGCCGAAGGGGCGCTGGAGGCCGTCACCAGCCTGGTCCCGGCGGGGTGGTTGCCGGTGTGCAGGCGCCGGCGCTCAGACATCGAGTAGACCTGGGCGCTCAGACCCGTAGCCTGCCCCGTGGACTTGTCGGCCGCCTGGCTGTGAACCTCGGTGTGGGTCTGGGCGCGGCGCCTCGATCCCCTGGCCGGGGGCGAGGGGACCTCAGGGGCTGTCCGGGCTGCTGGTGTAGTCGATACCGTGAGGGTCGGTGAAGGTGTCCTCATCACCGTGACTCTCGCCGGCAAAACCGCTCAGGTCGTCGTCATGGGGCATCTCGACCTCGACGCGCCGGCCTCGGCTGGAGGCCAGGTCGGCCAGCAGGGCATCGGTGTCATCCGCAGACATGGCGCCGTTGGTGGGGCGGGCGTACTCCCGTACCGGCAGCATCCCGGCGGGCATCTCGACAGCCAGGCCCGAGGTCTCGCCGGAGGCGGCGGCCGGAGCGGAGACGGCCGACAGCGCGCCGGTGCCGGGTGAGCCCACGGAGGCGGGGGAGGCCCCCGACTGGGCCGACGGCGTGCCGGCCGAGGCCCCAGGGGCCTTCGAGTCCTGGTCGAAGACCGCTGGACGATGAGTGCCCACGCCGGCCTCCGTGAGCCAACGCGCCTCATCATCCAGAGCGTGAACCGCCCGGGCCGTCAGATCCAGCGACCAGCGGGCCTGCTTCTCCTCGGCGGACTGCACGAAGGTGACCATGATGAGCCAGGGGTCGCGGCCCTCGCGCAACGCGTCCCACTCCAGGCTTGAGGGGTTGACGCCGCGGGTGGCCAGGCGGTCCACCACCAGCTCGCCGAGCAGAGGAGAGTCCTTCTCCCATCCGATACGGCAGGACTGGGCCTGCGAGACGGCCCACTGGCGCTCGGCGAGTACCGGTCCCTCGAAACGGCGCACGTGCTCCACGTCCATGCCCGTGCTGATCGCGACCTCGGCCGCGGTGGCACCGGCGCGCATGTACGCCTGGAGCTGGCGGGGGCGCAGAGGCGCTGGCGTCTCCGCAGTCGTTGTCGACGGGGCACGATGGCGCCGCGGTCACGGCGCACCGCGGCCCTGAGGGCGTCGTCGACGACGATGCTGTAGCGCTCGCCGTCCTCGTCTGTCATGACAATCGTGTCACCGTTGGCACCCAGCAGCTCGAGTTCGACCATGGGCGGGGCCTCCTTCATCCCGATGTCAGCACGATTTGCTCCACTGTGCTTCACAGCCTGCCATCCGCAGGCGTCAAGCCGTGGGAGGCGCAGCGGTGTGCCACATGTGAAGCACGTGTGAATACCCTCGTGAATATCCTTGGATCGAGCGCACTGCAAGCGAACTGTGCTCTTCCGTCGGGCGATTTGGCTTGACGGGACGCCTGTCGGTGCTATTGTGCGCGTGCCTTCTGGGACGAATGCGCAGATCGTTGCCGCGATGCCGGTGTGCGTACGGCGCTCGACTCCCGCCCCGGAGGTGACCTGAGAGCCGTCGACAGAAAGAGTGACGAGGCCATGGCGACCGACTACGACGCCCCGCGCAAGAATGATGACGAGCCCGAGGCCGATTCCATCGAGGAGCTGACCTCGCGGCAGAAGGACCAGTCCTCCGCTGCGATCGAGGAGGATGAGAACGAGGCGGCCGAGGGCTTCGAGCTTCCCGGGGCTGACCTGTCCCGCGAGGAGCTGAGCGTTCACGTCGTACCTCAGCTCGAGGACGAGTTCACCTGCTCGGAGTGCTTCCTCGTTCACCACCGCAGCCAGCTGGCCTTCGTCGACGAGGCGACCGGTCTTCCGGTGTGCGCCGACTGCGCCGGCTGACACTCCCACCCGATTCAGGAGACCCCCATGGGACTGTTCTCGCGCCGTCGTGACGACGCATCCACCGATTCCGACGAGTCCATCCTCGCCTCCGACGCTGGGGCCGACGTCGACGATCTCAACGAGTCCGCGGCCTCCGGGCCGTGGGACCTCAGTGAGCTGCCAGAGGATCAGGAGGACGTGCCTCGTATCGATCTGGGCGCCCTGCAGGTCCCGGCCGTAGACGGGATGCAGCTGCGCCTGGAGCAGGGGCCCGACGGCACTATCACCGCCGTCGTCCTCGCGCTGGGCGGCTCGGCGCTCGAGCTGCGGGCTTCGCCGCGCCGCGCACCGCCGGCATCTGGGACGAGCTGCGCAGTGACATCGCCAATGAGCTCGCCGGGAACGGCGCCCGCTACGAGGAGAGCTACGGGGAGTACGGCACCGAGCTGGTCGCCCACCTGCCCATGCGCGGCCCCGACGGTACGACGACAACCGGCACGATCCGTTTCCTGGGGATCGACGGACCCCGCTGGTTCCTGCGGGGAGTCCTCCAGGGGCACGCCGCCTCCTCCGAGCAGTCGGCCCAGGCGCTGCGGGAGGTACTGCGCGGCATCGTCGTCGTCCGTGACGGCCAGGCCCGCCCGCCCCGCGAGATCCTGCCCATGCACGCGCCCGGAGCCGTGACCGGCCCCGAGGCCGAGGACCTGCCCGGCATCGACCCGCTGGCTCCCGGCCCGACCATCGCCGAAGTGCGTTAGATGAGGGCGTTGCTCGCTCGCCTGAAGCGGCTCGCCAGGCTGCTTCGCACCAGTCGTGAGCACCTGGAGGCCGAGGACGAGGAGCGCTCCGCCAGCCGGCGGGGCACCGATCCGATCGGGTCCCTGGCGTCGCGTCAGCGGGCCCGGGTCTCGGGTGTGCTGCAGGCGGTCACCTACCGCTCGAGCCAGGACAAGCCCATCCTCGTCGGTCAGCTCTATGACGGTACCGGCAGCATCGACCTGGTGTGGTGGGGCCGACGGCGCATCGCCGGCATCAAACCGGGCACCCATCTGATGGTCGAGGGGCGGGTCGCTGACGGCACCCACCGTCTGCAGATCCACAATCCCGCCTACCAGCTGCTGGGGCCGGGGCAGTAGCCACTGCACCGACGCCGGAGAAGGACTTACGAATGAGCAGCCGTTCAGCGAACACCCCTGGTCGCACCGGCCTGGGTGCGATCGACTCCGAGCGCTTCGACGCCATGGCCGCCGTGGGCGGGTGGCGAGGCGTTCTTGAGTCCGTTGTTCCCACCCTCGTCTTCGTCCTGGTCATGGCGGTGCGCCCCACCGCCCTGGCGGCGGCCCTGGCCGCCTCCCTGGCCGTCAGCGCCGTCGGCCTCGTGACCCGCCTGGTGCAGCGCCAGTCGCCGGCCCAGGTCGTGGGCGGGATCGTGCTGGTCCTCGTCTCCGCCCTGTGGGCCTGGCGCAGCGGTGAGGCCTCCAACTTCTACGCCACCGGGCTCATGATCAACGCCGCCTGGCTGGTCGTCTGCCTGGTCTCCCTGCTCATCGGCTGGCCGATCGTGGGCGCCTTCATCACTCTGTGGCACCGGGTCACCGATGAGTCCGGGAAGTCGGACGAGTCCGGGGGATCGAGGGAGTCTGTGCAGGCCGACGACGATCCAGACGCGCGGCCGTCGGCCTGGCGCACCGACCCCGCCCTGCGCAACGTCAGGCGCCGCTATCACGCGGGCACCTGGGTCCTGACGCTGATGTTCGCCCTGCGGCTCGTCGTCGAGGTGCCCCTCTACCTGGCCGGCGAGCATGCCGTGTCCTACCTGGGCGCCGCCCGCCTCATCCTGGGCGTGCCGCTGTACGCCGTGACCCTGTGGTTCATCTGGCTGCTGGTCGCCCCCAGCCGGATCGCACAGGCCCGGGCCGTCGCCGACCAGTAGCCCTCCGGCTCCCAGTCACGTGAAGATCAGGGGCAGCTCCTTCAGGCCGGACTCTCCCTCGCGCGCCGTGAGGAAGATGAGCTCGTCCCCGCGCTCGAAGCGCTCGTCGCGGTCGGGCGTAATGGGCCGGTAGTCGCGCAGGATCGCCGCCAGCACCGTGTGGGGCGGCAGCTCGATGTCGGAGACGAGCTCGCCGATGACCGGTGAGTCCTCCGGCAGGGTCAGCTCGTGCATGGAGGCGCCCGACTGGTGGAAGTGGAAGATGCTCACCAGGCTGCCGACGCTGACGGCCTCCTCCACCAGCGCCGTCATGAAGCGCGGGGTGGACACGGCCACGTCCACGCCCCAGGTCTCGTCGAAGAGCCACTCGCTCTTGGGATTGTTGACCCGGGCGACGGTACGGGGCACCCCGTACTCGGTCTTGGCCAGCAGGGAGATGACCAGGTTGGCCTTGTCGTCCCCGGTGGCGGCCACGATGACGTCACAGGTCTCGGCCCCGGCGCGCTCCAGCGCGTCGATGTCACAGGCGTCCGCCAGCTGCCAGTCGGCCTCCGGGACCGAGGCGATGCGCATGGCCTCGGCGGAGCGGTCGACGAGCGTGACCTCATGGCCGTGGCTGATGAGCTCACGGGCGATGGAACGGCCCACGGATCCGGCTCCGGCAATCACGATCTGCATGGCTCAGGCCTCCTGTGACGGGGCGTGTGACAGGGCACGGCGCACCTGACCGATGCGGTCGGTACTCACCGCGAGGTGCAGGCGGTCATGCTCCTGGATGACGGTGGCGGCCTCGGGCAGCAGGGCCGTGGCATCACGCGAGATCCAGGCGACGCGCACCCTCAGGCGGTCCTCGAGCGCCCCGATCGTGGTGCCCACCCACTGGGGTGAGGCGCTGGGCTGGATGAGGGCGATCATGCCCGAGGGGTCCTCGAGCTCGCGAGCGCTGGAGCCGGGCAGGATGCGACGCATCATCTGGTCGGCCGTCTGGCGCACGGTGGCCACTGTGGGGATGCCCAGGCGCTCGTAGACATCGGCCCGGCGGGAGTCGTAGATCCGGGCGACGACGTTGTCCACGCCGAAGCTCTCCCGCGCCACGCGTGCGGCGACGATATTCGAGTTGTCCCCGTTGGACACGGCGACGAAGGCGTAGGCCTCGTCGATGCCGGCCTGCTCCAGGGCGTCGCGGTCGAAGCCGACGCCCTTGACCTTGCGGCCGTTGAAGTCCGAGGGCAGCCGGCGGAAGGAGTCCGAGGAGCGGTCGATGACGGACACCGAGTGCCCCATGCGGTCGAGCTGTACGGCCATGGACGCTCCAACGCGGCCACAGCCCATGATGACGAAGTGCACGAGGAGGACGGTACTCCGTTGTCGGGCCACGGACGTAACATCTGGAGACGTGCGTGACTTCGCAGACCGCATCAAGCGGCTTCTCGTCGGCCGTCCCGTCCCCAGTGGAGCCCTGGGGGAGACGCTCCTTCCCAAGAGGATCGCCCTGCCGGTATTCGCCTCCGACGCCCTGTCCTCCGTGGGCTACGCCCCCGATGAGGTGCTCATCACCCTGGCCGTGGCGGGGGTCGCCGCCACCGCCTTGTCCCCATGGGTCGCCCTGGCCGTCGTCGGCGTTCTCGTGGTCGTCGTGGCCTCCTACCGGCAGACCGTCCACGCCTACCCGTCCGGCGGTGGCGACTACGAGGTGGTCTCGGCCAACCTCGGCTCCCACGCCGGCCTCCTGGTGGCCTCGGCCCTGCTGAGCGACTACGTCCTGACCGTCGCGGTCTCCGTGTCCTCGGGCACCTCCTACCTCGCGGCGGCCCTGCCGGCCCTGGCCCCGTACAAGGTGGAGATCTCCGTCGCCGTCGTCACCGTCCTGGCGGTGCTCAACCTGCGCGGCTCGCGCGAGTCGGGCCGGGCCTTCGCCATTCCCACCTACCTGTACATGGGCGTCATCGGCATCATGGCTGTTGTCGGCTCATCCAGGAGCTGACCGGGACGCTCGGACAGGCCGAGTCCGCCGGGCTCGACGTCGTGACCCACGCCGGCTGGGAGCAGGGCCTGACCGGCTTGGCCGGAGGCTTCCTGGTCCTGCGGGCATTCTCCTCGGGCTGCGCGGCCCTGACCGGTGTGGAGGCGATCTCCAACGGCGTCCCCAGCTTCCAGCGCCCCAAGTCCCGCAACGCCGCCACCACGTTGTTGCTCCTGGGCAGCATCGCAGCCCTCATGCTCATGAGCGTCATCCACCTGGCCGGCGCCGTCGGCGTGCGCATGGTGGAGGACCCGGCCCATCAGCTCCTGCGCAACGGCGTCCCGGTCGGAGACACCTACCACCAGGACCCCGCTATCGGACAGATCGCCGCCACCGTCTTCTCCGGCTTCCGGCCGATGTTCTACCTGGTCGCCGCCGTCACCGGGCTCATCCTGGTCCTGGCCGCCAACACCGCCTTCAACGGATTCCCGGTCCTGGCCAGTGTCCTGGCCCGTGACGAGTTCCTTCCCCGTCAGCTCTCCCAGCGCGGCGACCGCCTGGCCTTCTCCAACGGCATCATCGTCCTGTGGCTGGGAGCCGTGGCCTTCCTCATCGGCTTCGAGGCCAACACGACCCGCCTCATCCAGCTCTACATCGTGGGCGTCTTCATCTCCTTCTCCCTCTCCCAGGTGGGCATGGTGCGCCACTGGACGCGTGAGCTCACCATCGCCACCGAGCCCAGGGCCCGCTCGCGCATGCACCGCGCCCGCATCATCAACGCCATCGGGGTGCTGGGCACCGGAACGGTCCTGGTCATCGTCCTGCTCACCAAGCTCACTCGGGGCGCCTGGATCACCCTGACGATCATGGCGCTGCTCTACCTGGTGATGAACCGGATCCGCCGCCACTACCGGCGGGTCAGCGAGGAGGTGGCCATCTCCGACCTCCACGACGCCCGCGTCCTACCGGCCCACGTCCACGCCATCGTCCTGGCCTCACGCCTCCACCAGCCGACGCTGCGGGCCCTGACCTACGCCCAGTCGACCCACCCGACCGCGCTGGAGGCGCTGACGGTGGACACCGGCGACGGTGGCGCCGAACGTCTCCTGGACGCTTGGGAGGAGGCCGATATCGCGGTGCCGCTGACGGTTCTGGACTCGCCCTACCGAGACATCACCCGCCCGGTCATCAACTACGTGCGCTCGGTGCGCCGAGAGTCCCCCCGGGACCTCGTGGTCGTCTTCCTGCCCGAGTACATCGTGCGCCACTGGTGGGAGCAGATCCTCCACAACCAGACCGCCCTGCGCCTGAAGACCGTCCTGCTGTTCACACCCGGCGTCGTCGTCGCCTCCGTGCCCTGGCAGCTGGGACTGCCCGGCCAGCGGCATTTCCACCATGGCGTGCGCGCTCGCACCGCTGAGGGCATCATCGACGCCGACGTCGCCATGCGCCGTCACGTCGACAGCCACCTCAGTCACCTCAACAGCTCCGGCACCGGTGACGTCGGTGCAGACCACCAGGAGAACCGATGACCCCGCAGCCCGGCCGGCCCGACGATCAGCCCGATCCCAGCCGCGGGCGTCCCCGTGAGCTCACCCTGGCCGTCGGGGCGCCGGCGCACGGCGGGCACTGCGTGGCCCGGCCCGTGGACGACCCGGATGGCCGCGTCATCTTCGTGCGCCACGCCCTGCCCGGTGAGACGGTGCGGGCCCGGCTGACCGAGATGACCTCGCGGACCTGGCGGGCCGACGCCGTCGAGGTCCTCCAGGCCTCCCCAGACCGCGTCGAGTCCGTCTGGCCCGAGGCCGGCCCCGCAGGCGTGGGCGGGGGAGAGCTCGCCCACGTCGCCCTGGACGCCCAGCGCACCTGGAAGCGCTGGGTCCTGGCCGACTGCCTGCGCCGGATCGGCGGGCAGGAGGTGGCCGACGCCGTCGCCTCCCTGCCCGAGGCCTCCGCAGGGGCAGCCGTACCGATCGAGCCCATGCCCACCGATGCCGCTGCCCAGGCCTCCACCAGCGCCCGCAGGCGCGCTCTGGCCGGTACCGCCACCCGTACCCGCGTGAGCCTGACGGTCAACGACGACGGCGAGCCCGGCATGCACGCCTTCCGCTCAGGGACGGTCCTTCCCCTGCGCCGCCTGCCCCTGGCCGTGCCCGCCATCACCGAGATCGGCCTGCTGGAGCGCTCCCGCTGGCGCGCCCACTACCGGCCCGGCATGCGCATCGAGGCCATTGCCCCCAGCGGCGGCGAGCCCGTGGTCCTGCTCGACGACCGGCTTCTGACTGCTCATGCGCGCAGCACCGGGCGGCGCCGCGTCCAGGAGATCGTTGACGCCTCGGCCCTGGGCCTGGGGGAGCTGACCTACTCCGTCCACGCCGGAGGCTTCTGGCAGGTCCACGTCGACGCCCCCAGGGTCCTGGTCGAACGCGTCGTGCGCGCCGCCCTGGGGGAGAACCTCGAACGGGCCGCGGGCAGTCGCGTCCTGGAGCTCTACTCGGGGGCCGGCCTGTTCACCCTGCCGCTGGCCGCCCTCGTGGGCAGCGGCGGACAGGTCCTCTCCCTGGAGGGCAGTGAGCAGGCCGTCCGCGACGCCCGCCGCACCCTGCACGAGCATCCCGGCGCCCGCCTGGCTGCCGGACGTGTGAGCGCCCGCTCGGTGCGCGAGCTCGCAGGCTCCTTCGCCGCAGGCCGCCCCGACGTCGTCGTCCTCGACCCGCCGCGCCAGGGTGCCGGTCGCGAGATCATTGAGGCCGTCGCCGCCCTCGGGGCCGAGCGGATCGTCCTGGTGGCCTGTGACCCGGCGGCCCTGGCTAGGGACCTGGGAACCCTTCTGCGGGCCGGCTACGGCCTGGGTGCCATGAGCGCGCTGGACATGTTCCCGCACACTCACCACTTCGAGACGATCGCGGTGCTTGACAGATCCTGAGCCAATCGATGGCATGGCGATGGGCCCCAGTCCGTGAAGGACTGGGGCCCATCTCATGCTCCGGGAAGGAGCCTAGTCAGCCGGTGATCGGTCACGATGCGCGACGACGGACTGCCAGGATCACATATCCCGTTGCCAGGAGGGTGGCAACGGCTGCGATGACTGGCACGGCGTTGGAGCCGGTGCTCGCCAGGTTGCTGCCGCTATTGCTTGGTGGCGTGCTGGCCGAGGTGCCGGGCGCGGGGACCTCGGTGGGAGTGGGCGTCGGCGCGGGGACCTCGGTGGGGTCGGCGTGGGCGCCCTCGGTGAGGGGCGTCGGCGTGGGCTCCTCGGTGGGGGTCGGCGTCGGCGTGGGCCCTCGGTGGGGAGGGGCGTCGGCGGGGCCTCGGGGGGGGTCGGCGTCGGCGTGGGCTCCTCGGTGGGAGTGGGCGTCGGCGTGGGCTCCTCGGTGGGGGTCGGCGTCGGCGTGGGCCCTCGGTGGGGGTCGGCGTCGGCGTGGGCTCCTCGGTGGGGGTCGGCGTCGGCGTGGGCTCCTCGGTGGGGGTCGGCGTCGGCGTGGGCTCCTCGGTGGGAGTGGGCGTCGGCGTGGGCTCCTCGGTGGGGGTCGGCGTCGGCGTGGGCTCCTCGGTGGGAGTGGGCGTCGGCGTGGGCTCCTCGGTGGGGGTCGGCGTCGGCGTGGGCTTCGGGACCTCCGTGTAGGTGTTGGTCACCGTGACAAGGGTGGCGCTGGCAGCGCCCTCCTTGATCGTGAAGGCTCCGTTGTCGATCTTGGTGTCGACCGTGTAGCCCTCGCGCTCAGCGCCGCCGTCAGCCTGCTTCTCCTTCTCGGTGACCTCGCAGTTGGTACCTACCGGTACGGACGGGCCGTCGACGGGCGTGCCGTCGCCCTTCACGTCAAGGGTTCCCTCGGAGCCGTTCTCACACGTGTAGGCGATCTGGAAAGTCTCCTTGGAGAAGGCCTCCTTGTTGCTTCCCTCGACCTTCTTCACGACGGAGAAGGAACCGGTCTTCTGAATGACCTCGTTGTACAGGCCCACAGCCTGCACGGAGGAATCGACCGAGAACGTCGCGGTCTCCTGCGTCTCAGTACCGTTGACGGAGAAGGTCTTGCCTCCCCAGCCAAGGGCCCCGGGAAGGGCCGCTGCGGACGTGTCCTCCGTCAGCGTGATCTTGGTTCCCTTGGGGAACTCGCGCAGGGTGTCCCCGGCCTGCTGCTGGCCCGCAGCCACCTCAACGGTGTAGGGGTTCGACGCCGGCTTATTGGCCCAGCTCGGGTAGTCGGCCTCGGTCGTGCCGTTGGGGAGCTCGTAGGCGACGTTCACGCGGATCTTGGTGTCCGCAGGGACGTCGTTCTGGTGAGCGCCGGTGACGTACTTCTTGACCCCGAAGGATCCGAAGCCCTGAGTCAGCTGCACGTCGTAGGAGATCGGGTCCTTGTAGGCCATCTGTGCGGACACCGTGGTGTTCTTACCGCCGTTCAGGGTGGCGCTGTTGGTGTAGACCTTGCCCGGGACGATCTTGCCGCCCTCGGCCAGGGACTGGTAGACGATCTCGTAGTTCGCGTTCTTGGCGAAGTTGCCGTCCGTACGGGACAGGGTGATGGACGCAGTGGTCCCGTCGGCGCCGATGGTCGGCTTCAGGGGTGAACTTTCCGTGGTCGGTGTTCATGGCTGTGCCATCGGCCTTGGCGACGTCGAAGTAACCGTCGGCGCCACCGCCGAACTCCTCAGGGTTGACCCGCACGTACCAGGAGCCGAGATCCGGGTTGAGCTTCTGCCCGCCCCCGGAGACGTCGTTGAAGGTGACGGTGTTGACGCTACCCGCCTCCGCTTCCAGGTGGTTGGCGATGGTCGTACCACTGAACTGGATGTGCCAGGTCAGGCTGCTGGACTCGCGCTTGAGGGAGTTGGCGTACTTGCCAAGGTCCTTCTCAACCCATGCGATAGGGAGAATCCGCTCGTTGTTGGGGTGGAAGACCTCGACCTCGGTGCCGTTGGCGTCGAAGGTGGTCTTGTTGTCCTGGGTCACCTTCTGGGCCACGATCATCTGGTTGCCCGAGCCCTTGAGCTCGGTGGCGGCGCTGATCGCGGCGTTGAAGGTGCAGGTGAGGGTCTCGGTGGTCGTGACGCAGTCACCCACCTTGGTGCCGTTCCCGAGAACAAGATCGTCGTGTCGACCGATCTCGCGGTACCGGTACTCCGCCGGAAGGCCGATGCTGAAGGACTCGTCCGGCTGCGGATTGGCGGTAGAGGCGTCCCAGGCGAACTTCATGCGAACCGGGTCCTCGAGGTGCGCGGGCTTGCCCGGAAACTCCGTTCCGTCCTTGTCCGCGAGGATGAGAGGACTGAAGGAAACCTTCACCCCTGCATTCTGGTTCGCGCTCGCACGAGGTGCCACCAGCGCGACAAAGCTACCCAGTGCGACCAGCAGTACGCAGGCGAGCAGAGTCGCTACATACTTGCGACGCACGGAGAGGTGCTGTAAGTGCATTCGTTATCTCCATCTTCATGGGGTGACATTCCTGGATTGTGGGGAAGTACAGGAATTCGTCGGGATACTATGGCGCTGACCCTAATGCGGGGGAGTGCAATTTACGTTTTGTAACCATTGCGTTGCCGTATTGGTATATTTGCTGATCGGATGCTTGGTGTGTGCGCAGTATTCTCGGGCCCGCGCGGCCACCTGTGGGTTTCGGTCGCCGGGGAGATGTCTCCATAGACCGCGGTACGGTTCTGCGTTCATCGTGACGCCATGAGTTCCATGGTGGTGAGTCGTCGTGCGCTTGCGGGGCTGGTTGCGCTCGGCGGTGCCGGCGTGGTGCTCCGTCGGGATGGTGGTGGCGCCTGTCCTCGGCCGGGGCGGGATCCGGGGGTTGAGACCAGGATTCGCAATGATCGTGATGACGTGGACGGTCGTCTGTGGGAGACGGTGACGGCGGCGGGCTGGCGGACGGACACGGGGCTGCGGTTCACCGGTTCCTTGAGCGGGGACTACCTCGACTACGACGGTCCTGAGGGGCTCGGTTCGTCCCGCCAGGATTTCGCGGAGATGCCCAAGCTGGTGCATGAGGATGACGACTGTGTGGTGGTTCAGGCGGGGGCTGGGGTGTGTGCGCTTGAGCGTGCCGATGGGCGGGTGCGTTGGTCGGTGGCGTTGGAGGCTCCTCAGGGGGTGGTGACCGGGGGCGTGTCGCGTGGACTGGTGTGGACCAATGCGGGTGCTGTGGATCTGGGGACCGGTGAGGTGAGGAGGGTGCCCGAGGCGGTGTCCCGGGCGGTCAACCTGGTGGCCGGTGAGGGCGTCGTCGTGACCGTCGTGCCCGGCTACGGCGACAGGAGTGAGCTCGTCTGCCTGGAGTCCCGTGGCTGCTCGGAGAGGTGGTGCACTGGGATCGACGACCCGGGTGCGGCGTCACTGGCTCTCGACCACGAGGACAATGAGGTCTCCATCGGGCTGTCGGACCGCTACGACCTGGACAGCGGTGCGTACAACCTGGTGCTGGTGGACTTCCGTCGCATCGGGCCACGGGAGGGGGTCTTCGTCGTCGTCGACACCGAGGCCGGCGAGAGGGTGCGGGTGGTGGTCGACGACGACGGGACAGCGGTCGCGGTCCGTGCGTTCGCGCCGCAGGAGAGAATGAACGACGCGGGCTACCGGGAGGAGCACACCTCGGGCGAGGAGCTGTGGTCGGTTCCGTTGGAGGCCCGCCCGGGCGCGGTCGTGGCCATTGACTCCGCCCTGGGAGAGCAGGGATCCTCCTTCTGGGTCATGGACCTGGACGATTCCGGCGCGCTGCACCTGGCGCACTGGAAGCCCGGCCCTGCGTGAGCGCGGAGCTCCGGCCGGCGATAGGTGCGGGTGACCGCACGTTAATCGGCTCCGCCTCCGCGGTGGGTCCGGCAGCGCGATCGGTACCCCTGCCAAGGATCCTTCAGGCCCTGCGGCATGTTGACGCGGGATGACGGAGCGTCGTCTAGCGTGTGTCGCGGCCTGATCGGGCAGGCCGGCTCCCGCACCCCGCGGGCGCATGGCGGCCCGCCCCCTTGTGCAGAACAGGAACGACGTTGACAAGCCTCGACACCTTCCACTCCCGCTCCAGCCTCGACGTGGACGGCCGCGGTTACGAGATCTACCGCCTCGACGCCGTCCCCGGCCTGGAGCGCCTGCCCTACAGCCTCAAGGTGCTGGCCGAGAACCTGCTGCGCACCGAGGACGGCGCCAACATCACCGCCGATCACGTGCGAGCCCTGGCCGCCTGGGACCCCGCCGCCGAGCCCGACACGGAGATCCAGTTCACCCCGGCCCGCGTCGTCATGCAGGACTTCACCGGTGTGCCCTGCATCGTCGACCTGGCCACCATGCGTGAGGCGGTCGCCGACCTCGGTGGCGACCCCGAGGTCATCAACCCCCTCAACCCGGCGGAGATGGTCATCGACCACTCCGTCCAGATCGACTCCTTCGGCCTGCCCGGCTCCCTGGAGCGCAACAAGGAGCGCGAGTACGAGCGCAACGCCGAGCGCTACCAGTTCCTGCGCTGGGGACAGGGCGCGCTGTCCAACTTCCGCGTCGTTCCTCCGGGCACCGGCATCGTTCACCAGGTCAACATCGAGTACCTGGCCCGCATCGTCTTCACCCACGAGGCTGACGGCGTCACCCAGGCCTACCCAGACACCTGCGTGGGCACCGACTCCCACACCACCATGGTCAACGGCCTGGGCGTCCTGGGCTGGGGCGTGGGCGGCATCGAGGCCGAGGCCGCCATGCTGGGTCAGCCCGTCTCCATGCTCATCCCCAAGGTCGTGGGCTTCAAGCTCTCCGGAGCCATCCCCGCCGGCGCCACCGCCACCGACGTGGTGCTGACCATCACCGAGATGCTGCGTGCTCACGGGGTGGTGGGCAAGTTCGTGGAGTTCTACGGAGAGGGCGTCGCCGAGGTGCCGCTGGCCAACCGCGCCACCATCGGCAACATGAGTCCCGAGTTCGGATCCACCGCCGCGATCTTCCCGATCGATGAGGTGACCCTGGACTACCTGCGCCTGACCGGCCGCTCCGAGGAGCGCGTGCGCCTCGTGGAGGCCTACACCAAGGCCCAGGGCATGTGGCACGACCCCGCTCGCGAGCCCGTCTACTCCGAGTACCTCGAGCTGGACCTGTCCACCGTGGTGCCCTCGATCGCCGGCCCCAAGCGCCCCCAGGACCGCATCATTCTGTCGGGGGCCAAGGAGTCCTTCCAGGAGGTCCTGCCCGCCTACGCCTCCCAGCCCTCCAAGCCGACGCCGGTGACCCTGGCCGACGGCACCGCCACCGAGCTCGACCACGGGCACGTCGCCATCGCCTCGATCACCTCGTGCACCAACACCTCCAACCCCTCGGTGATGATGGCCGCCGGCCTGCTGGCACGCAACGCCGTGGCCCGGGGCCTGCGCTCCAAGCCCTGGGTGAAGACCTCCACCGCCCCCGGCAGCCAGGTCGTTACCGACTACTACGAGAAGGCCGGTCTGTGGCCCGCCCTCAACGAGCTGGGCTTCAACGTCGTCGGCTACGGCTGCGCCACCTGCATCGGCAACTCCGGGCCGCTGCCGGCCGAGGTCTCCCAGGCGGTCAACGACGCCGACCTCGCCGTGGTCTCGGTGCTCTCGGGCAACCGTAACTTCGAGGGACGCATCAACCCCGACGTCAAGATGAACTACCTGGCCTCCCCGCCTCTGGTCATCGCCTACGCCCTGGCCGGGACCATGGACATCGACTTCGCCACCGAGCCGCTGGGCCAGGACCCAGAGGGCCGCGATGTCTTCCTGTCCGACATCTGGCCCGACCCCACCGAGGTCCAGGCCGTCATCGACGCCACCATCGACCGCGAGATGTACACGCGCGACTACGCCGACGTCTTCGCCGGTGACGAGCGCTGGCAGGGCCTGGACACCCCCGAGGGGGACACCTTCGCCTGGGACGAGGAGTCCACCTACGTGCGCAAGGCCCCCTTCTTCGAGGGGCTGACCATGGAGCTGACTCCGGTCACCGACATCGAGGGCGCTCGGGTGCTCGCGCTGCTGGGCGACTCGGTGACCACCGACCACATCTCCCCGGCCGGTGCCATCAAGGCCGACTCCCCGGCCGGCCGCTACCTGGCCGAGCACGGCGTGGCCCGCGCGGACTTCAACTCCTACGGATCGCGCCGCGGCAACCACGAGGTCATGATCCGCGGTACCTTCGCCAACATCCGCCTGCGCAACCGGCTGCTCGACGGCGTCGAGGGCGGCTACACCCGCAACCTCCTCACCGGTGAGCAGGAGTCGATCTTCGACGCCTCCCAGGCCTACCAGGCGGCCGGCATCCCGCTGGTGGTCCTGGGCGGCAAGGAGTACGGCTCGGGATCCTCACGCGACTGGGCCGCCAAGGGCACGGCGCTGCTGGGCGTCAAGGCCGTCATCGCCGAGTCCTTCGAGCGCATCCACCGCTCCAACCTCATCGGTATGGGCGTGGTGCCCTCCAGTTCCCGGCAGGGCAGAGCGCTGAGTCGCTCGGTCTGGACGGCACCGAGATCTTCTCCATCACGGGCCTGACGGCGCTCAACGAGGGCACCACCCCGCGCACCGTCACCGTCAGGGGCCGAGAAGACCGATGGCTCGGTGATCTCCTTCGACGCCGTCGTGCGCATCGATACTCCTGGCGAGGCCGACTACTTCCGCCACGGCGGCATCCTGCAGTACGTGCTGCGCCAGCTCGCGAGTTCTTGAGAGCTGGTGCGCTGAAGGCGCGGGGCGATCGCGGATCGGCGATCGCCCCGCGCTTCGGTTGATGGGCACTGTGGGGGAGAGCTCTCGTTGGTCTACGAGCAGGTCTGGAAGGAGACTGCTTGCCCTCGGATGTGAATATCAGTAACTTTATGGCTATGACTATTAGCCAACTTGGGGTGCCGGGCGGCACCATCGCCTACGAGGTGCATGAGCCTGTCGGTGCAGGTGCTGGATCGGCCGCAGCAAGTCGGCCGCTCGTCGTCTGCTCACCGGCCATGGGGGACGTGCGGGATGTCTACGCACCGCTGACGCAGTCCCTGAACGAGGCGGGCTTCCGCGTTGTCACTGCGGACCTGCGCGGCCACGGGGACAGCTCGGCAACCTTCACCGCCTATGGAGACGAGGCCACAGCATCCGACCTCATTGCCCTGATCGAGGCTCTCGACGCCGGCTCCGCCGTCGTCGTAGGAGCCTCCATGTCCGGGGCTGCTGCGGTGATCGCAGCCGGGTGCCGCCCCGACCTGGTGTGCGGGCTCGTCCTCGTCTGCCCCTTTCTGCGTGGGCCGCAGAGTCGAGTCAAGACTCTCGTGCAGCGCACCATGCTTGGGATCGCGCTGATGCGCCCTTGGGGTCCTGCTGTGTGGAACAGCTACTCGGCCAGGTTGTGGCCGGGACTGCCCGACGCTCGGCAGCGAGCCGCGAGCCTGGTGGACCTGCTGCGCCGCCCGGGGCGCTGGCGCGCCTTCTGGGCCACGACTCGCACTGACCACCGCGTCGTCACCCCCTGGCTGGACAAGGTGGACTGTCCCGCCCTCGTGGTCATGGGACAGAAGGATCCCGACTGGAAGGACCCCATGGCCGAGGCCTCCTGGGCGGCTCGTGCCGTTGGCGAAGGGGTGGGAGAGGTCATGATGGTTCCCGACGCAGGGCACGCCCCGATGCTGGAACGCTCCGACGTCGTCGGGCCGCGTGTGGTCGACTTCGCTCGGCGTATCGTCGCGGGCAACGCCGGGGCGAGAACGGCGGGGGAGAGGTTGAGGAGAGGGAGATGCCCAGAGCAGGACTGAGTGCTGAGCGCGTGGTGGAGCGGGCGGCGCAGATCGTTGACGACCATGGTCTTGAGGCACTGTCCCTGAGTCGCCTGGCCGCCGACCTCGGAGTCGCGCCGCCGAGCCTGTACAAGCACGTTGCAGGCGTGGACGATCTGGTCCGGGGGGTCTCCGTGCGGGCGGTGGAAGAGCTCGCCGACCGCCTGGCTGCCTCCGTCATGGGGCTGGCCGGACGTGATGCCCTGAGTGCCCTTGCTGAGGCCTACCGTGGCTTCGCCCACGAGCACCCCGGGCTCTATCCGATGACCCAGGCCCCCGCGGGGACGTCAGATGGGAGCCTGAGCCCGATACGTTCATCCGCAGCCCGACGCACGGTTGACGTCGTCACTGCGGCGCTGGCCGGCTACCGCATCCCCGACGAGCGGATCATCGATGCTGTGCGAATGACTCGGGCATCACTTCACGGTTTCGTTGATATCGAGGTCCACGGGGGCTTTGCCATGGACGCATCCATTGACGTGAGTTTCGCCACGCTTGTCGACTCCCTGGATGTGGCTCTGGTTGCTCTAGGCGAATAGGAGGGTGGTGCCACGTATCAGTGGGGATGAAAGGATAAGTCACCTCAATGACCTTGCTGGGAGGGGGCGACGGCTGCGTGAGCTTCCCCAGGCGTAGGTGGTGATCTGCTAAGGACTCTGCAACCACCTTGGAATAGAGCCCCTCGCTCCCCGTTGCCCTGGCGTTCCGTCCGTACCGACCGGCAACCGCCGAAGGAGATGCGCACCCATGTCCCAGTCCACTGTCAACAGCGACTCGACCAGCCAGGCAGACGTCCCGGTCGAGGATGTCGACCTGCTCGTCGTCGGAGGGGGAAGGCCGGCAAGTCCCTGGCGATGCTGCGCGCCAAGGCCGGTGACAAGGTCGTCATGGTGGAGCGTGACAAGGTGGGCGGCACCTGCATCAACGTCGCCTGCATTCCCACCAAGACCCTCATCTCCGCCGCACGGGTCCTCCATGAGGTCCAGGGCTCGGGTGCCTATGGCGTCACCCTGCCCGAGCAGGACGGCGGCACCGACGCCCTGACCCAGGCCCGCATCGACCTGGCCTCCTTCCGCGCCCGCAAGGAGGCCGTCGTGGGCGGCATGGTGGCGGCTCACGAGAAGATGTTCCCCGCCTCCGGGATGGACTTCGTCAAGGGCACCGCCCGCTTCGTGGGGAGCGCACCGTCGAGATCACCCTGAACGACGGCGGCCTGCGGCGCGTACGCGGGCGCCAAGGTCCTCATCAACACCGGTACGACGCCGTCGGTCCCCCGATCGATGGCCTGGCCGACGTGCGTTACTGGACCAGCGAGGACCTGCTCACCCTGCCCGAGCTGCCCACTGGGCTCGTGGTCCTGGGCGGCGGCGTCATCGGTGTCGAGATGGCCTCCCTCATGGGGCTCCTCGGCGTGCCGGTCACCATCGTCCACGCCGGTCAGCACATTCTGGACCGTGAGGACGACGACGTCGCCGCCGAGGTGACCGCCGGCCTGGAGGCCCTGGGCGTCACGGTCCTGACCGGTGCGCGCGCCTCGAGAGTCAGCGCTGCGGCCGACGGGCAGGGCGTCGTCGTCACCACTGCCGACGGGCGCGAGGCGACCGGCTCCCACCTGCTCGTCGCCCTGGGACGCACTCCTGTCACTGCCGGCCTCGGCCTGGAGACCGCGGGGGTGGAGCTGACCGAGCGTGGCTTCGTGCACGTCGACGACCACCTGCGCACCACTGCGGAGAACGTCTACGCCGCCGGTGACGTGGCCGGGACGCCCCAGTTCACCCACGCCTCCTGGAACGACTTCCGCGTCCTGCGCGACCTCTTCGCCGGTAAGGAGGCCTCCACCACCGGGCGCCTCATCCCGTGGGCCGTCTTCACCACGCCCGAGCTCGGGCACGTGGGCCTGACCGAGGCCGAGGCCCGCCAGGCCGGCTACGAGGTGCGCGTCGCCAAGACGCCCACGGCGGCCGTCCCGCGCGCTAAGACCCTGGGCCGCACCGAGGGCTTCTTCAAGGTCGTCGTCGACGCCCGCACCGACCTCATCCTGGGCGCCGCCATCATCGGTGCCGAGGCCAGCGAGGTCGTCACCAGCATCCAGATGGCGATGCTGGGTGGCCTGACGTGGCAGCAGGTGCGCGATGCCGTCATCACCCACCCCACCATGAGCGAGGGACTCAACATCGTCCTGGACTCCCTGGGCTGAGAACCTGAGGCCGGGCCCCGCCTGGACGGTCTGAATGACCTGCTCAGGCGGGGCGAACGCCCAGGCTCTCGACGCGCTCGGCCCCCGGCAGCGCCACGAGCAGCGCCCCGGGCACCAGGAGCTTGGAGTGGCGCACGCCCGAGCCGATGAGCACCGTGGCCCGGTCCGCCACGGCGCCGTCAATGAAGAGCCTCCAGTCCTCGGGTAGGCCGATCGGTGTGATCCCGCCGTACTCCATGCCGCTCATCTCCACGGCCCGCTCCACCGGCAGGAACGAGGCCTTGCGCACGTCGATGCGCTTCTTGACGACGTGGTTGACGTCGGCGAAGTCGGTGGCGCGCACGACGCAGGCGGCGATGCGCTCCTGGCCGGTGCGCTTGCCGGCCACGAGCACGCAGTTCCCGGTCGCCTCGGGGTCCAGGGAGTAGTGCGCGTTGAGGGCATCGGTGTCGGAGTGGCTCGGGTCGATGGGGACCACCTGTGCCTGACGGGCCAGATCCGCGCCCTTGGGGGAGGAGACCTCCAACGCTCGTAGCGCCGCGGCCACGGGCTCGGCGAGCAGGTCGGCACGATCCAGTGCCGGCTGCCAGCCGATCTCCGCGGCGAAGACCTCAGCTGGATCGCGCAGCTCAGTCATGCCTCTCATCCTCTCGACGACGTGGAGCGTCTCTCGATGCGCTCCACCAGACGGGCCTTGACCTCAGGCCACTGCTCAGGGGTCATGGCGAACATGGCCGTGTCGCGCGGGCGACCCTCCTCGCCGGGTGCCAGTGAGGGCTGCCAGGCGCGCAGGACTCCTTCGAAGGTCGCGCCCAGCGCCGCGATCGCGCCGCGAGCCACCTCGTTGCGCGCATCGGTCTTGATATCCACGCGGTCCACGCCCCACTCCTCAAAAGCCTGCGTGAGCAGCAGGAGCTTGGCGGCCGGGTTGACGGCGGTGCCGCGAACAGCCGGCGAGAGCCATGAGGATCCGACTTCGACGGCGAAGAGCCTCCCGTCCGGCATCCATCGCGGCGTCAGGTAGGCGGTGTGCCCGACGACTCGGCCGGAGGCGACCTCCACCTGCGCGAAAGGCGCGTAGGTGCCCGTATCCCGACGGGCCAGACTGCGAGCCACATAGTCCTCGACCGTCTCCGGCGCCGGAACCGTGGCGAATGGGCTGGTCGCGGCTGCCTCGGCGGCCTGCTGCAGTCCGGGGACGTGATCGGGCGTCAGCGGCTCCAGGCGCACGATGCTGCCGGTCAGTACGCCAGAAGACAGAACAGGGGACGGAATGTGCGGTGGGGCCGAGCTCATGCCCCGATCATGGCAGCCGCGGCACAGTCGCCGCCGAGTTGCTTCAGCATGTGGTCTCATTGTCCCCGTGCTGCACGTCATCTTCTTCGAGCCGCGCATCCCCGGCAACACCGGGGCGGCGATCCGCCTGAGCGCCAATACCGGCTCCATGCTCCACCTCGTGGACCCCCTGTTCGACATGGACGACGCCAAGCTGCGTCGCGCCGGCCTTGACTACCACGACCTGGCCAACACGCGTGTCCACGCCACCTGGCAGGAGTGCCTCGAGCAGGTTCCCGGGCGCATCTTCGCCTTCACCTCCCACACCGAGCGCCTCTACACCCAGGTCGACTGGCGTGACGACGACGCCCTTCTGTTCGGCCCCGAGCCCACCGGCCTGCCCCAAGAGATCCTCGACCACCCGAGGGTGAGCGCCCACCTGCGCATCCCCATGGTGGAGGGAAACCGCTCCCTCAACCTCGCCAACTCCGCCGCCATCGGCCTGTACGAGGCCTGGCGGTCCCTGGGGTTTGCCGGTGGGGCCTGAGCCCCTGCCTCAGCCCTTCTCAGAGCATGCCGGCGGGGCGGATCGCCAGGTCCTCCACGACCGCGTCCATCGGGGTGTCCACGGCCAGGCGCACGGCCGCGGCTACCGACTGCGGCGCCATATGGTCCGCAGCCCGGTAGGCGGGAGTGGCCATGATCCCCTCAGCGCGCAGGCGTGCCGCGTTGAAGGCCTGCAACCGCTCCTGCATGGGGGTGTCCACTCGGCCCGGGTAGATCGAGGTCACCCGCACCTTGCCCGCCTCCTCCTGGCGCAGCGTGTCGGCGAAGGATTTCAGCCCCGCCTTGGAGGCGGAGTAGAGGGCGTTGCCCGAGCGCGGGTTCACTCCGGCGCCGGAGTTGATGAACACCGTCAGCCCGCGGGCCTCCCGCAGTGCGGGCAGTAGCAGATTCGTCAGGTACGCCGCAGCCACCAGGTTGAGGTTCAGCACCGCGCGCCAGCGCGTGGGCGTGATCTTGTCGACCGCACCAGGGGCCTCCATGCCGGCGCTGTGCACCAGCACGTCGAGGCTCTCGATGTCGATCCGGTTGATCAGTCTGGCCAGGGCCGTGTCGTCGGTCAGGTCGACCGGGCAGATAAGGACTGCGGTCTGAGACTCTTCTTCCAGGGCGAGCGCCAGCTCCTCAAGGTCGTTGATGGAGCGGGCCAGCAGGATGAGGTTGTGGTCCCGTGCCAGGTCCCTGGCCACGGCCAGGCCGATCCCGGAGGTCGCTCCGGTGATCAGGGCGATAGGGCGGCGCTGGTGGCGGCCGGAGCCTGCACGGGTGAAGCCGTGAGCGGGGGTGAAGGGGGCGGACTCCCCCCTGTCGACGACGTCGGCCCGACTTGGAGGTCGCGGCGTCGACCTGGGCGATCTGTGGGCTCACTTGCCGTCCCTGAGGAAGGCGGCGGCCCCGGGCTCCCCGGGCACGGAGTAGGTGGCGGTGAGCGTGGCCCGGGCGATGCAGTGCGGGGCCAAGGTGAATGCGGCCTTGGCGGGACTGGCCTCGTCGTCCAGGCCCAGGGTGTCCACGTCCAGGGCGGAGACGGTGAAGACGTAGCGGTGGTCGCCGTCGCCCGCAGGCGGGTAGGGGCCGAACCAGGCATGGTCTCCCGAGTCTCCGGCCAGGTGGAAGGCGGCGCCGTCGAGCTGAAGATCGCTGGCCCCCGCACCCCGCTCCAGCGAGGTGACCGAGGCGTCCAGGTCCACGATGGTCCAGTGCCACCAGCCCGACATGGTGGGAGCGTCCGGGTCGAAGCAGGACACGACGAAGGACTGCGTCTGCTCGGGGAATCCCGACCAGCTCAGGGCCGGGGAGACATTGTCGTGGACGCCGGTGAAGATGTCCGGGATCCGTCCCTGCTCGGTCAGATCCGCAGAGGTCAGGGTGAAGGTGGGGGCCGTGGGCAGGAGGCCGGTAGGGGCCGGCGGGCGAGGGCGAGTGAGGTCGGCTGTCATAGGTGTACCTCCAGGCAGGTGATGGATAGAGGCGGTGGCCTTCCATGAGGGCACGACCACAACTGTAGACGGCCCTCAGCGAACCCGTCCCTGTGGATCTCCTGAGGACGGGGTCAACGAAGTCTGTCACTGCCTCGAGGGCGCATTGTTGCCGGGTGTCCTGATTGATGTCACACCGGGGCGCTATCCTGAATCCCATCCGTCGAACGCATGTTCGATCTGGAGGGAGGTGTCATGAAAGCCGTGACCATGCGCGCACCGGTAGGAGCCCGGGATCGTCTTGCCCAGGCCCGCCTCGCCCTGAGGCTGGCTGAGGAGCGCACCGGACTGCGTGACTCAGCGGCCCTGGAGGTGCAGCGCGCCGTCTCCTCGGCAACAACCAGCACGTCAAGGGGGGCCGCGACTGCTGCGGCCGGCCCGCCTCAGGCGGCGTCCCTCACGGGGCTCGCGACCACGCAGGACTCGGGTGTGCTCAACCTGCAAGGATCCGCCACCCTCCTCCTGGCCGCCCTCGCCCTGCGCCAGGGAAGTGTCGGTTGGTGCGCCGTCGTCGGGGGAGACGAGCTGGGCTGGTGCGCGGCCGCCGAGGTCGGCCTCGACCTCAACCGGGTCCTGACCGTTCCGGCATCAGTCCTTGACGACGCCTCCGCCCTGACCGTCGTCTCCGCCCTGCTCGACGGCGTCGGCGCTCTCCTCATCGGCGCCCCTGTCGCCGAGCGCCTACGACCCCAGCACCGCAGACGCCTGCTGGCCCGGGCGCGTGAACGCGGCTGCCTCATCCTGACTCCTGCCCCCTGGGAAGGGGCCCGCACTCTCCAGGCCGACACCTTGACCCCTGACACCGGAACCATGGGTGCATCCCCCGTACAGGTCCTGGTGGAGTACCCCGTGGAGCCCTCGATGGAACCCTCTACCGACAGCGTCGTCATCCCCATCGGGCGAAGGGCCGCAGCAAGCCTTCCGGCGCAAGCCGTGGAGATGCCGGCCGGATACCTGCGCCGCCTCGGCTGGACACTGACCGACGCTCAGCGCCCACAGACCGCAACCACCGGCAACCTGACGCTCTTCCTGTCCGCCGACGGCCTGCAGGCCGGCTCCCGCATCGATACCCAAACCTCCCCCAGGCTGCAGGAGGCAGTCGGATGAGTCTGCCGCAACCGAACCGGCCGCCCGGACCGCCGGCCTCCCGGCTCGTGGCCATCTGGGTCCCCGACTGGCCCGTCGTCGCCCTCACCCTCGATGCCCGCCGGCAGCGCCGCCACCACCGTGCACGTCAAGGGGACATCCACCTACCGGATCCGGCCACCGAGCCCGTCGCCGTCGTCGGCGCTCGCGGAGTCCTCGCCGCCTCCGCCCCTGCTCGCAGCGCCGGCATCACCACGGGCATGCGCCTGCGCACCGCCCGATCCCTGTGCCCTGGGCTCATCGTCCTGCATCCCCAGGAGGAACGCGAGGCCCGTGCCTTCGAAACCGTCATGGAGGCCCTGACCTCCCTCCTGGCAGACCCCATCGTGGTCCGCCCCGGACTAGCCTTGTCCGGAGCCAAAGGACCCGCCGCTTGGGCTGGTGGAGAAGATGTCCTCGCCGCAGCCCTCGTCGAGGCCGTCGCCCAGGAGGCCGACGTCGAGTGCCAGGTCGGTATCGCCGACTCCCTGTCCGGAGCGGTTCTGGCCGCCCGCCAAGGGATCATCGTCGAACCGGGACGGACCCCCGACTTCCTCGCCCCCTGGCCCCTGGACTCGCTCCTGGCCTGCCTGTTCCTCAGGCGCCTGCGACGTGACGCCCGCCCCCTGCTGGAGACCTTCGCCCGACTCGGACTGCGCACCCTGGCGGACCTGGCCTCCCTGCCCAGAAAAGACGTCGCCGCCCGCTTCGGCCCCATGGGAGAACAGCTCCATCGCCTGGCCGCCGGCACCCACCACGAGGCCCCTGCCATGACCCGGCCGGCCCAGGACATCGTCGTCACCTCCACCCTCGACCCGCCCGTGGAACGTGCGGACACCGCCGCCTTCGCTGCCCGACACCTCGCCGAGACCCTGGCGGCCCGGCTCCTGTCAGAAGGCCTCGCCGTCGGACGCCTCGCTATTGAGGCCCGCTGCGCCGACGGCGCCGAGCTGGTCCGTACCTGGATGCTGGAGACCACCCCCACCACCGCAGAGCTCACCGACCGTGTGCGTTGGCAGCTCGAGGGCTGGCTCTCCGGACGCTCCGGGCGCCCACCCTCCTCCGGGCTGACCCACCTGAGCCTGACGGCCCTCGAGCTGAGCCCCGCCACAGCAGCCCAGGCAGGGCTGTGGCAGGCGCCTGGCCAACAGGATGAGGCTCGGGCCCGCCGCGCCGCCGAGCGCGTGGAGTCCCTCATCGGGGCCGGCACCGTCCAGGTCCCCAGGATCGATCCCGGACGCGACCCGCGCTCGCGGGTGCGAATGGTTCCCTGGGGGAGGAGTACGCGGGTGAGTCCGGCGGTGACGGCTCGGCCCCCTGGAGCGGCGCCCTGCCCGAGCCCTCGCCCTCCATCGTCCTGCTCCGGCCGGTCCCCGTACGTCTCACCGATATCCAAGGGCGCGAGCTCGGTGTCGACATCCACGGTCAGCTCGACGGCGTCCCCGGCTTCCTGAGCATTGGTGACGGCGTGGTCGATAGTGCTGTCAGTGCTGTTGCTGGTGAGGTCAGGATGGAGTCCGTGCTCCTGTGGGCCGGCCCCTGGCCGGTCGACGAGGGCTGGTGGGCTCCGCAGGGCCCTCGCGTCGCGCCTACCTCCAGGTGGTCACCGACGTCGGGCCGCCCCGCCTGCTGGTGCGTTCAGGCGGATGGTGGCTCGATGCCGTGTACTCCTGACGCTGTACCGGCTGGTTCGCCTGCGACAATCAGACCGGGCGTCGTCGTCCCTGCAGCCACAGAAGCGCCAGTGTCACCAGGCACAGCCAGGCCAGTCCCAGGGACCAGCCGGCCAGGACGTCGGTCATCCAGTGGTAGCCCAGGTAGACGCGGGAGACGCCCACCAGGAGGGTCGCTCCTGCCGCTGCCATGATCGCCCAGTGCCCGGTACAGGGATGCCGCCGTGGTCATCAGGACCATCCCCGCCAGCAGGCCCGCGAAGACGGCTGTGTTGAAGGAGTGCCCCGAGGGGAAGGACGTGGTTGAGGCGGGGAAGCCCAGAAGGGTGTCGGTCGAGGGGCGTGCTCGCCCGAAGACCTCTTTGAGAACCACCGTCAGCAGGCTGGAGCCGAGCATCGTTACAGTCAGGACCAGGGCGCGCACACGGTGCCCCCGCATGAGCAGGAGGGAGGCGCAGATCGCGGTCAGGACCGTCAGTCCCACGGTGGAGCCAAGAGCGGTGAACACCTGCATGACGATGGTCAGAGCCGGGTGGCGTTCATCCACGGCCCTGGTGGTGACACCTTGGTCATAAGGCGCCAGCCCTGTTCCGGCGCTCGTGGTCAGGGCCAGCCAGGTGAAGACCGACAGCGTGGTGACGGCGGTCACGGCCAGCGCGCAGGCACGTCTGGTGCGCCAGGTGTCGGGCAGGTGGTCGAGTGAGAGCATGAGCGCGAGGTTATCGGCGACAGTCAGGGTGAGGCTATGTGTGCGCCATGGGCCGGCTGAGTGGTATTGCCAGCGACCAGGACGTTCGGCGGGTAGCATCCGGCCCGAGTGTCCACACCCCGGCCAGGAGGACCCGCGTGGCCAAGCTCTACTTCCGCTACGGCGCCATGAACTCCGGTAAGTCCACGGGGCTGCTCCAGACCGCCTACAACTACGAGGAGCGCGGTCAGCGAGTCCTGCTCATCAAGGCGGTGGTCGACACCAAGGGCGAGGACTCAGTCGTCTCCCGGCTCGGGGTGTCGCGTCGTGTCGACCTCCTCGTCGATGCCGACGACGACCTGCGCGCCCTGGTACGCCAGCGGGCCCTGGCCGGTGCGCAGCCCGTCTGTGGTGCGGGTGGTGCTCAGCGGGAGGCTGTGTCCTTGCGAGAGGTTCTTGACTGTGTGCTCATCGACGAGGCCCAGTTCCTCACGGCCCTTCAGGTGGACCAGCTCATGGAGATCGCGCTGATCGACGACGTGCCCGTCCTGGCTTACGGGATCCGTACCGACTTCCGCACGGTCAGCTTCCCAGGGTCGCGGAGGCTGCTGGAGATCGCCCATTCCCCTGGAGGAGCTGAAGACCATCTGCCGCTGCGGACGCAAGGCCATCTTCAATGCCCGCAAGGTGGGGGAGTCCTTCGTCTTCGACGGTGATCAGGTGGCCATCGACTCCGGGGAGGTCACCTATGAGTCGCTGTGCGGCAAGTGCTACCTCGCTGCCGGTGGGAGGCTATCCGGCCAGTGAGCCGGGCTCCGGGACTGTGCTTGTACTGGCGCGAGTACAAGGCCGACTGAGCGAGGCTGTGGGTAGCGGGGGACAACAGCCATTCCGAGATATTCCTTGTATTCGAGGTATTACAAGCGTTATCGTGAAACTGTGAATGTCTCCTACGCGCTCATCGCAGATATCGTCCGCTCGCGCGAGCTGCCTGACCGCAGGCGGGCTCAGCAGGTCATCTATGAGGCCCTGGAGCGCGCTGCCGAAGGCCTGGCGCTGACGCAGTCCCCATATGCCACGGTCGGCGACGAGCTGCAGGTAGTCTCGGCGACCCTCCCCGATGCTCTCGCTCTCACGCTGCGCACGCACCTGCTCCTGCCTGAAGGGCTCGGCCTGCGCTTCGGCGTCGGCGCCGGAGTGATCTCCGAGGTCGAAGGCGCGGTGGGAGGTGGTTCCGACGGCGCGGCTGCGCGTCCTATCCAGGACGGCTCGGCATGGTGGGCTGCACGTGAGGCGATCGAGAGGGCTCACGCTCTTCAGGATGAAGGCAGGTCCTTCGTTCGCACCTGGCTGCGTATCCATCCGGATGCGGTTAGCGGATCAGGAGGGGAGAGGGGGGAGCGTGAGGGGCTCGTCAATTCTGTGCTGATCCTGCGTGACCAGACAGTGTTCCGTTTTCAACCGCGTCAGCGCCGCATGATGGCCGGACTGCTCATGGGGGCGACCCAGGTCGAGGTTGCCCGTCAGGAGAAGGTGAGTCAGCAGGCCGTGTCTGAGTTCGCTCGCGGTGCTGGATCCTCCCTGCTGGAGGTTCAAAAGATCCTCGACGGAGTGACTGCGTGGAGTGGGGGAGGTGACGGCGAATGACGGCACTCCTTGTTCTTCTGCTTGCCGTGGCCTCTGTGCTCGACAGCTGCGTTCGGGTGGGGTGGAAGCTTCGGGGATTGCGGTTGGCGGTGGGGCTGTTGGCGGCGGCCTCAGTCCTGACTGTCCTTGGTGTCCTGGTCGGATGGCCGATCCTTCATGTTCGTGGTGGGGGTGTTGTTGCCGTCGTTCTGATGTCAGTGGCTTGGCTGTGCTGGGATCTGGTTCCGCAGCGATGGTGGGCGAGGCTGCCGGGATCTCGTCAGCAGAGCCGGCTGGGGAGCGAGGGTTCCCAGGGAAGACCTGAGTCACGTGCTGCCTCTTGTGCGACTTGCTTGCACGGCTCTCCTGTTTCTCGTTGTAGCGGTCTGCGCCCTTGTGTCCGAGCCGCTTGGTTCCAGGGCTGCCAAGGTGGCTGCCGCCGTCGGAGTTGCCGTTTTCCTGACCGCACCCGCTAATCGAATCGTCTCCGACATTCTTGCTGTTGCTCGTCAGTCCTCGCAGAAGAATGAGAAACAGGACGATTCGGGGGCGTCAATGCGCGGTGGTCGTTGGATCGGTCCGCTTGAGCGAATTCTCATTCTCCTGCTCGCCTCCGTCGAGGCGCCCGCTGCTGTCGCCGCAATTGTTGCTGCCAAGGGTGTGATCCGATTCCCTGAGATCAGCAAGGATGAAGCGGGACAGAAGGCCGAGGAGTTCCTCATCGGCTCCTTCGCCTCCTGGATCCTGGCCGTCCTGGGCGCTGTTGTCATTCACGTCTCCTGAATGGGAGGGCGGGGAATCGGGATGTCGGTGCTCGGGCTCTGCCCGGAAGTCTTCGAAAGGGAGGCTAGACAGTGCCCATGTAGTGCACTATGGTGCACTACATGGAAGTGAGTGCGGAGTCGCTGGCCCACGAGATCGGTGTGCGGATCAAGCAAGAGCGCAGCACTCGCCGCTGGACGCTCGACCATCTCGCAGAGGTCGCCGGGGTGAGCCGACGAATGCTCGTGAAGGTTGAGCAGGGTTCGGTCAATCCGAGTATCGGCACGCTGCTGCGGCTCTCGGACGCACTCGGTATCGGGCTTCCGACACTCGTCGAGCCCCCGATGTCACGCGCGGCCAAGCTCGTGCGCCGCGGTGAAGGGGCTCGTTTGTGGAGCGGCGACCATGGAGGATCCGGTGTCCTCGTCGCCGGCACACAGCCGCCCAATGTCGTTGAGCTGTGGGACTGGACCCTCGTTCCAGGAGAACGCCATGCGAGCGAGGCACATGCTGCTGGTACTTGCGAATTGCTACACGTCCAGGCCGGATCGATCCTCGTCACGGTTGGTGACGATGCCTACGAGCTGCGCACTGGAGACGCACTGACGTTCTACGGAGACGTCGCCCACTCCTATGACAACCCCGGCCAGGAGCCGGTACGGTTCTCACTCGCGGTCTTCGAGCCGGGGGTCGGAGCCGTACGCGGAACGGAGCCCTCGAATGACTAACCCCATGAGTCCGAACGACTTCCTTGATGTCTGCGCCATCGAACCGGCCGTGTTCGAGCTGCGTTCCGACTACCGCGCGCAGCTACTCGTCGTCGACGGCATCTCGGCAAGCCTGGGTGCGTGTGAAGGTGACGATGTCGCAGATGGCCTTATCCAGGCGGCGGAGGACCATGCCCGAACCCTGCTCGCAGAGTCCGCGGTCGACAAGCTGCCGCATATCGCAGCCTGGCGTGAGGCCTACCGGGCGTTTGGAGCCAAGCCGCAGCGCACCCGCAACAGCCTCGAGGCCTTGACCCGTCGTGCGCAGAAGGGTCTGCCCCGGGTGAATGTACTCACCGACATCTACAACGCGATCTCGGTGCTGCATCAGATCCCGCTCGGCGGTGAGGACTTTGCCCTGTACGCGGGGCCAGCGCGCCTGATCCGCGCCACCGGCCAGGAGCGCTTCGACACCACTGCCGACGGTGAGGTCGTCGTCGAGCATCCCGATCCTGGAGAGGTCGTGTGGTGCGACGACGCAGGAGTGACTTGCCGGCGCTGGAACTGGCGCCAGGCCCGTCGCACCGGTCTGAGCGAGGCCACCCGGACGGTCTTCTTCATTCTCGACGCTCTCTCCCCGGTCTCCGATACCGAGCTGGGTGCTGCTGCTGACGCTCTCGCTCAGGCACTCAGTGCTCTTGGCTCAGATGTGAGCGTCTCCCGACGAGTGATTGGCGCGTCATGAAGCAACCGCACCAGGAGGGTGGTCCTACCCCGATCCGTCTCGCCGGGTTGAGTGCCTTCCCCCTCACGCCGCTTCGTGACGACGTCGTCGATGAGCGCGCCTTCGCCGGCCTCGTCGAACGGCTCACTGCAGCCGGGGTGGATTCCATCACCGCCTTGGGTTCGACCGGTTCCTATGCGTACCTCACGCCGGCCGAGCGTGCTCGGGTAGCCCGCATCGCCGTCGAGCACGCCGGAGCGACTCCGGTATTCGTCGGAGTCGGCGACCTGCGCACGTCGCGCGTCCTCGCCCATGTGGACAGCGCGCAGGAAGCCGGTGCGGTCGGTGTCCTGCTGGCTCCGATGACCTACCAGCCCCTCAGCGACGACGAGGTGCTCAGACTGTTCCGTACTGTCACTGAGCACACCGACCTCCCGGTCATCGTCTACGACAACCCCGGCACCACGCACTTCACGTTCACTACAGAACTGTATGCCCGTATAGCCGAGTTGCCCGGAATTGCATCGATCAAGATCCCCGGCGTTCCCACCGACCCGACTGCAGCGCGTGAGCACGTCGCGATGATTCGGTCCGCGATTCCTGAGCACGTCACGATTGGCGTGTCCGGCGACGCGTTCGCAGCCACCGGCTTGAATGCCGGCTGCGACGCCTGGTACTCGGTGATCGGGGGAACCCTCCCAGCTCCTGCGCTTTCGATCACCCGAGCTGCTCAGGCGGGTCGGACCCAGGAGGCTGCCGTAGAGTCACGACGACTTGCACCTTTGTGGGAACTGTTCGCCGAACTCGGTGGAAGTCTACGCGTGACTGCGGCGATCGCCGAGCACCTCGGTCTCGTTCCACCGTCCTGCCTGCCGCTGCCGATTCAGGGGCTCACCGACTCACAGCGCGTGCAGGTCATCGACGTGGTGACTGAGCTCGGTCTTGTCTGAGCGTCGCGAGGATTTCGGTCTGTCGGGTCGGACGAACTGGACGCTGGCGCGGTACGTGTTCGCGGCCACGCTCGTACGCTCAGCCGATGGAGGCGCGGTGGTCGCCGTTGTGCTGCTCGCCCAGTCCTCAGGAAAGCCCGGATGGATGTCCGGCATGCTGGGAGCGGCAATCATCGCACCACATCTGCTCGGTCCGTTCATCGCCCGCCGCCTCGACACTGCAGATGACGGCAGGAGGATTATCGCCGTCTCGGCCCTCGCTCACGGACTACTGCTCGGGACTGCCGGGCTACTACTGCCAGTGGCGTGGACCGTCGTCCCGGCAGTACTGCTGGTCCTCTCGGGAGTATTCGGGCCCATGCTCACCGGAGGAGTGAGCAGTCGATTGCCGTCGATCGCGGGGCCGTCGCAAAAGAGCCAGCGGCGCGCACAGAGTTGGGACGTCGCCAGCTACGGCGTCAGCGGCACGCTCGGGCCCGCTGTTGTCGCATGGATCTCGGCTGCTACTGGTCCGCTGGAGCGATGCTTATTCTTGCCGCCTCAACACTCATCGGGGCTGGGGCTGTGCTCGCGCTGCCGAAGCAGGCGCCGGCTGCTGAGTCGGGTGCCGTGACCTCGTCAGCACGCGTCCTGATGACGATCTGGCGATCCAGGCCGCTGCGCTGCACGTTGGGGCTTACGGTCGTGGTCGCGTTCTCGGTTGCGGCGCTACCGATCTATGCCGTCGCCGTCGCCCCGGCTCTTGGTGGGGCTGCTCTGGCCGGCACCCTGGTTGCTGGGTATGGAGGTGGTGGTCTTGCCGGATCCGTGCTGTTGATGGTGTGGCCGCTCAAGGGAGACGCCGACAGGCTCACGTCGCTGCTGGCCGGAGTGGTCGCCGTAGCGCTGGGCGTCGTCATATCGGTGTCGAACCCCGTCCTGACGATGATTGCGTTCACTGTTGTCGGTGTTGCGAACTCCCTGTTCTTCGCTGCGACATTAGCGGCTCGCAGCGAGTACTCGCCTCTTGAGTCACGGGGGCAGGTGTTCATCTGGGTCGGGGCCCTGAAAATCGCAGCGGGATCGGCTGGTACAGCGGTTGCCGGCGCACTTGCCGGCGCTGCGGTGTGGCTTCCGATCGCTGCCGCTGCCGTCCTATCGGCCGCAAGTTCCCTCTGGTGCGTCATGGAGCGCCGACGGGCTGGGGCGGACTGACAGAGGGAGCGTTTCGGTTTCCCGATTATTCGTTGTTGTTGAGCCGGTTTCTGGGGTTGGTTTGTTGTGCGGTTGGTGGGGGCTGTTGCTATACTGTACGTATGTTCGAAGGTGGTGTGTTTCCTCGTGTCCCGGCTGGTGGTGCGGTCGGGGTGCTGGGCGCGCCTGGTGGGGTGGCGGCGTCGGTGCCGGCGGTCTTGGTGGAGGATGCGGGCTGGGGCTGCTGGCGTCCCTGGGCCGCCGGGTGGGGTGCTGGCTGGTGTGGTGGAGGGGTTGCTGGCTCGCCTGCTGGTGACGGGGGCAGGACTCTGACGGCGAGGGCTTCGCTGCTGACGGTGCCGGTAGCGTTGATGGTGAGGGCTTGTTCGGTGGTGAGCCTGGGGGTGATGCGACACTGGTGGCCGCTGCCGAGGGGTTTCGGGTCGTGGGTGTGGAGGAGGCTGGTAGCACTGGGTTGCTTGGTGTGGGGGCTTGCGGGTTGGGGGAGCTGGCCGCGGCCTGCCTGACCGGGTGCGCTGAGCTGTCGGCGCGTCCTGGCCGGTGGGGCCCGGGCGGTCAGGTCTCACCCGTGGCCGGGTTTGAGGAGCGCAGGTTCAACACCACCTGCCTGCTCTCGGCCCGCCTGGGGGTCTCCCGGGCTCGGGCCGGCCAGATCATCGACCACGGCAACACCCTCATGAATATTGGCTTCAACCCCACTGAGGTCATGGAGCGTTGCGGGGTGCTGGACTCGGTGAAGGCGTCCCTGGTGACCCGCCGCCTGGAGGACGTGCCCGTCCCGGTGACGCTGGCGGTTCAGGACCAGGTCCTGCCCCAGGCACCCCGGCGAAGCGTGTCCCAGGTGGGGCGGGACATCGAGCGGGCCCTGATAGAGGTCGACCCCGACGGACACACCGAACGCACCCGGGCCACTGTCTCCAGGCGGTGCGTGTCGCGCCCGAGGCCTGTGGGCGAGGGCCTGTGCCAGGTCCTCCTGCTGCTGCCGACCATGGACGCCCTGCTGCTGGACGCCACCCTGGACGCGATCGCCGCCAGCGCGCGGGCCTGTCGGTGAGCAGCGCACCCCGGGCCGGATCAGGGCCGACGCCATCACCGCCATGACCCCAGACGGCACCATCACCCGCCTACCAGCTCAAGATCGGACCGCCTACCAGCACCTGCTGTCGACCTGCACCACCTCACCGCCCGGGGCAGGACCACCAGCCTGGACAACCCTCACCACCCATCGTACCAGGCCCACCACCGCCTCAACCACACCCACCCCAGCAGCGGCAGTACCCGACTAGTCACCCGCGGCCCCCACCCCCGCGAAAGACCCGGAGACTACGAGACCACCCCCACCCAAAAACCACCCACACCCTCGAAACCAGCACCCCTCACCAACCACACCCCACCCTTCTGAAGCACCAGGTGCCACGGACAGTGATGACCAGCCGACACCGCTACGCCGAGCTGCACGCCCACTCCGCCTACTCCTTTCTTGACGGAGCCAATGAGCCTGATGAGCTGGCCTCGGCCGCCGTCGAGCTCGGGGTGGAGGCTCTCGCCCTGACCGATCACGACGGCGTCCCCGGCATCGTCAAGCACGCCCAGGCGGGTCGTGTCCACGGCCTGCCCACCATTCACGGCACCGAGCTCACCCTGGCCGACGGCTCCCACCTGCCCGTCCTGGCTCGCAGCCCCATCGGTTACCGTCGCCTGGTATCGGCCATCTCCCAGCACAACCTGGACGCAGGAGCACGCCGAGAACCGGCTCACGATCTGCCCACTCTCGCTGCGGCTCTTCGCTCCGCCCCCACCAACCAGACCGGGGGATCGGCGGGAACCTGCCTCATCCTCACTGGTACCGCCAACGGTCCCCTGCGTCGGGCGCTGGGCGATCCCCGTCGCCCCAGCACCTGGGACCTTAAGGCGGCAGACGCTTACCTGGGCCACCTCGCCGATCTCTTCGCTGCTCCTGACCGAGGTCGCCCCTTAGGCGCCGGATCTACGACCGGTTGCCCACAGGTCGAGGGAGACGCCGCTGTCGGTCTGGCCGTTGAGCTCACCCTGGATGGAGGTCCCACCGATGCCGCTCTCACCGATGTCCTGACCCGGCTGGCTCACGACCACCGGCTGCCCCTCGTGGCCACCGGTGCAGTGCGCTGCGCCCGCCCCGCCGACGCCCGGCTTGCCGATGTTCTCACCTCGACCCGACTCGTCACTGACCTGGAAGGTGCTCGCGGTCACCTACCCGCCATCGGCCGCTGGCTGCGGGGAGCCCAGGACATGGCCAGGCTCCACCGCCGTCGCCCCTGACGCCGTCGACCTTGCCGCAGACCTCGCCTCCGACCTGGCCTTCGATCTGTCTCTCATCGCTCCGGACCTCCCCGATGCTGATGTTCCGGAGGGCACACCCGCCACGTGGTTGCGTGAGCTCACCCGCCAAGGCGCCACTCGCCGCTACGGCACCCCGCAGGAGCATCCCCTGAGCCTGGGAGGTGCTCAACCACGAGCTCGAGGTCATCGAGTCCCTGGGATTCCCCGGCTACTTCCTCATCGTGCACTCCATCGTCGAGTTCTGCAGGCAGTCGGGAATCCTGTGCCAGGGGAGAGGGTCGGCGGCCAACTCCGCAGTCTGTTACGCCCTGGGAAATCACCGCGGTCGACGCCGTCCGGCACCAGATGCTCTTCGAGCGTTTCCTGTCCCCGGGGCGAGCCGGCTACCCGGATATCGACCTCGATATCGAGGCCTGTCGTCGAGAAGAGGTCATCCAGCACGTCTACTCCCGCTACGGCCGTGACTGCGCCGCCCAGGTCGCTAACGTCATCTCCTACCGACCCCGATCCGCCGTTCGGGATGCCGCCCGGGCCCTCGGCCACCCCGCCGGCGTGCAGGACACCTGGGCCAGGCAGATGGACCGGTGGGCCACGGTGCGCCCCGGAGGTTTAACAGGACAGGGTGACGAGGTTCCCGAACCGGTTCTCGATATCGCCGAGAAGCTGCTGCGTCTACCCCGCCACCTGGGGGTTCACCCCGGAGGCATGGTTCTGTGCGACCGTCCTGTCACTGAGGTGTGCCCGGTGCGCTGGGCGGCCATGGACAACCGCTCGGTCCTTCAATGGGACAAGGACGACTGCTCCGAGGCCGGCCTGGTCAAGTTCGACCTTCTAGGCCTTGGCGCGCTCACCGCTCTGCGCCTGGCGTTCACCACCCTGGCCGAGCGCGGCCAGGTCGTTCCCGACGTCGTCGAGGAAGGCGAGCTGCGCAGCACCCAGACCGGCCGTCCCTGGGGACTGCACACCCTGCCCGAGGAGGATCCTGCCGTCTACCGGCTGCTCACTGCTGCGGATACGGTCGGGGTCTTCCAGGTCGAGTCGCGCGCGCAGATGGCCACCCTGCCCCGTCTGCGTCCCAAGACGTTCTACGACATCGTCGTCGAGGTCGCCCTCATCCGCCCAGGACCTATTCAGGGCGACGCCGTCAACCCCTACATCCGCCGCAGGTTGAAGCGTGAGGAGGTCACTTATCTGCACGACTCTCTTAAACCCGCTCTGGCCAAGACCCTGGGCGTGCCGCTCTTCCAGGAGCAGCTCATGCAGATCGCCGTCGATGCCGCCGGGTTCAGCCCTGCTGAGGCCGACACCCTGCGCCAGGCCATGGGGGCCAAGCGATCCCTCGAACGTATGGACGCCCTCCATGACCGGCTCGTGGCGGGCATGAGAGCCCGCGACATCGATGAGGCGACCGCCGAGGAGATCTACAGCAAGTTGAGGTCGTTTGCCGAGTTCGGCTTCCCCGAGTCCCATGCCTTCTCCTTCGCCTACCTGGTCTACGCCTCGGCCTGGCTCAAGGTGCGCAAGCCCGAGGACTTCTACGCCGGAGTCCTCGCCGCCCAGCCCATGGGCTTCTGGTCCCCGCAGTCCCTTGTGGCCGACGCCCGCCGTCACGGTGTGCGCGTCCTGCCCGCAGACGTCAACCACTCCCTGGCACAGGCCACCGTTGAGTGCAGGCGGGCGCAGTGGGGTGCAGGGCCGTCACCGGAGCGAGCAGAGCAGTGGAGACCACTCACCCCGCATCCCGCTGCCCCGTCGCCACTTGACGTCCATGACGACCTCGCGGTGCGGCTCGGTCTGAGCCCGATCAAGGGGCTGGGAGAACGGGTTGCTCAGGCCATCGTCACTGAGCGTCGCGCCCACGGTCCCTACCTGGACCAGGCCGACCTGGCTCGACGTGTGAACCTGAGCCGCTCCCGTCTTGAGGCGCTGGCAGCCTCGGGGGCTCTCGACAGCCTGGGGACGGATCGCCGTCGAGCACTGTGGGCTGCCGGGATCCTGTCCGACGAGCACGGCCGACGCCGCGGCGCATCCCGCCAGGATTCAGGAGGATGGTTCCAGCCCACGCTTCCGGGCACCGCTGTTGGCGCTGTCGCCCCGACCCTGCCGACCATGACCGACCGTGAGCGCCAGGCCGCCGACTTGAACCTGACCGGAGTGTCCACGCAGGGATCGCCTCTGAGATCACTGCGTCCCGGACTGACCGCCGATGGCGTGCTGAGGGCGGCCGATCTCTCAGACCAGGAGCACGGGAGCCGGGTTCGGGTGGCTGGCGTCGTCACCCACCGGCAGCGGCCTCACACGGCCACCGGCATGATCTTCCTCAACCTGGAGGATGAGACCGGTCTGCTCAACGTCGTCTGTCGAGCCGGCATGTGGCGCCGCTACCGCAGCGTCGGCAGACGCGCCGGCGCCCTCATCGTACGCGGCACCGTGGAGAAGGGAGACGGGGTCGTCGCCCTCATGGCCGAGCACCTCCAGGCCCTCCCCGGTGTTCCCTCGACCGGCAGCCGGGACTGGTGCTGAGCACCGGATTCGTCATTCCCCCTACTCCTCGCGGGTGGAGTACGCGGGCAGCTCCCCGGTGACCGGGGCGTCCTTGGTATGCAGCTCGGAGTAGACGGACCAGGCCACGCTGATCAGCGGTACCGCGACGATCGCGCCGAGCAAGCCGGCGGCATAGGTCCCCAGAGCGACACCGATGATCACCACCACCGGATGCAGGGAGACCTGACGGCCCATGATCAGCGGCTGGAGAATGTGCCCCTCGATCTGGCCGATACCGGCCACCCCCACTCCCACGACGATCATGGTCACGAAGCCTCCGGAGGCCAGCGCCACCACCATGGCGACAATCATTGCCAGAGGGGCGCCGATGATTGGGATGAAGGCGCCGATGAACACGAGCACCGCCAGAGGCGCAGCCAACGGGATACCCACCAGCTGCAGGAAGACTCCGGCCATGACGGCGTCGGTCAGCGCCACCAGCACGGTACCGCGCGCGTAGCCGGCGAAGGTGTACCAGCCGGCTCCCGCAGCCCGGTGAGTCGACTCGCGCATCGTGGCGGGTAGCTCGTTGAGGAACCAGCGCCACATCTTGCCCCCGGAGGCGAGGAAGAAGATCGTGACGAACAGCGCCAGGGCCAGGACTGTGAGCACGTCGACGACGGCGCTCGCGTTGGAGACGACCTCAGAGGCAAGGGAGGGGGCGTTGGACTGCAGGTAGTGCTGGCCCTGGCGCAACCACACCTGGAGCTGGTGATAGACCTGCTGCTGCGTCAGGTGCAGCGGCCCATGCTCCAGGAAGTCCATGATCGTGTCGAGACCGTCACTGAACTGGGATGCCAGGGAGCTCCACTGACTGGTCACGGAGGCGACCACGTAGGTCACCAGTCCAGCGATCGCACCGATGGTGGTCAGCAGGGCCAGGAAGGTCGCCGGGTAGCGGGGCATGACTCTGGCGAAGAGATTAACCATTGGCTGGAGGATCGAGGTGAACACCAGAGCCATGAACAGGCCGATGAACACCGGGATCACCTGGGAGGTGGCGTAGAAGATCAGGCCGATCACAATGATGATGCCGAGTCCGAGCCACGCCCCCAGGCCGCCTCGCACCAGCCACGAGGGCAGAGAGTCCACGATCGTCGAACGGGTCGTGACCGTCTCCGGGAAAGAGACTGATGGTGCAACGCGGACGTGGGTGGTCGATACCGGGGGAGTGGTGGGCTTGGTGGCAACGTCCTCTCCAGAGTCGGACTCCCAGTGCAGCTGGAAGTCGCGATCCGCCTGCCTGCGTCTCTCGGCCCAGTCGATTCCCCGGTCCAGGGCCGAGCGCGCGCTTCTGATCCTCCCGAGAAGACCGCTGCTGCTCAGTACCTCTCGGGACGGCTTCTTGACGGAGCCGGGTGTGTGACTCGGCTCAGGGGAACCGGAGTTCTCAGAGGGCTCGGGAACCTGTGCGGGGGTGTCCTCTGACGGAGAGCTGGTTGTTGCCATGGGGTGAACGTTCAGTCCTTCGCTGGTTATCGGGCTGACGAAATACACACAGCCTACTAGCGTGGCCCCCATGACCGCCCCGAATATCAGCAATCCGACTCACCCCGCCGCTGCGATGAACCAGGTGCGTCTGCCGCGCACCGCTGCGCTGGGACCGGGACTGGGAGGACAACCACGGCTCCTCATCGACGCCCCTGCCGGAGCTGCGGAGATCTACCTTCACGGCGCCACCCTCACCTCGTGGGTGCCGCGCGGCGGGTCGGAGGTCATCTTCACCTCACGACAGGCGGTCTTCGACGGCTCCACCGCCATTCGTGGGGAATTCCCCTGTGCCCTGCCGGAGTTCGGCGTCGGCATCAACGGAGACGCCGTGCCAGCACGGCTGGGCGCGTATCGCACCCCTGGCAGCTGCGGATGGTCGCCAGTACGGATGACGGCGGTGTCCGCGCTCTGCTGAGTGTCAGTCGTGATCACCTGACGGCGCTCTATGAGGTCGAGATCGGTGAGACTCTGCGCCTAGGTCTCAGTCTGCGCAATGACGGTAACGCGCCTCGCACGGTGGAGGCCGCCGCCCACACCTATCTCTCGGTCCATGATGTCACCGCCAGCCTCATCAGCGGCCTGGCCGGCGCCTCCTACAGTGACAATCTGGCTCACAGCCCCGGGAGGCGCATCGCGTCCAGGACGGTGATGTGAGAAATATCCGGCCCCGTGGACCGCATCTACGACTCCGCTGAGCCGGTCGCCGTGACCGATCCGGGTCATGAGCGCACGATCCACGTCGACAAGCGCAACGCACCTTCCACGATCGTGTGGAACCCCTGGTCCACCTATAGCGCTCCCGCTGCCGGATATGGCCGACGACGAGTTCCCCACCATGGTCTGCGTCGAGAGCGGAGCGGTACGAGAGCACGCACCCGCTATCGAGCCTGGGGCGAGCTGGTCCATGCAGGTGACACTGAGCGTGGAGAGCACCGGAGTGTGATGGGAAGCACTTGAAAGTGGTTTGGTGGCCTCGGTGGCCGTCATGCTAAGTTTCTCTGCGTCGCCGGGGCGAGGTCCCGGAGAAGCCGCTGAAAGGCGGAGGAGATAACACAAGTCCGAGTGGCGGAATAGGTAGACGCGCTAGCTTGAGGTGCTAGTGCCTTATTAAACGGGCGTGGGGGTTCAAGTCCCCCTCGGACACCACCAACATGATCCCCGGAACCATGAGGTTCCGGGGATCATCGCGTTTCCGTCAGGAGACTTCGCTCAGCTCCATTCGGGACGGTAGAGGTCGGGACGGGACTCCAAGCAGTAGAAGACCAGGAGCACTATTGATCCGCCGGGGATGAAAGCGATCAGCAGCCAGAGCCCCGACTTTCCAATGTCGTGCAGGCGCCGTACCGTGATGGCCAGGCCCGGGATGAATATAGCTATCGCATAGGCAAAGTAGAGAAGCATGACGACAATCATCCCGATACCGGTACCGGTCCCGACATCGTCTGAGGAACCACCCAACGCCCCACCAAGACCAATGACCATGAACAGTAGGACGTAGATGCCAAGTCCGACGAGGCCATTGAAGAGCGCAACCCACCAGAACTCGGAGCGGGACGCATAGCCTCGGAACTGGGCGTAGCGCTGGAAGAAGCGCTTGACGGCCTCGCCGAAGCTCGCACCGGGCAGGGGGCGACGGCGGGGTTCAGGGCGGAGCCCCGAATCCGAACTGGTTGGGGGCGCCGTAGGGGCGGGGCCGCCGGGGTAAGGGGCGGGGCCGCCGTAGGGTGCCTGACCGCCGTAGGCCGACTGGTCTGGCTGAGCGTCGTAGGGGGCGGGACCGCTTCCGTAGGACATGAATCCTCCATATAGGACGGTGTAGGGAATTACGGGTGCCTTCATGGCTGAGAGAACCCGGACTGATGCGCCTTCTGGTGTCAGATCGGCATACGAGCCACAGCCTAAGGGTAGAAGGGATGACTCGTCACCTCGGTTCCTTTCTACCGTGGTGGGGAGTACTCCCTATGCTGGCCCACAGGTAAGCAGCCTCGGTAGAGTGAGTTGTCATGCTCTCTGCCACCCCATTGCGACGTCGTCTCACTGCGTGGCGCAGTCCTGAGCTGGTACGTGCGCGCGCCGGGGTCTGTCTGGTGTTCCTGGCCAATGGCCTGGGATTCGCCAACCTGGTCCCGCGTTTCCCGGAGATCGTGGCTCACCTGGGGCTGAGCAAGGCGGCCTTCGGTCAGGCCGTTGCCGCCGCCAGTGTCGGCGCTCTGCTCGCAGGGTTGGCCGCGTCCTGGCTCATCTCCCACCTGACCTCGGCCAAGGTCGCCAGCCTGGGCATGCTCGTGGTGGCCCTGGCGCTCCTCGGCGCCGGCCTGGCCCGTTCGTGGATCGTCCTGGCGGGCTGTTTGCTGATCGTGGGCGGGACGGATGCCATCGTCGACGTCGCGCAGAATGCCCACGGTCTGCGGGTCCAACGCCGTTGGGGTACGTCGATTGTGACGAGCTTTCACGCTGCCTGGTCACTGGGGGCGGTCCTGGGAGCCGCCATGGGGCAGGCCATGGCCGGGAGCCGGCGTGGCGCTGGGGACCCACATGGTGCTGACGGCGGCGGTGCTGCTCGTCCTCTCGACAGGCCCCCTGCTCGCAGGCTGGTTCCTGCCCGGCCATGACTCATCCGAACGCGCTACCAGCCAGCACAGGACCTCCGACCAGCCTCATGAGGCATCGCCTGCACCGGCATCGTCAACCCGTTCATTGCCCCTGACAGTAATGGTCCTCAGCATCGTCGGACTTCTGTGCGCCGCCTCCATGTTCCCCGAGGACGTCGCCATGAACTGGTCGTCCCTGCTCCTGTCCGACCAGGGCGCCGCCCCCGGGCGCGTGGGGCTGGGACTGGTTGCGCTCCAGGGAACGATGATTGTGGGGCGTCTGGTGGGTGACCGGATCATTGACGCCGTCGGGCAGCGAGCGGTTATCGCCTGGGGTGGAGCACTGGTGACCCTCGGTATGGGTATCGCCCTCCTGCTCTCCTCCGTTCCCGGAACCTTGATCGGGATGGCGATCTCCGGAGCGGGCTGCGCCGTCGCCGTGCCTGTGACCTACTCCGCGGCCGACGACGTCGAAGGGCTCCCACCCGGGCTGGGCCTGACTGTCGTGTCCTGGCTGGCCCGTCTCACGGGACTGCTGGCACCACCTGTGGTCGGCCGGCTCGCCGATGGCCACGGACTGTGGGTGGCCCTGGCCTACGGCTTGTTGGGAGGTCTGGTCATGGTGACCTGTTGGCCGGTCCTGCACCGCAGGCCCGCCGAGGCCACGAGGCGGGACTGACGC